>Ga0207700_10001169_pt1 | contig 15087 bp, 11 predicted proteins | sample LARL82metaG_FD_184348 | JGI IMG/M metagenome (GOLD analysis project Ga0207700, IMG submission 184348) | Corn, switchgrass and miscanthus rhizosphere microbial communities from Kellogg Biological Station, Michigan, USA - LAR L8-2 metaG... | ecosystem: Host-associated > Plants > Roots >...
CTGGCGATGATCGCGTCCGGCGTCATCAGCGACCAGTGTTTTGACGATCGACTCGGCCGACATTCCGCCGCGCAGGAGTTGCAGGCCTTTGCTGCCGTAGAACGGGTTGATCAGTGCTTGCGTTGCAATAGCGCCCACGCCTGCCGCGATGAATGGCACCCGCGCTCCGACTGCAAAGAATTTTGTCGCAACAGCAATCCCGAAGGCGCCGGTGGCTTTGTCACGGGCAATGATCGACCAGGTCATTATATGCACCTTCGCAGTGCGTTATCGCCCGGCTGCGTAGCCCTGCATGCCGCGCGGGTTGGCTGCCGCACGGCGGCGCCGACCTTCGCGCGAAGCGGCGGTGAGCCGGCCTTCGGACCAACCCGGGCCGATCTCGACGATATGGCCCCGGTTTTTCAACTCCTCGACGCTCGCCTTGGGCACGCGATCTTCCAGCACCAGCACGCCTGGGCGAGCCGTACGCGGCCAGAATGAGATGGGAAAATGTTCCGAGTGCCACGCGGGAGAATCGATTGCTTCCTGCAGGTTCATCTTGCAGTGGGCGTGCCGGAGGAAGAATTGCGTCGTCCATTGGTCTTGTTGATCGCCGCCAGGCGAACCCCACGCCAGATAGGGTTCGCCATCGCGCAGCGCGAGCGTGGGGCTGAGCGTCGTGCGCGGACGTTTGCCGGGTGCAAGGCCCGCGGGGTGCTTGTCGTCGAGCCAGAATGCCTGTGCGCGCGTGCCGAGGCCAAAGCCGAGTTCGGGGATGACCGGAGATGATTGCAGCCAACCGCCCGATGGCGTCGCCGAGATCATATTGCCGGCGCGGTCGATGATATCGAAATGGACCGTGTCGCCGCGGACTTCACCGAGGCGCCCGACCGTCGGCTCGCCGGCGCCGAGAGCGCTGACCGCCAGACGAGGCCCGGTTTCGCGACGCAGCTCGACAATCGCCCCGAATCCTTCGACGGATCCGGGCCTCAGTTCGAGCGAGGCTTTTTTGGTGATGAGTTTGCGACGATCAGTATTGTAGGTATCCGATAGCAAGGTCTCGATCGGCACTTTGACGAATTCGGGATCGCCGTAGAATTTTTCACGATCGGCGAACGCGAGCTTGGCGGCCTCGACCTGTAAATGGATGAAATCCGCGCTGGTCGGATGAAGATCATCGAGACCCATGCCTTTGAGCAGCGCCAGTTGCTGGAGCAGGACCGGACCTTGGCTCCAGACTCCGGCCTTGCAGACGGTATAGCGACCGTAGTCGTATGTCAGAGGAGCTTCGACATGTGCCTCCCAGTTCGCCATGTCGCTTCCGGTCAGGACGCCGCGATGTCGCTCGCCGCTGACGTCCATGATTTCCTGGGTGCGGCAGAAGCGATCGATGGCCTCGGCGACAAAGCCTTGCGACCAGACTTTACGCGCGCGTTCGATTTGCACGATGCGATCGCCGCCGGCACTTTCGGCTTCCTTCAGCATGCGCGAGTAGGTCGCCGCGAGAGCCCTGTTGGTGAAAAGTGTGCCTGTCTCCGGTACGCGACCGCCGGGAAGGTAGACCGCCGCAGATGTCGGCCAGTACTCGCGAAACAAGTCTTGAACCAATGCGATCGTTGCATTGGCGCGCTCGACCAAGGGGTGACCATGCTCGGCATAACTGATGGCAGGGCTGAGCACCTCGGCAAGAGTCATGCTGCCGTAGTCGCGTAACAGAATCATCCACGTGTCGAACATTCCCGGCACGCAGGCAGCCAGCAAGCCCGTTCCCGGAATGATGTCGATACCTTCATCGCGATAGTGCGCGATTGTGGCCTTGGCCGGTGCAGGTCCCTGTCCGCAAATAACGTCCGTGCGTGCGCGCTTGACGTCATGAAGGATCACCGGGACGTCCCCGCCGGGCCCGTTGAGATGAGGTTCGACGACCTGAAGCGTAAAGGCTGTCGCCACAGCGGCGTCGTAGGCATTGCCGCCTTTTTCCAGCGTCGCCATGCCGACCGCTGTCGCGATCCAATGCGTGGACGTCACGACACCAAAAGTGCCTTCAATTTCCGGTCGGGTCGTGAATGGGTTGGGATTTATTTTGGACATACGCGGGGACAGCGTCAGGATTGTTCGCTCTTGGCAGTTGGGCGCTACTCATCTGTTAGAGGACAAGGACGCAGCTCGGTAAAAAGAGTGTATTGGAAATGCGACCCCCGTCCACGACTATTCGATATCGGCCTGTGCGTGTTAGCCGAACGCGCCGACCTTTAGCCACCTCCCATTGGGGGAGTTGGTTGCCCCGCCCAACGCAAGGCCATGGCGTGCCAAGTCGCGTCGGTTTGGCGCGTTGAATAAATCCCTAGACTGTCCTCGCCCCAGTTCCCAACCCCCCGAAACCATGCTGCAATAGGCTTGAAAATAGACCGTTTTTTGCCAGGGGCGGCATTGAAACGACTTGGCGGCCTAGAGGGCGAACGCAGCGGGACCCGGCTCAAAAAGCCGGCGCCGGCCAAGCGTCGTCCGCAGCGCAAAACAGCCGATGGGTCCCGCGAGCCGACCCTCCACCAACAGCTTGACCAGCGCAATCGCGAGCTGCGTGAACTCCAGGAGCAGCAGGCCGCGACCTCGAAAGTGCTCGAAGTCATCAGTTCGTCGCGAGGTGATCTTGCGCCCGTATTCCAGACCGTCCTTGAGAGCGCCGTGCGCGTTTGCGGCGCGAAATTTGGCAATCTCTGGCTGCGAGAAGGCGACGCGTTTCGTATTGGCGCCATGCATGGCGCTCCTGCCGCGTACGCCGAAATGCACCGTCGCGAGCCGCTCACACGTGCTGTACCGGGTACCGCTCTCGCTCGCGCCGCGGCCACCAGGAAGGCAGTTCAGATAGCGGATGTAAGAAAAGAAAAGGGTTACGGCGGAACCGGACCACTGCACACAGGTCCCATCAAGCTCGCCGGTGCACGAACGGTCTTTGCCGTTCCGGTGGTGAAGGATGACGATCTGATCGGGGTGATAATCGTCTATCGCCAGGAAGTTCGTCCTTTTACCGACAAGCAGATCGACCTGGTTAAAAACTTCGCTGCACAAGCCGCGATAGCGATCGAGAATGCTCGGCTGTTGAACGAGCTAAAAAATCGCACGGACGATCTTTCGAAATCACTGCAGCAACAGACGGCGACGGCCGACGTGCTAAAGGTCATCAGTCGCTCCGCTTTCGATCTGCAAACGGTGCTTGACACCCTGGTGCAATCCGCCGCGCAACTTTGCAGTGCCGAGATGGTCAACATCTGGCGGCCGGGCGGGGGAGGTTTCCAGCTTGCGGCGGGCTATGCGGTGTCGGGCAAGCGACGCGAAGCGCGTGAGAACAGGGAGTACCTGGAGAGCCTGACCATTGAGCCCGGGCGTGGGTCCGTCGTCGGTCGGACGCTTATCGAGGGGCGGGTGACCCAGGTGGCCGACCTTCAAAATGACCCCGAATACCATTTGCGCGGTGTACTGAAGCTTGGCAGTTATCGGACTGCGCTCGGCGTGCCGCTTATGCGCGAAGGCACGCCCATTGGCGTGTTGTTCCTCACCCGCACGCGGGTCGAGCCTTTCACCGCGCAGCAGATCGCGCTGGTCGAAAGCTTCGCCGACCAGGCAGTGATCGCGATCGAGAATGTCCGGTTGTTCAATGAAACAAGCGAGGCGCTCGAGCAACAGACAGCAACATCCAAGATTCTGCAGGTTATCAGCAATTCGCCGACAAATACTCAGCCAGTTTTCGACACGATCGTGCAGAGCGCCCTGAATCTTTTTTCGGATGCCGCGGTAAGCTTGGCACTTGTCGATGGCGATCAGGTCAAAGCCGCCGCGATCAACGAAAATGATCCGCTGCGTGCGGACGTGTGGAGGAAGAAGTTTCCAGTCCCGCTCACGCGCAACTATGTGAACAGCGCCGCTATTCTTGATGCGAAGGTTGTGGATATTCCCGATGTCCGCAAAGCGCCGCCGCAATTTGCCCTCGGCGCGAAGAATTTTGACGACACAGGTTACCGCGCGGTCACGAGCGTCCCGATGATGCGTGGGGATGTTGCAATCGGCTGCCTGAGCATCATGCGCACACAGCCGGGGCCACTGTCGGACAAACAACTTGCCCTGGTGAAAACTTTCGCCAATCAGGCAGTAATTGCGATCGAAAATACCCGATTGTTCACCGAACTGCGTCAGCGCACGGACGATCTTTCCGAATCGTTGCAGCAGCAGACCGCAACCGCGGACGTATTGAAGGTCATCAGCCGTTCGACATTCGATCTACAGACAGTGCTCGATACGCTGGTGGAATCGGCAACACGCCTGTGCGAAGCAGACTACGCCTGGGTCTTCCAGCGCGAGGGCAACTATCTTCACTGGGTTGCGAGTTACGGCAACGACCCAGACACCCGCGCGATGATCCGCGACTATTTCAAGCCGCTGGACGTGCCGATGGATAGGGGCAGCGTAACCGGCCGGGCGGCACTGGAAGCCAGGGCGGTCCATGTTGCGGATGTCCTGGCCGATCCGGACTACACTTGGAGCGGACCGCAGAAGATCGCCGGCTACCGTGCCGCACTCGGTGTCCCGCTTTTGCGTCAGAACGATATCGTCGGCGTTATCTTCGTCGGAAAAACCAGGCCGGAACCATTTGCGGAAAAGCAGATCGAGCTGGTGACGACGTTTGCCGACCAGGCCGTCATTGCCATCGAAAATACGCGGTTGCTCAACGAATTGCGTGACTCGCTGGAGCAACAGACGGCAACGGCCGACGTCTTGAAAGTCATCAGCCGATCGGCGTTCGATCTGCACGCGGTTCTCGACACGCTGACCGAGTCAGCGGCGAAGCTTTGTGACGCCGATATGGCCGGCATCGTGCGGCCGCGAGACGGACAACACTATTGGGCCACCGACTATAAGTTTCCGTCGGCATTCATGGACTACGTCAAGACGCGGCCAATATTGGCCGATCGAGGTTCGGTTGCCGGGCGGGCACTTCTCGAACGCGGTGTCGTGCACATTCCGGACGTCCTTGCCGACCCAGAATTTACTTTCGGCGAGGCCCAGAAGCGCGGCAACTACAGGACGGTTCTCGCCATTCCCCTCCTGCGCGAGGGGACACCTGTCGGTGTCATCGTGCTGACGCGCATCGCTGTTAGGCCATTTACCGACAAGCAGGTTGAAGTCCTCAAGACTTTCGCCGACCAGGCTGTGATCGCCATCGAGAACGCTCGCCTTTTCGATGAAGTCCAGGCGCGCACCGCCGAGCTCACCGAAGCGCTCGACCAGCAAACGGCAACATCCGATGTGCTCAGCGTCATCAGTTCTTCTCCTGGCGAACTGAAGCCGGTCTTTCACGCAATGCTGGAAAATGCGACGCGCATCTGCCAAGCCAAGTTCGGTACGATGTTCCTTTACGATGGGAGTGCGTTCCAGTATGCGGCGGATGTCGGTGCGCCGCGCGAATACACTGATTTCCAGAGCAAGCGTGGGTCCTTCCAGACGACGCCAGGCAGTCAGCTCGACCAGGTTCTGCGTACCAAGAAAGTGACGCATACGGCTGACTATGCCGCCGAGTCCGTCGTTGGCGTTTCGGGCAGACTCGGTGGTGCCCGCTCAAGTGTCTGTGTCCCTATGCTGAAGGATGACGCCTTGATTGGCGCCATCCTTATTTACCGGCAGGAGGTCCGCCCGTTCGCCGAGAAGCAGATCGCGTTGCTCGAAAACTTTGCGGCCCAGGCCGTCATTGCCATCGAGAATACGCGCCTGCTAAGCGAGTTGCGTCATTCGCTTGATCAGCAGACTGCGACCGCTGACGTTTTGAAGGTCATCAGCCGTTCAGCGTTCGATGTTCAGTCCGTGCTCAACACTTTGGTGGAATCGGCCGGTAGGCTGTGCCAGGCGGAGAATGTTCAAATCTTTCTTCGCGACGATACCGATTATTTTCGTTTAACCGCGCACAACGGGTTTTCGCTCGAATATCAGGAATTTTTGAAGACACATCCGATACGACCGGGCCGGGGCACATTGGTTGCCCGGACCGCAGACGAACTGGCACCGGTACACATCCCGGATGTTCTGGCCGATGCCGAATACACCTGGCACGAAGGGCAAAAAATCGCCGGTTTCCGCACAATGCTCGGTGTGCCCTTGCTGCGCGAAGGAAATTGCATCGGTGTGATGTGCATGACCAAGTCCGTCCCGCAGCCATTCGCCGAAAAGCAGATTGAGATCATCAGCACATTCGCCGACCAGGCGGTCATTGCGATCGAGAACGCCAGGCTCTTTAATGAAGTGCAGGCGCGTACTGCGGAGCTTACAAAATCCCTGGAAAACCTGCGGACCGCCCAAGACCGTCTGGTGCAGACCGAAAAGCTTGCCTCACTCGGTCAACTCACCGCCGGCATTGCGCACGAGATCAAGAACCCGCTCAATTTCGTCAATAATTTTTCGGCTCTTTCAACCGAGCTGATCGATGAGATCAAGGAAGCGCTTGAAATCGTTAAACTCGATGAGAAGACCGGCATCCAGCTGACCGAGCTCATGGATATGCTGCAAGGCAACCTCGAAAAGGTCGTGCAGCACGGCAAGCGCGCCGATTCGATCGTGAAGAATATGCTGCTTCATTCACGCCACGGCTCCGGGGAGCACCGGCCTGTCGATATCAATGCTGTTGTCGAGGAAAGCCTCAACCTCGCCTATCACGGTGCGCGTGCCGAAAAGCAGGGGTTCAACATCACGCTGCAACGCTCCTTCGACCCGACGGCAGGCGAAGCTGACCTCTTTCCACAGGAGATCACGCGGGTACTCCTCAACCTTATCTCCAACGGCTTCTATGCTGCGACAAAGCGTAAGGCGCAGATTGGAGCCGGCGGTCATGAACCCACGCTGGCGGCTTCGACGAAAAACCTTGGCGACAGCGTCGAAATCAGGATTCGCGACAATGGCAACGGCATTCCGCCTGAGGTGAGGGAGAAGATGTTCAACCCGTTCTTCACCACCAAACCAGCGGGCGAGGGCACGGGTCTGGGCCTCTCGATCAGTCATGACATCATCGTCAAGCAGCACGGCGGATCGATCGATGTCGACACGGCCCCCGGGGAATACACGGAATTTCGCATCACTCTTCCACGCAAGGCAGCAATACTGGCCAAGACAGGAGCACCCGCGTGAAACTTCTCATTCTCGTTGTTGATGACGAGCCGGATGTCGAGATGTTGTTTAGGCAGCATTTTCGACGCGATCTCCGCGCCGGGCGCTTTACCATGGAATTCGCGCAATCTGCTCCGGTGGCGTTGCAAAGTATCAGCAATGCGAGCGATGCTTCGCTTATATTGATCTTGTCGGATATCAATATGCCAGGCATGAGCGGCCTTGAGCTTTTGCCCAAGGCCAAGGAAGCGCGGCCCGATGTGCCGGTCATCATGATCACGGCCTATGGCGATGCTGAAACAAAGCGAAAGGCGCTCGAAAGTGGCGCTGACGCGTTGCTTACAAAGCCAATCGACTTTGGTTTGCTTCGCAACGAAATCGACACGCGCGTTGAGCGTGCCGCATGACCACTCGGATCCTTGTCGTTGATGATGAGCCCGATCTGGAAGCGCTTGTCTTGCAGAAATTCAGGCATCAGATCCGGGACAAGTCGGTGAGCTTTACGTTTGCCCACGACGGCGTCGAGGCGTTAGCAGCACTGAAAGCGAACGGCGATATCGATCTGGTCGTCACTGATATCAATATGCCGAGAATGGACGGGCTGTCGTTGCTGCAGAAACTGCAGGAAAACGAAGACAACATCATGACCGTGATTGTGTCGGCTTATGGCGACATGACCAACATTCGCACCGCGATGAACCGTGGCGCATTCGATTTCGTGACCAAGCCGATCGACTTCTCCGATCTGGAGACCACGATCGCAAAGACAATTCGCCACATTGGGTTTTTGCGAGAGGCGCGTGAACGGCAGGCCACTGCTGAACGCGCTTATGCTTCGCTTTCCCGCTATTTCTCACCGAACCTTGCCCAGCGTCTTGCCGGAGACACGGCCGCGGTCGATCTCGAAGGTCAACGTCGCGAAATCGCGACTTTGTTCACCGACATTGCAAGTTTCACCGCTTTGGTCGAGACGTTAGAGCCGAATGTACTGGGGCCCCTTCTGAATGAATACCTCTCGGGCATGACCGACATCGTCTTTTCCAACGACGGAACGGTTGCCAAGATCGTCGGCGATGCCTTGCACATCCTTTTCGGTGCACCTGGTGAGCAGCCCGACCATGCCGCCCGGGCTGTTGCCTGCGCGCTTGCTCTAGATGAGTTTGCGCAAAGCTTCTGTGAGCGCTGGCAGAAGAAGGGCATCGCATTTGGCGTGACGCGCATCGGCGTTCACGCAGGACCGGCGATTGTCGGAAATTTCGGCGGCGGTCGGTTTTTCGACTACACCGCCTATGGCGATACGATCAACGTTGCCTCGCGTCTTGAGACGGCAAACAAGCAACTCGGTACCCGCATCTGCGTCAGCGCGGAGTTGGCCGAAGGGGTCGAGAATTTTCGTGGGCGGCCAATCGGCGATCTTGTGCTGCGGGGCAGGGGTGAGGTGATCCGGGCGTTCGAACCGCTGCAGGAAAAACAGTTCAACGATGCCGCAATAAAAAGCTATCTCGATGCGTACGCCTTACTCAAGGCCGAGGATGCCGGCGCGGTTGCGGCCTTTGCGGCTCATGTCGGCAAGCAGCCGGAGGACCGCCTTGCGGCTTTTCATCTCAAGCGGCTGCTCAATGGAGCCAAGGGCTCGCGCATTGCGATGGATTAGCGGCGAATTGTCGCGTTTACCTTGTTCCGCAAATCGCCAGTTCTGTGACGATCATCACAGAGATTTTCCGGTCGCTGCACTACAGCTAACATCAGCGAACAAAGGACCAACGCCATGACGACGAAGACCATCCTCGACCGGAGCGAAGAAGAGCTCTTCATCAACAATGTTTCCGATGAAGCGCTTGAAATCGCGGCCGGCTCGGCGAAGGAAAAGGCCAATTTCACACTCGGAGCCTGCAGCGGCCTCTCGGTTTGCCCGGGTTGACCCCTGTAAGAGTGGCTGAGATTTGAGATTGTGATTCAGGCGACGACGAGGTCTCCGGCGAAAGCCGGGGACTTCGGTTTTCTACATCACCCGCTGATACGCGATGCCTGGACCAACCACCCGCGCACGGTCGCCCATCCGTCGTCGGAGGCAAAACCCAAAAGGTGAGATTTCTTATTCTGCAGGTGCTCAAAGAAATATTTGCCGACGTTTACGTCTCCCAACTCATCCGTATGCAGGGCTGACCAGTTTTCCCATTCGTGGATGATCGCGCGCCTTGCCGCGAGATGATCGTCACTTTCGCTGACGACAGGTAGATCGACCGCCTGATGAGCTTCACTGGGGATCAACTGCGCGCCGGCGTCAGAGATGTCCGCGATCGCGACGCTTTCGGGAATGACGAGTTCTTCGGCCGTGCGATCTTCGATTGCCTGATGAAGAAGAGCGTTCATTTCGTCGTCGTCGTCGATAGGCGGCGACGTTAATGCATTGTCGTGAATAAAATGACTTCCGGCAGCCAAATCGCCACCTGCGGTTTGCCTCGGACGCAAAGGCGGCTGCCGACTGCTTTTGGCGTGATCGCCCAAAGCCTGCATTCGTTCAGTAACAGACATATGTCCCAGCTCCCCAGCGGAACAACCGCAGCATAGCTCATTGCAATATGGAAAGCACACCAGCAGCCGCAGCGTGTTCCACGGCTTGGGTTCCAGGGTCCCGTTATCCACAGGGCGGTGTCCGGGTCCCCCAGCGGAACCAGCCATCGTTTTGAGAAAAGCGAGCCCGTGCAGGGCCTATCGCGCGATACTTTTCAAAGTTGCAGGAACAAGGCGTGTGGGAATCCGTTGCCCAAGAGGGAGAGTTACTGACCACCCAACACAAGAAAAGACACAACGTGTCTTCAAGGGAGAAGGTAATGGCACGAGATTCGTCAGACTTCGCGCAACACAGCAGCGAGCGTGCAATGCAGGCCGCGAACTTCGGAATGAACTGGAGTCGCGAGTTTGGGGAGCAAACTTTCGGCCAGAGCAGACAGGCGGTTGATGCCTTTCTGCGAGTCACTCGAAAGATGGCCGAGGATTTTGAGAACCAGGCCACAGTCGTCCGCGAGCACATGACGTCGCTGACAGAAAAGACTCTATCGAACACGATGGAGTACGGCGAGAAACTGTCGCGCGCCAAAGAACCGCAGGAGTTCGCACAGTGTCAAAGCGACTTCCTGGCTCGTCAGGCGCAGACTATTGCGGACCAGACCAAGGAATTCAGCCAGAAGTTCCAGAAGGCGGCACAGCTGTTTGCCAGCAACGCTTCGAATGCGATGGCAGAAGCGACTCGAAGGAGCGAAGATGCGGTGTCAAACATCGCTTCGCGCGCCGAGCAGGCCTCGAAACGACGGGCGGAGGCGTAATATTCACCGCCCCTGGTAGGCAGGCGTGCGCACGATCAGCCCATCGAGAGCTTCGGTGACCTTGATCTGGCATGAGAGTCGGGAAGTCGGCTTCACCTCGAAGGCCGCGTCGAGCTGTTCTTCTTCTTCGGCGGACGGTGGGCCGACGACCCCGAACCATTTCTCGTCAACATGGACGAGGCAGGTCGCGCAGGTACAGCCGCCGCCGCATTCGGCGACGATGCTGGCAATGTCGTTGCGCAGGGCCGTTTCCATCACTGTCGAACCGAGCTCAGCTTCTACGGTGTGCTGCGCCCCATCGTGTTCGATGTAGATGATCTTGGGCATTCACGCCACGCCGAGTTTCTTCTGCAAGCTTGTCGATGAGGTCGTGTACTGGAAGACCAGTTTCTTCTCCGGATAGACATAGCGATGCGCTTTCTGCGACATCAGCGCAGCCTCGTGGAAGCCGGAGAGGATCAACTTTAACTTGCCCGGATAGGTATTGATGTCGCCGATCGCGAAGAGACCGGGGATGTTGGCCTCGAAGGCAGCCGTGTCGGTCGGGATGAGTTCATCTTCCATCGTGATGCCCCAGTCCGCGACCGGCCCCAGCTTCATGGTGAGTCCGAAGAAGGGGAGCATGGCGTCGACCTCGACACGAGCAACGCCGCCGTCATTGCCTTTGATCGAGGCGGCGGTGAGCTTGCCATCGGCGCCTTCCAATGTCGTGACCTGACCGATCTTCAGGTCCATGCCGCCGGAAGCGACCAACGCACGCATCTTGTTGACGCTGTCGGGCGCACCGCGAAAATCGTCGCGCCGGTGTACCAATGTGAGCTTCTGTGCGATTGGCTGCAGATTGAGGGTCCAGTCGAGCGCGCTGTCGCCGCCACCGACGATCAGCAGGCGCTTGTCGCGAAAGGCATCCATTTTTCGGACGGCGTAAAAGACCGATTTTTCCTCGTAAGGTTCGATGCCGCTGATAGGTGGGCGCTTTGGCTGGAATGAGCCGCCGCCAGCCGCAATCACCACGCACTTCGCCTCGAAAGTCTTGCCGGCATCGGTGCGCAAGCGGAAAAGGGGATCGCCAATTTTTTCGAGCGTCGTCACCATCTCGCCAAGATGGAAAGTGGGGTGGAACGGCTTGATCTGCTGCATCAAGGCGTCAGTCAGGCCGTGTCCGGTGATGAACGGAATACCTGGGATATCGTAGATGGGCTTTTCGGGGTAAAGCTCCGCGCACTGCCCGCCGACTTTGTCGAGAATATCGACGAGGTGCGCTTTGATATCGAGCAGACCGAGCTCGAATACAGCGAACAGACCCACTGGCCCCGCTCCGATGATCAGAACATCGGTCTTGATGGTCTCACTCATACTTGTCATCCCGGCACCGGCCGGGCTCCTCGTTCACAATGGGTCATGGCTGCAACCGCCATCACGCCCTCGCTTTGCCAAATCCTGGGGAAACGCCGCTGCCCGCCCGCGACATGCGCGTATCGGGAACTGCCATGATACGCAACAGTTCCGTTAAATTTTGTTCCGGCGTCTTTCCGGTCGTGGTGAGTGCAACTTCGGCCTTGGCATAGAGCGGCTCGCGGCTGCGCAGGATCGAGATCAGATCGTCCATGGCGCGGATATTGTTGGACATAGGCCGCATGTCACCCTGTGCCATGACGCGCTTCATATGGTCTTCCGGTTCCGCACGAACCCAGACCGTGAAGCATGAGGCCAGCAGCAATTCGAGCGTGCCTGGCTCTGTGACGATGCTGCCGCTGGTCGCGATAACGAAATCCCTGTGCTGCCGCAGAACGTCATCGAGCGCCTCGCGTTCGGCACGGCGAAAGGTTTCCTGGCCGAACATGTCGAAGATCTCGCTTAAAGTCGTGCCACTGCGCTTTTCAATTTCGCGATCAAGCTCGATGAAGGGGATATCCAGGCGCTCGGCGAGAAGCCGGCCGAGCGTCGACTTGCCGCCGCCGCGCAATCCGAGAAGCGCTATTCGCCGCCGCCGCGCGTCGTTCGACGGATCAACGAAATGCTTGAGCAGCAGTTCACGTGCTTCGGCCAGCGCGGGTGGCGACAGCCGCTCGAGAAACTGCGACAGCAAGACAAAATCGAGAGCGGGCTCGACGCCCTCATTCACAAGTTGCGTCACGGGCAGGCCGATGGCACGCGCAATTCGCCGCAGCAGGACGATTGAGCCATTGCCCAGGCCGGCCTCGAGCTGTGCCAGATAACGCTCGGATACTTCGGCGTGCTCAGCCAAGGCTTTGCGTGTCATGCCGCGCTGGTTGCGAAGCGTGCGTACGCGTTCGCCAAGATGTCGCAGGTAGGCGTCAGTGTCGCGGCTGTTAGCGGGCTTTGCCACTGCTTTGGCCGAGGACGCGCGGACGGCGGTTTTGGTGCGGCCGTTTCTCATGGGTTCCCGTAACATGCATTATAATGCCAAGGCAATAGGCTGAAGGAGATGCGTGGAAAAAGGCCCGTTGTGGAGGCCCTGCCAGCGTGGTAGTAATATGCATAATAATGCACACAGGCCGTCGTTCCGGCACCGCGCGAAGCGGGAGGCCGAGCGGCATGGCTTCGAAGGTGTGCTGCGAGGAGCGCGTATGATGGCGGCGGACACAATCGACTATCAAACCGATCCCTCCCGCTATCGCCATTGGAAAATCGAGCGCGACGGGGACATCGCGTATCTCATCATGGATGTCGATCAGGCTGGCGGCCTCGGCGATTACGAGCTCAAGCTCAATTCGTATGATCTCGGCGTCGACATCGAATTGAACGACGCGGTGCAACGCCTGCGCTTTGAACATCCGGAAGTGCGCTGCGTCGTGATCAAGTCCGGCAAGGACAATGTATTCTGCGCTGGCGCCAATATCCGCATGCTCGGAAAGGCGACTCATGGCGCCAAGGTGAACTTCTGCAAGTTCACAAACGAAACGCGTCTTGCAATCGAGGACGCTTCGGAAAACTCGAAGCAGGTCTACGTCTGCGCAATAAACGGCAACGCTGCGGGCGGCGGCTACGAACTCGCGCTTGCCGCCGACCATATCATGCTGGTTGATGATCGCCGATCTGCAGTAGCGCTGCCCGAAACGCCACTGCTCGCGGTGCTCCCCGGTACGGGCGGGCTCACACGCGTTACCGACAAGCGCAAGGTGCGCCGTGATCGCGCTGATGTTTTCTGCTCGATCGAGGAGGGCGTCCGCGGAACGAAAGCCGTTGAATGGCGTCTTGTCGACGAGGTGGTGCCCAATTCGAAGTGGAAAGACGCCGTGGCGGCGCGTGCAAGGGAGGTTGCCGCACGTTCGGATCGGCCAAAGGATGCCAAGGGCATCACGCTGACGCCGCTCGATCGCAAGATCGAGAAGGATCGTGTCGCTTATTCGCACGTGGAGGTGGAGATCGACCGGGCGCGGAGCCTTGCAACTGTTACGGTTCGTGGGCCGTCGCAAGGGGCGCCAGCGTCCGTCGAAGCCGCGCACGTGCTAGGCGCCAAGTTCTGGCCTCTCGTCGTTGCTCGCGAGCTTGAAGACGCAATCCTGCATTTGCGCAGCAACGAAGCCGCCATCGGCGTTGTCCTGTTCCGCACCGACGGCAATGCCCAGGCCGTACTCGATCACGACGACTTTCTCGCGAAAGCCAATGGCGACTGGCTGATGCGCGAGATTCGTCATTATCTCAAGCGTGTTTTCAAGCGTGTCGATGTAACCGCCAAGAGCTTCATCGCATTGATCGAACCGGGCTCGTGCTTTGCCGGCTCGCTGGCCGAACTGGCTTTCGCCGCTGATCGTTCGCTGATGCTGATCGGTACGCGCGAGGGGGACAATCAAAAGCCGGCCGCGATTACATTGGGACAGGCGAATTTCGGCCTCTATCCGATGGGCAACGGATTGACGCGCCTTGAAACGCGCTTTCTTGGCGAACCGAAGACACTCGACACGCTCAAAGAGAAAATCGGTACGGCAATCGAGGGCGAGGATGCGGCCGAACTTGGTCTTGTCACTGCTGCCTACGAGGACTTCGACTGGGACGATGAATTGCGAGTGATGCTGGAGGAACGTACGAGTTTTTCGCCCGACGCTATGACCGGCATGGAAGCGAATCTGCGGTTTGCCGGCCCGGAGACCATGGAGACCAAGATCTTCGGACGTCTGACTGCGTGGCAGAACTGGATCTTCCAGCGGCCGAACGCCATCGGTGAGCAGGGCGCGCTGAAGCTATACGGCAGCGGCGTATCGCCGACGTTCAACAAGGACAGGGTGTGATGAGCGGCGTGGAGAGACGGTACACGTTCAATCAAGAAAGGGTGCTGCCATGAATATTGCTCAGGTCGATTATGACGGCTTGATCCCCAACAACGTGGCGCTCGGGCAGGACGTGCGTGTGAAACGCGCACTGGAGAAGTGGCACCCCGGTTATCTCAACTGGTGGAACGACATGGGGCCCGAGGGCTTCCAGGAATCACTTGTCTATCTGCGCACCGCGATCAGCGTCGACCCGAAAGGGTGGGCCAAGTTCGATTTCGTGCGCATGCCGGAATACATCGAAAAGACGTCGCCGCCGGCGTACTACGATCCAGGTGCGCCCGAGACAGGACGGTCCGGCCACCTCTGGGTCAACTACTACAACGTGCCCAATCGATCGCTGT
>Ga0207700_10001170_pt1 | contig 15074 bp, 18 predicted proteins | sample LARL82metaG_FD_184348 | JGI IMG/M metagenome (GOLD analysis project Ga0207700, IMG submission 184348) | Corn, switchgrass and miscanthus rhizosphere microbial communities from Kellogg Biological Station, Michigan, USA - LAR L8-2 metaG... | ecosystem: Host-associated > Plants > Roots >...
CCCGGACATGGCAACCCCCGCCGACGCCGCCACAGACGGGTCAGCTATCGGTGACCCACCGTCCCGGCCAACAGGCTCATCACGCGAAAGCGCGCCGCTGTCCGTCATCTGGTGTCTCCACGCGGCCCGGCGGCGGCTCAGGGTTGTGAGTCATCGTCAGGCCCTCCGGCCAACACGTAGGTTACCGCTTGCGACACTCACCGAGCGGCTACCTGGTATAAGGCTTCGCCCTTGAGACGTTCCGGTGCCGCGGCTAGAAGAGAAGTCCCCGTCCGTTCGGCTGAAAGATTTTTATCCCGAACGGGACCGTGGTTTCTCCGCGCCGGCCGGTGAAACGGCCCGGGAGGCCGCCCCTCAACCCAGCGGCTTCTGAGGCGGTATCGGGGACTCCGGCCAGGCTCAGTCTGCCTGGACGGCTGCTCCGCATTCCGGGCAGCGGAACGGGCGGCGCTGGGCGACGGCCCGCCAGATGGTGTAGACGACGAAGGGGAATCCGATTTGCGGAACCTCGCGCGTTGCCTCAACTGTTCCGTGCGTGGAGCATCGTCCGGCCTGGGCCTGAACTTCCTTGGCCATGGTCTTCCTCCTGTGACGGTGGGTGAGTGGCTGTGCGGGCTAGCGTCCCAGCGGCAGCCAGCTGAACTCGCGGAGGGCGATGAGGAGGCCCACGGCTCCCCAAGCCGCCACGATCAGCAGATCCGGGCCGGCGAACCCCAGCCCCGTGGTGTGCGGGTTGTAGGCGACGAGCAACGCGTTGGCCAGGTGCCGGACAGGGAAAATCTCTCCTGCATCCGCCAGCCAGTGCGGGAGTGCCGTGACGGCGACGAACACCCCGGAGATGAAGTAGAGCGGCAGCGTGATCGCCGTGGTGGCAGGCAGCGCGGCATCCTCGTTGCGGATGAGCGAGGTGAGCGCGTAACCAAGGCAGGAGAAGGAGGCGGCTCCGGTCACCACGGTGACCGCGAGGGCCGGGGCGGTGCGGCCGGGAACGTGGGCGCCGTAGGCGGCCCACCCGATGCCGAGCAGCACAGCGGCCATGACCACCGCGATGACGACTGCGGTCAGCACCCGGCCGGCGATGACGGCAGCGGCCGGGACGGGGGTTGCGCGCCGGCGCTTCAGCACGCCGCGTTCGCGCTGCGCGGTCACCGAGGCCGCCAGGTTGCCGAAGCACGCCGCGATCACCCCGAATGCGATGATGCCGGGCACGTAGTACACCGACGTGCTGATCTGGCCGCCCGCGACCTGGGTGGTGTTCCCGCCGCCGCCGAACACCGACGCGAAGATCACCAGGAAAAGCACCGGCAGAGCCAGAGTGAAAAACTGCCACTGGCGGTTCCTGAGAAAGGCGCGCAGGTCGTAGCTGGACTGGTGCAAGGTCATACGGATCATCGCCGGTCCTTTGTGGTCCGGGACTCGGTCAGGGAGAGGTAGACCTCTTCCAGGGTCGGGCGGTGGACGTCGAGATCGGGGAGGTCGAAGCCGCGGCCGAGCGCCCAGTTGCCGAGGATCTGCAGGTGAGCGAGCGGGCTCTGGCTGTGCAGGATGGTCGATCCTCCCGGCCCTGGCTCGGTCAGTGGGCTTAGCCCGGGTGGCAGGTCACGCGCTTGCACCTGGTCCGGGAGGGTGAAGCTGATGGTGGTGGTCATGTGGTCGCGCCCGCCCAGGGTCCGCGGCGTGCCCTCGGCCACGATGCGCCCGGCGGAGAGCACCGTGATCCGGTCGGCCAGGCGTTCCGCCTCGTCCATGTAATGGGTGGTGAGGAAGACGGTCTTGCCGAGTTGCCGGAGCCCGGCGACGACCTCCCAGGCGGCGCGGCGGGCAGACGGGTCGAAGCCGGTGGTCGGCTCGTCCAGGAAGATGAGCTCTGGGTCGCCGATGAGGGCGAGGGCGAAATCGAGCCGGCGCCGCTGGCCGCCCGACAGCCTGGTGCCGAGCGCGCCCGCCTTTCCGGTGAGACCGACCAGGGCGATGGTCTCGTCGATATCCCGCGGCGCGCGGTAGAACCCGGCGCACATGGCCAGGCACTCCCGGACGGACAGGCCGGGCTCGGGCTCCGACTCCTGCAAGACCACGCCCACCCGGTCCCGCCAGGCGCCGTCCGCCGTGGCGGGGTCCTGCCCCAGGACGGAAACCTGTCCCTGTGTGCGCTGCCGGAAGCCTTCGAGGATCTCAACCGTCGTGGTCTTGCCCGCGCCGTTCGGGCCGAGGAAGGCGAAGATCTCTCCCCGTCGCACCTCGAGATCGATGCCCGCGACCGCCTGGTGGCTCCCGTACCGCTTAACCAGGCCGCGCACGCTGACCACCGGCTCGGACCGGGCCGAGCTGATGGCTGCCTGATCTACGCCGTATTCCTCGCTGATGCTGTCCATCTCGCTCCTCAAGCCAGGCTCGACTGGGTGTGGGGCTGTGGTCTCTGTGAGATTGAGGTCGTGCTGCGGCTGTTCCAGGTGGCTGGGCGGATAAGCGAGCCACGCAGGGACAGGGCGACGGCGAGCGTCAGCCCTCCGCAGGCCAGGCCGACGGCGTCCACGACGATGAGCGGGATGCTGCCGGTGCTGAGCCCGTAGGCCAGCCAGATCGCGTAACCGCCGGCATAGGAGGCCAAGAAGAATGCCGAGACGTCACGCGACGTGCGGTGGACAAGCATCTGCCGTGTCTGCAGGAGAGATTTAAGGGCGGCGAGCACGCCATAAGCGGTCGCTGCGGTGCCGAAGAGCTGGGTGAACATCGCATCACACCGCTGACGGTTGGTGAATAGCCATGCTTTTCTCGCTCGAACGCTGGCTAAGTACTTTCAGGCTGTAGAAGTGGGCGGTCAGCAGCAGCGGCACATACACGGTCGGGATGATGTAGGCAAGGCCGAGGTCTCCAGGATCATGAACGAGCGAGGGCCCAAGGACCATTGCCAGGAGCAGGTCTGCTGCGCCGACAATGTTGAAGATCCACACTGGAAGCAGCAATGGCTGTCCGGCTTTGGAGCGCCGCAGCCCGATGAAGGCAACGTATGCGAGCCCAAGGCTGATGAGGTCGCCGAATGCCGCGGGATCCGCGAATCCCGAAGGCAGCTTGCGTGATACGAGCCCGGCGATCAAGAGCGTTGTGGCGAAATAGCGGAAGAAGTGGAGCGCCGTGAGGGTCTCCAGTTGTTGTACCCTCGGCTGCTGCTTCATCTTCGGCCAGATAATTGTGGCGAAAATCGTCGCCCAGCCTATAATCCCCGCGGCTGCGCTACCGGCGAAGTAGACTATGTCCATCGTTACTCCTCTTTATCGTTACTCCTCTTTAGTGACAAGCCTGGCTATGGCGGTCAGCGGCGGTGTAGCTGCCGTTGCGGATCTGTTGGCCCGCTCTTCGGAGAACGGTACGAATCCCTGCCGCCGTGGGGCGTCACCCGAAGGTGCCTGCCGGGTGGGATATTGCGGCGCGGCGAGCCGTCACACCAAAGTGCTACCGGCAGGGAGGGGTTTCGGGTCTGGGATCAGGTCGGCCTGCCGGGCCCGCGCGGCGGCCTCGGCCGGGATGGTCCCGAATAGGCGCGCCCATCACGGCAAGATTCCACTCCCATGCCACCTTCGGGTGACGCCAGCCCCTGCGTCCGCTCCTACGGTGCATAGATAAGGGAAACGCAACCTAGAGCGGTCGCCGCGGGCAGGGCCGCTGGTGAGCGGCCCGCCAGTCATCGAGAGGAGAGGGACGTGGTTAATCACGTCACGGATCCACGAACACGACGTGCGGTCGGCCCGCACCGGGAAAGTCGGGCCGCGGGACGGCAGGCAAAGCGCGTACCTGCTGCGCGGCGCGTTCTGGCGGACCGTGCTCGTGCTGGGTATGCGCGGCGGCACCAAGATCATCCCGATTCGGGAGGTCTCGGGGTTCAGCGACGGCGAGGTGCTGGACGTGCCAGGCTCGCCGCGGGTAGTGCACGCACCGGGCCACACCGGCGGCAGCGCCGCGATCCTGTTGGAGGACCGGGGCGTCCTGTTCACCGGCGACGTGCTGTGCACGCACAACGCGTACACCGGGCGGGTCGGGCCGCAGATCATGCCGTCCGGGCTGAACGCCGACACGCCGCGGGCGCTGGCGTCTCTGGCCAGCTGGGCCGGGATCAAGGCCGGCGTGCTGCTACCCGGCCATGGCGAATCATGGACCGGAGGCATCGAGGAGGCGATCCGGCAGGCCCGGGCCGCGGGGCCCTCGTGACGTGGCGCACTCCGGTCCGCCGGGCATGGCACGCTGTGCCGCTCTGCCCGGACACTGGCTGGAGCTGAGGTGAGCGCCTCCGCCGGTCATCTGCGGCCTGCTCGCTGACCAGCCCGCGCTGCATGGGGTACTGACCAAAGTCCGCGACCTCGGGCTCTGCCTGATCTCCGTACGGCGGCTGGACGCCGGCCAGGGCGAAACGAGGGCACCAGAATTATCGGCAAACGTGGGAGGAAGACATGACCGAGTTCCTTGGCACCGACGGCGGCCAGATCGCCTACGAGGTGACCGGGCTGACGGCGACCGCCGAGGTTGCGGTCGCCGCCTGCCCGGACCTGGTGTGGAACCTGGTCGCAGACGTCACCCGGGTCGGCGAGTGGAGCCCGGAATGCATCCGGGCGGCCTGGCTCGCCGACCCCGGCCGGCCGCAGCCCGGCGCCAGGTTCACCGGGCACAACCGGCTCTCGAATGGCTTCGAGTACGAGGTGACCTGCGTGGTCACCGAGGCCGACCGGCCCCGCGCGTTCGCGTGGCTGGTCCTGGACGACAGCGGTGACCCCGCCCGCCCGTCCTCGTCGTGGCGGTATCGGATCGACCCGCTCCCCGGCGGCGGCAGCAGGGTCCGGCAGCGCTTCACCCATGGACCCGGTGCCAGCTTCCTGCGGGCAGCCGCCGCGGAGGCGCCGACCCGGGCTGCCGAGATCATCGGTGCCAGGCGGGACGGGCTGCGGGCCAACATGAGCGCCACCCTGCGCGCGATGAAGGCCGTCGCAGAATCCCCTCACGCCACCAGGCCAACCGGGCGGTAGGGACGGATCCGGTTGTCCCCGTGAGGGTCGCGGCAGTCGCCACCAAGCTAGGCTCTGCCCGGCCCCTGACGATCGGCGGGTCTCCTCGGTTCCTCAGTGGCCGGGCGGCAGGGTGCGGGCGCGCTGGTCCACGCCGAGCTCGCCGTAGGGGTAGTCGGCGGGGTGCGGGTCGCTGGCGGCGTCGAGCGCGGCGGTCTCGGCCGGCGTCAGCCGCAGCCCGGAGGCGCGCAGGTTGGCCTCCAGCTGGCTCGTGGTGCGGGCGCCGAGGATGGTTGAGCTGACGCCGGGCCGGGCCGTCACCCACGCGATCGCCACCTCGGCCATGGGCACGCCGCGGTCCTCGGCGACCTTCTGGACGGCGTCGATGACGTGCCAGGTGCGCTCGGTGCCGCGCCGCTCATACGCCTCCATGCCACGGCTGGGGTCCTCGCCGAGCCGGGTGGCGCCGGACGGGCGCTGGTCGCGCCGGTACTTGCCGGACAGCCAGCCGCCGCCGAGCGGGCTCCACGGCAGCACGCCCAGGCCGGCGTCGAGGGCGGCGGGCACGATCTCCCACTCGGTCTCCCGGGCCAGCAGGCTGTACTGCGGCTGGACCGTCACTGGCCCGGTCGCGTTCAGGGCGCGGGCCAAGTGCACGGCCTTGGCCAGCTGCCAGCCGGTGAAGTTGGACAGTCCCCAGTACCGGATCTTGCCGGCCCGTACGAACCCGTCGAGCGTGCGCAGCGTCTCCTCCAGCGGCGTCAGCGGATCGTAGGCATGGACCTGATAGAGGTCCACCGCATCACGGCCGAGCCGGCGCAGCGAGGCGTCAAGCGCCCGCGTCAGGTGACGCGCCGACAGCCCGGCGCCGTTTGGCGCGTCCGGCGGCGAGGACGAGAAGCGGCCCTTGGTGGCCAGCACCACGGGCTCGGTAAGGTCCGGCGGGCGGCTGGCGAACCAGCGGCCGATGATCTCCTCCGATCTCCCGTCGCCGTACACGTCGGCGGTGTCCACCAGGGTGCCGCCTGCCTCGAGGAACCGGTCGAGCTGAGCGTGCGCTGCGGTCTCATCCGACTCCACGCCGAACGTCATCGTCCCCAGGCACAGGCTCGATACCGCGCAACCGCTGCCCCCCAGCATCCGATATTCCATGACGCCAGGCTACCGAGTGCAGCCAGGGCAGCCAGGCACGACCGTGTGCATGTGACCACACGTTCCCGCCGAAGCGGTCCATGAAATGACTGGCGAGGCGATTGAGCATGAATCGGGCAGGGACCCTGCCGCAGCGCAGACCTAAGCTCGTGTTCCTTGACTATCGGGACACAAGCGAACGCCGCCTCAATCTACTCGTGAACGTAGACCAACTACCATCTTGCCTGACCTTGCGCGGGTGAACCGGACACGATCATCCGCCTGGAGTATCGCTATTGCTCTATCCACTGGTATTGCTGCAGCGGCGGCTACCTGATCAAGCGAGCGCCATTTGTAGCGAGGATGGCTTAGGGCCTCATCGATTCTTGACCTGATTGCCTCATCGGTTTCCCCAGCAGGAGCTTGATCAGGATTCTGCTCGGCCGAGGAAGTGAGGTAGGCGGCTAGCTCATCGTAATCCCTCACCGGAGACTGGAAGTCGAGCGCCCGCGCAATTCGGGCGTACAGTCGGTGTAGGCCCTGTGAGTCGTTAAGCTCAATTCCCTGGCGAGCCGAAAGAGGCATAGGCAGGTCTCGTGGACGTAGTCCGCCGAAGCACGCAGGTATGAGAGGTATATCCCGCATCCAGGCCGCTCCTGCCTCGAAGTTTACCCATGGGCGCGCAATAGCCATCGGACTGCATAGAACGACGAAGATGGAGGAATTACGTAGCGCTTCACTCACGGATGAGAGCCATTCCTCGCCGGCGGCAATGCTCTCGGTATCAGAAGACAGGAAGACTGTGAGCTGACCAAGGAAGTCCTCTGTCATCTTCCGCTTCAGCCTTGCAGCAACGGCGGCGTCCTCCGTAACATGACTGATGAAGACTTGAGTAGGCATCGCTGCATCTCCTCTTAGCTGCCTAGACAGGTCACGAATTGATCTCCATTCGCGACGCAGACCCAAGTAGCTCATCACCTTGTTCGCTCAACCTAAGTCTACGATCGCATCAAGACCAACGGAAGGTCTTGTCGGCAGCACCACGCTGATTAGTGGCGAGATCAGGCAGATAAGCCAGCCGACGGCGACGCTCCATCCGCTTGATCCGATTAAAACAACGACCGCTATTCGGCAGGACCGGCCCCGTTATGGCATGCGCGGCGAGAGGCGGCGAGGATAGCTACAGGCGGGTCCACCAGGCGTCAATGATCACGTCGTGGGCGATCCCGGTGTCGATGGTGTGATGCAGGGCGAGGCTGACGATACGGTCATCGTGCGGGTGGAACGGCCGGTCGGGGTCTTCGCCGAGCACGGGGCCGAACGCGTCGATGAGCGGCTTCCACAGGCTGGCCCAGTTACGGCCCGGCCGGGTCGTCAGCGCGATTGTCAGCCCGACCGGGCCCGGATCGATGGTGGCCGCCTGCGCCGCAAGCCGATCGTGGAGCCTTTGCTTCCACTCTCTGCGCTCATACGACCCTGCCATCTGGGTCGAGAACTGCGGGGTGGCCCCGGCCGTGACCGGCCGGGCGGGTCCCACCGCTAGTGACGACGGCCCGTGGATCTTGCGGCCGAAGACAGCCGCCACCCGCTGCGGGCCTAGCCGCTGAGCGACCGGGAACAGGTAGTTGTCCAGGTCATGGCCGCCGTCAGTCAGTGAGACGCCGTCGCTGAACCCTACGATCAGCTCGGCCGCAACCCGGCCGCGCACAGTCGCCAGCACCGGCCCCGCTACGGCATCCACGTGCGCCAGGAAGCGAGCCAGCTTCACCTGGCTGGGATGCGCTGCCCGGTCCCAGCTGGCCAGCTGCGGCTTGACGCTATGCCGCATAACATCCACCGGGCGGCGGTACACCGTTGCCATGTGAGCCATCGTCGTGTGCATCCGCATCTGGTGGCAACCAGCCGAAACCCGGAAGCCCGTCTCGCGTTCACCGGGGACACGGGTCGCGCCCAGAGCGAGCAATTCCTGTTCGGCCTGGCCGGCGTCGATCACGCGGATGTCCAGATGCATTTTGCTGCGGGTAGGCCGGGTCGGGGCAGTCGATCACCGTCTTCTCAAGGCGTCCGATCACACGGAACCATCTCAGCATCCTGGTCTCGGCCACTTCCGCTCATCGGCAGGTTCGCCGGACTGGAGATCGTGCACCGTTCGCGGCATGAGTGAGCGTTCGCGGTCGGCTTCATGCGTACAGATCGCTCTCTCAATTTCGGAGGTTACGGGCCTGGTCACGACCGCCGGGTGGTGTGATTCCTGGGTCACGAGGTATCCCGATGGTGGCGGGCTGGCCGCGGCCGAGCGGCCCGCCGGGAGCAGGTGCGGTTGGCGGCGGAGCTGATCGAGCTTTAGCAAAGGAGACACTGGCCAACCTGGCGGTAAGGGCTGGGTCCGGTTGTCCCCGCGAGGGGTTCAAGAAGGCCAGGAAGTAGACCCGGCCCAGCCGCCGGTCCGAGTCCGCAACGCGGCATGTGAGGACGCGCATCCCGAGGCGACGTGAGTTTCCCAAGCCTCTCGTGGCGGCTTTCCGCGACGGGGCTGGCCGGGTGAGAGTAGCTTCATGCGTGGTTACGGCAATTCGCATTGACTCAGAGAGAGCTAATCGAGCGTGAACCTGCCCGAGGGCCTGATCGCGCTCTTGCGCCAGCGCAGCCTGTGCTTCCTGGCCACTGTGATGCCTGACGGGTCACCCCAGGTAACTCAGACCTGGGCCGATACCGACGGCGAGCATGTCGTGATCAACTCCGTGCGGGGTCACCAGAAGGTCAAGAATGTCGAGCGTGACCCGCGGGTGGCAGTGAACGTGTGTGACGTGTCCAGCCCGTCCCGCTATTACGCGATCCGCGGGCAGGTTACCGGCATCACCGCCGAGGGGCGGCGCGGAGCACATCGAGGCGCTCGCTCACCGCTACCTGGGCACCCCTACCCGTGGTACGGGAGCCGCGACCAGGTCCGCGTCATCCTTACCATCAAGGCGGCCAGGATCAGCCAGAGCGGATGGGCGCGGCAGCGTCATGATTAGCCAGCCCGGTAACAACTGCGCCCATCTCGATCCCGCCAGCACAGGTAGATCCTCTACGCGGGAAGAAGAGTGCGACTTAGGTGAAGTGCTTTGCAAGATCACGGCATTCTGGTCGACGATCGGCGGGTGGATGCCGGGCTTCGGTTGAGAAGGGCCACAGGTGCCGACGCGGATATCGCGGCCGAGGTATACCTGCGCGCTCGCCATCGTGCGATTCCGGAGATTCCGCCGCTGGTGCATTCTGACGATGAGGTCCGGCACTGGATGCGCGGAGTCCTTGACAACCAGGAGGTCTGGCTCGCGTTCGCTGATCACGGCGCGCTGCTTGGCCTGCTGGTCTTGGACGGTGACTGGGTCGAGCAGCTGTATATCGATCCGGCCTGGACGGGCCGCGGGCTCGGCACTCGTCTCCTCGAGCTAGGTAAGCGGCGGCGGCCTGACGGGCTCCAGTTGTGGACGTTCGTGTCGAATGTGCGGGCGCAGCGGTTCTATGAACGTAACGGGTTCGCCGTTGAGGAGCGGACCGACGGGAGCGGTAATGAGGAGCACGCACCTGATCTGCGCTACGTCTGGCGGCCTTCCGCGCGAGAGGCAAGGGACAGCGTCCCCTGACGATTTCAGGCTTTCGGCGCTCCGGACAGAAGCCCAGCACGCTCATCGCGGCTACTTAGCGGACGTCTGCTCCTGGGCGGCGATGCATAAACATATGGCCGACAGAGCTCGCTTGATAACTGCGTACGGTCCCGTCGTCCGGTGCGCGAGTAACGCTTGGCACGCCCGGTTGGCAGTGGCACCCGGATATGGGCATTCGGTACTCGCGTAGTGCCGCCTTCGCGGGCTGGCGCCGGCTCATCAGCGCGAAGGTTCCGGATCTGCTGCAGCAGTCCAGGACTCCCGCCGGGCGGCTCGGCCGGAACCGGCGCGCGCATAGCCTCATCCCGCTACCTTTCTCCGGTGGCTGGGCAAGGAGTATGATCCGGCCATCTGGCCCGACCCCAAATGGTCACGGCAATTCTTCTCAGGGGGCGGAAATGGTGCAGCAGGGCAGCCCGGAATTGCTCCATGATCCACTCGCGGAGAAGCTTCTCGGCTCCACGATCCCGGCTCGGCTGGCGTATACGTGGATGGACGGGACGCCGCGGGTCGTACCTGTCTGGTTCCACTGGACCGGAGAACAGTTCGTCATCGGCTCTCCCGCCAGGGCGCCCAAGCTCAAGGCACTCGCCGCTAACCCGCACGTGGCGCTGACGATCGACGACCACGAGTGGCCATACAGCGTGCTGATGGTGCGCGGCACCGCAGAGGTCGAGATGCTCGATGACGTGGTACCGGAGTACGCGCTCTCGGCCGAGCGGTACTTCGGCCCGGAGCAGGGCCCGGCGTGGGTGTCGACACTTCGCGGCAAGCCCATGGCGCGCATTCCCGTTACGCCGGTGTGGGCCGGGATCCTGGACTTCAAGACCCGGTTCCCCAGCGCGCTCACGGTATAGTCCGCGACCAGCGTCACCTGCCTGGACGCCATCCGCGGGTTTGCCGCTGACGATTACGAGCTGGCCGTCGAGGACGCCGCGCGGCGAGCGCTGATCCGCTGGGACCAGCGGTCTCACATCGCGAGGTAGCTGCCGAGTTGGAATGATCAACCTCAACTTGCGACGACATCATCGCGGCTATGTGAGGACCGCGGGCGCGGCTCTGTCATGGGGCGGATGCCGCGCATCGCGACTCGGGGAGTTCCTGCCGGGAAGACAGTTCTATCCGGCGATGAGGTCGAACTCGTTGCCTTCGATGTCGGCAAAGGTTGTCCAGCTGGATCCGACGCCTTGGACGTCGCGCAGCCTGTGGGCGCCGAGGCTCAGCAGGCGCCCGGTTTCGGCGTCGAAGGTATCGGTGATGAGGTCGAGGTGGAGGCGGTTCTTGACGGTCTTGGCCTCTGGTACCTGCTGGAATGTGACAGGCGGGCCGGCGGTGGGATCGTCGCTGACGAGCAGGATGGCGTGCTGGGCGGTGGCGCCTTCGGCGACCTGCCGGTCCAGGACAGCACCCCAGAAACGGGCCAGTGCAGCGGCGTCATTGCAGTCGACTGCAATGCCGAAAAAGGTGGTGGCCATGGCCTGCGTTTCCTTTCGCGGGCGGCGAGCAAGTCAGCGGACAGGGCGATACACAGCATACGCAGGCTCCGGTCCCCTCCCCGGCAGGCGATCGGCAGGCTCCGGGCAACCCAGCCGAACCTCCGGTTCACCATCACAACCATCTTTGGCGAGGGTGACCCTTGTCGCTGCTGTGGGCGAGGTCAGGCGCGGGCCGGGCACCGCCGCCAGCCGCCTGGTCTGGCTCATCCGGCTTGAAGGCGACCCCATAGCGGAGATGTGACCCACCATGCCACGCCGTCCGGTAACACCTGGCGGTAAGGGCTGGGTCCGGTTGTCCCCCGCGAGGGGTTCAAGAAGGCCAGGAAGTAGACCCGGCCCAGCCGCCAGCCCAAGTCCGCAACGCGGCAACCTCGGGAGCGGATCAGCTCACGGATCGCGAGTGCGCCCGGCGGGCCGGATGGGGAGACGGACCCGCAGCACCGTGTTGCCCGGCCGGGAGTCGATGGTGATGAGGCCGCCGTGGCGCTCCACGACTGTGCGACGGGCGATGTCGAGGCCCAGACCAGTGCCCTTGCCCGCCTCCTTGGTCGTGTAGAAGGCGTCAAACGCGCGGGATGCTATCTGCGGTGGCATGCCCGGGCCGGTGTCGCCGACCTCGACGACGATGTCATCCTCCTCGGCGCGGGTCGCCAGCCGCAGCGTTCCCGCGCCGTTCATCGCGTCGAGCGCGTTATCGATGAGATTGGTCCACACCTGGTTGAGCTCGCCGGGGTACGCCTGAATCCGGGGGACGCTGGCGCTGTAGTCACGCACGACGCTAATGCCGGTACCGAGCTTGTGCCCGAGCATCACCAGGGCGCTGTCGATGCCGTCGGCCACATCGATCTGCTGCATCGAGGCACGGTCCATCTGCGAGTACGACTTGATCGCGGCGACGAGTTCGGAGATGCGCTGGGCCGACTCCTTCATCTCTGACAGCAGGGCAGCGATGGACAACGTGCTCGCCACCCACTCCAGGCCCGGTTCCAGCGCCGGTCCTGGCAGCGCCGTCGCCACCTGCTCGCACCATGCCACATCGACCCCGGCGGCGGCGAGCGGCGGGGCGATGGCCCACTCGCGGGCGACGCCGTGCCGGCCAAGCCACAACGATAGGTCCTGTTCATGGTCGGCCAGGGCCAGCGGGCCCTGGACCTTTGCGGAAGGCTCGATCTCGCGGCGCAGCGTATCGAGCGCGGTGAACTGCCGGGCCGAGATCTCGCCACGGGCTAGCCGGCCAAGGGACGACAGAAGCACCTGGCAGGCGTCATCGAGCGCGTCGGCTGCCCGGGAGGCGGCCGCAGCCGGGTTGTTGATCTCGTGCGCGAAACCGGCAGCGAGCGTGCCGAGGGTGACCAGGGACTCCCGCTGCCGGGCCGTCGCCTCGATGGACCGGGCGGTGTGGTAAAGCCCCTGGATTAGGTGCCTGCCGAACGGGAACCAGGCGCCGACCTTCTCAGCTAGCACTTCCGCTGGCACTCGGAGCACCCGGCCGCTGTCGGCTCCCCGGCCGGTGGCCAGATAGACGCCATGCTCGTCCCAGGCGCGGAACCCCCCGGCCCATCGGCCAGGCACATCCATCCTTCCCACCACAGTGTCCTCAGGACCGACATGGCGCAGAAGGTCGATAGCACCGTCAATGAGCACCCACCAGAAGTCCGCGTGCTCACCTTCCCGGAACAGATCGACGCCAGCCTCGATCTGCACCTCGGTACCACCCTCAGCCAGTTCCGCGAGCTGATCGTCTGCCAGGCCGCCGAACAGGCTGATAGCCCGAAGCTCGTCGGCGCGCATCACATCGCGGCCAGGTCGCTCATGAGATCAGCCTTCGCATGGCCTCGCCGCCTGCCACGAGGAGAGGCTGGAGGGACGGGTGGACATCAGCCACAGACTATATCCACCCGCCCACAACCCGCGGAGACTGCCCGTGATGCCGTGCCACCGGGACGGCCGGCGACGCGCCGGTCCGCAATCACGGGCGGACTGTCCTAGACGCGGCATGCATGAGCGGACATTTCATCCCGAGGGCGGCGCTGCATAAAATACAGCTCGGCCCGATCGCGCGCTGAGCCATAACTGGGCGGCCAGCGACGGGAAGCTCACGGATAACGCGCGCCGACCCGCCGTTCGGCGCGGTTTACTCCCCCCGCCGGGCGGTCGCCTGCGCCGCACCTGGATGAGTGTTCTGCGCCAATCGGCTTTGCTCACCGGCTAGGGTCGGTTCTCCCGGCCGGTCCCGGCCCGGGACGTGCTGTCGCTCATCGCGATGGCGGGACGGGGGACCGGGATCAGCTCCGCCCATTCTCGCAAGGTCGCCGCCTGCCCGCCGCGCCGGTGCCCGTTCGCTGCCGGGCTGGGCTGCTCCTGCTGACCGCGCTCGGTGCCGGCGGACGCCCGCCCGACCGTCAGGGTCGCGACCTCCCCGCACCCGGGGCACGCGCCCGCGTGACCGTCGAAGGAGTAAACGCATCCGCAAAACATGCGACATCCGCCATCATCCGCACCTTCCCCCGAAGCTGCCGGACGGCCCTGTGCCCCCGGCCAGGGCGCCCAGACAAGCGCCCTGCACCGGTACAGAGCGGGGACCAGCCCCCCAGATACAATCTGCCGGCCGCCCAGCGAATGCCTGCGGGCATGACGCGATACCGCCGCGATAGCTCGGCGGCAGACATCGCGGGGCAGGACGTGCCGGCTCCGTCCAGCGCAGGAACGATCCGGACGTCCCGCCAGGCCCTCATCACCCGCGCGATCGCCGGCACCATCCAGGCCATGCTCGCCGGCTCCGCCGGCCAAGACACCCGCGGCCCGATCGGACTTCAGGTGGTCCGGCGGGCAGGGTGATCGCCAGGCACCCGCTGATTCCGCTGGCGGTGGGCGCCGCGCGGTCGTGCCGCAGGCAGCAGAACCGAAAGCCGCTGACGCCAGCGCATGCGGCGGCTCGCGCGGCACGGTCTTGCCGCTGTCAGCCGCGGCGTCCGGCACGATCACGTCTCAGTCGTGTATCAAGCCCGCCCTGGCATCCTCCGTCCTACCGAGATGACAGCACGCCCGCTCTAAGAAGCACGAGGAGAAGCCGATGTTCGCGCACCTTACCTTCCGGCGGATAGTGGACGTCCCGTTCGAGACGTGCGTGACCAGGCTGGACAGCTGGCAGCTAGCAGGGCAAGGCGGCGACGTCCGGTTCGGTGACAGCCTGCTGTGCGGGCCAGCCGAGCGTGATCCCGGCCCGGCTACGTACCGGATCCAGGTCCGCCTGGCCCGGGGTGCGCTGCGCCCGCTGCTGCGCATGAGAATGGACATCGACCGCTGGACCGCGTCGTCCACCGCCCTCGAGCTGATCCCCGCCGGGCACGTCCGGCCCACCGCGGCCTATTTCCGCGCCGGCCATCTTCTGCTCGACTCGCTGACCCGCCATCTGCTGCAGCCGTCGCCTCCAGCACAGGTCCGGGATACTGCGAGCTGGCCACCCGCACCTGTCGGTGCCGGGCGTCGTTAATCCCGCCTCGCGCCAACCCGGTACCGCCTTCTGGAGGCGGTCATCATGCCCCCATGCCATCGGGCCATCGCGGCCGCCGCGACAGCACACAAGTAGCCGCCGATCTGGGTGTCGAGGAGCGGGAACTACATGAGCCGCGGGTTCGATCTCATGCCTGGTCAAGCCAGTACGGCGACGACCACGATGAAGATCATCACCACGACCTATCGGGCCTGCTTGCTGGCCATGTCTGTGCAACGGGCGGACACTGCGGAAAACATCCGCGCGCCGCTCACCTCCCTGTTTCACTAGCCGGTCCGCATCCAGTTGCCGC
>Ga0207700_10001172_pt1 | contig 15064 bp, 12 predicted proteins | sample LARL82metaG_FD_184348 | JGI IMG/M metagenome (GOLD analysis project Ga0207700, IMG submission 184348) | Corn, switchgrass and miscanthus rhizosphere microbial communities from Kellogg Biological Station, Michigan, USA - LAR L8-2 metaG... | ecosystem: Host-associated > Plants > Roots >...
GCGCTTTAGATTTTCATCCATTTTGTTTCCGCTCGAAAATTCTCTCTCACCCAAGGCCACCTCGAACTTCCTCTTTCCGATGGTGTCCACATGCGCATTGCGGGCGATCTGGTACATCCAAGCGGTGAAGGATCGATCCGGCTGGTAGCTCTTCCGGTATTTCAACATCCGGAAGAACACATCCTGCACCAGATCTTCACTGAGGTTCCGGTTTCCGTTCACATGTACGAAGTAGTTGAACAGCGGGCGATGATGCCGCTCGAACAGGATCGCGAGCCCACCGAGGTCGCCATCCCGGACGGCCTGCATCAGGCTGCTGTCCGTTGCTTCGTACACAACCTTAATTACCGGGGCACGTGAAAAAGGTTACAAACTATGTAGGCGGCTACCAGACCCGGCAGGCCGGCTCATGAACCATCGGCTGGCCGACCCGGCAGGCGAATGCGTTGCGGAACTCGGGCATATTCTGAAGCACGCCATTCACGCGTTGGCGGCCCGGCGAGTGAGGATCCACTTGTACTAGCATCCGCGACATTTCCGGCCTTACGTTCTGACACCAGATCTGGCCCCAGTTCAGGAAAAACCGCTGTTCGGCCGTATATCCGTCGATTTTAGGCTGCGGCTTGTCCTTGAGCGATTCCATCAACGCCATGAAGGACAGGCGCACGCCTCCGTTGTCCGCCGTGTTCTCGCCGAGAGTCAGCTTTCCATTTAGGTGAACGCCGTCAAGGGGCGTGAAGGACGAATACTCATCAATGAAACACTGGGCGCGCTTTTCAAACTCCTTGGCGTCTTCCGGCGTCCACCAATCCTTGAGATTGCCCTGCGGATCGAATTTGCGGCCTTGATCGTCGAAGCCATGCGTGAGCTCATGACCCACCACCGATCCAATGCCGCCGTGGTTCACCGCGGCATCCATTTTGTTGTCGAAAAACGGCGGCTGTAAAATCCCGGCTGGAAAGTTGATGTTGTTCTCGGTCGGATTGTAGTAGGCATTCACGGTGGGCGGCGTCATGAGCCACTCGGTGCGGTCCACCGGCTTACCTATTTTGCTCAGCTCGCGATGGACCTCGAATTCGGTAGCGCGCTCATCATTGCCCACTGCATCGCCCCGCGCGATCTTGACGCTCGAATAGTCGCGCCATTGGTCGGGATACCCTATTTTGTTGGCGACGGCGCGCAGCTTGACCAGCGCCTCTTTCTTGGTCGTGGGCGTCATCCAGGAGAGCGTCTGAACGTCCTGCCCCAGCGCCTGCTCGATCACCTGCACCATGTGCAAGGTGCGGGCTTTAGCGTCGGGAGGAAACGTTTGTTCCACGTATTTTTGGCCGAGTGCGAAGCCCAGGTCGCCATCAGTGGCGGCCACGCAGCGCTTCCAGCGTGGTTGAATCTCCTTGGCGCCGGTCAGAATCTCACGATAGAAATGAAAGTCTTCGTCGACAAAAGCCTTGGGTAGCAGCGCGGTTTCTGCGTGCAGCAGGTGCCATCGCAGGTAAGTCTTAATGTCATCCAGATTCGTCTGCACGATCGCCGACTCGAGAGCGCGGAAGAAATTCGGGGCCAATACGTTCAGGTCTGCCAAAGGCGGCGCGCCCATGCCCTCGAAATATTTCGGCCAGTCGATCGCCGGATCCAACGAATAGAGTTGATGCACCGTCAGCTTGTGATACATCTGATCGGGATCGCGCCGCGTAACTCGATCCAACGATCCTTTCGCTAAGTCGGTCTCGAAACGCATCACCGCTTGCGCGTCGGAAGCAGCCTTTGCAGCGGGCTCACCAGCCAGCTCCAACATCTTCTGTACGTGCGCCAGGTATTGCTTCCTCAGTTCGACCGACTTGGGATCGTCCTTGAGGTAATAATCGCGGTCGGGAAGCCCGAGACCGCCCTGATCCACCTCGCCGATCACGTGCGTCGAATCCTTCCAGTCCGGGCCGGAAGAAAGGCGGAACATCGCATCCACCCCTAACAGATGCAGACGCACCAACGGATCGAGGATGGCCGCTTTCGAAGCGATAGCGTTGATGCGATCCATGTCCGGTTTGAGAGGCTGGGTTCCGAGCTTCTCGATGGTCTGCTCGTCCATGCAGGAGCCGTAGAAGTCGCCGATCTTCTGATCCACGGCGCTGCGTTTTGGATCGTTCACTGCTGCTTTTTCGAGGATGTTGCGGAGAATAGCGCGATTGCGTTCCGCCAGTTCGGCGCCCCGGTCCCATCTCGACTGGTCGGGAGGGATCGGATTGTTGGCCATCCACAGTCCGCAGGCATATTGATAAAAATCGACACATGGATTCGCCGACTTGTCGATGTTGGCGATGCTGAATCCGGGACCGCTCTGCGCCAAGGCCCAGGCAGTAAAGAAGGTGAGCAGGAATGTGGATCGCACGCTTAAATTCTACTACCTGCCCCCGTCTAGGGCGTGCTCGAATGGATCGATCGTGGCGACGCTACTTCCCGCCTAGTTCCGTCTTGATTAAACTCGCATTCCGCGATGCCTGGGCTTGAACATTGCTTGCGATTCCAGACGACTCTTCGAAATATTTCAGGCCTTCGCGCATCTGACCCCGGTCGCCGATCGCTTTGCCCAGGTTGTAATTCGCCAGGCCAAGATTGAAGAGCGCATTGGCATAAATTGCCGAATCGCCTTTGATGGCTGGAAGAGCGGCACGCAACGCCTTATTCGCTGGGCCATACTTGCCTTGCATGCTGTTGCCGATGCCGATGTAAAAATTCGCCATGCCGGCTTTACCACCTTCGTTACCACCCTCTACCTTCGTTCTCGTGTTGAAAGCTTCCAAAGCTCTCGTTCCTCCGCTGACCACCCCGTCGGCCCGCTGCCCGCGCCAGCTGCAATCCGCCACCCCCAGTAGAGCTTCGCCATTTTTCGAATCGGCCGCCGCCAGTTTACTGGCCGTCGCACATGCCTTCGGTCCCAGCGCTCGCAGATATCCCGGAGTCGCGAGCCACAGATACTGGCTTTTGGGGTTGGCCTGTTCCAGCGCCTCGCCGATTTCGACCACCACTTTGGGATCCTTCGCCTTAAGCGTCGCCGCATACAATGCATACTCGGCGTAGTTGCCAACTTCTTTGTTGTGCTCCAGCATCGCCTTTTCATCGTCATCGGCCGGGGGCTTGCCAGTGGTGAGTTTATGCGCGATTTGGGCAGTCTTCACCGCAGCTTTTCGCATCGCTTCCGGGTCGTCCTTCCCCTCGGCGGCCTTGATGGTGTTGAGTCCGACATCGACTGCGTCGGGGCTGCTATCGAGCACCTTCATTCCCACTTCCAGCGCCTTATCGTAGGCCTTTTGAGTCAAATACACCGCCTGTAATTGGAAGCAGACCCATCCGGCGCCTTCGTGCGTCGGATACTTGTCCATAAACTCCTGCATCAGGGCCACCTTCTTGGCTTCGTCCGGCTCCTGCCCGATCGACTGAAGCATCTGCCCCTCGGGCGTGCCCACATTGATCGTGAAATTTTGCCGCTGCTGAGCGACGGCAGGCAGAACCAGTAAAACCAGGGTTACCAGGTAACGTTTCATAAAATCTCCCAACGCTGAAATTTATCACAAATGAGGGTGAAAGTGGGCAGGTCGCCGTTGTTCATCCCAGAAGCCCAAACCGAAACCGCGCTTCCCGAATCGATACGCCGCGCACTTCGATGTTCTTCAGGTCTGCCGTGCCGACTCCGCGCGCTTCGGCCAGCAGAAGCGAGTTGTCGCAATTTAGGAACGGCGCGGTTCCCTTCTTGGCGCGAGGATCATAGCCCATCACCGCCGTCGACACCGTGTCGGTGGTAGCAGCGTTCGTCCCTGCCAGGATCACACCCGGCTGTACCAGCCGCAATCCGCGAATCCACGGCCCTTCGCCCCCGGCGACGGTCTCGATGCCATCGATGATGGCGAGGTCGATCGGCCTGGTCGCGGCCAGGTCCGCCACAATGCGCGGCATCCGATAACCTGGATCGCGGCTGGACTGAGGGTCGATCTCCTGCGGCGAGCATTTGGCGGGCTCCCGTTTTCCGGAGTGGCAGGTCGCGCTTCGGCTAGAAGTCGGATGCTCGTTTGGCTCCTGCTCGCCCGCGTCGTCGCCGTAGATAGAGGCCGGCGTGATGCCGAAGCAGTTCTTCATCGCCAGCGTCACTCCGCAGGTCGCATGATTCTTCAGCTTGGCGAACGATACGAAAACGTCGGTCTCCTCGTAAGCCGGGTGCAGATCGAAGGCCGGAAAGATCGACCCGCCGCCCGGAACTTTGAATCGAGTGTAGCGCTTCGCGCCTCCGAGTCCATTGGTGTTGACGAACTCGACGTTCTTCGCCGCCCCGAACAGCGTCTTTACATCCCAGCCCGACTGGAGCAGATATTGTTCCATCGACCCGCTTGTGGCCCAGCAGCTTTCCACAAACCGCACGCGCCGGGCGCCCGACCGGTCCAGAAGATACGCCAGCGCTCCCGCCATGTTCGGATGCGTGTAGTGCGTCAGTCCCAGCGGCTTGCCCTGGAATCGGCTGCTCGGGCTTCCGGTCAGATTCACCTTGATGGTGACGGTCTTGTCTTTGACGATGCGACCCAGTCCGCCCAGTTGATCGAACATGGTTGAGAGCGTGCCCGCGAGATCGCCGTCGTAGGTGCGCGCCCGCGCAATCGAAACGGGAGCCGTGGGCGCTTCCTTCGCCTTGGCGAGCGGAGCAGAGGCAAGTAGGGCCATTAATTCGCGCCGGGTCATGCTTCCAGCTTACCGCTGGGCAAGTGCTTGTGGGACTCCCACCATTTGTCAACGGTAAATTTAGCCTCTTAATCTCTTCGATCGTCGCCAGGACTGCAGCGCAATCAGCAACGGTATTAACACGATTGAGCCGTTCTCGTACCTCGACCGCTGCGCGTTTGGCAGCTTCGGCAGCTCTCTTCGTGCGCAGCAAAGTATACATAGCAAACGCGAAGCCGATCACGCTTGCTACGTCGGCCCAGTGCTTCGTAAGGAAGCCCAGGAGTTCGTCGACCGCCATTATGTGCCGTTGCAGCAATCGCACCAGAACTCGCACGTGACAGACCGAAGGTACAATCACTCAATAGATTCACGTTCTTCACAATCACGTTCTTCCGTTCCAACTCAATAACTTCGCTGCTCACGGTGGGCAGCTCGATAAATCCACGTGGTATACCGGAATCGAGAAGACAATCATTACCAATGCAGATCCACGCGCGATCTCGGACACGCGACGTTGGGTTCGTTTTTTCCAAAAGCGTAAAAAGTCAGCCACGGCGTGACAGGATGCGTCGAAAGCAAACTTGGCTTCGTTTTTTCAAAACGCGACTTGTCCATCTCTCACGACATAACATGCCTCAGATGCGTCAACATTCCGAGCTTGGGTTCGTTTATTCAAAAACGCCCCCGTCTGCTACCCTGATCGGTGAAGTGAAACCGATACTCGCTATCTTATTGATCACGCTCGCGGCCGCTGCCCAGGATTTCAACGAGGTCAAAGTCGACAAGGTCGCCGCGGGCCACATCTTCACCGAGGGTCCAGCCTGGTCGCGCGATGGGTACTTGGTTTTCAGCGACATCCCCAACAACAAAATCCTCCAGCTCGATCCCGGTACGCCGGTTAGCGTTTTCCGGTCGAACTCCAACGGCGCAAACGGAAATACGTTCGACGCCCAGGGGCGTCTTTACACCTGCGAGAGCCACTTGCGCCGCGTCACGCGCACCGACAAGAAGGGCAAAGTCGAGGTCCTCGCCGAAAAATATCAAGGCAAACGCCTCAACGCTCCCAATGACATCGTGGTGCGAAAAGATGGCCAGATCTACTTCACCGACCCCGCCTTCGGCAGCCAGGAAGACTCGCGAGAACTCGACTTTTTCGGTGTCTTTCACATCTCACGGCGCGGCGAACTGGAGCCCATCGCCAAGCCAAAGGGCCGGCCCAACGGCATCGCTCTCTCGCCCAACGGCAGTATTCTATACGTGACGAACTCCGACGCCCGCAACGTTCGCGCCTATGACCTCGATAAGAATGGGGCCGCATCTAACGAACGCGTCGTCGTTTCTAACATCGACGGTGTTCCAGACGGCATCCGTACCGACGAAAAGGGCAATCTCTACGTGGCCGCCAACAAGATCGAGGTCTACTCGCCCGAAGGCAAACCGCTCGGATCGGTACCGCTGGCCGAGACTCCCTCCAATTGCGCGTTCGGCGACGAAGATTTCGGATCGCTCTACGTCACGGCGCGAACGTCGGTGTATCGCTTACGCTTGAATGTGAAGGGCAGTGTCCAGTATTAAGGAGAACAGCCGCCGCTATCCGTCGCGTCCGTTCCTGGGAGTCGGGGCCTTGATCTTCGAGAACGGCAAGCTCCTAATTGTGGAGCGGGCCAGCGATCCGTTCAAGGGCTACTGGTCGCTGCCGGGGGGCATCCTCGAATCAGGCGAGAAACTGGACGCCGGAGTCCGCCGTGAAGTCCTGGAAGAGACCGGACTCGAAGTGGAGCCTCTTTCCCTTTTCGAGATTTTCGAGCGCATCATTCCCGACGCCGAAGGCAAGGCCGAATATCACTACGTGGTGATCGATTATTGGTGCCGGCCGGTAGGCGGTCGACTGGCGGCCGCTAGTGATGTGAGCCGCGTTGCCTGGGTGTCGGAACAGGACCTCGGCGATTATCGTCTTACAGATGGCACGTTATGTGTCGTCGAGAGAGCTTTTGCAAAACTTCAGCGCTGATCTACTTGAGTTCGAATCGCTGCGCCAGTTGCTCGGCCGCTTTGTACGTAGCCGGCTGGGGCAGGACGAGCTCGAAAAACTCCAGCCGTATTCGGACCGCGCTGCTCTCGAAAACACCTTGGCCGACGTCGCCGAGGCGATCGCCTACCTGCGCGCAACGCAGCAGCCCCAATCGGCTTCCCGGGGCGCGGCCATTCGAGTTCGGTTCGATTCGCTGCCCGATGTCTCAAACAGCCTTCCCATGCTGCGCATCGAGGGTGCAGCGCTTGAGGCCCAGCAGATTCTGGAGCTGACACGGCTGCTCGAACAGGCCGGTGAAATTCGCTCGCTGCTGAACATCGCTGCCGAAAAATATCCTCGCCTGGGCGCGCGAGTCACGGCCATCTTCGATCCTCGCGCCATGCTGCGCGATCTGTCCGGCAAGATCCTTCCCGACGCTTCTCTGGCCGACGATGCCAGCGTGGCCTTGCACCGTTTGCGCCGCGATATCGAAAAGCAGCAGCGGCAGATCCAGACTTCGCTCGAGCGATTCCTGCGTGCGCATCACGACGATGGAACACTCCAGGAAGAGTTCATTACGCTTCGCAACGATCGCTTCGTCGTGCCGGTAGTAGCCGGTCAGCAGCGTAAGGTTTATGGGGTCATTCACGGCGCGAGCGGCAGCGGTCATACGCTCTTCGTGGAACCACTTGAGACCATCGACCTGAACAACGAATTGGTTCGCCTGCGCGAAGAAGAGCAGAATGAGGTGCTCCGCATCCTGCGCGAATTGACCGAGCTGTTGCGGGCCCACGCATCCGAAATTCAATCCGCCGTGGATGCCATTGGCTCGCTCGAGCTTCTATTTGCAAAAGCCGCGTTCGCGCTCGACTTCGGCTGCACCATTCCGCGCTTCAGCCCGGACTCCGATCGCAAGCTACTGCTCTCGGACGCACGGCATCCATTGCTCGAAGACGTACTGCGGCGTCAAGGCAAGCAGGTCGTGCCCATCACGCTCCAACTGGACGAGAAGCAGCGCACATTGCTGATCAGCGGTCCGAACACGGGCGGCAAGACCGTCTCGATGAAGACCGTCGGATTACTGGTGCTCATGGCCCAGTCTGGACTGCCCGTACCCGCGGCCGCAGCCGAGTTTCCACTCTTCGAACAGGTGCTGGCCGACATCGGCGATCAGCAATCAATCGAGCAAAGCCTCAGCAGTTTTTCCGCGCATATCGCCCATGTCCGCGAAATGCTCGAAGCCGTGACCCCGCAGTCGCTGGTGCTACTGGACGAACTGGGCCGCGCTACCGACCCCGAGGAAGGTGGGGCGCTGGGCGTCTCTATCCTCGAAACGTTTCGCTCAAACCGCGCATTCAGTTTGGCTTCTACGCACCTGGTGGCGCTCAAGATTTACGGATCGACGACCGCCGGCGTGCTGAACGCTTCCATGGGTTTTGACGAAGAGACTCTGCAGCCGACCTATGTCCTGCGTCTGGGAGCGCCGGGCAAGTCGGCCGGGCTCGAAATCGCAAGCCGCCTCGGGATTCGTGAAGACTTAATCGAGGACGCTCGCGGCCGAATGTCCACGCATGAGCGCGACATGGAGCGCTTTCTGGCTGAACTGCACAATCGTTTAGAAGACTTGGCGAAATCCGAAGGAGATTTACAGGCGCAGCGGGAGGCATTAACCGCGCGGGAACAGTCGCTCGCCCAGGAATGGCAGCAGCGCGAGAAGGCAAAGTCCAAAGAAATGGACGAGCGCTTGCAGTCGGCCATCGCCCAGTTTGAAGCTGAGGGCCGCGAGACCATTGACAAGATTCTCTCGAGCGCCGAGCAGCGCAAGGCCGCCGAGCAGGCCGAGCGGCGAGTAGCGAAAACCCGGCGTGAGTTCGAGGAGCGGGCGCGGGAAACAGTGTTAGGTGCACAGCCGCCGTCAGCGTCGGTCGTAAAAATCGAAGAAGGCTCGCGAGTGCGTTTGAAAGGCGTTCGCGAACCGGCCCGCGTGCGGCGCAAACTTGCCGGTGGGCTGCTCGAAGTGGAAGCAGGGTTGATGAGGATGCAGGTCTCTACCGACGACGTCGAGGAAGTCCTGTTCGTAACGCCCCAAGGCGCCCGGCTCCCGAAGAACGTTTCATACGAGCCTGGACCGCGCTGGGACGTTTCCTATCGCGAGATCAACGTCATCGGACGACGCGCCGAAGAAGCGCGTGATCAGGTGGATAAGTTCCTGGACAGCGCCGCCATGGCTTCGGTGGACCGCGTCCGCATCGTGCACGGGCACGGCATGGGCATCCTCCGCAAAGTGATCGCCGAGTTGCTGACGACCAATCCGCATGTAGGAAAGTTTTATCCGGCCCCGCCGGCCGAAGGCGGAACGGGCGCCACAGTAGTGGAGCTAAAGTAGACTCATGGCATCGGTGACCGGCCTCACCATCGACGATTGCTCTGACCTGATCCCCGGCTTCTCCATCCGCATCGGCGACCTGCTCGATCGCCTCTGATCGTTACAATAAGAAGTAGTGCTTCCCACAACCTCCACCCTGTGCGCGGATTGCGGCACGGCGCTTGACCCGCAGGCGCTGGCCTGCTCGTCGTGTGGACGTCTCACCTACGCCATGGAATTCGAAGCGCTCTCGCAGCAGGCTAAGCTGGCCGGTTCGGCCCACGACTGGCATGGCGCTAAGATCGCATGGGAGCGCGCACTAGCACTGGTACCACCAGGTTCCGAGCAATACCGTACCGTAAAATCGCGTATCCAGAACATCGACTTGCAGCTGTCTGATAAAAGCGTCTGGGCGAAGCGCCTCGCGAAACTAGGACCCGTGGGCGTTCTGCTGTGGAAGTTCAAGACCGTCGCCCTGCTCGCGTTGACCAAAGGAAAGCTTCTGATCCTCGGTCTTACAAAACTCAGCACATTTGCCAGCATGCTGGCCTTCTTCGCGGTCTATTGGGGACTGTACGGCTGGAAATTCGCTCTGGGTTTCGTCCTCTCCATCTATATCCACGAAATGGGTCACGTCATCGCGCTCCGCAAGTATGGCATCGCCGCCTCGTCACCGATGTTCATCCCGTTCGTGGGAGCAATGGTTCGCCTGAAACAATATCCGGCCAATGTCGCGCAAGACGCCCGGGTCGGACTTGCCGGCCCTATCTGGGGGTTGGGCGCGACCATCGTCGCCTGGCTCAGCGCGCTGGCTACTGGCCTTCCGATCTGGTACGCCATCGCGCACACCAGCGCCTGGATCAACTTGTTCAACCTGATTCCGATCTGGCAGCTGGATGGCGGCCGCGGATTCCGCGCATTGACCCGCAAACAACGCGGCATGGCGCTCGGCGTCACGCTGGTGATGTGGGCCATTACTGAAGAAACGATGCTGCTCTTGATCGCAGCCGGCGCCCTCTACCGGCTGTTCAGCAAAGACTACCCGGCTGAAGACGACAACGGCGTGCTCACGCAGTATATCGGGTTGATTGTGCTGCTCGCGATGCTGGTGCTCATGACCAGCGGCGCCGCCCGCCCGTTTTAGGCCAGGCAATTACAGCAAACCTTCAGGTTGACCCGCTAGCATGGAAATATCGGGATATGCAAGTCTTGGTGGTCGAAGACGAGCGCCGCATGGCCGAGTTGCTGCGCCGGGGCCTGGAAGAAGAGGGCCACAAAGTGGTTCTTGCGCCCGATGGGCGAGAAGGTCTGGCGATGGCCGAATCCTATGCTTTCGACGTCATCGTGCTAGACGTGATGCTGCCTGTTATCGACGGTTTCACGGTGGCTAAGCGGTTGCGCGGGGCGCACAACCAGACGCCGATTTTGATGCTCACGGCCCGCGATGCCACTCCGGATGTGATCGCAGGACTCAACCTCGGCGCCGACGACTATCTAATCAAGCCCTTTTCTTTCGATGTCTTGCTGGCGCGCTTGCGGGCGGTCTCACGCCGCGGGCCTATTCCACAGCCGGTGACGATGCAGGTGATGGACCTTGCTTTGAATCCGGCCAGCCGCGAAGTGATGCGTGGCGCACGCCGGGTCCCGCTCACGCGCACAGAGTACTGCTTGCTAGAACTGCTCATGCGCCGTGCAGGCCGCGTGGTGCCGCGCGAAAGCCTGATCGAGGCAGTGTGGGGATTCGATTCCGACGTTCGCAACAACACGCTGGACGCATTCATCCGCCTGCTGCGCGACAAAGTGGACGCTGTCGGAGAATCGAAGCTGATCCACACGGTTCGCGGCGTCGGCTACTGTTTGCGCGCGGAGAGAGTCTAATGGCGAAGATCTCGATCCGCGTGCGGCTCACCTTGTGGTACTCGCTGGTTTTGCTCGCAGCCTTGACTTTGTTCGGGTGGGGAATCTGGCTGACTGCTGGCAATCGGCTCTTGGCATCGGTCGACACGGCGCTAGCGGAGCAGGCCAAGGGCGTGATCACGGTCATTCGAAATGAAATTGATCCCGCTCACCCGGAACAGCTGCAGGAGGAGTTGACCGAATACGCGCAGGCGACTCCCGACGGAAATCTGATCGAGGTGCGTGATTCGCAAGGCCAGCAGATTCTGTCGAGCAAAGTAGTCGCACTTGAAGGTGCGGCGCCTCAATCGGCGTTCGGAGACCAGAAGAAGGGCCATGCTCATTACCGGACCTATTCGACGAAAGCCAACGTGAAGGGCTCGACGTTCCAAATCCTGGTTGCTACGCCGCTTCGCGAAACGAAAAGCATTCTGCGGCAGCTCCACATATTGCTGCTTTCCACCGCTCCCCTCGTTCTGCTGATCGCCGCGCTGGGTGGATATTGGATGAGCCGCCGCGCACTCGCGCCGGTGGACGAACTCACTGAGGCAGCCCGCTCCATCGGCATTCAAAATTTATCGCGGCGCTTAACTGTCCCCGCCACCGGCGATGAGCTGCAGCGGCTTTCCGAAACATGGAACGACATGCTCGCGCGGCTGGAATCCGCCGTCAAGCGTCTTTCGCAATTCACGGCCGATGCTTCTCACGAACTGCGGACGCCGATCGCCCTGATTCGCACCACCGCGGAGCTTACGCTGCGGCGTGAACGGTCGGCTGAAACGTACCGCGAGGCACTGGGCGAAATCGCAGCGGAATCCGAAAGGACCACGCGCCTGATCGAAGATCTTCTGCTGCTGGCTCGCGCTGATGCCGGCCTTCCAACGTTGCCGCTGGACAACGTGGAGCTGACTCCACTGGTCCGCGATATCTGTGAACAAGGACAAATGCTGGCCGATGCGCGCCAATTACAGATCAGCACTGACTTGCCCGAAGAGCCGGTGTTCGTGAGAGCTAATGATCCAGCCCTGCGCCGCCTGCTGCTGCTGCTGGTAGACAACGCCGTGAAATACACCCCGGCGGGCGGGCAGATTACGGTGTCCGTCGGTCAGGATCGGGCCGGCGCGACATTAGTGGTGCGGGATACAGGGATCGGTATTCCGGACTCCGCTTTGCCACATGTCTTCGAGCGATTTTATCGGGCCGACGATTCGAGAAATCGGGACGCGGGAGGCGCGGGCCTGGGGCTCTCGATCGCCAAATGGATCGCCGAACGTCACCACGCTAGCCTGGAGGCCGAGAGCGTACTAGGGCAAGGCTCTACGTTCCGTGTGCGGTTTCCACTGAACGGCTGAAGTTCGGCGGGAAATTGCCGAATAGATTACTTGGTGCACCCTCGGACCCTGCCAGTATTGTGGCTTGCCGTTCTCCCACCTTTCGCTAGCGCGATTAACGTGCGCGACAGCCGGGTAACCTCTGCTGTGAACGAGGAGTCCTGCACTGTACCGAAGCCGGTAGCAGTGTTTCAGTCCACTCAGCGGCAGGCCTTCCTGTGGTTCACCGCGCGACAGGTTAGAGCGGGTGATCGGCTGCGTGTCGAGTGGCTGGATCCAGTGGGCGCTATCTCCACGGCGGTCGAGTATGGCGAACTTCCCAACGCACCGCAACTCTGCTTCACCACTCAGCTCCCGATCGCCGGCTTTGCCCCTGCGTCCCAACCAGGTGTTTGGACAGCACGAGCGATTGCCAACGGAAAGCAGCTTTTCACACGGCAATTTCAGATCGCCGGCGAAGTCGACAGCGGTGGACCGATCGTGACTAGCGTGACCTGGTCCGGTGTGAAGGCGCAGGAGACCGACTTCACGGTGCAAGGCAAAAACTTCGAGCGAAATTCACTGGTCTACATCGCGGAATATACGCGCTCGGGCGGTTGGCGGTATCTCGCTAGCCTGCAGCCCAGCGCAGCGACGGCGGACAAATTAGCGGTGCACTACGCCGGATTGCCCGCCAACGAATACCTGGTGATGGTCGAGAATCCGGATCAGAGAATGAGCCGGCCCATGCCTTTTGTGATTGCTACCAACGGCTACAAGCTGCCGATGCCGGCTGGTGAAGCATGGGTGATGACGCAAGGCCCCTACGGCGCGTTTTCGCACTGGGGCAACAGTCTGCACGCGTTCGATATTGCGCCGCGCGCAGGACGCTGCATCGTCGCGATGAAGGGCGGCATTGCCTACACGCACGATCTCGGCTTGAGGCAGGATCATCGGCATCGGTCGTTCGGTAATTACATTACAATCGACCACGGCAACGGCGAGTACAGCCATTACGCACATCTGGCATCGGGCAAGTTCGTGGTGCGCAATGGCCAGCGAGTGGAGCAAGGCCAGGCGCTCGCGATGGCGGGCAATAGCGGATACACACTCGGCGAAGGCGGCGGCTACCACGTGCATGTCAGCGTAACTCGCGCGCTCGCGATTTCGGCCAATAGCATCCCCTTTCGCTTTGAAGAACTCCCCGACGGGCCGCGGGGCGATCTCAATCGGACTGTGGTCTCCAGCAACGCTTCTCCGTTGTGCGATTGCCGGCAGCGCTTCTCTGCAAACACGGCCGGAAGCCCGCCGGACCGGCAATTCTCAGGTCAGCTCTCGGTGGAGCAGTGGTGGAGCGAACTGGTTTCGGTCCCGAAGGGATCGGGGACATTCGAGGTGAACGTATCATGGGCCGGCGCAGGCAACAACCTGGACCTGCACCTGATGAGTCCCAGCGGCCGCCACTACGGGTGGTACGCGGACACCACTGGCTATTCCGGTCCGCAAACCAATCCGCAGCAGTTCCGCGTGCCTAAGCCGGAGCCCGGTGTCTGGCGGATTTCGGTGCAAGCGGTGCGGGGTGGCGAAGGCCCGATTCAATTTGGCGTGGACACATCCGGAGTTCTTACAAATACTCATTTGGTGGCGGGGCGTCAGGTACACTGAAGTGCATGACCGGTTTGGCCGCCGATCCGGCGTGCAAAGAACACCATACCGGGTCGCGCCATCCGGAGCGTCCCGAGCGATTCGACGCCGCACTGGATGCGCTGGAAGGCTTGCCTCTGGTCGCGATTGCGCCGCGCGTCGCTGCTGAGGACGAAGTCAGTCTATGCCACGGGCTGCAATACATACGGCTGGTGGAGCGCGAAGTCGTAACCGGATTTCACGAGTTGAGCACCGGTGACACCACCATTTCCGCGCGATCGCTGGATGCCGCGTTGCGCGCCACTGGTGCAGCTCTCAACGCTGTTGATGCCGTTTTCAACCAGGGCGTTCAAAACGCATTCTGCATTGTGCGGCCTCCCGGTCACCACGCCACTCCCATCAAGGGCATGGGATTTTGCCTCTTCAACAATGTCGCCATCGCGGCCCGCTACGCTCAGCGTAAGTATGGAGTGAAGCGAGTTCTGATCGCCGATTGGGATGTACACCACGGCAATGGTACGCAGGACATCTTCTACGCAGATGGGTCGGTGTTCTTTTTTAGTACGCACCAGCATCCCTGGTATCCCGGCACTGGCGCGCCGAATGAGACCGGAGAAGGCGCGGGCGCCGGCATGACCATGAACTGCCCGTTTCCTGCCGGCTCCGGACGAAAGGAAATCGTGGGGGCGTTCGAGCAGCTGCTTGTGCCAGCCGCAAAACGCGTTAAGCCGGAACTGGTGCTGATCTCCGCAGGCTTCGATTCAAGGATCGACGATCCGCTCGGCAATTTTCTGCTGACCGATGCCGATTTCGCCGATCTTACGCGCGTCATGCTGGAGATCGCGGACCAATACGCGGGCGGTCGCCTGGTTTCCGTAATGGAGGGCGGCTACAGCCTCACAGGACTTGCGTCGGGCGTGCGGTCCCACGTAGATGCCTTAATGGGAAATTAGCTAGCTCAAAAGGCACTGCTTGCAGTAATCCATGCATTTCAAGAGCTCGGGCGTGCGATCCGTCCCAGGCGGGAGAGGAATTTCGAACTCGATGATGGCTGGAATGCGCCATTTGTTATCGCGGATCGCCTGCAGGATCTCTTTGATCGGCGTATCGCCTTCGCCGAAATGTACATTGGGG
>Ga0207700_10001173_pt1 | contig 15061 bp, 14 predicted proteins | sample LARL82metaG_FD_184348 | JGI IMG/M metagenome (GOLD analysis project Ga0207700, IMG submission 184348) | Corn, switchgrass and miscanthus rhizosphere microbial communities from Kellogg Biological Station, Michigan, USA - LAR L8-2 metaG... | ecosystem: Host-associated > Plants > Roots >...
ATGGTCGTTTATAAGCACGATGGCGTTTTTTACGCCAATGAGCTGCAGGCAAAATGCGCCTCAAAGTACGCTCCGCAGCAGCAACAGCCCGGAGCCGCCCCTGCCGCACAGCAGCCGTCGAAAGGATACTGAGGTCCGCCGCTGACGATCACCGACGCCTCTCCTGTCCGCACTGAAAACGTCTCCAAGATTTATGGCCGCACCGCCGCGGTAAGAAAAGTCTCGCTTGCGCTGGAGCCGGGGCGGTTCTATGTGCTACGCGGAGAAAATGGCGCGGGCAAATCCACGCTGCTGCGCATGATTGCCGGACTGAATGAGCCGACGGAAGGCACAATCCTGATCTACGGCATTCACAACAAACAGGCGCTCAACCAGATGGGCTACATGGCCCACGCGCCGCTGCTTTATGACGAACTTTCCGGCATGGAGAACCTCCGCTTCTTTGGCCAGCTTTACGGCGTGAACTCTGACGAGCCCCTGTCCCAGGCCATGCAGCGCGTCGGGCTCGATCCTAAGCTGGATCGGCGCATCGGCCAGTATTCCCAGGGGATGCGCCAGAGGCTTTCTCTGGCGCGCGCCATTTTTCATGAGCCGCGTCTGCTCCTGCTCGATGAGCCTTTTTCCAACGTCGATCCTGATTCCGCTTTGCAGATTGCCAAGCTGCTGGCAGACATGCGCTCCAACGGCACTACCATTTTGCTGGTCACACACCAGATCGGGTTGCTGGCCAATTTGGCCGACGAATACCTGATGCTCTCGCACGGACAGCTTGTCGATCGCGGCCCCATGACCCAAGACAGAATGAAGCAGGATCCCACGGCTAAAGGAACGGCGTGAGCATGTCCATCGCAAAGCTCACATGGATCAACGTCAGCAAGGACCTCCGGCTGGAATGGCGGTCGCGTGACGTTTTCAACTCCATGATGTTTTTTGCCCTGGTCGTGGTTGTGGTCTTTAGCTTTTCTTTTGAGAAGGAAGATTCCCGACCCGTGATGGGCGGGCTGATCTGGATTGCGTTTCTTTTCTCCACCACCATGGCGCTCAACCAGAGCTGGGCGCGCGAGTTGCGCAACGGCGTACTGGATGCTTACCGCGTTTCACCTGCTCCCGCTGAGGCGCTCTTCCTGGGCAAATGCTTAGGTAACTTTATTCTGGTGATGTTGCTCGAATGCCTGATGGCCCCATTATTCGTGGTCTTTTACAATTTAAGTACGGTAGGACCTCTCTGGCAGCTGTTGCTGGTCGCCATTTTAGGCACGTGGGCTCTGGTGGTAAACGGAACGTTTTTTGCCGCCATGTCCATTCGCACGCGCAATCGAGAGCTTATGTTGCCGTTGCTTCTGCTGCCCATCTCGCTTCCGGCGGTCATCAGCATGGTAACGGGAACTACCCAGGTACTCAGCGGTGAAGGCTCTCCCGCGGTACAGTTGCAATTTCTGGCAGGATTCTGCGTGATCTTTACCACGGCATGTTTCCTGCTGTTTGAAACGGTGTTAAACGCAGAATGAAAACCAAACTGTTTTTCGCTTTCGCCGCTTTTTGCTGTGCCTTCCTGGCTTACGGAACATACCAGGGACTCGTGGTGGCGCCCACTGAAGAAACCATGGGCGACGTGCAGCGGATTTTTTACGTCCATGTGCCCGCCGCGACGGTCGCTTTCACGCTGTTCTTCGTCAATTTTCTCGCGTCCGTTTATTACCTGTGGAGGCACAGCGCAAAAGCGGATGCAGTGGCCGCGACGACGGCTGAAGTCGGCGTAGTCTTCTGCTCGGTGGTGCTGATCACTGGGCCAATCTGGGCGCGCTATGCCTGGGGCGTCTGGTGGTCGCCATGGGACATGCGCCTCAACACCACGCTGATGCTCTGGCTGCTCTATGTCAGCTATCTGATGATGCGCCGCTCTTCATCGGCAGGCTCGACCTCAGTTTTGGCCGCAGCGCTGGCTGTTTTTTCTTTCCTTGATGTGCCGATCGTTTACATGGCCAACCGCTGGTTCCGCACGCACCATCCCTCGCCCATGATTGGCACGCCGAACCTCGATCCCAGAATGCAACACATCCTGTTTATCAATATGCTTGCCTTCCTGTGCTTCAGCGGGTTGATATGCTGGTTTCGCTATGAGATGGAGCGTACGGCCCAGAAGATCGACGCGGCGCACATTCAACGCGCCGCCGGCGGCGCTGCGGGTATGATGCTCATCCCGGCAATGTTCTTTATGGCTCCCGGCCACGTTGCGCCAATTTCCTATCTATGGGCCGGCTATTTAGCAGCATGGGGAATTTATGTGGGCTACCTGCTCTTTCTGATGAACAAGCTGACGCGGCTGAAAAAGGAAGCAGCGGAGATGGGCGCGTAGGGCGTCGTAAATGGAGATTGGCGTAATGTATCCTAATACTGGGATAACAGGCTGCACCGCCGAACCGAAGCACCACCGCCGGATAGTTAGCTAGAGAGCTTGTTGTCGCTGGTTAAGATTGGCGAGGGCTGGATAAACGCCATGGAATTCAAAAAGCGTACTCTCATGCAGATATCTGACATGATCTGCGGTAATTTCAAAGCTGAGGAAAGCTTCTTCCGGTATCGAAGCAGCAGTTACTTAAGCGAATTCTTTGAGGACTGCGGCACTGATTTTAAACACGATGGCTCCACACGAAATTACTGGGTCGCAGAAACCCTTAAGCAAATTCTTGCTGAACGTCAACCTAATGCGAACACACCGCCTGAGACCTTTTCACGAGTGATTCGGACACTCATGGACCAGGGGGATCCTGTAAATGAGGGAGCAGATAGGACAAGGGCCTTGGCACTCCTGAATGCAGCCCTTACTCGCGAGGGGTTCGAGGCATTCTATGGCCCTGACAAACAATGCTATTTACGCCACATCGGGAGCGATACGGTCGCGACAATATCGCCCAACCCACACCGTCCTTTCTCGGCGGCGGAACTCAGGAAGCGGGAGCAACTCATAACGTACCTCGACGACGCATCCGAGGATGCATTGATCAATGAGGTTCTGTTGCCTCTCTTTCGCCAACTTGGCTTCCATCGTGTGACTGTTGCAGGGCACAAAGACAAGGCACTGGAATATGGAAAAGACGTTTGGATGAAGTTCACACTGCCGACACAGCACGTGCTGTACTTTGGTATTCAAGCTAAAAAGGGAAAGCTAGATGCATCGGGCACCAGCCAAGCCGCAAACGTAAATGTTGCCGAAATCCATAATCAGGTCCTGATGATGCTCGGGCATGAGATTTTCGACCCAGAGATTGGTAAACGTGCACTCGTCGATCATGCATTCATTGTCGCGGGTGGAGAAATTACCAAAGCAGCACGGAACTGGCTCGGGAACAAGTTGGACGCTTCGAAGAGGAGCCAGGTCCTTTTCATGGATCGAGATGACATTCTCAATCTATTTGTGGTCACTAATCTGCCGGTACCGGGGGGAGCGCAGTTGGGAACATCGTCGTTTGATGACATTCCACCGTTCTAGTCGGCCCAGGAGGACTATGAAACGCGTTTCCGTGAAAAGTAAAACATCCGTCACTCCAGGATCGGGAAATGTTTTTGCAGACTTGCGATTACCCAATGCCGAGGAAAAACAGACGAAAGTCCGCCTGGCTGTAACCATTAACCAGATCCTTGCGAGCACAGGTCTTTCCCAAGCTGCGGCTTCAGAGATACTGAAAATAAATCAGCCGAAGATATCCGCTCTGGCAAATTACCGCCTGGATGGATTTTCCGTGGAACGCCTCATGAATTTTCTCAACGCGCTTGGCCGGGACGTAGATATCGTAATCCGCAGGGCCCCCGGAAAACGGGCTCCTAAAATCCGCGTGACTGCGGCGTGAAGTGAAATCGGGAACCCTCACCCTTCCGACCCCATCGGAAGTCAGGTTTTGCCGAATCCATCTTGAAGCGGTAGCGATTCTGATACGATTTTGCCTCGTCTAATTTTCCACCGGGAGAGTATTCGCGATGGCCGTCCGCTTTGCACAAACTTGCTTACTCACTTTGGTTGTTATTGTTCTGGCCATGCCGGGTTCGGCCTTTGCCACCACCTGTGAGAGTCTGGCCGCATTGACCCTGCCTGACACTACCATCACGCTGGCGCAGCCGGTTGCTGCTGGAGCATTTATTCCTCCGGGCGCGAGCGTGCCGCCTGCTTCGGTAAAAAATCTGCCGGCATTCTGCCGCGTTGCAGCCACTATCAAGCCCGCCAAAGATTCTGAGATCAAGATGGAGGTATGGCTGCCGCTCACGGGATGGAACGGCAAGTATCGCGGAGTGGGCAATGGCGGCTTTGCCGGAGGCATTTATTATCCCGGACTGGCTGTGGCGGTGTCCGCGGGTTATGCTGCGGCCAGCACAGACACCGGGCACGCCGGTTCGCCGGTCGATGCAAGCTGGGCGCTCGGTCATCCCGATAAAATCGTCGACTTCGGCTGGCGCGCCATCCACGAGATGACGGTCAAAGCCAAAAGCATCATCCAGACGTTTTACGGTGAGACGCCAAAGAAATCTTATTTCAGCGGCTGCTCCAACGGCGGACGACAGGCGCTGATAGAAGCGCAACGCTTCCCCGAGGATTATGACGGCATCATCGCCGGCGCGCCGGCGAATTACTGGACCAAGGTTTTTGCCACCTTCATTTGGGACATCCAGGCCATGCAGGCGCAACCCGGCAGCTATATTGGCGCAAATAAAATTCCCGCCATCGCGCAGGCAGTGGTTGCGGCGTGTGACACCAATGACGGCGTGAAGGACGGCGTGCTCAATGATCCGCCCGCCTGCCACTTTGATCCCAAGGCGCTGCTCTGCAAAGAGGCCGATGCCGACAGTTGCCTGACCGCGCCTCAAGTGGCCGCTCTCAAGAAGATTTATGACGGGCCTGTGGACGCCGCAGGCAAGCAGATGTTTCCCGGCTTTCTTCCGGGCGGAGAAGAAGGCGAAGGCGGATGGGCAACGTGGATTGACGGCGGCCTGGGGAAGGATCTGCAAAGTGTTTTTGCCCACGGGTTCTACTCCAACATGATTTCCAGCAAAGAGCCTATCGATCTAAAAAGCATCAACGTGGAAACCGCGGTCAAGCTGGCGGACGAGCAGCAGGGGCAGACCTTCAATGCCGTTGATCCCAATTTGAAGCCATTTGCCGCGCGTGGCGGAAAGCTCATCATGTATCACGGCTGGAGCGATGCTGCTCTGCCGCCGCAAGGCGCCATCAATTATTACAACAGCGTGGAAGCAGCCATGGGGCCGGGCAAGCCTCCGCTGTTCATGCGGCTCTTTATGGCTCCGGGCATGCAGCATTGCGGCGGCGGTCCGGGAGCAAATTCCTTTGGACAATTTGCGCCGGGCACCGACGCCGACCACGATCTCAATCAGGCGCTGGAGCGCTGGGTGGAAAAAGGAATCGCTCCGGACAAGCTCATCGCCACCAAGTTTGTTGACGATAAGCGTGAGAAGGGCGTAGCCATGACTCGCCCGCTCTGCCCTTATCCTGCGACGGCAACCTATAAAGGCACGGGCGATACAAATGACGCCGCCAACTTTGAATGCACCCACGACGCAGAAATCATCTACACGGCCAAGGACCCAGGGGTAAAAGCCCCTCGGCCTCTCCATACTCCAGAGCCAAGATATTCAAAGAGCGCAAAAAAGCAGGGGATTCAGGGAGTAGTGACACTTTCCGTGGTCATCGGGACTGACGGCAAGGTGCACGATGTGAAAGTGGAGAATTCGCTGGAGCCCACGCTGGACGCCAATGCCATTGAAGCGGTAAAGACCTGGAAGTTTGCGCCCGCCACCAAAGATGGACGACCGGTGGCCGTCTCCATGCGTTTGGAAATCGACTTCAAGCTGTAGTGATCGCCGTCGCGGAAAATCAAGACGATTCAGTTGCAGGACGTTTAATTGCAAGAGCGTTCAATTGCAAGTCAATGAGGCTTTGCCGGTAAACATCTCGCCACTGACTGGGGTAGCCGTGATGGTTACCGGCGTCGCCACTGCGGCAGTACAAGTAGCCGTTACCTGCGTGGCCTGGGGAGACGACAGATGGACAGAAGGATCGCTTACCGTCCAGTTGGAATTCACCAGGGCCGCTGTTATCGCCGGGCATCCGGGACTGTTCTTAAATTGAAAGCTGGCGCTGAATACCTGGCCGTTGCCGGGTGGCGTGGCGGCATGGTTCACTGTGGCCGCAGAGGGGCCAACGTTTAAGCCATTGACTCCGCAATCGGGAGAACCACCTCCACAGCCTATGGTTGACACCACGGCGGACAGAAGAAGAGCCAGGAGAATTTTTCCTGCAAACATGTTTCGACCTCTTGCTGGATTGCCATTTTAACAACTCTGCTAAGTCCTGACACTCCGCGCTCCCATCACTTGGGGCATGGATACGTGCTGCTCGGCGTCCCCGGCGTGCCCGGAATCACTGTGTCAGGCGTGCGTGGGCTGCCCGGGATCACAATATCTGGTGCGCCATTCATTCCCGGAATCACCGTGTCAGGCGTTCCGGGTGAACCGGGGATCACTGTATCCGGTGTTCCTGGTGAGCCGGAGTCATAGCACATTTTGGGTTTGACCGGAGGCTGCACGATCGGCACTGGAGCATTGCTGGTCTGCTGGTCGTATTGCTGGATCGCTGCTGCCACGCGCGCGGCATCCAGATAGAGCGGCACAGGAAGAATGATTTCCAGCGGCGTGCCAACTTCTATTTCCGGATCGCGGTTGTGTGCCAGCACAATCAGAACAGTCGTTCCCACTGCGGTAGCCACTCCCACGCCGATCATGACATTGCGCATGGTGTTGAATGACGGCAATGGTGGCAACGGCGGTAGCGGTGGAGGCGTCACACTTCCTACTGCTGCCAGCGCAGGTATGGGCTGACCATTACTGGAGCCGGGCACCGGCGGCATTAACGCTGCATTGGTTGTCCCGACCGTTACCGTGCCGGAAAAAGGAACCGTATATCCATTCGAAAAAATCAGGTTGGCAGAGACGATGGCAAATTGCAGCGACCTACGGTCTTTCTTGACGATTTGCTGAACGATGCCCTGAACATACGCGCCGGGAGGAATCAGCATCTGGCTGCCCACTGTCACCGGAAACGTTATCTGCAGATAAACGTCTTGTCCCGGCTTAACACGCAAAGGGCGCAATAATCCCAACGGCAGCTTCGTCCCTGTGGGAATCATGTAATCGCCGTTTGCGGATTGCGTCTGCGGCTGTGGAGCAGAAGATTGAGCAGCGGCAGCTTGCGGCGATGTTGCTGTCGTGTTTTGCGCTTTGGATGCTGCCGCAGCCTCAGCCTGCAGGACTGACGAATCAATCTCCTGCGCCCAGCCTCCATTGATCACCATCATCACCAAGGTCGAAAGCGCCAAAATTTTTCTTATGCTCAGAAATGCGTTTTTCAAATATTCCCGACGAACAAATCTGATCGGATTACCTGAACCATGGATTGTCATGTTTACCACCTGTATCGGGCCAGCGCGCTTCATCCTTGCCGCTCGCCGGCCCACGCCGATTCAGGAAGGAGCTGCTTCTCTTCTCAGCGCACACTCATTTAACGTCCAGAGAAGCTGGAAGTGAGATTTGGATTTATGAAGATTTGTGGAATATAGGCAAAGAAGGATGTAGGTTTAGTGAGGATTCACGCGGGTTTTCGCGGGCCAAGGACAGATAGACGTACCGCCCTGATGCGCCGACGGCCCGCAACTGCGGTTTCACGCGCGAGGAACGCAGAGGGCTCGCTAGACAATCGCAAAGGCGTTTCGGAACAACTCAATATCCGGCTCAAGCCCGGGTTCAAAATAAACGCTGACAATGTCAAAACGAAATGGCGCATTTTTCTTTACCTTGCGTAGGAATTCGCGGGCCACGTGGGAGAGATCGCGCTGTTTCTCCGCGTCCACGGCGAATTCCGCGGGCATGATGTTACGCGTGGTGCGTGTCTTCACTTCGATAAAGCAAAGTGTCTCGCCCTCCCAGCCCACAAGATCAAGCTCACTACGGCTGCGCGGGCTGCGGTAGTTGCGGGCAATAATCACGTAACCATGTTTGCGCAGGTGAAAGTAGGCGGCTTCTTCACCGCGGCGTCCGGTATGGAGATGCTGTGGACCGGAAGCTTTGCGCGGCAGGAGCCGGGCAAAGGAATCGAGAGCGCGGAGCGTGAGGCGGGTTAGCGTGCCTGACATATTTGAAGTCTCGCGCAAGGCCTTTTCTGCAATCCCGAAGCGCAGCGAGGGATCACTATCGTATCGAAGATTCTTACCTGGGCCAAGCCATAGTGAGCTAAAAACGAAATGCCCGCAGGACACTCTCTGTCCCACAGGCATTTTCGTTGCCATAGAGATCCCTCGCTACGCTTCGGGATTTTAAGAAAAAACGCTCTGAACTACACGCCTTTCTCTACGATCCCAATGCATTCTTCCAGCACGTCCATGGCAATGTCCGCCTGTTCCTGTGTAACGACGAGCGGCGGCGCAAGGCGTATGGAGTTTTCACCGGCGCCCAGGAAGAGCAGGCCGCGCTCAAACGCCAGTTCAACGATGCGGTCACGCTCGTCATGAGCAATGGCCTTGGTCTTTTTATCTTTCACGATTTCCACGCCGATCATCAGGCCGCGGCCGCGCACGTCGCCCACCATGGGATGAGTTTTCACCCAGCCGCTGAGGCGCTTCATCATGTGCGCGCCAACAACTTCGGCGTTCTTGATGGCTTCGGATTCCAAAACGTCCATTGTCGCCATGGCAGCTTCAATGCACACAGGATTGCCGCCAAAGGTCGAGGCATGCGAGCCGGGCACCCAGTCCATCAGCTCTGCGCGGGCCAGCATCACGCCCAGCGGCATCCCGGAGGCAATTCCCTTGGCGATGGTAATGATGTCGGGCTCAACACCGGTGTGCTGGATGGCCCACCATTTTCCGCTGCGTCCCGCCCCGCTCTGAACTTCATCGGCTACGAGCAGAATGCCGTGCTGATCGCAGATGCGGCGCAGTTCGCGCATGAACTCCGCAGGAGCAGGCAGATATCCGCCTTCACCCTGGATGGGTTCAATAAAGATCGCCGCGCATTCTTCTGGCGGCATAATGGTTTTGAAGACGCGATCTTCAATGAAGCTCACGCACTCGGCGATGTGCTCTTCCGCCGTCATGCCTTCAGGTTTGCGATAGACGTTGGGATACGGCACGTGCGCCACGCCCGGAACCACCGGAAAAAACCGTCGCCTCTGCTGCGCTTTGGAAGCCGTGAGTGAGAGCGCGCCCATGGTGCGTCCGTGGAACGCGCCGTAAAAGGCGATGATGCCCTGGCGCTTGGTGTGGTAGCGCGCCAGCTTCATTGCGGCTTCCACGGCTTCAGTGCCGGAGTTGCCGTAGTAAGCGCGGATGGGGCCGGACATAGGCGCAACTTTGCTCAAACGCTGGGCCAGCGTGATCATGCTTTCGTAATAAAAATCTGTGCCGGACATGTGAATCAGTTCTGCGGCCTGCTTCTGGATTGCCGCCACGACTTTGGGGTGGCAGTGTCCGGTGGAAACTACGGCGATTCCGGCGGAAAAATCCAGGAATTCATTGCCGTCAACGTCCTCAACAATCACGCCGCGGCCGCGCTTGGCCACCAGCGGATATGAGCGTGTGTACGAGGGAGAAATATACTGCGCGTCGCCCTGCAGGACGGCCTGCGCCTTGGGGCCGGGCAGCTTGGTGCGAATCTTGGGACCGGCGGCGGAAATAGTTTGCGTTGCCATGTTCATCCTCTTTTCAGTGGTTGCGTGTTGATGCCTTCGGCCCTAGCAAAAGCAAAGAGATCAGGCCGATGAAAGAGTGAGGACCAGAGGGAAGTTTAGTCGCCGGCGAAAAGATTGGCGCGAGCGTGTGATGGTAGCACTGCGAGGTAACGGCGCGGGCAGACCAGAAAATCCACCCAGCAAGCGAGAGATCGCTTGGGCGTGCGCGTTGCGAACCAGGATGTGCTGCGTGAAGCCATTGCATCTCTATTATAGCTTGAAAACGCCCCCAAAATAGCACGCGGTTGACAGTTACCAGAGTGCATTTCCATGCATGATTCTTGCCTTCCAGTTATTTCGCATCGACAGGATTGGCCCGAACGTCAGATGATAAGTACATAACTCATGAATGCGGCCCCCCAAAACCGGTCACGAATCATCGTGGCTTTTGCCCTTCTCTACGTCCTGTGGGGGTCAACGTATCTGGCCATGCGGGTCATCGTGCGGGACATGCCGCCTTACGTGGCGGGGACGGTACGCTACCTGGTTGCCGGGCCCATTATGCTTGCTGCCTGCGCCCTCATGGGACGAAAAATCAGCCTCACTCGCCAGGACCTGAAGCATCTGCTGGTGATCTCTATCTTGCTGCTCTCCATCGGCAACATTGGGGTGCTGTGGGGAGAAGAATACGTTTCCAGCGGGCTGGCGTCGTTGATCGTGGCCCTGGTACCAATCTGGGTAGTGATGATTGAGGCATGGGTCTTCCGCGCGGGACGCATGACCGCCAAAGGGCTGATCGGGCTGGCCATTGGGATTGTTGGCTTGCTGGTGCTGCTCTGGCCACGGATCACCGCCGGCACGCACCTGGGCCATCTGGAGCTAATAGGCTCAGGGATTCTGGCTGGCGCATCTTTTTTCTGGGCACTAGGATCTATTTTCTCTCATCGCTTTAACCTGACTGTGGATGTATTCGCGTCCGCCGCCTGGCAGATGACGCTCGCGGGCGCCGTGAACGGTATCATCGCGCTGGTGACAGGGCAGTTCCAGAAGACGCACTGGACCACTCCCGCGCTAAACGGCATTGCGTATCTTGTGGTGTTCGGATCGTGGATTGGCTACTCGGCTTACATTTATTTGCTGGAGCATGTTCCCACGCCCAAGGTGGCGACATATGCATACGTCAATCCGATCGTCGCCGTTTTTCTGGGCTGGATCATTTTGCATGAGCAAGTCGATGCTTTCATGCTTTTGGGAACGGTGATTATTATCGCGTCTGTGGCGCTCGTGAATACGTCAAGGTTGAAGCACGTTCCAGTTGATATACCGGTGAGCGAAGAAACTTGCCCCAAGACCGTGAATGTGGCGGGAGACTGAGGAGGATTTGGTAATTGAGTGATTTAGTAAATTGGTAATTGAAATATTGGTTAAGTGAAAAAGTCTAGTAAAGGACATGCCGTCCTGATAGAGCGAGTGCGACGCAACTCTTGTTCCAGCGCCGTCAGGCGCGACATGAGTTAGCCCAGTGCTTCAGCACTGGGTCGACGGTCTAAAGCCTTGAGCCCCGTAGGGGCGACACTACCCGAATACGTATTTTGGATCATATTCGCTCTCGTGTTTTTCCAACAGAGCAATAAACTCTTCTTCAAACGTAATTTTGCGATGATGTTTTTCCTGATTCGCGATGTACTTGACCACTGCATTCATGTTGGATTTGCTCACACCAAAGGCGCCGTAGCCTTCCTGCCATGAGAACTCTCGTCCGTGCTCGCCCACCCATTTTGAGGAGCTTCCCTTGAGCAATTGCACTGCTTTGGCCAAAGTCAGTGTTGCCGGCAATTGAATCAGTAAATGCGCATGATCTTCCATGCCGCCATTGGCCAGCACGAGAAAACCGTTGTTTCGTCCGATCCCTGCCATGTAGGACCACAGTTTTGGCTGGAATTCCTTTGTGATCAGCTTCCGTCGTGCTTTGGTACTGAAAACCACATGCAGATAGTTTTGCGAATAGGTGTGTGGCATGAGTGTCGCCCCTCCGGGGCTCTGAATTTATACACTATTCCCAGCGCTGAAGCGCTGGGCTAACTCATGCTGCGCCTACGGCGCTGGAGTTTAGAAGTGCATAAAACCCTCACGAGGCATGCAATCGGGAAAAGCACAGGCTGATGTTCAAACCAGGGTATGAAAGCGACTCTCAGACAAATGTCTTTTTAATTCTCATGCTTCTTGTGGGCAAGCTTCACTTCCGCTTCCACCTGGTTCCATCCTTCGTATCCTCTACCACGATTCCCGCATCAGCAAGCTGTTTGCGGATGGCGTCGGAACGGGCAAAGTCGCGGGCTTTTTTTGCGGCATTGCGTTCTTCGATCAGTCGGTTAACTTCTGCGTCAGAGATGGCGTCTGCCGGGACATCAGAGTCTTTAAGGATGCCGTGGGAACGCGCCCAATCCATGGCCGCCTTCATCTTTTCCGCATCATCGTCTTTCAGGACGGCAAAAATTTCGTCGAACTGCTGTAAAGCTTCCAGCAATGGCGCCTTGTCGCCTTCGCGAAGTTCGCCGCGATCCGCGAGGATGTTGGCTTCACGCACCATGTCAAAAATCGCCGCCGAGGCATACGCGGTGTTGAGGTCGTCTTCCATGCCGGTGCGCATTTCGCTTTTAGCTTTGGCTGCCGCTTCCTGCGCAACTGGGTTAGTCCCCGCAGGAAGCTGAGACATTCGAATGCGGGCATCAAAAGTGCGCAGCCGTTCCACGGACTTTGCGCCCTGCTCCAGTCCGGCAAAGGTAAAGTTCAGCTGCTTGCGGTAGGGAACTGAGGTGAGCAGGAAACGGATAGCGGATGGCTTATGGCCTTTTACCAGCAGATCGCGCAGAGTATAGAAATTGCCCAGACTCTTTGACATCTTCTCGCCTTCCACCAGTAGAAAGCGCACGTGCATCCAGTGGCGAGAAAATATTTTACCGGTGAGCGATTCAGATTGTGCGATTTCATTTTCATGATGCGGGAAAGTCAAGTCTTCGCCGCCGGCATGCAGATCAAAACTATCGCCCAGGTACTTCATGGACATGACAGAGCACTCAATATGCCAGCCGGGACGCCCCGGCCCGATCGAACTCTCCCAGAAGGCCTCGCCTTCTTTCGGCGCTTTCCACAGGGCAAAGTCGCGCGCACTGTCTTTCTCGTACTCATCCACATCCACGCGCGCGCCGTCTTCCATGCCGGCAAAATCCTTCTTTGAAAGCTTGCCGTATTCGGGGAATTTGGCGATACGGAAATAATACGAGCCATCTTCCGTGCGGTAGGCGATGCCTTTCTTTTCAAGTTTGGCGATGAATTCAGCCATTTCCTGAATGTGCTCTGTGGCCCGTACCAATTTTTCCGGACGCTCGATGTTCAGAGACCCCATGTCTTCCAGAAACGCATCTTCGTATTTGCGCGTATATTCCTGGACTGTCTTCTTGTCGCGAGCGGCATTGCGGATGATCTTGTCATCCACATCGGTAATGTTCATGACATGCTGGAGCTTGAATCCGCTCTGGCGCAAAAAGCGCCGCAGAATATCGACTGCCACAAACGTGCGGAAGTTGCCAATATGGCCGTAGTCATACACCGTGGGGCCGCAGGCGTACATGCGAACGGTATTGTCCGCGGCAGGCGCAAAATCTTCCACCTTGCCGGAGAGCGTGTTGTAGAGGCGTAGAGGCAAACCAAAATTGTAGCAAAGACGGCGTGGCGCGAGTCCAACCTCTCATATCTTCGCTATAGATCGCCTGAGTTGTAAGATAGTAGTTGTGCCTGAGCTGAGAAAAGACCCTGTTACCGGACGCTGGGTGATTATTTCCACTGACCGTTCCAAGCGTCCCGGAGATTTTTCCCGCGAGCGCGTGGTTCTAAAGGGCGGATTCTGCCCCTTCTGTCCCGGAAATGAAAGCACAACGCCGCCGGAAATACTGGCGTACCGTCCGGGTGAAAACACGCGACCGGATACCACCGGGTGGAACCTGCGCGTGGTGCCCAACAAGTTTCCCGCGCTGGGAATTGAGGGCGACCTGGATCGCCAGGCGGATGGAATGTTTGACAAGATGAACGGCGTGGGCGCGCATGAAGTTGTGATCGAAACGCCCGATCATGGCGAAACGCTGGCAACCATGCCGCTGAAACGGGTGGAAGACATGCTGTGGGCGTTCCGTGACCGCATCCTGGACCTGAAGCAGGACCGCAGGTTCAAATACATTCTGGTGTTCAAAAATCATGGGGAGGCCGCCGGCGCCTCCCTGGAGCATCCGCATTCGCAGATCATTGCGCTGCCAATCCTGCCCAAACAGGTGGTGGAAGAATTGGAAGGCGCGAAGCGTTATTTTGCCAACAAAGAACGGTGCATTTTTTGTGACATCATCCGCCAGGAAACAGAGGCACAGGTACGTGTCGCGGCGGAAAACCAGGACTTTGTGACTCTATGCCCATACGCGCCACGGTTTCCTTTTGAAACGTGGATCCTGCCCAAACGGCATGAGTCCGCATTTGAGAACTCGCCTTCCACACTGTATGAGAACCTGGCCCGCATGCTGCGCACGGTGCTGAGCAAAGCGGTCCGTGTGCTGGATAATCCTGCCTACAACCTGGTGGTGCACAGTTCACCGATGCAGGAAAACACCAATGACTTCTATCATTGGCACCTGGAAATCATTCCTAAACTTGCGAAGACAGCAGGATTCGAGTGGGGAACGGGCTTCTATATCAATCCCACGCCGCCCGAGGAAGCAGCAAAGTTTTTGAGAGAGGCGAAAGTCGGAGATCCACAGCCTGTCTTTCAGTAATCTCGAGCGAAGCGAGAGAACTCTATGGCTAATGGAGATTTCAAGGACCGCGCATCCCGATAAATGAACGCGAATGCGAAAGGATTGTTGGGCATCATGGAGAACCAGAAGTCCATGGAAGGCGGTAGGGATCCCTCGTCCGCTCGGGACTTCAAAAAAGCGCGCTCCGGAGATACTACTTCAAGGAAGAAACTTCCCTAAGGTTCTTTACCAACTCAATAATCCGTCCGGATACGTAATCAATCTCACCCTCAGTGTTGAAACGTCCAATGCCGAAGCGGATGGCGCTGCCTGCGGCTTCGTCACTCAGGCCCAGTGCCTTGAGAACATACGATGCATGGGTCTTCCCGGACGAGCACGCCGAGCCGCTGGACAACGCAACGTCGTTCAAGCCGGTCAGCAGTGTTTCACCGTCAACTTCCAGAAAGCTCATATTCAAATTACCCGGCAGGCGATGCTCCATGGAGCCATTGATGGTCACTTGATTGAGCCCAGCCAGAAGGCGGTCGCGGAGCCG
>Ga0207700_10001176_pt1 | contig 15043 bp, 13 predicted proteins | sample LARL82metaG_FD_184348 | JGI IMG/M metagenome (GOLD analysis project Ga0207700, IMG submission 184348) | Corn, switchgrass and miscanthus rhizosphere microbial communities from Kellogg Biological Station, Michigan, USA - LAR L8-2 metaG... | ecosystem: Host-associated > Plants > Roots >...
CTGGCCTCATCCGCGTTCGCTCGCCACTACTAACGGAGTCTCAATTGATGTCCTTTCCTACGGGTACTGAGATGTTTCAGTTCCCCGCGTTTGCCTCTCTCCCCTATGGATTCAGGGACAGATAATGCTTGCGCATTCGGTTTCCCGATTCGGAGATCTGCGGGTCAAAGGGTGCTCGCCCCTCACCGCAGCTTATCGCAGCGTGCTACGTCCTTCATCGCCTGTGTGTGCCAAGGCATCCCCCAGACGCCCTTGCTTTAACGCTTGATCGCTCAGCAATCGTTCCATGCCCAGAAAGAAAGCCAGCGTGCTTCGAGGCATCGCTCGCGCGATGCGCCTCAGCATGAGGCCATTTCCAAGAATGGATTTCATGCGATCAGTTTTTTAAGTGTCGTATTAAGGTTTCACCGGTTGTGCAAACCGGCTAACCCCGCCTTCACAATGTCAGAGATCAGGGATCAGGAATCGGACATCAAAGATGCCCGAACCGATCCAAGTTGGATTTCCGTTTCCGTCTATGCGCCCAGTGTCTGATGCCCGATACCTGGCTTCTGGTTGGTGGAGCCGATCGGGATCGAACCGACGACCTCATGCTTGCAAAGCACGCGCTCTCCCAACTGAGCTACGGCCCCATCCGGGCCGCTGGCCCGCAGAAATCAGAAAACAGAAATCGGAAGTCAGAAGCTTCGCTGCAGGTCTTCTGGTTTCCGGCTTCTGATTTCTGATTTCTGCCGCGCGCAGCGTGGCTTGGTGGGCCTGGGAAGATTTGAACTTCCGACCTCACGCTTATCAAGCGCGCGCTCTAACCAACTGAGCTACAAGCCCGATGAGGTTCAAGTCGCAAAATCCGCGAGCGGCTCGCGGACATTCGACGGAAAGGAAGGGAAACGAAGGGGGCGGCAAGGTCGCCAAAAATCGGAAGACAGAAACCGGAAATCAGAAGCATGAGAGCTTCTGCCGATTGCCTGCTTCCTTTGTCTAAGTCGGAAGTAGATTTCAGATTTCTGGTTTCAGATTTCCGATTTCTGACGTCCGAATCCTTAGAAAGGAGGTGATCCAGCCGCAGGTTCCCCTACGGCTACCTTGTTACGACTTCGGCCCAGTCGCTGATCCTACCGTGGCCGGCTGCCTCCTTGCGGTTAGCGCACCGTCTTCGGGTAAAACCAACTCCCATGCCGTGACGGGCGGTGTGTACAAGGCCCGGGAACGTATTCACCGCAGCCTGCTGTTCTGCGATTACTAGCGATTCCACCTTCATGCACTCGAGTTGCAGAGTGCAATCTGAACTGGGACGGTTTTTTGGGATTAGCCGCTCCTCGCGAAGTAGCTGCCCACTGTCACCGCCATTGTAGCACGTGTGTAGCCCAGGGTGTAAGGGCCATGAGGACTTGACGTCATCCCCACCTTCCTCCGGCTTGTCGCCGGCGGTCCCTCTAGAGTGCCCAACTGAATGATGGCAACTAAAGGCGAGGGTTGCGCTCGTTGCGGGACTTAACCCAACATCTCACGACACGAGCTGACGACAGCCATGCAGCACCTGTCTCTGCGTCCCTTGCGGGAAAACTCCTGTTAGGGAGCGGTCGCAGGATGTCAAACCCTGGTAAGGTTCTGCGCGTTGCGTCGAATTAAACCACATGCTCCACCGCTTGTGCGGGCCCCCGTCAATTCCTTTGAGTTTCAACCTTGCGGCCGTACTCCCCAGGCGGAACGCTTAATGCGTTAGCTGCGCCACTGAATAGCAAGCTACCCAACGGCTAGCGTTCATCGTTTACGGCGTGGACTACCAGGGTATCTAATCCTGTTTGATCCCCACGCTGTCGCGCCTGAGCGTCAGAAACGAGCCAGTGAGCCGCCTTCGCCACCGGTGTTCTTCCCAATATCTACGAATTTCACCTCTACACTGGGAATTCCACTCACCTCTCTCGTCCTCAAGTCTCACAGTTTCAATGGCAGTTCCGGAGTTGAGCTCCGGGCTTTCACCACTGACTTGAGAAACCGCCTGCGCGCGCTTTACGCCCAGTAATTCCGAACAACGCTAGCCCCCTTCGTATTACCGCGGCTGCTGGCACGAAGTTAGCCGGAGCTTATTCTCCCGGTACAGTCATTATCTTCCCGGGTAAAAGAGCTTTACAACCCGAAGGCCTTCATCACTCACGCGGCATGGCTGGATCAGGGTTTCCCCCATTGTCCAAGATTCCCAACTGCTGCCTCCCGTAGGAGTCTGGGCCGTGTCTCAGTCCCAGTGTGGCTGATCTTCCTCTCAGAACAGCTATCGATCGTTGCCTTGGTGAGCCATTACCTCACCAACTAGCTAATCGAGCGCGGGCTAATCCTTCGGCGATAAATCTTTCTCCGTTAGGACGTATACGGTATTAGCTGAAGTTTCCCTCAGTTGTTCCGTACCGAAAGGTATATTCCCACGTGTTACGCACCCGTCCGCCGGTGGTGTATTGCTACACCCCCTAGACTTGCATGTTTGAGGCCTGCCGCCAGCGTTCGTTCTGAGCCAGGATCAAACTCTCAAGTTATGATCCTGAACTCCCGCTGACTCATTCTCGCGTTTGTTCGCAAAACTGATTGACTAGGGTTTGATCGCCTCGGTCCCGTCACAGGTCCGAAACGATCGAACATTTTCAACTTTGTCTTGCAAGAGAACGCGAGCTTCATCTTCGAGAGCTCGATTAGTTAGCTTCGAAGACAAGTCTTCGAAGCGTGGCTGGCCGAGCCGCCGCCCACGTTCCCCTTCCTTCAATCACAATGTCAAAGAGCCCCGCCGGAAAAGGCGAATGACCATCTTCCGTCAGAAACAACGCCGACCGCAAGCAGTTCGCCTGCGTTCGGCGTGGGCGCGGTGTATAGGCGGGCGTGTATCCCATGTCAAACGCTAAAAGGCAGGAAAATAAGGAAATTTTGGCCAGGCTGTGGACCAAATGCGTGTCCTGCGGGCCCTGCAAGCCGACGCTCAGGTTCCACAATATATAGAGTGCGCACGGGAGCGGCGCCCCAAGGCGCGGAAGTGCTGGTTTTGCGCCAGCTCCTGGCCTCAAATTGCGCGCGCAATAAGGGCGGGGAATCTCAATGACCGACGTCAGCGGCACAGTCGAAAAAGGCTTCGAGCGGGTGCGCGAAGGATTCGCCGAAGCGCAGGCCAAAGACGAAGGCGGCGCGCAGCTTTGCGTCTACCAAAACGGCAAGAAGGTCGTCGATCTCTGGGGCGGACGCGACAAGATCCGCAATCGTCCGTATACGGATCAGACCATCGCGGTGATGATGTCCTGCAGCAAAGGCGCGGTCGCGACCATCGCGCACATGCTTGCCGAGCGCGGGCTCTTGGATCTCGATGCGCCGGTGACGAAATACTGGCCGGAGTTCGGCCAGGCCGGAAAGGAAGACGTGCCGGTCTCCTATTTGCTCTCCCACCGTGTCGGTCTCAACAGTTTCGAACCGGAGAGCGGCGTAGGCCCGCGCGAGTTGCTCGACTGGCAGCGCTGCACGTCGGCGCTCGCAAAAATGGAGCCGCTCTGGAAGCCCGGCACGGCCTATATGTATCACGCGGTGACCTATGGCTATCTCGTCGGCGAAGTGATCCGCCGCGTCTCGGGCAAGATGCCGGGTCAATTCCTCGCCGACGAAATCGCCAGACCGCTCGCGCTCGATCTCTGGATTGGCTTGCCGACCGACAAGGAAGCGCGCGTCGCGCCGCACTTCAGCGACCGGCCGACCGTCTCGCTCGAGCAGTGGCGCGAACTGTTCAAGGGCCTCGGCATCGACATGCAGAGCCGCGTCGGCAAGGCCATGATGCACATGATCATGGCGACCGACGAAGCGATCGAGATGATCAACCGCCCCGAAGGCCATGCGGCGGAGATTCCGGCGGCGAACATGATCGGCGATGCGCGTTCGCTGGCGCGCATGTATGCCGCGACCATCGGCGAAGTCGATGGCGTGCGGCTTCTGAAGCGCGAGACGATGGAGCGCGCGCGCAAACCGCAAACCGACGGGCTGAAGGGCCCGGGCGAGTTCTCCAAGTTGCCCAATGCCGATCCGCAACGCCTCGCACTCGGCTATGAGCTCAACCGCGGCATCGAACCGATGCTGGGACCAGGCTCGTTCGGGCATGCCGGTGCCGGCGGGCGCCTGGGCTATGCGCATCCCGAAAGCGGCACCGCCGTCGGCTATGTCTGCAACAACATGCTGTGGGACGGCATCCGCGGACCGGACGAGCGCTGGCTGCCCTGGACTAAGGCGCTGAACGAGATCAGCGCACACTGAGCTTGGTTGCTTGCTTCTCCAGATAAAGCGCAGAAAAGCTGACCAGCGACAGTATGCTCTCCGCGACGAGCGGGCGCATGTCTTGCGGAGCGATGCCATGCGCCGAAATGGCGTAGAGCCTGACGAGCAAGGCGGTGAGCACGAAGACGGCAACCATCGTCAAACCGGCCACCAGCGTTTCTCGGCGGATCAGGCTGATAAGCAGAAGAATCGCTGCCGCAAGCGGAAACGCGCCGAAGCCGACCTGCTGCGCGGTCACCGCGAAAGGGGCTTGCAGCACCATCTGGTTGCGTGCCGCTGCATAGGCGGGAAAAAAGACCGAGCGCACGCCGAGATCCGTGAACAACGCGCAAGCGAAGAGCAGCACCCCCCGTGCCAAGTAAGGCGAGATCCGTTTGATCCGGTTCATGGCATGCTCGTCGCTCTGGTGTGCGTGAGCGCGGCAGCAGCCTCGCTGCGGCGACCAAACCACATGCGGCGCAACAAATGGTCTCTGCGAATGAAGGTGTGATAGAGGACGCCGGCAATGTGAAGCGCAATGAGAAGCATGAGCGTGCGCGAGAAAACATAGTGCATGGTACGCGCCTCGTAGATCCAAAAATCGTGCGGCAGGCTGCCCTGATGCAGAAAGACGACGGCGAAGAGGTTGGCCTGCACCGCCATCGTCAGTCCGCTGGCGACCTGCGCGAGGACGAGCAGGTAGAAGGCGCGATGCGACACAAACGACAGTCCGTCGAGCAACCGCGAACCCGTGGGCGCAGGTGCAGGCTGGGCACTCATTTGACGGACGACGAAGCGCAGTCCCATCAAGATGAGAATCAAGGCGCCGCCGATGATATGCGCCCGCAAACCTTCGATTTTCATGGGCGAACTGTTCGGCCTGGGCGCCATGACGAGCGCCCCGAGGGCGAGAGCGGCAATGATGAAGACCGCCAAAAACCAATGCAGCGCGACAAGCAACGGATGATAGCGGGAAACCTGGATCATGATGGCGCGCTCACTCCGCCGCCGCCCGCTTCAGCGGTTTATAGAAGTTGATCAGGTTGCCGTCCGGATCGCGGAACAGCATCGACCGGTTGCCCCACGGCTGATTGGTCGGTTCGAGCTCGCAGCGCGCCACAAGTGGACGCAGCCGTTCGCGCTCGGCATCGACGTCGTCGACCATGAACTCGATCACCACACTGCGATTCGAAGCCGCCGTCGCGGCACCGGCCCCGAAGCGGTCCGAACTTCTGACGCTGTTGATGGCGAGCGTTCCGGTCGCCGTGCGCAGTTCGGCGAATTCCTCGGACCCGTAGACGGGTGCGACGCCGGTGATCGTCGCATAAAACTCGGCCAGCGATCGGACGTTGGTGGTGACAATGCGGGTCGAAGCGAGATTCATGGCGGGAGCCTTCTGTTCGCGATCTTATGATACGATACGGTCTCGTCTCGTATGTGTCAACCACAGGCACTTCACGTTTTTCGTGAGCACGAGCTGTCGTGTGCGGCATACTTTCAAGACGGAGCGTTCATGCTATAGCTCGCTTCGTTTTTCCCGATTGGCATTCGAGCGTGCGCAAGAAATCAAAATCACGATCCGGGCCGGTAGAGGACGAGCGCGTCCGTCGTTCCAAGGAGACTGTTCTGGCGACCGCGTTCGACATGCTGACGGAGACCGGGTTCGGCGGTTTCAGCATCGACGCGGTGGCGCGGCGATCCGGTGTGGCCAAGATGACAATCTACCGTCACTGGCCGTCACGTGCCGCACTTTTGCTCGATGCCTGCACGCGCATGGCGCCGGCGCGCGCGGAAGCGCCCGATACCGGCAGCTTTCGCGGCGATCTCGCGACCGTCGCCAAGAGCCTCGCCCAGCGCATGCAGGCCAGCCGCTGGGCGTCGCTGCTGCCTTCCATCATAGAGGCCGCCGAACGCGACCCCGCTCTGGCTGCGCTGCATGCGCGTCAGAATGTGGCGGTGACGGCTACGTTTCGCGCCATCATCGATCGCGCCAAGGAACGGCGACAGTTGCCGCCAGCCACGGACGCTTCGAAAGTCATTGCGCTGGTCATGGGTCCGCTCGTCTATCGTCGCTGGTTTTCGCGCGAAAAGATCGACGATCCCTTCATCGCGGCCGTCATCGAGAATGCGCTGAACGCCGCCGCGGAGCCGCGAAAAAAAGGCCGGCGCTGAGCACCGGCCCTTCTTCATTTCAGTCCATGATCTATGTTCCGAACTCACGCATCCGCGACAGACGCCAGACCTGATCGCGCGAAAGGTCGATCAGATACTCATGCGTCACCGGATCGTAGCGCACGTCGTCGGCATAGACCCACGCCGTGCGATGCCAACCGGTCGAGATCGCCAGACGGTTCACGCGCCCATCCGGCGTGAAGCTGACATCACGGATCTCTCCCAACCGTCCGCCGTCGCGCGCATACACGGTCAAGCCGACCATGTCTTCGGAATGGAAGCGGTAGATCGCGCGGTAGCGGTCAAAGTGCCCGAAGGCACGCCAGCGCTGCTGGCGGTCGCGGTCATAAAGCGCGCGCTGATCCTCGTAGCGATCGCGCTGGCGATCATAGGAATCGCGGTTGGCGCGATAGTCTTCCAAGCTGCGCTCGTAACGATCGCGATCGGCGTCGTAATTGTCCTTCGCCTGAACGAACGCGTCGGTGTCCGATTTCGCCTGGTCGGCGGCCTCGGTATTGAGGTTATTGGTCTGAACGCGTTCTTCCGGCGTGGGCTCGTGGGTGTAGATGCTCTGCGCGAGCACCGGTGTCGCGACAAGCATCACGCTCCCCGCACAGCCCAACAGCAGTTTCCTGACAGTCATGGCATTCTCCTGGTTCGCGTTGGGGCGAGAACAAGCCTCGCCCTCCGCAAGGAAAACGCGTTGCAGCGCTTCAAGTTCCGTGAATGGGAAGTTCCCGAAGTTTACACGCGAACCGTCATTTCCAGGCCGCCCGCAAAGGGCAGCGTTAACGTGCGCAGCCGATTCTTTTGATCGGCGATGTAGGCGAAATAGGCCTCATAGCCGCGCCGCGCGCTTTGCGTGTTGTCGGCGACGATGACGCCGCCCTGGCGCAGATGCGGCGCAATGTTCGAAATCGCCGGCATCACGGCTTCCGCCCAGATGTCGAGCAGCACGAAATCGACCGGGCCATCGATCTCTTTCAGCGTGTCCTTGAGATCGCCTTCGCGCAGATCGATGAATTGCGACAGTCCCGCGGCGGCAAAATTCTGCCGCGCGATCTTGGCTTTCGCCGCTTCCCATTCGGTGGCAATGACTTTTGGTTTGCCTACCGCTTCGCTACTTGGGGCGAAGTTGTCTCTCACGGCCGCCGCAAGATAGAGCGTCGAGACGCCGAACGAGGTGCCGCATTCGACCACGCGTTTGGCGCCGAGCGCGCGGCAGAGCGCATAGCAGAATTCCGCCTTGTCCCTTTCGAGCGCCACCATCTTGTCGCTGAAGAACGTCGTCGTTTCGGAGTCCATGCCCTCCCAGCTCAGGGTCCCTTCCTTGATGCGGCGCGTGAAATAGGCGTCGATGGCGCCATCCTGACCCTTCGATTGCGCATGCAGCGCGTCCAGCAAAGCCTCGAGCTTCGGATCGTTCAGGATGCTCATGGCAACTCCGGCGGCGTGTCGAGATAGAAGATATTGCCGTCGGGATCGGCGAACATCGCCATGTAGCCGCCCCAGGGTTGCTTCGACGGCATCATGGTGAAGCGCACGCCCTTGGCGAAGAGCTCCGAAAAGGCGGCATCGACGTCGGGAACGCAGAAAGCGATGCCGGCGTGCACGTCACCGCCTTTGGCCTCGCGCATCTTTTTGGATTCCGGACCGCCGACGACGGCGAAGCGGATGGCGCCGGCGCGAAACGAGGCGAACTGGAATTTCTCGTCGCTGAACAGAAGCGGCAGGCCGAGCACGTCGCGATAGAACGCGATGGAGCGTTCGAAATCGATCACCGCCAGGTTGATGTAACCGATCGTGACGTCGCGCATGCATCCCTCCTCGCGAAATTATGACCGCAATCTGCCCTGCCCCGGAATGGGCAAGCAAGTCCTTCGCTGGCGTGATCTCTTAGGCCGCGGTGATGTATTCGCGCAGCGATGCCGCTTCCTGCACCGTTTCGGCGATGCGCGTCTTGACGACGTCGCCGATGGACACGATTCCGGTGATGAGGCCGTTGTCGACGACCGGCATGTGGCGGAAGCGGCCGTGCGTCATCATCTCCATCAATTCTTCGATCGAATCGGATTCGGTGCAGGTGGCGACGGCGCGCGTCATATAAAGACTGACGGGCCTTGCCAGCGACGTCACGCTTTCGTCGGCCACGGCTTGCACGACATCGCGTTCGGAGAGGATGCCGGCGAGCGCGCCGGTTTCGTCGCGCACCACGACCGCGCCGATGCGGCGGCGTGCCAGGAGCCGCGTCGCTTCCGAGAGCGTGGCGTCCGTCGAGATCGAAATGACCTCGCGGCCTTTTTCGCCCAGTATGTTCTTGACCAACATGCGTCGCTCCTCCGTTGCGGTTGTTGCAAACCGTTTCGGACCCGACGCCCGCGCCGCCCAAACTCTTTTGCCGGATTTTCTCCGGTCGGCTTTCGCGGCGGGGTGCGAAGCCCAGACGGTCAGCCCCCGCTTAGACGCGAATGCTGCGCCTCTTACGCCAAGCTGACAAGAGAGTCGCGTTAACCTCGGCAAGATGCTTGCGGGCCGGGAACCGCTTGCACAGCCGAGGAAAAACGCAAGCCGGATCGGCACTTGCGTGGCGCGACGATGAAGGCAGAGCGGTTCGGCAGGTGGCAGTCTTGGGCCGAAGTTTGCCGGGCATCGCGGGCGCGCGGCTGAGTCGCCCCGCTGCCCCGAGTCGGATTCAGCCGGAGATTCCCGCGACTTGAGGCACGCATTAATCTAGGGCACAAGTCGGCGCGCCTGTCGCAAGGCAGATGCGGAGCTGTGGCCGAGAGGCTGAAGGCGGCGGTTTGCTAAACCGTTATACGGTTGAAAAGCCGTATCGAGGGTTCGAATCCCTCCGGCTCCGCCACCTACTTCAGCTAGATGCTCCAGCTAGCTGAAACCGCGCGTCGTGCCTATGCTTGCGTAGGACGTGGCGACCCAAGCGACGTCGCGCGTGCAACGCTCGCCGAACTTTCTCGAGCGCAGCCAAACACCTACGTTGCCTGGATTGAGGAACATGCCGGTCCGAAGCGAGGAGGAACGTAGGTGCTACCTGGAAGGGTTCGGGCGCACGGGTTTGACATGAAATCGGGTTCTGCCTTTTTTGTCGTCCGGGTTGCAACGGCCAGCATGTCGATGGTTGGAACCATCGGCTTCTTGACTCGTTACCACGACAGGAAAGTCGTCGGATGCGACCGGCCACATTGTCGAATGCGATTGGCCGCAATGAAAGGTGACACATGAAAAGGTTTCACACTGCGCTTGGATTGAGTTCGTTTCTCGCTGTTGCGGGTGCAGCCTTGATGGCGCCCACGATCTCCAGCGCCGAAACTGTCGACAGAAGCTATGTCGCCTGCAATCAGTACGGCGAATGCTGGCGGGTGCATCAGCGGTATGCCTACGGGCCGGACGCCCCGATCATCTATTACAACTCCGATTGGTACGACACGCACCAGAATGATGTGCATGTGCATTGGCTCGCCGACCCTGACGATGACCGCGGATACTATGATCGGGATGGGCGTTGGCACGAAGATCGCGCTGCTCACGCCTTGGAGGGCGCAGCAACGGGTGCCGGCATCGGCGCGGCGATCGGTTGTGTCGTAACGCTTCCCATCGGGTGCGCGCCGGGCGCCGCGGTTGGCGCGGCCGTGGGTGGCGGGACTGGCGCTGCGGTCGGCGCCTCGACACCTCCCCCGCACTAGGTCCTGTTGGCCAAACGAAGCCGGTTTGGACTGACGCAAGAAGGACATCTGCGTCTTGTGGTAGCGGCCAAAGTGCGCCCCAAGAATCGGGCAACGTTCGTCGTGTTGGGCGTATCCCCGCAGCCCAGCCCCGCAACCTCATTCACCCAACCTTGCTCGGACTGATCAGGTACTTTTCTCTCGTTGATTTCTTGTTGTAGTGGGCGATGGCCTCGGCACTCAGGACGTCCGCGAGCGAGATCGTTTTTGCGTAGTGGCTCGCAAAAGTTGTTTTGATTTCGTTTGCGACGCGCTGGCGAAGCTTCCCGATTTCGACCGGTCCTATCTTCATCAGGAACGGTGTGAGGAGCCACCCGCCCAAACCCCACGACATCCCGAAAGCCCGATTGAGTTCGGTCGGCCCAGTATCTAGGCCACCATAGATGTAGACCTGTTTATACGTCGTCGATCCGTAGCGACTGAACTCCTTCATCTTGCGGACGGCCGCAGCTTCCATCGCTGTCAGGATCTGTCCCGCGAGCTTGCCGCCGCCTATTGCATCGAATGCAATCGTGGCGCCGGTATCGCTGAGTGCGGCAATCAAGTCTTCCATGAAGGACGGCTTGCTCGAATCTACAACATGAACCGCGCCGATCTCGCGCAGGACTCTGATTTGCTCGGCGCTGCGAACTATATTCACCAGCTGGATGCCATCCTTCAGGCAGATCTTGTTCAGCATCTGGCCGAGGTTCGAGGCGGCGGCAGTATGGACGAGCGCCGTATGGCCTTCGCGGCGCATGGTCTCGGTCATGCCGAGAGCGGTAAGCGGATTGACAAAACAGGAGGCGCCCTCGGCCGCCGAAGTGCCTGCCGGCAACGGCAGGCAGTCCGAAGCCTTCAGGGTGCGGAACTGTGCGTACATCGCACCGCCAATAACGGCGACAGTCTGTCCCATCAGATTCTGCGCATTTGCTCCGGCCTTGATCACCTCGCCGGCACCTTCATTGCCCACGGGCAGCGACTGCCCAACACGTGGCGCCATTGACCGGCGATAGGCTTCCGGGACCGGCGCAGTGACTCTCACTTCGTCGCCGTTGCCAGAGAATTTCGCATTGCGCATGTCTGCAGCACCGAACAGTAGACCGATATCGGATGGATTTATCGGCGTCGCATCAATCCGCACCATGACTTCATCGGGTCCGGGGTCTGCGACCGGGACGCGCATCAGCGAGAGCTGCAGTTCTCCCTCATTCGTCACCAGCGAGCGCAACTGCAAACCGTTTATGGCCATGACATTTCTCCTCGGGTCACCGACAAAAGGCTGATGCGGGGCAGCCTAAGGGACGGACCCGAACACGCGCAACAGACGCTGACGAAGAGCCATCAGCCTTCTATGCTCTGGTGAGGGTCCTGCGAGGAAAATGGGTCATGCAAATCAGAGACAAAATCGTAGTGGTGACTGGCGCTGCGAGCGGAATTGGCCGGGCGTTGGCCCAAAAATTCGCCAGTGAAGGAGCGAAGCTCGTGGTCTGCGCCGACATCAACGCGGAAGGCGCGGAGACTACCGCAAGACAAGTCGGGGGAATTGCTATTTCCACAAATGTCGGAAAAGAGGCGGACATCAAGCGCCTGATCGAAACTGTCGAAGCCGAACACGGTCCGATCGATCTGTTTTTCTCCAATGCGGGCATCGGCATCGGCGGCGGAGCGGAAGTCTCCGACGATCGCTGGCAGAAGATTTGGGACATCAATGTCATGGCGCATGTTTGGGCTGCGCGCTATCTCGTGCCGCGGATGATCGCGCGCGGGGGCGGCTATCTACTCAGCACCGCGTCCGCCGCGGGATTGCTGTCCCAGATCGGCTCAGCCCCTTATGCAGTGACGAAGCACGCCGCGGTTGGCCTGGCTGAATGGCTCGCGATCACCCATGGCGATCAGGGCATCAAAGTCTCAGTGCTCTGCCCGCAAGCCGTGCGCACGGCCATGACGGCTGGCAACGCAGCGGGTGTTGCTAGCATCGATGGAATGCTCGAGCCGGAAGTGGTCGCTGATGCGTGCATCCGGGCGATCGAGGCCGAAGACTTTCTCATTCTGCCTCATCCGGAAGTCCTCGAGTATATGCGGCGCAAGACGGCGGACTACAATCGCTGGATCGGCGGCATGAGAAAGTTGAATCGAAGGTTCAAGGGTTGAGAACACAGCCTCGGTGGCCACCCAATTTTCGCACAGCCACCGCGGCTTCTGCACCGGGATACAAACCTTCCGTTACGACCTCGCTTGTCAAAGCGGGAACGCGCTCGAATAATGTTGGCGATCAAGGTGGCCGGAGGAAACGAGTGAGCAAGAGTGAAATCGCCGACCTCGGTTTCGATCCCGATGCGCTGCGCGAGAAATATCGCGGCGAACGCGACAAGCGCCTGCGTCCGGACGGCGCCGATCAATATATCGCACTGACTGGTCGCTTCGCGCATTACAACGATGACGACCCCTACGTCGCTCCCGGCTACACCCGCGCTCCGATAAACGACGACAAGGACGTCATAGTCATCGGCGGCGGCTTCTCCGGCCTCCTCGCAGGTGCGCGACTGCATGAAGCGGGTGTCAAGGATGTTCGCATCATCGAAGCCGGCGGCGATTTCGGTGGCACCTGGTACTGGAATCGCTATCCCGGCGCGCAGTGCGACATCGAAAGCTACTGTTACCTGCCGCTGTTGGAAGAGCTGGGCTACATTCCGAAGGAAAAGTATTCATACGTCAACGAGATCTTCGAACACTCCCGGCGCATCGGCCGCGCCTATGGCCTCTATGACATCACCCTCTTCCAGACCCGCGTGACGTCCATCGACTGGGACGAAAAGGCTAAGCGCTGGATCGTCTCCTCCAATCACGGCGACCGCATGCGCGCCAAGTTCATCGTCATGGCACTCGGCACCGCGACGCGGCCGAAGCTTCCGGGCATTCCCGGAATCGAGGAATTTGAGGGCCAAACGTTCCACACCAGCCGCTGGAACTACGATTATACCGGCGGAGATACCAACGGCGAATTGACCAAACTCGCTGATAAACGCGTCGCCATCATCGGCACCGGCGCCACCGCCATCCAATGTGTGCCTGCTCTTGGAAAATGGTCCAAGCAACTCTACGTCTTCCAGCGCACGCCATCTTCGGTCGATCTGCGCGGCAACAAGCCGACGGATCATGAGTGGGCAAATTCGCTCCAGCCTGGCTGGCAGCGTGCGCGACGCGAGAATTTCGCCGGCATCCTCACCGGCCAACCCTACACGGAAGACCTCGTGAACGACGGTTGGACAAGCATCTTTCGCACCGTGATGACGGTGCCGAAGTCCGACACGCCGCTGACACCAAAGGAAATCGGCAAGATCATGGAAGTTGCCGACTTCCAAAAGATGAACGAGATCCGTCGGCGCGTCGATGACACGGTGACGAAGGACAAGCAGACGGCCGAGGCGCTGAAGCCCTGGTATCGTCAGTTCTGCAAGCGTCCGACCTTCAACGACGAATACCTCCCCACGTTCAATCGCCCCAACGTCGAACTGGTTGATGTCAGTGATGCCAAAGGCGTCGAGCGCATTACGAACAAGGGCGTCGTCGCCAACGGCAAAGAGTATGAAGTCGACTGCATCATCTTCTCGACCGGCTTTGAGATCACTGCCGACTTCAAGCGCCGCCTCGGCATCGAGATCAACGGAGAGAATGGCACGTCACTGTTCGAGCACTTCAAGAAGGGCTTCAGAACGCTGCATGGTTTCTCGACGCGGGGCTTCCCGAACTGGTTCTATATCGGGATCTCGCAAAATGCGCTCAGCGTGAACATGACCGCAATGTTCGACGACCAGGCCAAGCACATTGCCTACATTATCCAGCAAACCCAACAGCGCCAGAAAGCGACCGTGCAGCCGACGGAAGAAGCGCAGGACGATTGGGTGAAACTGATTCAGTCGGTCCAGATCAACAACCGCGCCTTTCTCGATGCCTGCACTCCCGGCTACTACAACAATGAGGGCAACGCCGGCACGGGCCTCGCGGGCGGCACATACACACCCGGCATCAACGCCTTCAACGCGCTTTTGGAAGACTGGCGCAAACAGGGCGACATGAAGGGAATGGAGTTGGGCGATTGACGCGGAACGGCAGCTTCCGCGCGCGGCTATGCCGGCCCAATCGTTGCGAAATCGGGCGAATGTTCATCCCAGTTTCCATTCCTCCGCCAATGTTCAATCTGAGCGCGCAGCTGATCGAGCCGAACGGCGCTCATGCGCTTAGTGCAGATTGGCCGAACTCTTGGCCACGATCTCGGTCGCGTCTGCGCTGGGCTTTGTTCCGGCGGCGATCGCCGCGTCGATCGACTTCTGAGCCAGACTCTTCGCCGTCGCGTAGTCCTTGTTGCCGTAGTACGCCATCGCCAACATGACGGAGGTGGCATCGTCGACGGGCCCGATGGCAGCGAGTTTCGCACCAAATGCGATTGCGCTCGTGAAGTCGGAAGCGGCGTTGGCAAGGATGATGGCGTTCTTGAGCGTCGAGCTTTGCAGTGCACTTGTCTGCGACACTGCGAAGAACGGGCTGGCGATCACCTTTTTGTAACTCGCGAGCGCGCTCTTATAGTCTCCCGTATTGACGGAGACGAACGCCGCCGCATTGTCGATTTCAAAGGAGTCGAACTCCGACGGATTGGGGACAGTCCGTGCCTCCTCCAGCTTTGCCTTGGCGGTCGTCCAGTCCTTTTGTCCCGCCGCAGCCAGCGTCGCTCTCATCAAGTCGTTGACGCGCGGCGACATGCGTGGTGGTTGTGGTTTCCGAGACGGATTGTTGTCGCCCCGCAGCGAGGGGTCGCCGGTTTCGGTCAGACGACGAGGATCGGTGGGGGGCTGTAGCATGCCGCTCCCCATCATCTGGCA
>Ga0207700_10001180_pt1 | contig 15026 bp, 15 predicted proteins | sample LARL82metaG_FD_184348 | JGI IMG/M metagenome (GOLD analysis project Ga0207700, IMG submission 184348) | Corn, switchgrass and miscanthus rhizosphere microbial communities from Kellogg Biological Station, Michigan, USA - LAR L8-2 metaG... | ecosystem: Host-associated > Plants > Roots >...
CGAGGATCTGCACCGTGTTGTCCGGGCGGAACACGTGATGCAGCACGATGACCCGGCTGCCGGACAGCGTCGCCACCCAGACCGCCTCGCCCGCCTGCTGGGCGAGCGACTCGGCCCAGCGCAGCGACCTGGCCCGCAGCTCGGAGCCGTCCAGGTAGGCGTTGCCGAGCTGGAGCACGCCGGGGCCGAGGCTGTACTTGCCCGTGTCGGGATCCTGGGCGACCAGGTCGTCCGCCTCCAGCGTGCGCAGCAGCCCGTGCACGGTGGGCTTGGCGAGCCCGAGCCGGTCGGCGATCTCGGTGACACCGAGGCGCGGCGTACCGGAGCCGAGAACGACGAGGATCTGGGCCGCGCGCTGCACCGACTGGATCATGACGCCCTTTCTCATTCAGCTTCTTATACAGCCCATGCCTATTCAGCCTACTCAGGCTATTCAGCAATGCCGAACAACATTCAGGATATGCCATGCCAGAGGTAGGGCCACAGGTAGGGATCGTGCTGGTGTCGCACAGCGCCCGGCTTGCCGACGGCGCGGCGGACCTGGCCGCACAGGTCAGCGGCGGAACGGTCACGGTTGCCGCGGCCGGCGGCACCGACGACGGCGGTCTCGGCACCAGCGCGGCGAAGATCGAGCGGGCGGTGCGCCTCGCCGACGGCGGCGCCGGCGTCCTGGTGCTGGCCGACCTGGGCAGCGCGGTGCTGACCGTGCGGGCGATGCTCGGCGACCTGCCCGACGTGACCGTGGCCCTGGCGGACGCCCCCTTCGTCGAGGGCGCGGTCGCGGCGACCGTGACCGCCGCGGGAGGCGCGGACCTGACGGCTGTCACCAAGGCGGCGGAGGAGGCGTGGCATGCCAGAAAGCTCTGACTCGATCACCCTGTCCGGGGACCTGCACGCCCGCCCGGCGGGCGCCGTGGCGGTCGCGGCGGGGCGATTCGCCGCCGCGGTGTCGGTCACCGCGGGCGCCCGTACGGTCGACGCCAAGAGCGTGCTGGGCATCATGGGCCTGGGCGCGACGAGCGGGCAGCAGGTGACGGTGTCCGCCGAGGGCCCCGACGCGGCGGAGGCGGTGGCGGCGCTGATCGCCATCCTCGGCGACGCGACGCGGGTCGGCGGCTAGGCCCGTGCTATCGGCTAGGCCCGTGTTATCGGCTAGTGCTGTGTTATCGGCTAGTGCTGTGTTATCGGCTGATTGAGCCAGTCGAGCAGCAGGGCGTTGAGGGTTTCCGGTGCGTCCAGCGGGATCCAGTGGCTGGCGCGGGCGATCTCCTCGTACCGCCAGGTGCCCTTGACGAGGTGGCCGGAGGCGCGCATCCGCTCGCCGTCCAGGTAAAGGTCGCCATCGGACCAGACGCCGAGCGTGGGCATCGTGACCGGCGGGAACTCGGGCCGCGGGCCTGGCGGCCGCGGGGCGAGGTTGGCGCGGTACCAGTTCAGCGAGGCGGTCAGCGCGCCGGGCCTGGACAGGTCCGCGATTGCCCGGTCGACGTCCGAATAGCCGGCCGCGAGGTCGCGCAGCCAGGCCCAGTCGTTGTAGGCGATGCTCGCTTCCGCGACGCCCTCGAACTGGAAGAACAGCTGGTACCAGGCCATCTCGCGCTGCCGCCGCGTCATCGGCGCGCCCAGGTGCGGCACCGACAGCGCGGTCAGCGTGCGAACCCGGTCCGGGAGGTACATGGCGGTCAGCCAGGCGACCGCCGCGCCCCAGTCGTGCCCGACGACGTGCGCCACCTCGACACCGCAGGCGTCGAGGACGGCCGCCACGTCGGCGACCGAGTTGCTCAGCTGGTAGGCGTCCGTCTCGTCCGGGCGGCCGCTGCGGCCGAACCCGCGCAGGTCGGGCGTGATGACTCGGAACCCGTGCGCGGTCAGGAAGAGGACTTGGTGGCGCCACAGCGCGGATGAGTCCGGCCAGCCGTGCAGCAGCAGAACCGGAGTGCCGTCGCCCTGGTCTTGGGAGTAATGGTCCTCGGCGTACAGCTCGACGCCGCCGGAATTCACGATCACGACAGCATCTTTAGCACCTCGGCACGCGACGGTCCAGGGGCCGTCCACGGGTCGCGGCCGCCGTCGGTCGCCAGCGCGGCGGCCTCGGTGATCTTCCTCGCCAGGCCGGGGCGGGTCATGATCTCCTGCGGCGGCGCCAGCATCGTGATCATCTCCATGAACGCGCGGAACACGTCCGCGTCCGACGTCATGGCCGCCTGCAGGTCCCGCAGCGGGGCGCCCGCCAGGTCGGGGACGTCCTGGCTCGGAGAACGGCCCTGGATCACGGCGGCGACCTGCGCGATGCGCTGGCTGTCCAGGTAGACCGTGTTCCGGTACCAGGGGAGCAGTCGCTGCCTGGTCAGCCTGTCGTACTCGAGCGCGAGCGTAAACGGGTCCTTGACGTGATCGGCGACGGCTTCCGCCACGATGGCGGCGTGCATCAGCCCGAGCGTCATGCCGCGGCCGAGGGAGGGGTTGGTGCACGCCCACGCGTCGCCGACGCTGAGCACCCCGGTCGCCACAGGCACGCCCGCCCGGACGATGGCGCGGATCCGGTTCACCGTGCCCGCGGCGAGCACGCCAGTGACCGGCTCGCCGCCCGCGATGAGGCGGGCGTGCAGCGGGCACTCGCTGACCAGCCGGGTCCAGTGCCGTTCGTCCCGCAGCCGCCGCAGCGCGCGGTCCTGGGAGTGGATGGAGATCGTCACCGACCAGGTGCCCGCGTCGGCCGGGGTCGTGAGGATGGAGTAGCAGTCGAACGGCGTGAGGCTGCCGGCCAGCGGCGTCGGCGGCGGCTCGCCGGGGCGGGCGCGGAAGAACCGGGAGTAATAGGTGAAGCCGGCACCGTCGGCGCGTTCGGCCACCTCGTACAGGCCGGCCGCGTCGACCCACACTGGCAGTGGGGAACCAGGGCCCATGGCGTCGATCACCAGGTCGGCGTGCAGCTCCGTGTTGTTGTGCAGCCGGACCCCGGTCACCTGCCGCGACCTGGTGGTCAGCAGGCCGGTGACCCGCGCGCCGCGGCGGACCTCCACCAGCCTGCCTGCCGCGCCCGCCATCGCCTGCTCGAGCACCGGCCGCCGCGCGTTGACGGTCAGGAACTTGCCGTCGTCGGGGCGCGGCGCGCAGTCGGTGATCCCGGGCGGCAGCGCGGACAGCATGGTGTGCGGGACGGCGCCGGCGTCCCTGATGGCGCAGGCCATCTCCGGCAGGTGCTCCTCCAGCACGCGCAGGCCCTGCGGCAGCAGGTAGTGCGGCTGCCGGAACTGCATGACACCCTGCCGCTCCCAGTGATCCCAGGCCTCAGCGGGAGTCCCCGGCGGCGGCGCCGGGTCGCGCTCGAGAATGGTGACGTCGTGCCCCTGCTTCGCGACCATCAGCGCGGTTGCGAAGCCTATTAACCCGCCGCCGATGACCACAATGCGTGCCATTGCGCTCACTCCTCGCATATGAGGTCTGCAGACATACCATCGCACGACCGTGCTGATCTGAGAAGTATCCGCAGGTGAGCAAAACCGTCACTGCAAATTGCAATCGAAGTACTACTTTAAGTAACTAGTGAATCGTGGGGCAGACCGGCGTTAGACCAGGCCAGCGTCGTGGGCGAGGAGCGCGATCTGGGTGCGGTTGGTGGCGCCGAGCTTGGTCAGGATATGAGTGATGTGCGCCTTCACGGTGGCCACGCTCATGTAGAGCCGGGCGGCGATCTCGGCGTTGGTCTCGCCCTGGGCGATGCCGAGCACGACCTCGTGCTCGCGCGGGGTCAGGCCGGCCAGCGTCGCGCGGGCCTTGTCCTTGGTGCCTGACTCGGCCACGGCCCGGTCCATCAGGCGGCGGGTGATAACCGGGGAGAGGATGGGATCGCCGGCCGCGACCCGGCGGATCGCGTCGACGATCTGGGCAGGCGGGGAGTCCTTGAGCAGGAAGCCGCTGGCGCCGGCCCGCAGGCCGCCGAGCACGTTCTCGTCGGCGTCGAAGGTGGTCAGCACGATCACCTCGGGGGCGCGCGGCCTGGCGCGGAGCCGGCGCGTGGCGGTGATCCCGTCGGTGCGCGGCATGCGCAGGTCCATCAGCACGACGTCGGGCGCGTGCGCGTCGACCGCGGCCGGCACCTCGGCGCCGTCGGCGGCCTCGCCGACCACCTCGATGCCATGCGCGCCGTCGAGCATCATCGTGAGACCGGCCCTGACGAGGGCGTCGTCGTCGACGAGCAGCACCCGGATGCGCTGCGCTGTTTCGTCGGTCATGGGGCGTCGGTCATTCCGGCACCGCTGGTTCCGCCGGGTCTGCTGACTCTGCTGTCTCTGCTGTCTCCGCTGGCCAGGGCAGCCAGGCGCGCAGCACGAACTCGCCGTCCGCGCTGATCGAGTGGTCGATCTCCCCGCCAGCCAGCCGCACCCGCTCGGTCAGCCCGATCAGGCCGGTCCCGCTCCCGTTGATGACCGGGTCGGCCGGGCCAACCGGGTTGGCGAGCTCGACGACCAGCCGGCCGCCCGGCTTCCCGGCGAGCAGCACCCGGACCGGCCGGCCTGGCGCGTGCTTGCGGGCGTTGGTCAGCCCCTCCTGCAACACCCGGTAGGCGGTGCGGCCCAGCCCGCCGGGCAGGTCCTCCTGCTGCGTCACCCGTCGCGTCACGTCTACGGCGGTGCCGGCGTCCCTGGTCTCCGCGATCAGCCCGTCCAGGTCCGCCAGCCCGGGTAGCGGATGCTTCCCGTCGACGTCGTCGTCGTCCCGCAGCACAGTGATCACCTCGCGGAGCTCGTCGAGGGCCTGATGCACGCCGGCCCGCACCACCCCGGCGGCGCGGGCGAGCTGCTCGGGCGGGGCGTCCGGGCGGTACTCCAGCGCGCCCGCGTAGGTGGCCAGCAGCGTCAGCCGGTGGGCGAGCACGTCATGCATCTCGCGGGCGATCCGCGCCCGCTCCGCGACGCGGGCCTCGGCGACGCGGCTGGCCTGTTCGGCCTCGGCGCGGCGGGCCCGCTCGCGCAGCGAGGCGAGCAGCGCCTGCCTGGCACGGTCCCCTTGGCCCCAGCCGACGAGCGCCGCCCCGGCGGCGATCACGAGCACCGCCCACCACGCGTACGGCAGCGACCCGTTCGGCCGCCACAGGCCGCGGATCAAGTGCGCCACGACGTCCGCGCCGCCGGCCGCTACGGCGATCGCCAACGGGCGGCGCTGCGCCACGTACAGCGTCCCCAGCGTCGCGGCCGGCGTGGCCGCGGGCGACAGCGCCGCCAGCACGGCCAGCGCCACCGCGCCGGGCACCGGCCAGCGCAGCAGCACTGGCACCAGGGCGCAGGCCACGACCCCCACCGCGATATCCAGGATCAGCAGCCCGGACGACTCGTGCGAGCTGGCCTGCCCCACGATCGTCGCAGCGGTCAGCGCCCCGATCCCTGTCGTCGCTCCCGCGATCACCGGCAGCGGTGGCGATTCACTCACGCGTCCAGGCTAGGGCCGGCATGGCCAGCCGCGACACCGACCAAAGTAGGACACGGGGCCGGCCCCAGTCGATGCGGGGGCCGGCGAGCGGCCGATGCCCGGCGTCCCCGCCCCGGGCGAGGCTGCCGTCATGACAACCACTACCTCAGTACCAGAAACCCTCAGCCCAGGCACGTACCGGATCGACGAGGAACGCTGCCTCATCACCTTCCGCACCAGGCACCTGTTCGGCCTCGGCGCCGTCCGTGGCGCGTTCCGGCTCCGCTCCGGTGAGATCCGTCTGGCCGAACAGGTCCAGGACTCCGCCGTGCGGGCGACCGTGGACGCCGGGAGCTTCCACACAGGAAACCCGGGCCGGGACCGCACCGTCCGGTCGGCCCGGCTGCTCGACACCGCCGAGCACCCCATCTTCACGTTCACGTCCACCCAGGTCGCCGAGTCCGGCGGACGGTGGGTCGTGCGCGGCCGGCTGGTCGTGCGCGACGCTGAGCACCCCGTCGAGCTGGTGATCGAGCAGGCGCGGGCGGACGGCCCGCAACTCACCATCGTCGCCAGCGCCGGCCTCGACCGGTACGCCTTCGGGGTCACGGCCATGAAGGGCCTCGCCGCCAGGCGGCTGTCCTGCCAGCTCGAGATCGTCGCGACGAGGAGGGAGAGGGAGGCGGAGGGACGATGACGGCCATCGAGGTTGAGGGGCTGAGCAAGCGCTACGGCCCCAAGGTCGCGGTTGACGACGTGAGCTTCGCTGTCGCCGGGGGCGAGATCTTCGGCCTGCTCGGCCGCAACGGCGCCGGCAAGTCCACCACCGTCGACTGCCTCGCCGGGCTGCGCGTGCCCGACCACGGCCGGATCCGCGTCGCGGGCCTCGACCCGCGGCAGGACCGGCGTGAGCTGCGCCAGCTGCTCGGCGTCCAGCTCCAGGAGAGCGAGCTGCCCGACCGGCTGACGGTCGCGGAGGCGATGCGGCTGTATGCCTCCTTCTATCCACGGCCCGCGGACATCGACGGCCTGCTCGCGCGGCTCGACCTCACCGACAAGAGCAACACCAGGTACCGCCGCCTGTCGGGCGGCCAGAAGCAGCGGCTGTCGATCGCGCTCGCGCTGATCGGGCGGCCGCGGATCGCCATCCTCGACGAGCTCACGACCGGCCTCGATCCGGTCGCCCGCCGGGACACGTGGCAGCTCATCGACGACATCAGGAACCAGGGAGTGACGATCGTGCTGGTCACCCACTTCATGGACGAGGCCGCACGGCTCTGCGACCGGGTCGCCATCATGCGCGATGGCCGGATCGCCGCGCTCGGCGCCCCCGCCGCGCTGGCCCAGCCCACCCTCGAGGACGCCTTCGTGGCGCTGACCGGCCGGAGGACATCATGAAAATGCTCACGATGACGGAGGCCAAGCTGCTGGTGCGCGAGCCCCTTGCGCTCTTCTGGGGGCTGGCGTTTCCCATGGCGCTGCTGGCGGTCATGGGACTGTCCTCCTCCGGCATCGGCGGCGTGCCGCTGGTCACGATCTACGAGCCGGTCGTCATCGCGTTCATCGGCGTGGCGTTCGGCGTCCAGGGCATTCCCGTGCAGGTGGCGGGCTACCGGGAGCGGCGGATCCTGCGGCGGCTCGCGACCACCCCGGCCGGCCCGGTGCGGGTGGTCGCCGCCCAGCTCATCGTCAGCCTGGTCGTCGTGCTGGCCGCGACGGCGGGTGTCCTCGCCGTGGGACGGCTCGGCTTCGGCGTTCCGCTGCCGCGCCAGGCCGCCGGCTTCGTCCTGGTGGCGGTGCTGTCCGCCGCCGCGATGCTCGCTCTCGGCCTGCTGATCGGCGCCGTGGCGCCCACCGCCCGGTCCGCGGGGGCGGCCGGGACGGTGCTGTTCTTCCCGCTGATGTACTTCGCCGGGCTGTGGACCCCGCAGTTGTCCCCGGCCACGCGGCACATCGGGCAGTTCACCCCGCTGGGCGCGGGCGCCCAGGCGCTGCGCGACACGATGGCCGGGAGCTGGCCGCACCCGCAGGCGTTCCTAGTGCTCGCCGGCTGGACGCTGGTCTGCGCCGTGCTGGCCGTGCGGTTCTTCCGCTGGGAGTAGTTCCCAGGCCTCAGTACCCGTGGAGACAGCCGCCTCACCGAGCCGCCTGGACAGCGCAGCGCACCGCGCGCGCAGTTCGGGCGGCTCCAGCGGCGTGAACGGCAGGTCGAGCGCCGCGAAGTGCAGCGCGATCATGTCCAGGTAGTTCGACCCGCTGATGACCAGGCACTCGGACTCGCTGACCGCCTCGACCACCGCGCCGAGGCCGGGGATCCGGGCCGCGACGACGTCGGCCGGGGCCGCCACCAGGACTCTGGCCTGGTACCGGTAAGCGCCCGCCGCGATGCCTTCGGCGACGAAGCGCGCCGCGTCGGGCGGATCGGCGGGCAGGGACCGCTGGCCGGTCGGCTGCGGGTGCTGCAGCCGGTCGAGCCGGAAGCTGCGCCACTCTCCCTTGTCCAGGTCGTGAGCCACGAGGTACCAGCGCCGGGCGGTGACCACCAGCCGGAACGGCTCGACGTGCCTGCTGCTCTGGGTGCCCTCGCCGTCGGTGTAGCCGAACCGGATCCGCTCGCCGTCCCGGCAGGCCAGCGCCAGCAGCGCGAGCGTCTCCGGCCGCACCGCGGCATCGTCCGGCCGGACCCCGGGCAACGGCACGACGGCCGCGCGCAGGGCGTCGGCGCGCACCTTCAGCCGCCCGGGCAGCACCCGCTCGATGACGGCCGCCGCCCGGACCGCGGCCTCTTCTATCCCCGCGACAGCGCCGCCCGCGACGGCGCGCAGTCCGACCGCCACGGCCACCGCCGCGTCGTCGTCGAGCAGCAGCGGCGGCAGGCCGGCCCCCGCGCCGAGCTCGTACCCGCCGTACGGGCCGGGCACGGCGCGCACCTGGTACCCCAGCTCGCGTAGCCGCTCGACGTCCCGCCGGATGGTGCGCGGGGTGACGCCGAGCCGCTGGGCCAGCTCGTCGCCGCCCCAGCTACGGCGGACGGTGAACAGGGATAGCAGGCGAAGCAGGCGCTCGGCGGTCATAGGTTCAGTCTTCCGCAGATCAGGACCGATACTGTCCGCGTTTCCCGTTAGCTTCGGGTCCATGACCATCGACTGGACCTTCCAACTCTATGAACAGCTCGACTGGCAATGGCGCGAGCACATGCGTCCCCGCTGGGACGGCCTCACCGACGAGGAGTACCTCTGGGAGCCGGTGCCCGGCATGTGGAACGTCCGCCCGCGGGGCACCTCCAAGGCGCCGATCGCCGCCGGCTCCGGCGACTTCACCTGCGACTACGCCTGGCCAGAGCCAGACCCGGCGCCGGTCACGACGATCGCCTGGCGGCTGGCCCACCTGCAGGTCGGCGTCTTCGGGCAGCGCGCCGCGTCCCACTTCGGCGGCCCGCCGATCAGCTACGAGACCTACGACTACCCGGGCGACGCGGCCACCGCGCTGTCCCGCCTGGACGCGGCCTACGCCGCGTGGGCGGCGGGCGTCAGCGCCCTGGACCCCGAGGGCCTCGCCCGCCCCATCGGAGAGGCCGAAGGCCCGTTCGCCGCCGAGCCGATGGGCGCCCTGATCCTGCACATCAACCGCGAAGCACTGCACCACGGCGCGGAAATCTCGCTCCTCCGCGACCTCTACCGCTGGAAGATCTAACCACCAAACCCAGCGCCAGCCACCCACCTCGTGGTAACAGCAAGAAGCGCAAGCGCGGCTCGTTGGCGCTGAAGATCCGACCCCTATTTGGGGTCAAATCCCCAGCGTTAGCCAACCCTCACTGATAACAGCAAGAAGCGGGCGGGGCGCCGCCCGCCAGCCTGCTATGACAGCCTTGCTACGACAGCCTTGCTACGACAGCATTGCCAGGAGTTCGGCGCGGGTCGGGCCTGGGAACCGGGCCGGCGGCAGGGCCGCGGCGATGTTCCTGACGTGGCCGGCGAAGCCGGGGCGGGATACGAGGTCTTCGGGGAGCGCCAGCATGAAGGTCAGCTCGAGGAACGCGCGGAAGGCGTCCGCGTCCACCATCATGGCGGCCGAGACGTCCTGCACGATCTGGACCTCTGGGCTGGGCGGGACCGGCGCCGGAGGCCGGCCTTCGATGGCCGCCGCGACCTGGGCGGCGCGCATCCGGTCCACTTGGGTCGTCGCCTGGTACCACGGCAGGACCCGTTTCCTGGTCAGCCGGTCGTGCTCCACCGCCAGGGCCGCCGGGTCGTCGATGCGGGCGTCGACGGCCTCCGCCGCGGCCAGCGCGTGCAGGAGGCCGACGGTGATGCCGCGCCCGAGCGACGGGTTCGTGCAGGCCCACGAGTCGCCGACCGTGAGCAGCCCGCTCACGACCGGCGCGGTGCCGATCACGATCTGGCGCAGCCGGTCGGAGATTCCCGCCGCGGCCAGCATCGGGGTGATCGGCGCCAGGCCCAGGATCGGGGCGTGCATCGGGCAGGCGCTCAGCAGCTTCGAGAAGTTAGCTTCCTCGCGCAGTCCCCGCAGCGCGTGATCGCGCGCGCTGAGCACGATCGTCGCGCTCCAGGTGCCGGTGTCCGAAGGGAGGACGAGCACCGAGTAGGAGTCGTAGTGGAACAGGCCCGCCGGGATCGGCAGCGGTCCGCCCGCGTCGGCCGGGCCCTGGAAGAAGCGGCCGTAGTAGACGAAGCCGAGGTCTTCGGATTCCTCGGCCGGGGCGTCGGCCCCGATGGCGGCCAGCCAGCCGGGCAGCGGTGACCGGCGCCCCGAGGCGTCGATGACCAGGTCGGCGGGGAGCTCCCCTCCAGGATGGTCGGAGCCGCCCAGCTGGACGCCGGTCACCCGCCGGCGTCCATCGGACAGCAGTCCGGTGACGTGCACGCCGCGGCGGACGTCCACGGCCGGTTCCGCGACGGTGGCCATCGCGTACTCGAGCAGCTGGCGCCGCGTGGCCAGGGTGGCGAACCGCTCGTCGCCAGGCCGCGGGGCGCGATCGGTGACGCTAGGCGGCATAGTGTCCAGTCCGTTGTAGCGCGGGGCGCCCGAGGCGGCCAGCAGCGCCGTCACCTCGGGCAGCTGCTCATCGAGCAGCTGCCTGCCCCGCGGCATGAGGAAGTTCACCAGGCGGAACTGCATGACTCCCGGGCGGCCCCAGCTGCCGGTCGCCTCCTCCGGCGTCTTCGGCGGCGGCTCAGGGTCGCGTTCCAGGACGGTGACGTCGTGCCCCTGCTTCGTTATCAGCAGTGACGTGGCCAGGCCAATGAGGCCACCGCCCACGACAATGACGCGTGACATTTCAACTGGACCCCCTCGTGCGACTACCCCGATGGGGCCCACTTTCGCATGCCGGGCAGATGAGGGGAACCCCAGCTAGGGTGCGCGATTTTGTGGAATGCAGACCACTATCTTGTGACCACAGCACCGGATGGTAAAGCGGAGCCGACGAACGTGAGAACTTTGCGGGGGAGTGGGCGGTTAAGTGCCCTACCCGGTCGTACGCCTGGATCGGGTTCCGCTTAGGATCAGGACGTGGGTGACCGAATCGTTACCTGGCCTAACGCGCTGAGCGCCCTTAGGCTGGCCGGCGTTCCCGTGTTCCTGTGGCTGGTCCTCGGCCCGCGGACCGCGACCAGTGACCTGATCGCGGCGGGCATCCTTGGGCTGGCCGGCATCACCGACTGGCTCGACGGGAAGCTGGCCCGGATGCTCAACCAGCAAAGCAGGCTCGGCGAGCTGCTCGATCCGGCCGCCGACCGGCTGTACATCGCCGCCACGGTCATCGCGCTGGCCGTCCGCGGGATCATCCCGTGGTGGCTGTTCGCCGCCATCGCCGGGCGGGAGCTGATCGTGGGAGTTGCCCTGCTCGTGCTGCAGCGCCGTACGGTCTACGGCGCCCTTCGGGTGAGTTTTGTTGGCAAAACTGCAACTTTGTGCCTTATGTATGCGTTTCCCTTGTTGTTCCTCGGAGACCACAGCGGGACGGCGGCCGAGGTCGTCCGCGTGCTCGGGTGGGCGTTCGCCATCTGGGGTATCGCCTTGTACTGGTGGGCGGCGATTCTGTATCTCACGCAGGTAAGGGACCTTGTGCGGGAATCGGGCGTGGGGGAATCGGGCGTGAAAGGAGCAGCTGCGTCTTGAAGGCCGTCGTCATGGCAGGCGGTGAGGGCACTCGGCTCCGCCCGATGACCGCCAACCAGCCCAAGCCGTTGCTGCCGGTCGCGAACCGGCCGATCATGGAGCACGTCCTGCGGCTGCTCAAGAAGCACGGGTTCGAGGAGACCGTCGTCACCGTGCAGTTCCTCGCGGCGCTGGTGCGGAACTACTTCGGTGACGGCGAGGACGTCGGCATGTTCCTGCAGTACGCGACCGAGGAGATGCCGCTCGGCACCGCGGGCAGCGTGAAGAACGCCGAGGACGCGCTCAAGGACAGCCCCTTCCTGGTCATCTCCGGCGACGCGCTGACGGACATGGACCTGACCGAGATGTGCCGGTTCCACAAGGAGAACGGCGCCCTGGTCACCGTCGGGCTCACGCGGGTGCCCGACCCGCTGGAGTTCGGGATCGTGATCGCGGACGAGGACGGACGGATCCAGCGGTTCCTCGAGAAGCCGACCTGGGGGCAGGTGTTCTCCGACACGGTGAACACCGGCGTGTACATCATGGAGCCCGAGGTGCTGGCGGAGGTCTCGCCGAAGGAGTCGGTCGACTGGTCGCACGACGTGTTCCCCAAGCTGCTGGCGCGCGGCGCGCCGATCTTCGGCTACATCTCCGACAAGTACTGGGAAGACGTCGGCACGCTGGAGAGCTACCTGAAGGCCCAGGCGGACGTGCTGAACAGGAAGGTCGAGGTCGACATCGCCGGCTTCGAGGTCTCCCCGGGCGTGTGGATCGCCGAGGGCGCGGACGTGGACCCGGACGCGGTGCTGAAGGGGCCGCTCGTCATCGGCGACTACGCGAAGATCGAGGCGGGCGCGACCGTCCGCGAGTACAGCGTGATCGGCGCCAACGTGGTGGTCAAGGAGGGCGCGTTCATCCATCGCGCGGTGGTGCACAACAACGTGTTCGTCGGCCAGGGCACCACGCTGCGCGGCTGCGTGGTGGGCAAGAACACCGACGTGATGCGGCTGGCGCGGATCGAGGAGACCGCGGTGATCGGCGACGAGTGCGTGGTCGAGCCCGAGGCGTACATCTCGGCCGGGGTGAAGGTCTACCCGTTCAAGACCATCGAGGCGGGCGCCGTCGTCAACACGAGCGTGGTGTGGGAGTCGCGCGGGCAGCGCACGCTGTTCGGCCAGCGCGGCGTGTCCGGCCTGATCAACGTCGAGGTGACGCCCGAGCTGTGCGTCCGGCTGGCCTCCGCGTACGCGACCATGCTGAGGAAGGGGTCGACGGTCACTACGTCCCGCGACGTGTCCCGCGCCGCCCGGACCCTCAAGCGGGCCGTGCAGAGCGCGCTGAACGCCAGCGCGATCAACGTGATGGACCTGGAGGCGCTGCCGCTGCCGGTGGCCAGGTACGAGACCGCGCGGTCTGACTACAGCGGCGGCATCGCGCTGCGCACCACGCCGGGGGACAGTCAGTCGATCGACATCATCTTCCTGGACGAGCGCGGGGCCGAGCTGTCCCAGGCCGCGCAGCGGCGGCTGGAGCGGGTGTTCTCCCGGCAGGAGTTCCGGCGGGCGTTCCCCGGCGAGATCGCCGAGCTGTCCTACCCGCCGCGTGTCGTGGAGTGGTATACCCACGAGGTACTCCGCTCCGTCAACCTGAACGGGGTCCGTGACGCGGACCTGAAGGTGGTGGCGGACTGCGCGGGCGGCACTGTGTCGCTGGTGCTGCCCACGCTGCTCGGCCGCATCGGCGTCGAGGTGCACACGCTGAACAACCGGCTCGACGAGGTCACCCCGACCCAGACGGTCGCGCAGCAGCGCGCGGGGATGCAGCGGCTCGCCGAGGTGGTGTCGTCGTCCCGGGCGACGTTCGGGGTCCGGTTCGACCCGGTGGGCGAGCGGATCCAGCTCGTCGACGAGAAGGGCGCCCTCGTCAGCGACGAGCGTGCCCTGCTGGTCGTGCTCGACCTGGTGGCGGCCGAGCGCCGGCACGGCCGGGTGGCGCTGCCGGTGAACACGACCCGGGTGGCCGAGCAGGTCTGCCGGTTCCACGGCGTGCAGGTGACGTGGACGGGGACGTCGCAGGAGGCACTGACGACCGCGGCCGCGGCCGACGACGTGATCTTCGCGGCCGACGGGCGCGGCGGGTTCGTCGTCCCGTCGTTCGCGCGGACGGTCGACGGGATCGCCGCGTTCGTGATGCTGCTCGGGCTGGTGGCGCGGACCCGGCTGACGCTCAGCCAGATCGACGCGCGCATCCCGCAGGCGCACCTGCTGCGCCGGTCGATACCCACTCCGTGGGCGGCCAAGGGATCGGTGATGCGGACGGTCGTCGAGGCGGCCGCGGACCAGCCGGTGGACACCACCGACGGGGTGCGGGTCACCGACCCCGACCGGGGCTGGGTCCTCGTGCTGCCGGACCCGGCCGACGCGGTCACCCACCTGTGGGCGGAGGGCACCGACGCCGACAACGCGCAGCTCTTGCTCGACGAGTGGGCGACGGTCGTGGAGCAGGCCGACCAATGAGGCTGGCTGGTCAGACGTCAGCCAAGTCGCCAGCCAGGGGCAATCCGGTTAACAGCGGCCAATAACCCCCCCTCATTCGGGTAACCTGTGTTAATTACGCAGACGTGGCGAATTTCCCGGTGCGCAAGGTATGGGCTGCGCGCGCCGAATGAGCTGTCGTCGCGCCCGTGACCGGAGGTGAAGCGGCTGTGTGGCGGAAAGGTCGCGAACGCGATGGCGCGCCCAAGAGCGGGCTGCGCCGGCTTTTCGCGTGGCGCATGGACCGGCAGCCCTCCGCACAGGTACCTTTGGCATCGTCGCCGGAGACGATGCTGCGCGAAGGTACCGTGCCAGGAGAGGGGAGCCCGAGCGAAGCCATGCCAGGTGTGTACTGTGCGCGTTGCAGCCGGCCGAACCCCGAGGGGGCCAGGTACTGCTCGAACTGCGGTGCCCCGCTGACCCGTGCCGCGACCGGAAGCTGGCCCGCGGCGGGCCAGGGCGCCGAGACGACCTCGATCATCTCGCCGGTAGCCGGCGAGCCTGAGTACGCCGACGAGCTGGCGCCCGACTACTCCGCCGTCGAGTCGCTCCCGCCGGGCACCGCGCTGCTCGTCGTGCTCCGCGGCCCGAACGCGGGCAGCCGCTTCCTGCTCGACCACGACTTCACCAGCACCGGCCGCCATCCGGACAGCGACATTTTCCTCGACGACGTGACGGTCTCCCGGCGACACGCCGAGTTCTACCGGCACGGGGGTGACCGGTTCACCGTGCGTGACGTTGGTAGCCTGAATGGCACCTACGTAAACCGCGAGCGGATCGAGGAGGCCGAGTTGTTCGGGGGCGATGAGGTGCAGATCGGCAAGTTCCGGCTGCTATTCCTGACCCGCAGCCCGGAAGTCGGCAGGCGTCGCGGACCTGGAGCGCAGGGTTACGCATGACGGGCGGCGACCGCCCGGCGCTCGCCCGCGGTATACCGGCACGCGGCGGACCTGCCCGGGCTCT
>Ga0207700_10001184_pt1 | contig 14995 bp, 10 predicted proteins | sample LARL82metaG_FD_184348 | JGI IMG/M metagenome (GOLD analysis project Ga0207700, IMG submission 184348) | Corn, switchgrass and miscanthus rhizosphere microbial communities from Kellogg Biological Station, Michigan, USA - LAR L8-2 metaG... | ecosystem: Host-associated > Plants > Roots >...
GTGGCCACCTCCAGGACGGCGAACAGCGTGGTGGTGCCGTGCCGGGCATAATCGTGGCTGCGCTTCTCGGGCACCCCGGGCCGCAGCGGCAGCACCGGCACGGCCCGCTCCAGCGCCTGGGCCTGGGGCTTTTCATCCACGCACAAGACAACGGCCTTGTCCGGGGGGGTGAGGTACAAGCCAACCACGTCGCGGACCTTGGCCCCCAGCTGCGGGTCGGTGGAGAACTTAAAACTCCCCGCCCGCCAGGGCTGCAGCCCGTACTCGCGCCACACCTTGGCGACCTTCACATTCGACAGGCCCAGCTCTGCGGCCAGCAGCCGGCTCGACCAGTGCGTCACCCCCAGCCGCTCCGGCGGCGGCTCCAACGTCGCCAGCACCATGGCCACATCATCGGTAGTCCGCGGCTTGCCCGGCTTGGGCCGGTCCTCTAGCCCACCGATCCCCCCGGCCGCATACCGCCGCTTCCACGCGATCACCGTCGGCTTGGACACCCCGGTCCGCCGCACGATCTCATTCGTCCCGGCCCCACCGGCGGCCAGCAGCACAATCCTCGCCCGCCGGGCAAGCCCGGCCCTCATCGATGGGGAGCGCACCCACGAGGCCAGCACCTCACGATCGCGCGGCGCAACCTCCACGCTCACAGTCAACGGCATAAGCCATGTCCCGGAACGCTCGTCAGAGGTCAAGATATCTCGCTCACGCGACACTAGCTGTCTTCGGTCCGCGGAGGGGATTTACCTGGCCGCCTGGGTGATGGCCGGAACGGCTGGGTTGTTGGTCGGCACGGGACGGGCACGGTGCCGGCGCAGGTTGCCGGAGAGCACCCGTGCCATGATGGCGGGGCGCAGCAGCCGGGCAGGCGGGTCCAGCAGCCCGGTGACGCGCAGGAACTGCTCGGTGAGGATCCGATCGTGTTCGGCCGCCTGCTGAAGCCGGCTGATGTAGGCGTTGATAATGCGTGTCGGCAGCGGGCGGTGGGCTGCCACGGTGGGGACGGCCAGGTCGGCGCCGGTGGCCAGCTGCCAAGCGATGTTGACGGGCTTGGCGGCGGCCCGGAAGAACCGCTGGGCCAGTTCCGGTTCGCCGCCGGCGAGGCTGTCGCGCAGCGCGGCTGCCTGCAGGGCGGCTACCGCCATGCCTTGCCCGTAGACCGGGTTGAAGCTGCAGATCGCGTCCCCGACGACCAGAAGCCCGGCGGGGAACTTGCGCAGCCGCTCGTAGCGCCGCCGCAGGCTGGCCGGGAACCGGTGGGCGCGGATCTCGGTGAGCGGTTCGGCGTCGCGGATCGCGGCGAAGATGTGCGGTGGGGCCACGGCGCGGGCGAAGGCGAGGAACCCGTTTTCGTCGGCCGGCGGGTGGTGGCCGGCGTATCCGGCCAGCGTCAGGATCCAGCGGTCTGCCTCTTGCAGGAACAGTGCCATCCCGACAGGCGGCTGCCCGGGCTCACTGCCGATAAGGATCAGCTTTTCGTCCCCGAGGATCCCGGCGGGCAGCCGTAGATAACGGCTGGCGTACTTGACGTCGACCGGGATGTGTTCCTCGGCCGGCTGGTCGTAGCCGAGTGCCTTCAGCCACGCCGGGGTTCGCCCGCCCCGGCCGGTCGCGTCCACGACGAGGTCGGCGACGAGGATCTCTTCAGCGCGGCCGGAGGACAGCACCCGTGCTCCGGTGACCCGGTCACCGGCCGGCGTGGTGACCAGGCCGGCTATCACACACTGGTCCCGGATCGAGACGTTGCACAGTGCCCGGACCCGGTCGCGGACATGGGCTTCCAGGCACGGCCGGCTCGGCACATACGATGGCTCACCCGGTTCACCATCCTGGCACAGCAGGTGCCCCCCGAAAGCGAGCCGGAACTCCCGCGGAGCACGCAGCACCGGCACACCGTCGGCGGCTAGTTCGGCCAGCAGCCCGGGGAACAGCTCGTCGAGAATCTGCGCTCCTCGTGGCAATAGCCCGTGAGCATGCCAGCCCTGGGGAACTCCCCTGCGGTCCAGCACGGACTCTGGCAACCGGTCACGTTCGACGACCGTCACCCGCTGGTAGACGTCGGCCAGGACCCGGGCCGCGAGCAGCCCGCCCATGCTGGCACCCAGCACCACCGCATGGTCGCCAATCTTCGGTATCTGCCGCCGGCCGCTGACAGCGGTGGCCAGTTTGGCATCGGTGGCGTCGTTGGTATTCATCGAAATCGTGTCCGTTCCTGGCTGGTATGCGTGCTGGAAGCGGCCCGGTGCGACCAGACGGCCGGTCACCCCGAGGTGCATGCCGCTCAACTGGTCCGCGCCACGGCAAACATCGGGGCGCTGCCGTTGCTGCCCGGCGGCACCTTGACCGCCAGGGCACTCACGGGATTTGCCGGCCCCATGCGAAGTCAGGAATTCTGTTGTCATCCTCCAGGCGCAGGGCCCTTCCCGAACTGCCTGACGGAGCAGTAGGTCCGGGCAAGCCCGTGTGCCTTCCCGCATTTCAGAGGGATCCCGGGCGCGGTCTGATACGCGCTGAGCCGGCTGGCCCCGTCATGGTGTGCCTCCCCTGCGGTTCCCGGTCCCGGAGATGACCAGCCACTGTCAGCGTCCCTGACTGTGAGGTAGCCGTCAGTCACCTGGCTGACCCATCCGCTGTCAAGCTGCTGACACCGGTTACCAGCCATCCGGCCTCAAGCCACCGTCAGCAATGCCAGCCCGCTGACCAGAACACGGTGAAGATCATTTACACCACGCAGTGGGACGCGACCGGAACCTCCACTTCCGCGTTGCCATTCACAGGTCGCCGATCGGCATGGGCTCAGGTCGATGGACGACATCACGCTCAGTGATGGATCAGGTCCGAGAGAACGCGCGCCGAGCCGCCGTGTTCGGCGCAGCCTAGGCCGCCTCGGCGCTTATGAACTGGGCGCGCAGATCAAGGTGTTCTGGTGCCGTTGTTCCGGTCAGGGCCGGGGCGGTTGGCAGTGGATGCCTGGCGGATCGGGAATCAGGATCTGGAGCTGGTTGATATTGGCGCACTCTGAAACCGCCGCAGCGATAAGGAGTGGCCCCCGTTGAGCCGGGGGCCATTCGTCGGTGCTGTTCTGTCACGTTTGTCGGAGTCAGCTGCTTGCTGGCGGTGCGCTGGGCACCGGTGTCGGCCGTCCTGGTGTTTCCGCGTCCGGCCGGGCGTGGGTTGGCGAGCGTGCACGGGATGGCTAGCGGGCGGCGGCCGGTGTGGGGGCCGGGCTGCTGGTTGCTTCGGCTGGACTCTGGGTGCGGCGGGCGGCCGTGGCGATCCACACGGTGGAGGCGATCAGTATCGCGCATGCAATGCTCTCGATGAAGTTGTCCAGGGCGGCGCCGATGACCGCGAACAGCGGCCCGCCGACCGCGAGGCCGATCCCGGCGAGCCGGGGCAGCGGGCGGGTCCGGGCGGCGGCGACCCCGAAGATGACCAGGCTCGCGGCCACCAGCGCGGCACCGGTGAAGGCGGTGGCGACCAGCCAGGTCCCCTGCGCGGCGGCGTAGTACATCGCGTGCGCGGCGGTGGTGTGGCCGGCCAGGTAGTCGCGGCCGATGGCGGGCTGGGCGAAGGCGGCGATGCCGACGACCGCGGTGATGAGCGTGCTCCCGGTCACGCCGGTCACCAGGCCCCACACCGCCGCCCGCGGCCGTCCCCGGCCGGCCAGGAACACCGCCAGCGCGACCATGCCGATGATCCCGATGGCCGCGCCCAGGATGCTGGCGATCAGGTGGCTGCCACACCTATACAGTGTCACGACCGATATCGTCGGCGACCGGAACGGCGACGGGCGCCTCCGGACGGCGATAGCGCCGACCAGCCGCAACGTCGGTTCCGCCTATCCGCTGGCTACGCCTCGGCACGCATTCGGCATGAGCGTCCGGTGATCGTCAGATCAGGGGAGAGGTCAAGGAGGCTTCCTCGCGCAGGCTCTGCCCAAGCAGGCCGGGTAGGCCAGAGGTAACACGCTTTGCCGTTTGGCGGTGGCCGCTCCGGTCCGTCTTGCCTCCGGCGCGCAACGGGGAGCTGGGACTATCACATCTCGTCGGGTTCGCCTAGCGCGCGCAGGTCGGCCGCGAGGTTGCCAGCCGAGGTGAGGGTGTCGGGATGGTCGTCACCCAGCGCCCGGCGGCGCCGCGCGAGGGTGTCTTCGTCGAGTGCGCGGGCCCGCTCATACTCGCCCAGCGTGCGCAGGTCGGCCGCGAGCCTGTTGGCCGAGGTGAGGGTGTCGGGGTGATCCTCGCCCAGCACGCGGCGGAGGCGGGCGAGGGTGTCGGTCTGGAGTTGGCGGCCGTGCTGCTGCTCGCCCATCGAACCGAGGGTGAGGCCGAGGTCGCTGACGGTGCGCAGCGTGTCGGGGTGGTCCTCGCTGAGCACCCGGCGGCTGCGGGCGCGGGCGTCGGTCTGGAGGTCGCGGGCCTGCTGGTGCTCGCCCAGGGATCCCAGGGTGAGGCCGAGCAGGCTGGCCGCGCGCAGAGTGAGGGGGTGGTTCTCGCCGAGGACTCGGCGGAGGCGGGTGAGGGTGTCGTTCTGGAGCTGCCGGGCCTGCTGATAATCGCCAAGTGACGACGTGACCAGGCCGAGCTGTTGGGTCGAGAGAAGGGTGGCCCAGTGGTCGTCAACCTGCGCGACGCCCACATCGGCGGCCACCTCGACTGCACCGGGGCCAAGCTGTCCAACGACTCCGGCCCCGCCTTGGACGCCTTCAGCCTGCAGGCCGGCCAGGACGTGGACCTCACCGGCGCCACCGTCACCGGCCACAGCGACCATGGCGCGATCAACCTCAACGGTGCCCACATCGGCGGCAGCCTCCTGTGTGACGGGGCGAGCCTGTGCAATGACTCGGGCCCCGCCCTGACCGCTTACGGCCTGCAGGCTGCAGGCGGGCGGGACGTGTTCTTCCGCAGCGGGTTCGGCGCCACCGGCGCCGGCGATAGAGGCGCGATCCGCCTGATCGGCGCCCACATCAGCAGCGACCTCAACTGCACCGGAGCAACCCTGCGCAACGACTCCGGGCCCGCCCTGACCGCCGGCAGTCTGCACGTCGGCCAGAGCATGCACCTCAGCGGCGGATTCACCGCCACCGGCGGCGGCACCGATGTGGCGGTCGATCTGAGAGGTACGCAGGTGGGCGGGACGCTGGTCTTCGATCCAGGGCACCTGGAGCACCCGGCCGGTCCTCGCCAGCGCCTCACGGTGGATGGGCTGACCTACACCGGCGTGCCCCAGCCGATCTCGGCCCAGGGGTGGCTGCGCGGGGCCAGCGAGGCGTATGACGGCGACCGGGGTCCCGGCCGCGGGGTCCCATAGCCGAACCGTTGCGTCGTAGCCGGTGGAGGCGACCAGCATCCACCCGTCCGGCAGCGGCCCTGCGGTCACGGTGTTCACTGAGCCGGTATGGCCTTGCTGGGGGTCACCAACGGGGGTTCCGGTGGCCGGATCCCACAGCCGCACCGTGCCGTCGCTGCCGCCGGAGGCCAGCAGTACCCGCCGATCAGGCAACGCCGCCGCCGCCACCGCCCTCACCGAACTGGTGTGGCCTTTCAGCGGGTTGCCAACCGGCTTTCCGGTGGCCGGATCCCACAGCCGCAAAGCTGCAACACGTACGAAATTAGTTTGAGATTGAGCGCCTTGTCTGCTTATTTGTTCTTTGCAAGCAATGCTGCCAGAGTGGGCGACGGTTCCAAGCCAAGCTCGCTTCGCAGCAGTTGGCAGTAATTCTGGTATTGCCGAGTTGCCTCGAAACGATTGCCCTCGGCGAGGTGCACCTTAACCAGCGCCTGGTGCGCGCTCTCGCGCAGCGGCTCGGCGCGAACGGCCGCCAGGCCGGCCTCAACAGCCTCGCCATATCGGCGGGTAGCGGCAAGCCGCTCGCACATTGCCTCTAAGGCATGGAGCCGCAGGTGGTGGTACCGCTCCCGATGCCCTACCACCCAGTGGTCCGCATACCAATCTGGCAGCAGATCCGCGGACAGTACCGACAACGTTTCCGGGTTGAGGATGTCTTCGCACCCATCAGAGCTGTCGAGCATGCGGTAAGCGGCCATAACGGCTTCCTGCAGGTCGACAACGACCCCAGGTACCAGGCAAAGCCGCTGAGAGGAGCAGACAACAAGCTTGCCGCAGGTGCGCTGCACCCGCCATAGCGTAGAACGCAGGTTAGCGTTGGCTCGAGTGTCTGTCGTCTCCGGCCATAGTGTCCCGGCTACGTATGCGCGGCTCATCGGCTGCTCCTTCAAAGCTAAGAGGGCCACGAGCCGCTGTGAACTCCACATGAGGGGAACGTGTCTCCAGCCAACCTTCAGGGTGAAGCCATGGAGCAGATGGAGCATCACGATCGATATGACCTCGGCGTGCATCCCAGAGCCCCCTCGCAGCTGGGTGTGCATCGATCCAGAAAGCGTTCTGATGACAGGGTCAGGCATTACTGCGTTCTGGTCAACACATAATCTGTAGTGACGCAGTGGCAGCGTCACGAAGATGTCACACGCGCGTCACCAGGCCCCGTGACCTTTGACCCGCCGTTGGCAGCTCATTCAGCCAGCTCTGCACGATGTCGCATGTCATCTCCATAGTTCCTGCGCTCAGAGTCCATGCTCGCTCGATGGATGGATCCGGATGACCCGCACACGAAGGCGGCGGGCGACTCTCCCTCGACCCACGCACGGAGCAAGGTCAGGTTGCGTATGGATCACTTGGCGCGGCCAAACGGGTCGAAAGGACTGAGCACACGGACATCGCTGCGAGCAAGGCGAGGTCGGCGACGTTGCGGGTGACCAGGATCAACCCCCGGTGTCTGGCCGTAGCGGCCACGAGGCCGTCAATGACGGGAACCGGCAATCTCGCCAACCCGAGGTCAGGACGTCGGCGGCCAGCAGGGCATCGACGTAGTCGGCCAGCTTCAGCTACAGCGCGGCATAGCGCCCGAGCAGTTCCAGTCACCGGTCGAGGCTGCGATCGCGCGGCACCACGTCGCGCAGCTTCGCGCCGGCATCACAGATCAGCATCCAGACGGTCTGCGGATCTCTCGCCAACAGCGGGGGCCACGAGCTCTGGCTGCCGCTTCGACAGGAGCTCCGCAACGGCCGCCTCGTGCCCCAGCTGGTCCATTTAGGCCTGAACCACACGTCGCCGATCTCAGTAGGCACCCGCATCGCCGTCGACCAGACAACGGGGGTGCCGCTGCTCGATCTTGCCGGTGCGGGCGAGCGAGAGCTTGTCCAGCTCACGTCGATCCACGCCTGAGCCGAGCGCTGGAACGCAGGATCCTCCCAGAGGGTGCCCGTGGCGTGAAAGTACGGGTCGGCCGCCGCACGCCAGCAGGTGCTTCGACCAGCTCACGCGGCCGCCGCCTTCGCCGCGAGGTCAAGAGGCGGGCTTGGCGGGCTCCTCGGGCTTGGCGGGCTCCTCGGGCTTCGCGGGCTCCTCGGGCTTGGCGGGCTTGGACTGGCTCGGGGTGTCGCCGCCCTTTCTGCGGCAGCATTCCTCGTACAGCTCCAAGACCGCGTGCAGGGTGTCGACCTTCTTCTTCTGGCATGCCTTCTGGCGGCCGTCTTCCTGGCACTGGAGCTCAGCCAGCCGACCTTCGAGGACGGCCACTGTGGTCCAGCCCGACCCCAGACACATGAGGACGCTGCATAGACAGTCGAGGTAGTCGGTCACCGACTTGAATCCGCGCCCAAGATGGGACAGGTCGTCCTTCGCCCAGTAGTCGATGATGAGCCACCGTGCGTAAAGGGACGCGACCGTGCTGCTGTCGCCGCCGGCGTCGACGGCTTTGGCCAGCGTGCTAGCGTCGGCCTTCAGTTTCGCCGCTTGCTGCTTGATCGTGTCGGGTTCCTCGACGAGAGCCTTGAAGTAGGCAGTGCTGTCCGTCAGGTTGTTCCGGCGGCGGGCGATCTCCGCGGCCAGGGCGCCGATGTCGGTCTGTTTCTCAGGATCCGGTGCCGCGCTGCCGTCACACGGGGAGTGGCATCCAGGCGGATCGCTGCACTTTTCAATGTCTTCGAAAACCTTGCACACCGCGTCCTTCATGCAGGCTTTCTGGTCATCGGTGAGGCGGCAGCGAAGCTTGTCCCAGAGGTCGTCGAGGGTGCTGCGAACCGACGCGATGTCCAGCGCGGCCGTGTCGCGGGCATCGGTGTACTTCTGCCGGGCGTCCTCGTACTGCTGGCGGAAGGTCTCCAGGTCGCTGGCGTGCTCGTTCATGACCGCGGCCTGCTTCGTGAACCGCTTGGCCCTGCATGTCAGCTGCTCGATCTCTTCTGGGTTGCAGCCACCACCGCCCTTGTCTTTGTCCTGGGTCTGCGATTGCTCTGCCGTCTGCTGTTGCTCGGCGTTCATCCATGGCTCCTTTGCTGGCTCAGGCACCAGCCTCTGCACGGCAAGTCACCGGGGCGTCGCGGTGCCAGTGACGAGTAGTGACGCTGCGGTGACGCCGCTCCAATACCGTTTCGGCTTGAAGCTGAGGGCGGTGGTGACGTGGCGTCGTTCGCCCTGCTGGTGGGGGGCGCAGTTCCCGAGCGGGACATGTTGTGCCTGGTCGGCGGGCCGTATGTGGTCCGCTGCGGGCGGCGCTTCAACGTGCCCGAGGGCAGCAAACGGCTGCTCGCCTACGTCGCGCTGCACGGCGGACGGGTCGATCGCGGCCGGGCTGCCGGCACCTTGTGGCCGTACGGTCCCGACAACCGCGCGGCAGGCAACCTCCGATCGGCCCTGTGGCGGCTCAAGGGGGCTGGCATCGAGGTAATCGAGGCCGACAAAGTGGTCCTCTCGCTCAAGCCCGGCACGGTCACCGACGTCCACCAGCTGTGCGACTGGGCGGCCCGCGCGATCGAGGGACGGGTCACCGAGGCGGACCTGCGAATCCTGCACTGGGACCCCGAAGCCGCCGATATCCTGCCCGGTTGGTACGACGACTGGGTGATCTGCGAGCGGGAACGGATCCGGCAGCGGCTGCTGCATGGCCTCGAAGCAGTCGGACGGCAGCTACTCCTCCAGCATCGGCCCGCGGACGCGATCGAAGCCGCGATGGAGGCGGTACGCATCGAGCCACTCCGCGAGAGCTCGCAGCAGCTACTGATCGAAGCCCATCTGGCCGAACACAACTACGGCGAGGCGCGCCGAACCCTCCAGACGTATGAGCAGCTGCTCGAGCAAGAGCTGGGGATCCGGCCGAATCGGGATCTGTTTTCCTTGGTTTCCACCGCCGCTGTGACGAGCCTGTGACTCTGCCCGCGCGATGATGCATTCGTGCGCTCACGAATGAGCACGGCCGTTGGAACGCTGGTCGTCCGTGTCTGGGTCGAGCCCGACGCCGGGCCGAAAGGCCTCCGGGCCCGAGTCCTGGCGATCACCGGACACGAGGCGGACATGCAGGAGGTGGGTGTCGCAGCCGGCCTGCCCGCGATCCTCGAACTGATCGAGGAGGCGCTTCGGGCCGCCGTCCCGATCGAGGAGGCGCCGCACGGGAGCTAGTCGTGGGTGAGAGCGTCGGCTCGCTCAGCGGGGAGGACGAGACGGACCCCGGCAGAGGTATCCGATGTCGCAGGCCCGCGAGTGGCCGCGGGCAGCGGCCGGTCGCCGTTGACGACGACCGGATCGCCCGCGGCGCCCACCACCCATTCCTGACCCAGACCCCAGCCGCCCAGGCCCCACGGGGACACCGCGGTCTCCCATGCGGGTTGGATGCCGCCGCCCCACGGGTAGCAACGGCCGTCGGGCCCGCGCGCCGCCATCTCCCACTCGTCGGCGGTCGGAAGGCGGATCGGGAGCGACGTCGCCTCGGCCAGCTCGGCGAGCAGGGCGGCCGCGTCGCCTGACCGTCCGCTCCAGCGGCGGCCCCGCTGGCCCGGTACCGCCGTCAGCGGCTCGGCCGACACGAAGAACGGCGTCGACATCACCGACCGCACCGCCGTAGGCGGACCGGCGCCGTTCAGCCCTCCCAGCCAGTGGGAAACCGGGCCGATCCAGCACAGCTCGATGCTCCCGGCGGGGATGGCCAGCTGGTAGCCGATGTCAGTCTCGGTGACGTTGGGCGGCAGCTGGCCCGGTGGATCGCCGAGGTCGAGCGGTGTGACCAGCGCATGCCAGAGCAGGGTCTCGTCGTCGACGACCGGCTGCTCGCCGCGCAGCGCGGCCTCCAGGTTCGCGCGGTGCCGCAATCCGGTCTCGTCCAGGACCGCTGCGTCGGCGATCGCGAGGTAGCGCGCGCACAGCCGCTGCAGCTTCGCGTAGTAGTACCGGTCCCCCGGCGGCGCGCCGGCAGACCCATCAGTCGGAACGGCCGCCTCGTGCACCGCAGCAGTCAGCGAGTGTTGCTTCACCCGGGCGGCGACCAGCATGGCGGTCACCCGCACCTCAGGATCGCCGTCTGCGAGCGCCGTCCGAAGAACCCGCTCCACGCCCGCCCCTCCGTGAGCGCCATCGTGCCCGATCCATCGCAGCACCTGCCGCTTGAGCTCGACCTCGGGCAGGTGCTCGAACAGCACGTTGCGACCAGGGTGCCGCTGCTGTTCTGTCACGAGCGCGTCCCATGCGGCGGCCGCCTCGGCCACGTCGGCTTCTCCCGGCAGCGCGGCCAAGGCCTGCTGCGCAGCGGCCGCGATGCGTGACTCGCCGCCGCTTGCGAGCGCCGCGACCATCGGACGCAGGCGTGCGTCGCGTAGTTCTTCTGCCGCCAGGATGCCGAGCCATTGGTCGCGCGGATTCGGCGACGACAGGAAGCTGCGGGCACGGGTCCAGTCGACAGCGGGCAGTGAGGGTGCCACCGCTGCGAAAGCGGCCAGCGCGGCATCGCCACGAAACCGGAGCATCCGGAAGGTCGCGACCGGGTTGAACGTGTAGTGGATCCGGGACCCGGAGCCGTTGTCGAACACCGCCCATTCCGGCTCGCCCGGTACCAGTGGCTCGGCGCTCTGCGACGTCATGGCATAAGACCGTCGGCTCAGTTGGTCGCACAGCTGCTCGAAGCTGAGCTCAGGCGCAATCAGCAGTGTCAGCTGCTCGTCGGCCATCTCAACGGCCCTCGCGGTAGAACGCGACGAGGTCCCGAGGGTAGACAAGTTCGTCAGCGAACGAGCTGTCGTCGAGATCCAGGGCGGCGACGACGCCTGCCGCCTCGAAGCACCAGTAGCCGAGGCCTTCGTCGTAGGTCTTGAACCCCATGTCGTCCATCCGGCCGTCCAGCCACACGCGCAGGTAGTCCCGCAGGGCTGCGCCGGCGTCCGCCGGCGCGGGCGCCTCAACAGCTGCGTACAGGCCGTCGAACCTGTCGGCGAAGGGCGGGCGCGGTTGGGCCTGAGCCATGGGTGCACCGAGCGCGGTGGCCAGTCGCTCGACAAGCACGTCCCCCCGCTCGCACCATCGCAGTACCGTGGCCGCGGGCTGCGGCAGCCGGAGGCACAGGGCGATCGACAGCAATACGAGGGCGTCGCGGTAGCGGCCGACCCAGCCGTCGCCGTACCTGAAGACCAGCGCGCCGTCGCCCTCGCCGTCGCGCTGGACCTGGTCGGTCACCCGCCCGAACGCCGGGCGCAGGTCGGCCAGACCGTGACCCCGTGAGTAGCGAGCTGTCCACCAGCGCAGGGCCGTCCGGTAGGTCCGCGATTCCGCGGGCAACTCGTCGAAGTCAGCGATCTCTTGGTCGAGCGTCGCCGGCCTGACACCCGTCTGGTGGCTCCGCTGGGAGCCGTCGCGAGCAGGGTCGACCGGGAAGCCCTCAGTGGGCCCAGCTGCCATTGATCCTCACCTCGACCTCGTCGACGTCGGTCACGAGGAAGAACTTGACCTGGGGCGTGCCGTCGGGTGTGCGGAAGGCCTGTGCATAGAACTTGGTGACAATCACCTTGTCGATCGTGCCGTCCGCATGCCGCACCTCCACGACCTCTCCGGGCTTCTTCAGACCTGCCCGGATATTGGCCTTGTTCCGCTCGCTCATCCCGGACCTGCGCAAGTGTCCCTCGATCCAGTCCTTGCTCAGCTGACGCTCGCCGCCTGTGAGCCTCTTCAGCGCGCCGGCACCTGTCGGTTTGGGCGGGTTGCGGTCCGCCGTCGCCTTGCAGTCTCCTAGGGCGTACTGCGTCACCTCGGAATCCTGCGGCCAAGGCCGTTGCATGCTCGCGTCGATGTCCTGCGCACCCCTGCGGTGTTCTAGCACCCTGTTCAGGTCGTCGGTGGACTTCACCTTCCTGGGGTCGACGGTGTGGGGGTCGGCGTTGTCGAATCCTGCATTCTGGAGCCGAGAGACCGGCTCGAGCTCGCCGAAGACGCCAAGGTTCGCCCTGATCGGCTTCCCCTCGCTGTCGACAAGCGGCATCCCGGCCCAGGGCTTGTCGCCGTAGAACAGAGAGGGGCGCTGCTGCTTGTTCTCGATCTTCGCGGTGAGCACGTCCTGCTGTTCGTGCAGACGTGTCCGCTGGGCCTTGAGCTTCGAGAGCTTCTTGCCGAGTGTGTCGAGCGCGTCCTTGTTCGGCTTTCCCGTTGGAGGTCTCTGCTCGGCCTTGATCTTGGCCTTGGTCTCGAAGTAGTCCCGCGTGTTCTGCTGGATCTTTCCAGCCAGGTCCTCCTTGTACAGCGTGAGGATCTCGACGTCCTCGACGTCGCTGCTTACCTGCTTGACCAGTCGCTTGTACGTCTCTGCGAGGCCGAGCTTGTCGTCTGGGTCGACCCCGCGCTTCACCTCGTCGCGCATGCCCTCGAGGCGGTCGCGGTAGTCGCTGAGGGACTCACCGGGCAGCGGGTCGAAGAGCTTCGCCTCGAGCGCAGGCTTCTCCTCCGGCGGCACAGCCACGCGATAGTGCTCGTCCAGCTGGGCTCGCAGGTTCTCCAGGCGCGTTCGCTCGGTGGAGTTCAGCTTGCCGTGTTTGGCGAGGCGGCCCTCCAGCCCGGCGATCTCCTTACGCTGGCTGGTGACCTCCTTGCGGGCCTCGTCGACTGCCGCCGGGGCCGCCGGGCCGGCATCGGCCGTCAGCCGGGTCCTCGGGTCTTTGCTGAACAGCCGGGCTGGCTGGTCGAGGAACTCGAGCTCGACCGGCCGCGTGGAGGGGTCGGCCACCACTGCCGCTCGCGTCTCCGGGGTGATCGTGTCGACCTTCGCCCGCTGCGTCCGGAGGTTGTCGAGGTTCTGCTGCGCCTGGGCGCGCGCCTCTGCCCACTCCCCCGCGTCGGCAGCCTGCCCTTTCTGCGCGTCCAGCGATGCCAGGACCTGCTCGTGCGCCTCGATCTCCAGGTCCACCTTGGTGCGGTACGCCTCCACCTGCTCGTCGAAGGTCAGCAGGTTCCACCGCTCCATCCGGTGCTCCGCGAGCAGCGCGACCCGCTGCGCGTTCTTCGGGTCCAGGATCTGTTGCAGGTGCGGACCCTCGAATGCCAGCTGCGACAGCGGCGCGCCGCCGCGCATGATCACCACGGGCTTTCCGTTGCGGATCACGGTCACCGCCTGGCCGGTCTCGCTCCCCCCCGAGAAGGCGTGGAACTCCTCGCTCGGCATGACCTCGATCGGAACATCGCCATACAGCCCGCGCTGCGCCTCCGGAATGTGCTCCAACAGCCGCGCCCGCATCTGCCGCTGCAGCCGCGGGTCGTCGAAGCCGAGGAGGGTGTGGTGCGCGATCAGATCGTCGATCGTGTCCAGGAACTCAGCGCGTGAGGTGCCGCGCCGGTTCGCCTGGTAGCGCTGGTACATCTCGTTCTGGTACGCCGGATTGGTTCGCAGTGCGATCAGATCCGGCATCAGTGACTCGTGCAGTGCCCCGGTCAACCCTGATGTGACCCCGCCGATGCCCACCTGCACGGCCGCCCCGCTGAGGACGTTCAGCAGGGCGTTGTCGCCCTTGCGGAAGTTCTCCGGGTTGGCGATCTGGCCGACCACTGCCCCGGGGACGGCTTGGGCCATTCCCTCCGCGGTCTGGACGATTCCTCGCGCGACGACTCGTCCGAGCCGTCCTCTCTCCACGAGCGCTGTCAACGCCTTGCTGTTGCGCAGCATCCGGGCACTCAGCCCGAAGCGTGAGGCCATCGCGGCGGTGGCCAGGTCGACGGCGCCGACCGCCAGGTCGACGCCGTATTCCTCCCAGCCGTAAGCCTTCCCGCGGAAGGCCAGCTTGAGGCCCATCGTCGTGGCCATCGTGCCGAGAGCCACCGCAGCCCCGAATTTGAACGACGTCACCGTCGCCAGCAGGCCCGGGATCGCGCCAGAGGCGGCACCCCAGGTGGCGACAACAGCAACGACCACGACCACGACCGCGACCGCCGCACCCACCGCCTGGATGACCGTGTCGCTGACCGCGTCGACGCTGTGGCGGTGCAACCTGACCGCGGAGTCGAACCGTGCCGCGGATGCGTCGGCCTTCCCCCAGAGCTTTGCGTGCAGCTCGTAGTCGTAGCCAGGCTGGCCGACCTTCTTCTCGTTCTCCTCGTAGGCCTTCGCGTCACGCTCGAGCGCCCGGTAGTCGGACTCCATGAGCTCGCGCTCGTGTCCGCTGCCCCAGCTGATCAGAGAGCTCTTCTCGAACTCGAGGAGCCGCTGGGCCCGGTCGGCCTTCTCGCGAGGTGTCCGCGCTGTGCCGTGCTCGAGCTGTTCCTGCATTTCTTGGTACTCGCGGCCGCTGAAGTCACCGAGTACAAAGCCCTGGAACTCCTCGGCCTTGCGGCCAGGGGCAAGCTTCGCCCAGTCTCCGCCCAGGGTGTCCATCTCCTCCTTGGTCTTGCCGGCGAAGATGTCGCGCACGATGTCGGTATCGGTGCCCAGGCCGCGGATCGCGAAGTCGACCTCCTGCGCCTCGCTCACAGCACCCTGGCCCTTGATCAGCGCGTCCGCCTTCTCATGCTGGGTCATCTGGGTGTCGTGCAGGACGTCGGCCTCGAGGCCGACGTACTCGCCCCCCCAGAAGCCGCTCTTGCCCGTATACGCCTCGTCGTACCGGCTCAGGAGGTTGGGGAAATCGGCCTTGGCCGAGGCCGTCGCTTCGGCACGGGCTTGCTTCAATGCCCTGCTCTG
>Ga0207700_10001194_pt1 | contig 14938 bp, 11 predicted proteins | sample LARL82metaG_FD_184348 | JGI IMG/M metagenome (GOLD analysis project Ga0207700, IMG submission 184348) | Corn, switchgrass and miscanthus rhizosphere microbial communities from Kellogg Biological Station, Michigan, USA - LAR L8-2 metaG... | ecosystem: Host-associated > Plants > Roots >...
CACCCTAGACAAGAGCAACTGGGATGCCAATGGGCCGCCCGGGACTGTCTTATTCTAAACAGTTTATAATCAGTGTGTTGGATGAATTCAACAGGATGCCTGTTGGCCCGCCCGAGTAGCTGACCGTAGAAATTTTACGCACCGGGAGCCTTACAGGAAGAATCTAGGTAGTAAGCCTCAACATTCCCCCGATGGATCTGACAGAGAAAATCCGGACAATCCCGCTCCGGCCGGGAGTTTACCTATATAAAAACGCCGAAGGCGAGGTCATTTACGTAGGCAAAGCGAAGAACCTGCGCGCCCGCGTGCGGTCGTATTTTCAGGAAGGTGTGGGCGAGGCCAATGCCAAGACCGGGAGCTTGCTCCGCGAAGCGGTGGACGTTGAATACATCGTCGTCGATAACAATAAGGAAGCGCTGGCGCTCGAGAATAATCTCATCAAGCAGAAGAAGCCGCGCTTCAATATCCTGCTGCGCGACGACAAAACCTATCCATATATCAAGCTGACGCTGGGCGAGCGATTTCCCCGCGTGTATGTGACGCGACGGCTACGCAAAGATGGCAGCAATTATTACGGGCCATATTTTCCCGGCAACCTGGCTTACAGGATCGTTGACCTGATCCATCGCAGTTTTCTGGTGCCGTCCTGCAAGGTCGATCTCTCGCGATACCATCTGCGGCCGTGTTTACAGTATTACATCAAGCGTTGCCTGGGGCCGTGCGTACAGGACTTGACGACGCCGCAAGCGTATCTGGAAGCAGTACACGATGTGCAGCTTTTGCTGGAAGGCCGGCAGACAGATCTGGCAAAGTCCCTGCGTTTGCGGATGGAAGAAGCTGCGGTGCAGCAGGAGTATGAGCGTGCGGCGCGATATCGTGACATGCTTTCAACCGTGGCGCAGCTCCAGGAAAAACAACGCATGGCCGCAGCTGAAGGCGACGACCAGGACGTGTTTGGCTATCACTATGAAAATGACATGCTGGCGGTGAATGTGTTTCACCTGCGTGGGGGAAAGATTCTGGACCGGAGAGAATTTTTTTGGGAAGAGCTGCCGGAGATTGGTGGATCGAGCGCAGGAGAGGGAATAGCCGAAACAGGCGGAGGGCTGCCAGCCTCGGCTGCGACGAGCGCAGGCGAGGGCGCCTGCGGTCCACAAGTCAAAAGGAGCGAGGGCGGTGGTGGTTCTGATTCGTCGTTATCCACCGCCGAGGGCGGCGGTGCCACACAAGCTCCGTCAGGTTCAACTTCATTCTCTCCCGGAGAGTTTTTCTCCGCCCTCATGAAGCAGGTTTATATCGACCAGCAATACGTTCCGCGGGATATTCTTGCGCCGGTGGATTTTGAAGATCGCACGGAGCTGGAAGAGCTGCTTTCAGAAAAGCGGGGCAGCAAGGTAGAGATTCTGGTGCCGCAGCGCGGGGAGAAGCGGTCACTGATCGACCTGGCGGCTCAGAACGCGAAGCAGTCTTTTGACCAGCGCTTCCGCGTGATGAAGCCACAGGCCAAGGCCGTGCAAGAGGCGTTGCAGGACGCGCTCGGCTTGCCGGACAGTCCCAAGCGCATTGAGTGTTTTGACATTTCGCACATACAGGGCGCGGAGACAGTTGCGTCCATGGTCGTCTGGGAAGATGGCAAGATGAACAAGAGCGAATACCGCAAATTCATTGTGCGAACGGTGACCGGCGTGGACGATTTTGCGTCGATGCGCGAGGTGGTGGCACGCCGCTACAAACGCCTGCGCGATGAAGACAAGACTTTTCCGAGCCTGGTGCTGATCGATGGCGGCCTGGGACAGCTACACGCGGCGGCACAGGCCTTGGACGAACTGGGCATTACGAACCAGCCGCTGGCGGCAATCGCCAAGAAAGAAGAGATCATCTACGTTTTTGGCCAGGAAGACGATCCCGTGGTTCTGGACCGGCATTCACCGGTGCTGCACCTGGTGCAGATGGTGCGGGACGAGTCGCATCGCTTTGCCGTGACGTTCCACCGCAAGCGCCGGCAGATGCGCGACCGCAAATCCGAATTGCTGGAGATTCCCGGCGTGGGCGAACGCACGCGGCAAAGATTGCTGCAGCACTTTGGCAGTGTTCGCGCCGTGCAGCAGGCTGACGCCGCTGCTCTGGGCGCGGTCTTGACGAAGAGCCAGACCGAAGCGGTGCTGAGGCATTTTGAGAAGGAGCAGGAAGCCTCGTAGGCAACTGGTTTTCCCCTGGGTCGACACTCTTCCTTAAATTAGCCGCCAATGTCTGATGCGACTACGTGCAGCGTTGGCGCAGGATACGTCTTATTATCCGAGTCCACCAGCGTGAGCGTAAAATCGTGAATCGCCGCCACGTCTCCCGCCTGAAGGGAAACGGTAACCTGCTGGGCGCCGGAGCTCTTTACGTCGCGCGCCTGCTGATCAAATTTCACTTTTGCGATCTTTTCCAGATGGTCACCCGTGATCGTCAGTACAACCGGAGCGCTGCCGACTTTGACGGTGTCAGGCTGCAGTTTACTCGCCGTCGGGGCTGCCAACTGGTCTTTGCGCGTGTCAGCTGACTTGGGTTGGAACAGCGTGGCGAAGATTTCAGCCAACTTCTCCGACGCTTTGTCGGAGAACATGCCCACCAGCGCGCCCATGGCCAGTACGCCAAATGGGCTGACGACTTTTGCGTCGGCCGGCGTACCCGCCAAAAAGCCGCCGCGCAGCACGGCATAGAAGATCAGGGCCAGTGACATGCCCAGCAACGGCCGGGTGATATACCACCAGAACCAGCTCGCGATGGCCGTGCGATTTCCGATGAAGACGGAGATGGATCTCAGGGCATGGAGCAGGCATCCCAGCGCGCCCGCCAGCAAGGCAATCAGAAGCAGCTGGGTCTCACGAGAGATATCAGGGGTCCACCAGCCAAGATCGAGAGGCGCGCTCGGCTTGGCGATTGCCACGATGATCGCGTTCGATATCTTGCGTTCGGCAGGCGGTTCAGCCTGGGTAATCACATCAACCGTAATGCTTCCTTTGCCCGAAACGTCCGCCAACTCAGGCTGGGCTTCCAGAAGAGTGTCGCCGATATGGGATGTGGGCCGCTCCTGCCCGTTAAAGCGGATCGCGGCCTTGTCCAGGTTTCGTCCATACACCGCGAGATACGTTGTCGGCGTGGTCCCCGACGTAGTCATCCGGGGAATCACCTGAAGGATAAAGGGATCAGTAGAAGCGGGCTTGGCCGGCGGCGTATTCTGTCCGGAAGCGCCCGCACCAGAAGCGGAATTGGACGAATTTTGGGTTGAAGCCGGGTTGGAAGCGTTGCCGGAATTGCCCGCCGGAGAAGTATTCTGGCCGCTGTTTGCCGGCGGCGCGGGAGTTGACGGATTTTGGGTTGAGGTTGTCTTGGGAGTGTTGCCGGTATTTCCGGTCGAAGGGGTTTGCGCCGGGGTTGGCGTTGCGGCCGGTGGTGGAGGTGTTATGGGTATGGAAACCGCGGATTCAGGAAAGTCGACCATATTCAGATCGATCAGGAGCGCGACCAAAAGCGCACCGAGCAACAGTAGATAGCCGAGCACAATGCGGCGCAGCGCCAGTGACATGGGTTTGGCGTCTGTTTCAGGATTGTCGGGGTCCTTGCGCAAGAAGTAACCCAGGCACCAGACAATCAACAACGCCAGCAGGATGGCGGTATCCACCACAAAGTATCCCATTCCAACCTCCTTACCCGCGATTAACCACCCGGCGCGTAACGCGGCATAGAGCATTGCTCCCACAGTAGTTCTGCCGAGCCAGATAGATATGTCATGCAACAATTGCTGTCGAGCAATGTTGGTCATCTCCGCTGCTATATGGAAAATTTGGCTACCAAGTATAAACGGATTTCAGGGATAAATACCTTTATCCCAGCCGACAAGATTTTGTAACCGGCCAGGCATGGAAGGAATAAGCAAATGTTGGTCGTCACGGCCAGACCATGCGAACGGGACCGCGCGCAGTGCTGACGAGACCGACTGAGGCGGTGTTGCGGCACTTTCAGAAGGCATCCGAAGGACCGAAAAACCAGACAACCTAACTTAGGTTGCCCAGAACAGAAGGGCTGAAGTTTGTCGCCGAATAGAGGCCCGTGCCAACGTAGTTCTGCTCATGGCAAACTGGGGGCATACGCTTTCATCCTATGTTTACCGTCTAATCTGCGGTTGGTTTAAGAAATGACGCTAGCTGGTGAAAGAATAATTGGCTTTGTAATGGTGTGGATAGGCCTTGCCCTCGCAATCATAAATGCTGGGTTGCGCAGTTGGGCCGAATTTCGAATACCAGGATGGCCGCCGGAGGCGAGATTCGAACGCTGGGCAAGACTCAGACAATCGCGTTTAAGACGTTGGTCGTGGGATATCTTCTTGTTTGCAGGTGCATTGCTCCTAATCGGCTCGTGCATTCTCGTCATCTTCAGACCTGCTGTTGGTCGATCCGAGCAGCCCACGTGTTGTGTTCAGGTTCAGAATTTTGAGGTACTGAACTCTGCCACCAGCCCCACGCCACCGCTTAAAGGGGGTTCAGAAGGGGGCAACAGAATTGTTTCGCCGACGCAAGTGCCGCAGTCAGCCAGCCACCAGCAAAACCCGGACTCCTACAAGCCGGAACCGCCAGTACCATGGGGCAGCTACTTCCTTTGGGTGGCCTTATTTACCCTGGGAATGCTTCTGCTTGGACTGGGAATCTGGTTAGAAAATGGTAAAGGCGTAGCAACGGCCGTTTTAGGAGTTTTAACTATGGGTGCTAGTGTCGCGGGGGGAACGCATACACTTGTAAGCTTTAAGGTCGGCCAAATCGAGAGTTTATTCAGAGTTAACGGAACAATAAAACCCACACTTGACCATCTATTTGATTTTAAACTTTCGCGAACAGGCGGTTTTAGTCCCGCGCATTTAATTCGCCTGGAAGGCTTTTGTTCAGGAGAGGCACAAGTTTTGCCGGCGACTGGCCCCAAAATAACGAAATTTTGTACAAACCAAAAGATTAAAAATCAGAAAGCTTACCTAATAGTTGTAGGAGCCACGGATCGAAAACCGCTTCGGGGAAAACTGCAAGCGCAATATGAATCCAACTTGGGCCTCGCCCGTGCCCGCGCGGAATCAGTTCGAAACTGGCTACTTGCTCCCGAATGCGGTCTCAAGGAAGATGAAGTAGTGGCGCTTATTTCAGGTCCAAAACATACGAGTCCTGTATCGGGGATCTCATCAGGCTCACAACAAAAAAAGAGAAAACTTTCTGCTGAGCCGGCGGAAGACCCTGACCGCAGTGTTGATGTGTGGGCTTTCTGGGACCAACCGCTCGCTCGCAAAGATGACCAGGGAAAATGGCCTGAAGTCATACTCGATGCCGGGGGCTGCCCCACCAATATGACCCACGTCGGAAAGCCAAACTGATTTGGCATCTTTTGCATCGCCTCAAAACAGCTAGGGGTGCTGGATCCAGGATCAGGAAACATCCGATGTCTTTGCCAAGCCATGCCTTGGCCCAATCTGCACTTGGCTAGACGCTTGAGTGCCGCTCTTGAATGTTTGTTCGTCCGATATATCCGCTGCCCTGATGCAGCAGCGGAGCAGGTCCCTCAGCCAGCTCAGCCTCAGCAAGCTTAGGCTTCGGGGCTTCGGGATGGCATTTTTGTTGGTTGATGATGTGAAGGTGATTTATACAGCCTGTCGAGGGCGAGATGAGTATAGGAAAAGATTGAAAGAGAGTGGGGATCGCTTGCTTGTGCTCGGGATCTTTGTAAATGAGATCGAAACCCCGGCCTTGGCGAGCGTTAGGCTCGAGAGTTTAGATCCGATATGCGAGACTTCGGAAGGGAATAGGGGGCCTTCTGCGCTCGGATGTGGACACTTCACCAGCAGCAGAACACCGACGCAGACCAGCGCGGCGGAGGCCAGGCGCGGCGGTCGACGTATTCAGGCAGCAGGAATTTGGCCATGATGCGGAGCAGATATAGGTAAGTGACGCGGAGGCCGGCGCGACCAGACTGGCGTCGCCCCAGGAGAAGAGCTTTTGTTTCATTAGATAGATCATGAGGGCGCCTCCTGATGGCCGAGCCGGCGCATCACGATTTATTTCTTTTGAGTTGAAACTACCGATAAGGAAATCGACTTTCCATTTTCATTCAGCAAAGATTCCAGTGCAAACCCGTTTGCCAACGGAGTGTACTTGAAAGGGCGGCCATTTGCAGGATCGGGATAGCGCGACAGCTCTTTGGCCCCGCCCCGTTGAACAGCTATGGCAGCGCGGAGCAATGCACGTCGCGTATTGTTATAAGCTTCCGCCCAGCGAAAGCGGGAAAGCATGGGCGTGAAGCGCGCCAGGATGGGATTTCCAACGGACGCGCTGGCGTAATCAGGATCAAACTGCTGCTGGAAGGTTTCAGGCGGCAATCCGAAATTGGCCATCCATTTTTCATAGAAGGCGCGCTGCTTGTCGATGCAATTCATGACGCCAGCCAGTGAGCCGCCGCATCCATCCACAAGTTCCCGCGCCTTGGCGCGATCATTGGCGAGAGAAGGTATTCCTGCCGCCATGCGGGAAATAAGTTCGTCATGTGTGTGCGCGTTTCCGAGGATGTCGACCAGATCATTCCGCTTTAGTTTTTCCGCTGTGATGGCATTTTGCATGTTCGAGCCCTGGGGCAGAGCGGCAAGACCTGATTCAAGCGTTTCCAGTTCAGCCGGAGTGAGCAGCGCAATGGCGTTCTGAAGAACGGAGGTGACTTCACGCTCAAGTTTGTAGCCGATCAGCACCGATGCGATGCTTCCATCGAGCGAGAGATGACGTGCGGCGGAATAGGCGGCAAGAACATCGGCAATGGCGCCGTTATGGCCGCTGTCACGCAGACGTATACGCGCGCGCAGTGCGGAAGCAGCGACCAATTCCATGACAGCGCCGCGATGCCCGGTGTTGGCGAACGGCCCGTCTTCCGCGCTCATTTGCCAGTCACAAAATTTACTTTTTGCGCCATGCTGAAACTCAGTAAGGGCCTCAGAGGCAGCGGCCACAAGTTTTTCATCTTCTGCGCTAAGCGGCTCTTCCAAGGCCTGCTCCAGGTTGACCCATGCATGGGGTGGAAGAGGATAGGCTTGGTGGAGCGCGGCGTCGGCACGAAGATACTGAACCGCAGCGTTGCGATCTTTTGGCTGGGTGAGAGCGCACGTCTGAAATGCGAAAAGCAACACGAAGGTGACGGTGAGAATGGACCGGAAAAGATTTTTCATTGGCGACGATTGTAGAACGGGATGAGTTGGGGATCTTGCATCATCTGAAGGAGACGAAGGTACGCGAAGGAGAGATTTGAATCCGGCAAATCTCACAAAGCTTGGCTCTTAAGATTATTGTGGGTCCCTCCCCAAAACTTTGTAGCTATAGGGATCCCTCCCCTTCGACAAGCTCAGGGTCGGGACTGGAGAATCACTTCACCAGCAACAGAACACCCATGCAGACCAGCGCGGCGGAGAGCCAGCGGCGGCGGTCGACATTTTCATGCAGCAGGAATTTGGCCATGATGGCGGAACAGATATAGGTAAGTGATGCTGATGCGGGCGCCACGAGGCTGGCGTCGCCCCAGGAGAGCGCGGTCAGCAGGCAGAAGAAGCTGAAGATGAGGCAACAGAGTCCGAAAAGGAAAAGTTTCTCGCTGATTACGCGGCTGATCACGCCGAGAAGACCTTTTTCCATGCGGATGAGATCGAGATCGCCAATGCGCTTCATGGCGGCGGAGAGCATCACGTCTCCCGCGCTGGAGGCGAGGACGAGCATGCCGATGGCGGTCCAGAGCTTAAGCGAGTTCATTGCTGCTCCTTGCCGATGCGAGCGCTGGATCTTTTTGTCGTCGCTCAGTGAGTGAAGGCCCGCGCGCAACGAGTCCTACGCCGCAGGTGATGAGCAGGACGCCGGCCCATCGCCAGGGACTGACGGTTTCATGCAGGAAAACACGGGACAGAAACGCCGTGACGACGTAACCGAAGGCCGTCGCGGGAAGAACGAAGGTGAGATCTGCCCAGGAGAGCGCGGTGAGGTACGAGTAAAAAAATCCAGCGAGAAAAAGAATGCCGAGAATGATCCAGGGATCAACGAAGGCGTTGAAGATGTGGGTCCAGTGGTTGAGATGGATTTCGCCGAGGTTGTCCATGCCGCGTTTGAGCAGCACGTCGCCCGTGCCGTTGCAGCAGGCGATGGCAAGATAGATGAAGATTTTCTTGAACTTCACTCGGATGTCCGCCATCAACCCGCGTGGACCGCGGGTGACACTAGATTTTAGCGCAGCATTATTAGCACAGCATTTTAGCGCGTCGCTTTTTAGTGTGCCGTTATCGGTGCACCGTTCTTAGTAAACCAGTCTTAGTGGACCAGAAATTTCCAAATCGCAACGAAGATAAAAACGGCCAATCCGATGCCATACCCGATGATACGGGCTTTGCCGACTTTTTCTTGTTCCATCATGCGATCTTAACTTAACGCCCGAATAGCTGCGGCGATCTCGCTTGTTACGCTTTGCTGCTAATCGCCCGCGACTTCAGCTCTGCGAGTTTTTTCCGCAGCGTGTTTTGCGGCAACCATGTCTTTGGTTGCCTTGTTGCGGGCCGAGCGCAGCTTCATGAAAGATTTTGCTTCCTTATATAGGCGCTGGCGCTCTTCTCCGTTGAAGACGGCCTTGCGCACAATGCGGAAGACAGCCTTGGGACGGAAATAGTATTCGTCGTAAAACTTGTGGACCATTTCCATCACGTGCTCACGCGGCAGGCCGGGATATTCAATCTGCGCGACCTGGTGGCCGCCGTCGTCAACCATGCGCTCCGTGCCCACGATGAAGCCATTCTTCTTGGCGAAGTCGTACATCTCAGTGCCCGGGTACGCGTGCGCGATGGAAACCTGAATGGTTTCCACGTCGAGCTCTTTGGCGAAGTCAATGGTGCGGCGGATGGATTCACGGCTTTCACCGGGAAGTCCGAGGATGAAGTCGCCATGGACTTTCAGGCCGAGCTTTTTTGTGTCCTTGGTGAACTGGCGCGCGCGCTCAACTGTTGCGCCCTTCTTGATGTTCTTGAGGATCTGCGGATCGCCAGATTCGTATCCGACGATCAGCAGACGGCAGCCTGCTTCTTTTTGGGCTTTCAGGGTTTCGTAGTCGGTGGTGACGCGCGACGTGCATGACCACGTAAGGTTCAGCGGCTTCAGCTTGCCGCAAAGCTCAACGGTCCGCGCCTTCTGGATGTTGAAGGTGTCGTCGTCAAAGAAATATTCCTTCACAAACGGCCAGTACTCTTTGGCCTTGGCCATCTCGCGGGCGACTGCGTCAGTCGAGCGCTTGCGCCAGGGATGTCCGCTCAAAGTCTGGGGCCACAGGCAGAATGTGCACTGCGCCGGGCAGCCGCGCGTCGTGTAGAGAGCGACGAAGGGATAGAGCAGGAACGGCACGTTATAACGGCGCACGTCCATATCTCTGTAATACACATCAACCACGTCGGGAAGCGCGTCGAGGTCCATCACGTCCGGACGATCAGCATTATGAACCACTTTGCCGCTGGCATCTCGATACGAAATTCCAATAATCTCACTCAGCGGCTTGCCGTTGGCGTACTCCACCACGGAGTAATCAAACTCGCGCCGGCAGACAAAGTCGATGGCCTTGCACTCATTCAGTGAGCGCTCCGGCAGCGTGGTGACGTGCGGCCCCACAAACGCAATCTTCAGCTTGGGATTCGCCTCTTTCATCTTGGTGACCAGCTTGATGTCACCCGGGAACCCCGGTGTGGACGTAAACAGCACCAGGAATTCATACTGTTTGCCCAGCTCAATCGTCTCTTCCGCCGACACATGATGCGGCGGCGCGTCCAGCAACCGCGAGCCTTCCAGCATTCCAGCCGGATACGCCAGCCATACCGGATACCAGTACGACTCAATCTCGCGGGTGGCAGGCCAGCGCGAACTGGCGCCACCGTCAAAGTTCTCAAAAGACGGAGGATTCAGGAATAATGTTTTTAATGGCATGTCTGTCCTGGCTCTTATATTAACATCCTTTGCTGCACCCTAAAGCCCAGAGAATCCAAGCGGTTACAAGCGGCAGGCCAATGGTCGATAGGCGCATTGGGCGGCGTACCCTCGTTCCTGCGGCCACTCCCTTATTCGGCTCGATTTGGGGAGCTTCGATGGGCTCGTCCTTATAGACTCCCTCCGCTTCCTCCTTTCCTCCGTGTTTCAAGCTCTTCTCCGAGCCTCCGTAAAATACGCATTCCTATCTGCGCTTGTCTGCGCAAATCTGCGGCGAAAGGTTTTTCCTGTCGATCAACGGCGATTTCGTCCCTCCGCAGGTTTTCAATTTTCACTTTTTGGCAATTCCGGCGATTTTGGCAATTCTCACGTAGGATATAAGCAGACACCACGAGACCATTTCGAACTTGAAGACTGAGGGGAACTAAACTCCATGCCAAAGACTAACGCCCGCAAAAATACGCGCAACCGATCCCACGCCGCCAAGCGCGTTAGAACGCGCGCTCTTCGTGCATCGCTGCAAGCGCCCGCCAAGGCTGCTGCCAAGCCGGCAGCAAAGGCCAAACCCAAGCCCGTCGCTGCAGAAAAAACAGAAAAATAATCGAGGGGATAAAGTCAGACGGCTTTGTACAAAAGCAAATCTCACCACGGATGACACGAATCACACGGATTTACAAATTTAAAAAAGGTCCTAATTGAACTTTTTGGGGTTCGTGTAAATCAGTGTTATCCGTGGTAAGGGGTTGGGTTCTTGTGCAAAGTTAACTCGGACAAATTAGAACGCACAAATAAAAAAGCCCAGAGTGTTTCCACTCCGGGCTTTCGCGTTGATAGCTACTTGTTATCGGCGGTCGTGGTCTTTGTCTTTATGGTCATCGCGATCATGGTCGCCATCGCCGTGCTGGTGACGCCAGTTCCAATACGCGGTCTGGTCTTTTTTGTTTAGGCGGTTATAGTCGCGATATTGCCGGCCATTATGATTTTGCGTGTACCACTGCCGGTAATTGCGGTCTTCGTCGTCGTTCCAGTTGTGATAGTCCTTGTGATTGCGGTCGTAAATCCGCTGTTGTCTGGCGTGGTCGTCGCGATCTTTGTTGTGGTCGTCGCGGTCGCGGTCCTGTGCCATCATCGCCAGCGGCGCGGCCAGCGCGCCCATCAGTAGCATTGAACTCAAAATACGCATTCCCTTATGAATCTTCATCGGTTCCCCATCCTTCCGGGCAGATGCTGACACTTGCGGATAGCAAATCTGCACCGCCCTGAATAGCTTTGATTGTTTCCTTTTGCTGTTCGATAGTTAGATGCGGCGCAGGCCGCGGCACGTGGCCGAAACGGATGTTTACTTTTGATAACGCTAAAACATGTGTCGCATTCGGTCTTTTCCCGTCGAATTGAAAGCGCAACGTATCGGATTGCGAGAGATGTGGTGTTAATCTCTGCCGTCAGGCAACCACCACAGTCAAGTTTTTCTCCGTGTCTCGGAGCCTCCGTGGTAGGTTTTTGTTTTTATCTGCGCTCATCTGCGCAAATCTGCGGCAAAAAAGGTTCTTGCTCTCCGATGCCGCGCGATTACGTGCGATCCCGGCGATCACGGCGATTCGTTTCCCTCCGCTTCCTCCTTTCCTCCGTGTTTCAAAGGTTTTCTCCGCGCCTCCGGCGGCGAACGATTCCTCACCCATTGCTGAACTTGACCAACTTACTCAACTCCAGCACTTCCACCGGACACTCTTTCCAGTTATGAATCCAGCACACAATCAGGTCGCAATGCGCTGCCGGATGCATGTGCGCCAGAAAATTCCGGCTCTCTTTTTCAAACTCAATTCGGCTTTTCTGCCACCGACCCGGTTCCACCCGGCGCATGGCTTCGCAGTCGGGAAACGCCGCTTGCACTCGCATTACTTTGAAGCCAAGCTCCTGGGCCATCGTGGCAAACAGAAACAGCACTCCCATTTCGTTCGTCGGCCCATGGCTCATCACCGGATGCATCAGCGGTTCCCCATAGACCGGCTCATCCTGCATGAACGTGGGCTTCTGCATCCCCATTCCTGACGTCCAGCCTCGCTTACCTCCTGTCTCCAGAAACCGGGTAATGATGTCCAGTACGTCGCCCCACTCGCCTTCCAGTCCGTTCTTCTGTATGTACTCCCGCATGCCCATCGTCACCTGCTTCCATCCCCGATAGCACCGCAAAAAAGGACGCACGCTGAACCGCCCCTTCAATCCGTAATCGCCCATCGACGGCACCATTCCCAGGCTGCGCGCCACCCCCGCCCAGTCCAGAAACATCTCGCGTGGACTCACTTCATACCCCGGACCGGTGCGCTCCAGTCCACACGCGCGTAAGGCTTCGGTGTAGGTGCCAAAATGCGTGAAGATCGCGCGCCGCCGCACCTTGGTCAGCTTCGTCAGCTCCGGAAAGCTGGGAACATGCCCAATCTGTGTGGCGCATTCGTGGATCGCGGCTAGAACTTCTTCTTTTGTCATGCTGGGTTTGATCATTTGTTTCTCCAATAAAAAAGCCACCCGTCAGGGTGGCTTTTCAGATTTTTTGAATTCGGGATTACATCAATGGGCGTGGACCGCAGGCGCCCTCGCCTGCGTCTTGCATTTCAAATGTCTTGAAACTTCTGGTTCAGATGGATGAACGCAGCTAGACACAAGAGCTAATTGCTAACTGCTAATTGCTCTTCTTGCTTTGCATTTGTGGCACCGGCACTCTTGCCGGTGAAGCTTTGGTCTTTTGGGGCTTAAGTCAAATACGGTGAAAAATGTAGTTTGGAGCGCAGGCGCCCACGCCTGCGATGAACGCCCTCGTCCGTATTTGTTCTGGTTCGATCTAAAGGCTGGAATGATGACAGCAGCTGGTTTGGCCAGGAACTAAGAGCCAAAAGCTAAGAGCTTCATGCCAAACACCAAATACTAAGTACCGACGGTGAAAATGGAAGGATGATTGGGAGCTAAAAGACAAACGCTAATTGCTAACTGCCAATTGCTAACTGCTCCTTTGTACGCCTCAATTCCACAATCTCTCCCCCACAACACTGCCATCCCGAACTTCGAGCGGCGAGCGCAGTGAGCCGGGAGAATGCGAGGGATCGACTCCGTTGCTGCATGGCGTGAGCCGCCTGCGTTGGCATAGGCACACGTGGGTGTGGTTTTTACCAAATACCAAGTACCTGCGTTAAAAAACCGAAGGGATGAATGAGCCTGAAACACAAAAGCTAGCAGCTAGGAGCTAGCGGCTAGAAGCTATCTGCTTTTCGCACACCACGGCCCCCTACCAAAGGAGCTTTTCTCATTCCGAAAGGAGCCTCAGCCGGCTCACATTTCAGGTCCTAAGGGGCCGCGGCACCTGGGACCCAAACGGTAGGCCACACGACCACAGGGTTGCAGGCCGTTTCGGGTTTCCCCGCCCAGCCAGCTTTTAGTGCTGGCTGCTGATCTGGCGACGCCGCTCCCGCCAGATCCCTCTCAATATCGCATGAACGCGATACCATTGTCAATAGACAAATTTTGTACTTATGTCTGATAACGCGCAGATTTTGTCAAGTAACCCGATTTCTGTGTCTGATAACCCGCCGGTTTGTAAACCACCAGCCAATTATCTGCCCAAGATTCCGATAAATCCGCCGGTGAAATCCCCGCTTCTTATCTGCGTTCATCTGCGCAATCTGCGGCGAAAAATTGTACTTACCACAACTTCTGCTGCACCGCAGGCTCTGCGGCAATCTCCTGCGCGCATTCAGGGCCTTCATTGTCAGCACGGTTTACAAAGTCGCTGACAGGATACTTGCGCATCAGGCGCGGATCGAAGGGCTTGAGCAGATCGGCTACCTGCGCGGGGTCAGTGACACCTGGATCAAGCCAGCGATCATAATCTTCCGGACTTAGTATCACCGGCATTCTGTCGTGGACGTCGGCAAGCAGGGCGTTGGCTTCCGTAGTTAGAATTGTGCAGGTCTCCACTGGCTTGCCCTCGGCATTCTTCCAGCGGTCCCACAGGCCGGCAAAGGCAAACAGGCCGTCATCGCGCAGGCCGATGTTGTAAGTCTGTTTGAGTTTTGGCCCGAGACGTTTCCATTCATAGAAGCCATCGGCTGGAATCAAACAGCGCCGGCGCTTCATGGATTCGCGGAACGTCGGTTTTTCCGCTGCAGTTTCTGACACGGCGTTGATGGCCTTGTTGCCGATAGAGGCGTCTTTGGCCCAGTAAGGAATCAGTCCCCAGCGCATGAGCGCGAAGATGCGCTTGGGCTCTTTACGGTCTTGCCGGATCGTGGCGACCTCTTGAGTAGGCGCTACGTTCCATCGCGCAGCCCAGGCCACGTCCTCTGGATCAAGATTGAAGTAGCTGCTTAACCAGCGTTCCTTGGCCGTTAATCGGTAACGTCCGCACATGGCGATGTTAGGGTTCCTTTCGCTGCACGCTTACTGTAATCGTAATTTTAAAGATGCTGCAATCATCGATCACGCGTCATTAGTTTTGCTGGCGACGGAGGACAGAAGGGACCGCAAAATGTGTTTCGCAAAAACAAAACCCGGCGCTGTGCGCACCGGGTCTTTTGATCAAGAGCTTCGATCTTACTTCTGTGGATTCGACGTTCCCGAATTGTTTCTGTTGAGAGGCGTCAATTGAGCGTTGGTGGCCAGCTTATAGCTGAGCTGGGTTTCCGCCGGAAGTTCTTTGTTCTTGCCGGTAAGAACCTGTGTTCCCGCGCCCGCGCCACCGCCCAGCACTGCGCCGATAGCTGCGCCTTTGCCGCCGCCCATCAGTGCGCCCAGCAATGCGCCCACTGCCGCGCCGCCGCCTACGTACATTCCGGTGCGCTTGTTTGCGCCCAGTCCGCCGGGAGTGCCTTTGTCGCCGGAACCGGCTGCGTCAATCAGATACGGCGTGCCGTTCACGGTTACGGAACGCAGATCAAGGTTGGTGT
>Ga0207700_10001195_pt1 | contig 14932 bp, 9 predicted proteins | sample LARL82metaG_FD_184348 | JGI IMG/M metagenome (GOLD analysis project Ga0207700, IMG submission 184348) | Corn, switchgrass and miscanthus rhizosphere microbial communities from Kellogg Biological Station, Michigan, USA - LAR L8-2 metaG... | ecosystem: Host-associated > Plants > Roots >...
AGCAGGAGGATGAACAACCCCGTGCTCTGCGGCTCCACTCGATCTACTCCCGGGCCAGGTTTCGCTCACGGCAGGGCGGCGGGCCGCGGCTGGAACGGCTGGTGGCGCACGTGGGCCGCGTCTACCCGCCGACGGCGTGTGGCGGTGGAGGTGGGATGTGAACCCGCGGAGGGGTTCCCCCCACACGCTTTCGAGGACTGCGCAGGTCATCCACCACCGGTCGCGAGTGTACCCAACCTGGGCGGACAGGCACTCCACGTTCGCCGGTGAACGCCCCCGGACGAGGGTGAGACCAATACTGAGCCCAGGCTGGGCGGCGGGCGGGGGGGTTGCTACTACCACCCATTTCATGCCTGCCTGCCTGCTGGCCTCAGCGTCAGCTTGTGAGGCACCGTGGATTCCTGGGACAGCCAACGTTCCGGCGGGTCCTGCGGACGTGCCGTGCCAGCCGGGGGTCTCGGATCGAGACGGGTCAAAAGGGGGCCGACATGAGCGCGGTGTGGCTCACCTTGCACACCGGTCTACGGGTCCCCGGGCCGGGCGGTGGCGTGCGATGACCGCGGTCTGGCTGTTCCTGCGGGCGGAGTCCCGGCGCCGCTGGCGTGCCTGGCTCTCCCTCGCGCTGATCGTCGGCGTTTTCACTGGCGGGGTGGTGACGGCGGCGGCAGGGGCGCAGCGGACCGGCTCCGCGTACGCCCGTTTCCTCGACTGGAGCAGGGCCCCCGATGCTGTGGTCGACGCCGAGCCGTACAACTCAAGCCTCGCCCGGCTCTCGCCCGCTGCCGTCATGCGGGTTCCCCAGGCCACGGACGCCGCCGTGATCAAGACATTCCTCACGGGCCGGAGCATCATTCGGTTCCTGAGTCCGGCCAGCAACGCGATCCCCGGCCAGTTCTGGAAGAGGAAGATCCTTTCCGGCCGTCTCGCCGATCCGGCCCGGCCCGATGAGGTCAACGTCTCCTTCACCCTGGCCCAGCGGCTCCACCTGCGGCCTGGCGACCCGCTGCCGCTGGTGATGACCGCGGACGGCCGGCGGGTACCGTTTGTGTTCCGCGTCGCCGGCATCGATGCCGCGCAGACCGAGTTCCCGCCGTACCTGGGGAACGGCATCAATGTCGCCTGGGGCACCCCCGCCTTCTACCGCCAGCACCGGGCGCTGGACGGATTCATCCAGGTAGCGCTGCGGTTCCACCACGGCAGCCGGGACTGGCCCGAAGTGCTCCGGGAACTGAGCAAGAGCTCCCACGGCAAGCCCCCGGAGGCCGCACTACTCTCTGCCCAGTCGGTGAACACCCAGCGCTCGATCCGCCCGCAGGCCGTGGCGCTGTGGCTGCTCGCCGCGCTCTTCGGCGTGATCGGGCTGCTCATCGTGGGCCAGCTGCTGGCCCGGCTGACCTTCCTGGAAGCGACCGAGTACGGCACCTTGCGCGCGCTCGGGATGAGCCGCAGGCAGCTGATGACCGCGTGCCTGGGCCGGGCGGCAGCGATCGGCGCCGCGGGCGGGATCATCGCCGCTGTGCTGGGCGTCGCGCTGTCTCCGCTGCTGCCGGTGGGCCTGGCCCAGGTGGCAGAGCCGTCCCCGGGGATCGACGCGAATGTTGCTGTCCTGGCCGCCGGCCTGGCCGCCGCGGTCCTGGTCACTACGGGCTGCGCGGCCTGGCCCGCATGGCGGGCTACGGCCGGGGGGCCATTGGCCACGCTGGCCGGGCCCAGCCAGCGACGCCGCATGGCCGTTCCCCGGCTGGCGGCGGCCGGGCCGGTGCCGCTGGCCATGGGCATCCGGCTGGCCCTGCACCGCGGCGCGGGCCGGACAGCGGTACCGGTGCGCAGCGCGGTCGCCAGCGCGGCCGTGGGCGTGGCCGCGCTCAGCGCCGCGATCGTGTTCGCCGCCAGCCTCAGCCACCTACTCGCCTCGCCCGCCCTGTACGGCGTGACCTGGCACGCCATTGTGGCCAACAATTCCGGGACGGGCCCCGGCCCGGTGGTAGCGACGGTCAGGCATGACCGGCGGGTGGCGGCGTGGGCCACCTTTTGGGTCGGGGCACCGTTGCGGGCCGGCCGCACCGGCTTCGAGGCGATCGTGCTCGAGATGCCCCGCGGCGCGTCGTTCTTCCCGGCGCCGGTGACTGGCCGGCTGCCCAGGACCAGCCAGGAGATCGCGCTCGGCCCGCGGACCCTGCGGCAGCTTCACGCCCGGGTCGGCGGCACCATCCAGGTTTCGCTGTCCGAATACCCGGTCCGCCCGATGACGATCGTCGGGGCCACCGTGTTCCCCGCCCTCAGCGACACGCTCGGCCTGGGCACCGGCGCCGCCCTGACCCCCGGCGGCATACGTCACCTGCTGCCAGCGAAGGTCCGGAACCCGCCGCCCGCCGCGGCGGTTTTCGTCCGGTTCCGGCCCAGTGCCGGGCCGCAGGCAGGCCGCGCAGCGCTCGCGACGCGGCTGGCCCGGGTCGGCTCGTTCACGGTAGATGGCCCGGCCACGCCGACCGACCTGGTCAACTTCGGGCAGGTGCAGAACCTGCCGCAGGTGCTCGGCATCGGGCTCGCGGCGGTTGCCCTGCTGACCATCGCGCATCTGCTGATGACCTCGGTGCGGCGGCGGCGGCGCGACTTCGCGATCTTGCGGGTGCTCGGCTTCACCTCATGGCAGGTCCGCGGCACACTCTGCTGTCAGGCACTGACACTGGCCGGGCTGGCCCTGGTGATCGGGGTCCCGGCCGGAATCGCGTGCGGCCGACTGTGCTGGCAGGTCTTCGCGTATCAGCTCGGCATCACCCCCGTCGTAGCCGTGCCGCTCGCGGCGCTGGCCGTGATGGCGGCCGGCTGGCTGGCCGCCGCCGCGATGATCGCCGCGCTGCCGGGCGAGGCGGCCACCCGGAACCGCGCAGCCCGGACGCTGCACAGCGAGTAACGCCCACAAGCCACGATCAACGGGCGATGATCCGCGATGGCCGTGACCAGGCACGATAGCCGCTACCGGCCACCGGTTCGGCCGGTGAGATCTCTGTCGGACAATCCATCGGGTCCGGTCCAGGAGTCGGCGGGTAGGCCGACGCCGAGGCGAACGCCGGTGTGGCGGCGAGGTCGGCGCCCTTCGGCGATCGGCCGAGGCCCTGCCCAAGGCTGGCAACGCGGTGCCGAGGGGCGGGTTGCGGTGCCTCATGAGAGTTCTCTCATGGTGCTGATACCTATCGCGGCGCGTGGAAGGTGAGTAGGGCCGGGGCCCTTCTGAGACCCGCTTGAGGGGGGCCGGAGGGGCTCCGGCACCCGGGCCTGGTGCGTGATCTCTGGTGAACGGCAGGAGGCCGCCGGGGGCCCGGGCCGCCGGCAGGTCGTCGCCGCTACCAGGCCGATCGCCGGATGTGTGGCTGTGATCCGCTTCGGCGGAGCCCCGTTGGCACGACCGTTGCTGAAAGTACAACCGTGCCTGGGTGAACAACGGCTCAACGTGAGCTGAAGGTCCCTGCCCGGCGTAACGGACGCCGGACGCGTTGCGTTTACCTCCTTGAGGGTCTCTTCCCGCGACGGCCGCGCCCTGCTCCCGGGCCGGAGGCTTTGCGATGGGCCAGTTCCTGCCGCCAGCCTCATGAGGGTTCCGGGAATGGGACCAGCAGGGAGGCTCGCGATGGCCAACGGGGGCCGCAGCCCAGTTCTGGAGGAGGCGGCGCGGGAGCTTGAGGCGGCGGGCTGGCCGTGAGCTCCCGGTCTCGGTGCCGGCGCCACTGGCAGGCCAGCCCCGGCCCTGCCGCCACCGGGGCCTACCACCCCGCAGCCCCCAGAGCGCGCCGGCCCTGTCGCGGGCCCACCACCGAAGGCGGCCCCAACATCTCGCAGAGGAGCAGGTGAATCACGTGCATTCCGCACCCACATCTCCCGGCAGGCGGGCGCTGGCCGTCATCCTGGCGACCATCGGCGTTCTGGCGATCATCGCAGGGATTCTCTACGTGGCCGGCGCAGCGAACTCGCTGCATTTCATGGTGGGCAGCGTCCATGAGGGACATCACCTGGTCCGGGCGGCCGTCTCGTTTGTGGCCGGCGTAGCGCTCCTGGCCGGTGCCTGGCTCGTCGCCAGAGCGGGGCCGAACTCCGCTAATTAGCCGCCAGCGGGGGCTTGTAGCTCCCACATCCCGCGAGCCCGGGAGGCCGCGACCGGCAGGCGCTTGGCCTGTTGGAGGAAGCCGCCGACGGGCAGGAATCCTGTGATGATCCTGGTCGGCCCGTTTCAGCCGAGGCTGCCCGAAATTGACAGCGGGCGCACGCTCATCGCACGATCGAGCACCGGATCGGTGGGACCAGGCGAACGCAGGTTCCGGAGAGCGGTGCTGGAACTTAGGGTCTTGCCGCGATGGGGCTAAGTCGGCCGGCGAGCTTCCGGGGCCGGTGAGAGCCATTGTTCCATGCGGTTCAGCAATTCCTCGATGTCGACGGGCTTGGTGACGTAGTCGCTGGCGCCGGCGGCGAGGCTTTTCTCCCGGTCGCCGTGCATGGCGCGGGCGGTTACGGCGATCACGGGCAGGTGCGCGAACTGCGGCATCTGGCGGATCTCTCGCATGGTCTGGTGCCCGTCCAACTGGGGCATCATGACGTCCATCAGGACCAAGTCGATGTCACCGGCGGCTAGCTGGCTGATAGCTTTCTGCCCGTCGCAGGCACGCACAACTGTCAGGCCGTACAGTTCGAGCACGTTGGTGAGCGCGAACGCGTTGCGTGGGTCGTCGTCCACGAGCAGGATTTTCCGGCCCCGCAGGCTGTCGTGCCGTGCGGCTGCGGCAGTAGGGCCGATCGGCACGGCGGCGGGCGCAGCTGGCAGGGCGCGGTCTGCTTCTGCGGCGTCTGCCCCATCTGGGCTGGTGCGGCTGGCATGCTTCGTTGATGCGGGGCTTTCGCCGTTCGTGGATGTTCCCGGCTCATCGGGACTGCTGTGGCTGGGAGCGGCTGGGTTGCCTGGTGCGAGTTCGGCTGCACCGCCGGGCGGGATCAGTGGCAGGTAGAGGCTGAAGGTGCTGCCGCGGCCCGGGTCGCTTTGTACGGCGACCTCGCCGCCGAGTTGGGCGGCGACCTCGCGGCAGATGGCCAGGCCCAGTCCGGCGCCGCCGTAGCGGCGGCTGGTGGTGCCGTCGCCTTGCCTGAACGCTGAGAAGATGGTGGCCAGGTTGCCCTCGCTGATGCCGATTCCGGTGTCGGTCACCGAGAAGTCGACAACGGCGTCGGCAGCGGGTAGCCGGTGCTCGGCCATGGCGATGCGCAGCTCGACCTGCCCCTGCTCGGTGAATTTGACCGCGTTGGACAGCAGGTTGTGCAGGATCTGCCGGAGCCGCTGCTTGTCGGTGATCATCTCCGCTGGGGCGCCGGTGGCTGGCTCGATGGTGAACCGGAGTCCCTTTTCCGCCGTCAGCGGGCGGAATACCGCTTCCAGATCCTCGATCAGCGACGTCAGCGCGAAGCGTTCTGGATGGACTTCCATCTTCCCCGCTTCGACCTTGGACAAGTCCAGGATGTCATTGATCAGCTGCAGCAGGTCGGAACCGGAGGAGTGAATGATGTTGGCGTATTCCACCTGCTTGGGCGTGAGGTTCTGGGCCGGGTTCTGCGCCAGCAGCCGGGCGAGCACGAGCAGGCTGTTGAGCGGTGTGCGCAGCTCATGCGACATGTTGGCCAGGAACTGCGACTTGTACCGCGAGGCCAGATCAAGCTGCCTGGCGCGTTCCTCGATCTCCCGCCTGGCCTGCTCGATCTGCGCATTCTTGAGCTCAATATCGCTGTTCTGCCTGGCCAGCTGGGCGGCCTTGTCCTCCAGGTCGGCGTTCGATCGCTGCAGCTCGTCCTGGCGTGCCTGTAGTTCCATCGAACGCGCCTGCAACTCGGAGGCGAGGCGCTGCGACTCGGCCAGCAGCGCGTCTGTCCGCGCGTTGGCGATCATTGTGTTGACGTTCACGCCGATGGTCTCCATCAGCTGCTCGAGGAAGTCGCGCTGCACCTGAGTAAACGGCCAGAACGAGCCGGCTTCGATGACACCCAGGATCTGGTCCTCGAAGAGGATTGGCAGCACCATCAGGTTGACCGGGGCCGCCTCGCCCAGACCGGAGGAGATCCGCAGGTAGCCTTCCGGCACGTCGGCCAGGACAATCGGCTTTTGGGTTTTCGCGGCCTGGCCAATCAGCGACTGGCCCAGCCGGAACTGACTGGCTGCCTCGATGTGGGTGGCTAGCCCGTAGCCAGCGATCAGCCGCAGCCGGGTGTCGTTGTTACTGGTCTCCGCGAGGAAGAACATGCCGTGCTGCGCCCCGACCAGGGGGATCAGTTCGTTCATGATCAGCTCGGCAACGGTGGTGACGTCGCGGTGGCCCTGCATCAGGCCGGCCATCTTAGCCAGGTTGGTCTGCAGCCAGTCCTGTTCCTGATTCGCCTCGGTGGTCTCCCGCAGCGACTGCACCATCGCGTTGATGTTGTCCTTGAGTTCAGCTACCTCACCTTGTGCCTCGACAGAAATGGACCTGGTGAGATCACCCGTGGCCACCGCGCTGGTCACCTCGGCGATCGCGCGTACCTGGCGGGTCAGGTTGCCGGCGAGCTCATTGACGTTCTCGGTCAGCCGTTTCCAGGTGCCTGAGATGCCTTCGACCTCGGCCTGGCCGCCGAGCCGTCCCTGGCTGCCTACCTCGCGAGCGACCCGGGTCACCTCGGCGGCGAAGGACGAGAGCTGGTCAACCATCGTGTTGATGGTCGTCTTCAGCTCCAGGATCTCGCCCCGCGCGTCCACGTCGATCTTCTTCGACAGGTCGCCCTGCGCCACTGCGGTCGTGACCTGGGCGATGTTGCGGACCTGGCTGGTCAGGTTGTTCGCCATGGAGTTGACGTTCTCCGTCAAGTCCTTCCAGGTGCCAGCCACATTCGGGACGGTGGCCTGGCCGCCGAGCATCCCCTCGGTTCCGACCTCGCGGGCCACTCTGGTCACCTCACCGGCGAAGGCGCCCAGCGTGTCGACCATCCCGTTGATCGTCGCGGCAAGGGCGGCGACCTCGCCCTTCGCCTCGACGGTGATCCGCTGGCTCAGATCACCGCGGGCGACCGCGGTGGCCACCTGAGCGATCGACCGGACCTGCGCGGTCAGGTTGGAGGCCATGACATTGACGTTGCCGGTCAGGTCCTCCCAGGTTCCCGACACCCCCTGGACACTGGCCTGGCCGCCGAGCTTTCCGTGAGTGCCCACGTCGCCGGCCACCCGGGTCACCTCGCCGGCGAACGCAGACAGCTGGTCAACCATCGTGTTGATGGTCTCCTTCAGCTCCAGGATCTCCCCACGCGCGTCCACCCTGATCTTCTGGCTCAGATCGCCTCTGGCCACCGCCGTAGTGACCGCCGCAATGGCCCGCACTTGGTCGGTCAGGTTCGCCGCCATGACGTTGACCGACTCAGTCAGGTCTTTCCACGTCCCCGACACACCCTGCACATCGGCCTGGCCGCCGAGCTTGCCCTCGGTGCCGACCTCGCGGGCCATCCGGGTGACCTCGCCGGCGAACGCGGACAGCTGGTCGACCATCGTGTTGATGGTCTCCTTTAGCTCCAGGATCTCCCCACGCGCGTCTACGTGGATCTTCTGGCTCAGGTCGCCCTCCGCCACCGCGGTTGCCACCTGGGCAATCGACCGGACCTGTGCGGTCAAGTTCCCCGCCATGAAGTTCACCGAGTCGGTCAGATCACGCCAGGTCCCGCCCACACCCGGCACTTGCGCCTGCCCGCCGAGTATCCCCTCGGTGCCCACTTCGCGGGCCATCCGGGTGACCTCGTCGGCGAACGCGGACAGCTGGTCGACCATCGTGTTGATGGTGTTCTTCAGCTCCAGGATCTCGCCCCGCGCGTCAACGGTGATGGTCTGGCTCAAGTCGCCCTTAGCGACGGCGGTCGCCACTTGCGATATGTCCCGAACCTGGCCAGTGAGGTTGCCAGCCATCGCATTGACGGAGTCGGTGAGCTCCTTCCAAGTGCCCGCCACTTCGGGAACCTGCGCCTGCCCGCCGAGCTTGCCGTCGATGCCCACCTCCTTGGCCACCCTGGTCACCTCGGACGTGAACAGGCCAAGCTGATCATTCATGTCATTGAAGACGGCCGCGATCTCGTTCATCACCGGATCACGGCCCTGTGGCAGACGAGCGCTGAAATCCCCGCCCCGTACCGCCGTCAGGCCGGCCAGCAGCTGCCGCATCCACGTGCCGGGGACCTGCCGTCCGGGCCGCGTTGCCGTTGCCATCAGGACTCCTCAGCGTCTGGGTCGGCCTGGCTGGCTCACCGCCGGCCGGCCGGGTCGACGCGAAGGTAGCTACCGGGCCCTGTCATAACATTCGATCACGCACCGCCGCCGCACGGCGGATAATTGCGTGCATAGCAGTGGGCGATACCCGCAGGGTGCGTAGGCTGCCAGCCAATGCGGCGGCCGATAGGGGGCGCGTGAAGACATCAGACAGCGGCGAACGGGCCAAGCTCACCGACCTGGTCGGCTGGCAAAGGCGTGAACTCGATCGCGCACACTCTGATGCCGCCGCGCGCTCAGTCATAGATGTTGCCACCGGCATGCTAATGGAACGGCTCAGCTGCTCGGCTGCCGAGGCCAGGCAGCAGCTCGACCGCTTGTCCAGCGCATCCGGTATCACCCCGACCGATCTGGCCGCCGAGATCACCGGCCAGCACTTGCTGACGGCGTTTGCGCCTGCCCCGTACAGAACCAGCGCCGCCCGGGCCACGGCCGAGGCCGCGCCTGATGGCGCGCGGCTAGCTGCGGCCCTGCTCGAGGAGGCGCCGTCCGCTAAGGGCGCTGCGTCAGCGGCGATCTGGCTGATGGAACCCGACGGCGGGCTTGAGCTGGCCGGTGAAGCGGGACTGGGGCTGCGGGAAGCCAGCCGCTGGCGGCGCATCCCGCCGGACATGGCGTTCCCCGCCCTGCGGGCAGTCCGCGAAAACACCGAGATCTGGTGGCCGCGCGGGCGGCCGCCGGGCGACGACAGCCCGCTGGCCGGCCGCGGCGCCGACTGTGCCCGCGCCGTCTTGCCGTTGCGCAGCAACGGCGCCAGCTTCGGTGCCCTTGAGATCTGTTGGCCGACAGCGCTCAGCGCGTTCTCCGCCCCCCTTCGCCGCCGGATCGCCGCGCTCGCCGACACCTGCGCCCAGGCGCTCGGCACCGGCCTGCCACACACCGGCCCTTCCGCCGGCTACGCGGCAGCGTGGATTTTCGGGCTGCTTGACGGGCTACATGAGTCCGCGCTGTTCGCGCGGGCCGTCCGCGGCGATCACGGCATGGTGGCCGGACTGGTGGTCGAGTGGGTCAGCCGGGGCTTCCGTGACCCAGCAGGGCGGCCCGCTACCGACATCACCGGGCATCAGCTGCTGGAGCTGTATCCCGAGACGGCGACGACCGGCGGCCTGTGTGACCGGGCGATACAGGTGCTGGCCAGCGGGGAGCCACAGCACTTCCCCAGCGTCGCACTTACCGGCGGCGCGAGCTCTGGCCTGCTGCTGGAGGTACGCATCGCCGGGCTACTCGACGGCGTCGTGATCACCTGGCGTGATCCTGCTGACGCAGAACGCCTGGCCACACAGCTGCAGCAGGCCCAGTGGCTTGGCAAGATCGGCAGCTGGGAGGAGAACCTGGTCACGGGCGAGGCGCGTTGGACCGAGCCAGCATTCGCGCTCTTCGGGCAGCCGCCGGGCTTTCCGGTTCGGCTAGCGGATCTGCACGACCGGGTACCGGCCCAAGACATCCCCGCTGTGCAGGCGTTCCGGGACCGGCTGCTCCGCCGGCGGGATGCGGCAACAGCCGTCTTCCGCGTTGTGCGCGCTGACGATGGCAGCGTGCGGCAGCTACGCGCCTTCGCCGAGCCGGTTACCGGGCCAGCAGGGGACCTGCTCGCGGTGCGCGGGGCGTATCAGGATGTCTCGCCGCAGTTCCACACTCAAGCCGCCTTCGAGGTGGCGCGTGAGCAGCTTGCCGATACTGAAGAGCGGGCCAGGGAAGAGCATCGGCTGGCAGTACGTCTGCAGCAAGCGATCACCCCGCAATCCTCGCAACTGGTTGAGGCGGTAGGGCTTGACGTGGCCGCCCGGTACCGCCCAGCCGGCCCCGGGCACCTGGTCAGCGGCGACTGGTACGACGCTGTGCTGCTCCCGACGAACGAAGTACTCCTCGCAGTCGGTGACGTCGCCGGGCATGGAATCGAGGCTGTCACCGGCATGGTCTCGCTGCGGAACTTCCTGCGCGGCCTGGCCATCACCGGGGCCGGCCCAGGGACCCTGCTTGGCTGGCTCAACAGCGCGGCCTACCACCTCGTCGACGACATCTACGGGACCGCGATCTGCGGAACCTACGATCCCGGCAACCGAACCCTGCGCTGGGCCCGGGCCGGTCACCTACCCCCCGTCGTGGTGCGTAGCGGAACCGCACGCACGCTGACCCTCCCCCAAGGAATGCTGCTCGGCGCCGAACCGGACGCTTCCTACCAGGAAGCCACCATCAGCCTCAGACCCGGCGACGCTCTGCTCATGTTCACCGACGGACTCATCGAGCGCCGCGACCAGTCGCTCGACGATGCGCTGCATGCGCTGACGCACCTCGCCAGTCGGCCAGTGCACGACATCGGCACCTTCGCCGATCACCTGCTCGCCCGCTCAGCCTCTGATACCGATGACGACGCGTGTCTGGTTGCCGTAGCCGTCCAGTGACCGTGAGGGATGCGCAAGCGGACAGCGCTGTTCACCGGCACGTGAAGCTGGTCCAAGTCCATCGGCGCTCCCGCTGCGGGCCAGGTACGAGGTCAGTGGGCTGTCACTACGGCCCACACCATCTTCCTGCTGCGGCCGGCCGACACATACGATCCCCAGTCCGCGCTCAAGGCCTCGACCAGTTGCAGCCCGCGTCCGCTTTCCGTTTCCGGCTCCAGGTCCTGGCAAACCGGCAGGTCAGTACTGGCATCCCAGACCTCAATCAGGACCTTCCGCCGGTCGCAGGACAGCCACAAGCCCACGGGCGGCACCCCGCATACTGCGCGCCCCGGGAACCGGGCAATGGCCAGATCGCGTGCCACCGCAGGTATATGGCGAGCAAGGGGCCGCCCCGGCCACCAGCCGTTCGGTGCCGTTCTCGGCGCTTCAATGCACGTGATCAGCGAAGCGAATGGTGCGGCCCGGTGCGTGTGGGCCTTGGCGAGGGCATCGTCGCGCTGGCCTGGATCACATGGCGGAACTCGACGCTGGTGTACCAATATTTGATAGTGGCCAATCAATGGCAGCAACAGTCATAGCTGAAGCGTTCGAAACAGCTTGGTGACCTGGGTTAAGTTACAGGAAATTCACTTCTCCGAGGCCCTTGCCACTGCCCTCGTGATTGAGGTGGCCCGCCGGGGGAAGTAGGCGGACGCAAGCACACACGTGGAGGTTGCCATGTCCCGCAAGAAAACAAACCTCAGGGCCAGAATGGCGGCCACCGGCGCGGGGCGCCGGGCACACCGAGTAGCGGCTCAGATGAAGCCGGCCGCCGCTCAACTCGAGCCGCTTGCCCAGGGCACCCGAACAGCCGCGATACGCCGCGTGCGCCAAACGCGCGCCTGGGCGGCGCCGCGGGTCGAACGCACGGGCCTGGTCCTGCAACACAGCGTTGCCCCCAAGGTCTCGGCCTGGTTGTCCCTGGCCGCGCGGCGGCTCGAGCCCGCCAAGCCACAGCGTGCACGCTGGCGCACACTGGCCGGCATCTCGCTGCTCACCGCTGCCGCTGGCGCGGCAGCGGCCTTTGCCCGCAACCGCAAGCAGTCGGACTCCATAAGCCCGGTGGCTGTGACCGACGCGGTCAACGTGGCATCCGCCGCGGCGACCAGTGATGGGCAGGCGATGGCCAGCACCGACGCCGACGTGAATGGGCAGGTCCGCACCTCCTGATAGGCCGCCAGCAAAGACCACCCAGGCCGACTTACCCAGCGACCGGCGCCCCGCTGCGCGGCGGGCCGTGACGGCAGTCCGGCAGATTGGTCATCGCCACGCGGCGGCGCCCGCCGAGTCGGGGCTGGGCCCTGGCGCAGACGTAATCCGGCTGACGCCGCTACGCAGATACTGCAGGCCTGCGTGAGCAGGATGGGCGCTAACGGCACGATCCTGCGGCCAGAAACGTGGCCCTGACCTGGAACAACGGCCGTTCCGTGGCCAAAAACTGAGGCAAAGCTTCCCAGGCACGCAAAGCGCGGCCGCTAAGGTCACGCATCGTGCCTGGTCACAGGCGGTGGAGGTGGGATTTGAACCCACGGAAGGGTTGCCCCTTCACACGCTTTCGAGGCGTGCGCCCTCGGCCACTAGGCGACTCCACCGCGGCTGAGCCTACCCGACCCGCCGGGGCGTCAGGCCCGGCGCTGGGCGAAGAACTCCTGCAGCAGGGCCCCGCACTCCGCGGCCAGGATTCCGCCCACTACCTCGGCGCGGTGGTTGAGCCTGCGGTCGCGCAGGACGTCCCAGAGCGAGCCCGCCGCGCCCGCCTTGGGATCGGCCGCCCCGTAGACCACCCGCGCGATCCGGGCCGCCACCACTGCGCCCGCGCACATGGTGCACGGCTCGAGGGTGACCACCAGGGTGCAGCCGTCCAGATGCCAGGACCCGAGCGCGCGGCCCGCCGCCCGGATGGCGACGATCTCGGCGTGCGCGGTGGGGTCGGCATCCGATTCCCGCTGGTTGTGCGCGCGGGCCAGCAGCGCACCGGCCGGGTCGAGGACGACCGCCCCGACGGGCACCTCATTACGCGCCGGGCCGGGGGCCGCCGCTTCCGCCAGCGCCTCCCGCATGGCCGGCTCGAAGGACGCGCGGAAACCGGTGCTCACGCGGTGAGGCTACCGCCCGAGCGCCTCGTCCAGGGCCCGGTCCAGGGCGTGGCCGAACCCGAGCTTGCGGGCGATGATGGCCAGCGCCTCATCGGGGAACAGGTCCAGGTCACCGGCGAGCATCCCCAGATCCATCTCGTCGATGCCGAGGTCGGCGAAGATGGACAGGTCGCCCGCGGGCAGCACCTGGTCGAGGTCCTCGTCATCGGACAGCTCGATCTCAAGGTGGGCGAGGACCTGGCGAGCGAGCGGCCAGTCCAGCGCCGCGGTGAGGTCGGACAGGAACACGGCCACCTGCCCGCCGATGGCCCGCAGCGCCACGAAGAAATCGTCGCCGACCGCCACCAGCCCGAACGTCCCGCCGATGCTGGGCTGCTGCCGCAGCGCCTGGATCAGCCCGGCCAGGTCCTCGGTGAGCGCCGTCGGCAGGACGTCCGCCTCCCAGGCGTCGTCCTCCTCGCGGTAGACGATGACGGCGATGTCGTCACTGCCGGTGTCCGTCATCGTCGCTCCATCGGTGGTGTCGCCAGGAACGAAATGCTGTCAGATCCCTCGCCGTCGTGTCCCGCCAACTCCCGGGCCGGTGCCGCAGCCAGCAGGTACGTCTCTAGCATCATCACTTATGGTAATCGAAGTAACGGTCCGTTACCCTATGTTCAGGTCACGAGCCGCGGCCGGCCGGCGCGGGAGAACCCGTCCACCGGCCCGGGCGAGGTACCGTGTCCTTGCTGTTCACGCCATTGGTGAAGAGATCACCCTAAGCTAAGCTGGGTTGACTGACCGGCACACGGGCTTCCGGGAGCTGATCATGAACGCTAAGAAGGTCATCACCTGGGCTGTTATCATTTTTCTTGTGTGGTTCCTGATCACGAACCCACAGGGCGCAGCCGCAGCGGTGACCAACCTCTTGAACGCTCTGAAAGGTGTCGGGAACTCGCTAGCCACATTCTTCACCTCACTGTGACCATGTGAGGCGGCGGGCATGAGGCTTGTCTCCACGGGCAACAACCCCCCGCGCGAAGTAGACAAGTACCTGCTGCTGCACGAGCGTGAGCACCAGGTGATCACGGTGCGTATGCATCCGGCCGTTCTGGTGGCGCCGGTTGCGATCGCCCTCCTCGGACTGATCGCCGCGGTCGTGCTGAACGGCAGCGTCCTGAGGGACCAGCACGTCATCATGATGATCGTCTGGGTCGGCTGGCTCATCCTGTTCCTGCGGGCGCTCGTGCTGGCCGCGACCTGGTCGGTGGAGTACTTCGTGGTCACGTCGCGGCGGATGATCCTGACCTCGGGGCTGCTGACCCGCAAGGTCGCCATGATGCCGCTGAACAAGGTCACCGACATGAGTTTCCAGCGGTCCCTCGGCGGGCGCCTGTTCGGGTATGGTGAGTTCATCCTTGAATCGGCAGGCCAGGACCAGGCACTGCGGAATATCCCGTTCATCCCCTACCCCGAACAGCTGTACCTCGAGGTATGTGACCTGCTCTTCCCGAGCAAAGACGACGGCGACGACTGACCGGCCTGGCCAGCCGGTAACTCCTTCCCCGGGGTTCGTGCGGCCGGACGACAACAGCGCAGCGTCCGGCCGCATGAGCCTGCCCGCGGCCGCGGCGAGCGGGCCCTCAGAACGTGACCATGGCTACGCCCGCCGCCGCGAGGACCAGCCCGACCCGCTGCACCGCTCGCATCCGCTCCCCCAGCGTGACCCGCGCCAGCAACACCGTGATGCCGGGATACAGCGAGGTGATCACGACCGCGATGCCGAACAGCCCGGCCCGGGCGGCGAGCAGGTAGCAGACGTTCGCGGTGGAGTCCAGGATCCCCGCGCCGACCGCCGCCAGCAGTACCCAACGCCCGGCGCGGGGCCCGGGTGGCCGGGTGCCGAGCCATGCGGCGGCGGCCAGGATGACCACGGTCCCGGCCACCCGCGCCAGCCCCACCGGCCACAGGACCCCGGCCGTGCCCGCGTTGCGTATGAAAAGGAAGAAGACGCCGAACGCGAGTCCCGAGGCGGCGCCGTACCCCAGGCCGCGGGCCGCCACGCGGAACCGGGCCACGCCGGGGTCCCGCCCGGTGGCCGGCCG
>Ga0207700_10001200_pt1 | contig 14913 bp, 13 predicted proteins | sample LARL82metaG_FD_184348 | JGI IMG/M metagenome (GOLD analysis project Ga0207700, IMG submission 184348) | Corn, switchgrass and miscanthus rhizosphere microbial communities from Kellogg Biological Station, Michigan, USA - LAR L8-2 metaG... | ecosystem: Host-associated > Plants > Roots >...
GTCCGGGGGAGTAATGCCCGGCCGGAGTGCGGGGTCAGGCTCCGGTTCGCCGAAGCTCGTGGTGATGGGCACGACTCCGGCCCAGACCGGCAGGTCCAGGTCCTCGGGCTCGTCGCCGGGCGGTCCGGTGCGGACCTTGACGGACGCCTCCGCGAGTGAAACCGCGAGCACCGAGGTGGCTGCGAGTTCCTTGCGGGTCGGCGAACGGACGGCATCCCACCGCCCGGGAATCAACTGCTCGGTGACGGCCCGCAGGCCTGCCAGGCGCTCGGCCTCGTCGGTGACGATGCGCGCGGTACCGAACACCACGGCGCACCGGTAGTTGACCGAATGGCTGAACACGGACCTGGCGCAGACCAGCCCGTCGACATGGGTGACCGTGACGCAGACCTCGTTCCCGTCCGCCGCGTGCAGGCTCCGGTTGGCGGAGGACCCGTGCAGGTACAGGGTGTCACCGATGCGGCCGTACGCGGTGGGCAGCACCAGCGGCGCGCCGCCCAGGACCACCCCGAGGTGGCAGATCATCCCGGCGTCGAGCACGGCGAGCAGTTCGGTGTATTCGGTCTTGCCCCGTTCGGAGTGACGGCGCAGGCGGGTGCGCTCGGTCGCGGACAGGGTCTGGCTCTGCGTGGTCATGAGGCCTAGGGTAGCCAGAAAGTGGCTATTCGTTTATAGCCACTTTCGAGGCTATTTTAAAGACCACTATGGTTCGCCAAACGCTGGAGCTGCCGCTGGCGGCCGACCGGAACGGCCCGGAACCGCTGACTTCGCAGATCGCCGGGCAGCTCCGCGACGCCGTGGCGGACGGCCGCCTGGCCACCGGCGAGCGGCTCCCGTCGACCAGGACGCTCGCCGGGCTTCTCGGGGTCAGCCGGACGGTGGTCACCGCCGCCTATGCCCAGTTGTTCGCCGAGGGGTGGGTGGAAGGAAGGCACGGCTCGGGCACGTTCGTCGCGGATGGGGCGCCGGGGCGGCCGGCCGCCCGCGGGCAGCCGGAACCTGTCCCGCCGCCGCAGCCGGGCCGGGGGACACGGGACGGGCTGCCCGAACTCGACGGCACCTCGATGATCGACCTGCGCCCGGGGATCGCATGGACGGAGGGGATCGACCGCGCGGCGTGGCGCCGCGCATGGCGGAGCGCGGGCGCCGGGGTCACCGGTGACCTGCCGGACCCGCGGGGCCGCGCCGACCTGCGCACCGCCCTCACCGGGTACCTGCGGCGCAGCCGCGGCGTGCACTGCGCGGCCGACCAGGTCTTGGTGACCCGTGGGGTCGCGGGGAGCCTTGGCCTGCTCGCCTCGCTGTTGCGGCCGGGCGACCAGGTGGGCGTGGAAGAGCCCGGATACCCGTCCGCCAGGGCCGTGTTCGCCGCATATGGGCTGCGGGTGGTGCCATGCCCGGTGGATTCCGGCGGCCTGCGGGTGGACGCGCTGCCTAAGGGGCTCAGGCTTGTCTACGCCACACCGGCTCATCAGTATCCACTCGGCGCCCGGCTGCCCGTGCCGCGCAGGCGCGCGCTGACCGCCTGGGCCAGGGACACCGGCGCCCTGATCGTCGAGGACGACTACGACGGCGAGTTCCGGTACGACGTCGCGCCGCTGCCAGCTTTGTTCGGCATGGACCCCGAGGTCGTGGTGTACCTGGGCACCACGACGAAGATCCTCACCCCGGCGATGCGGGTGGGCTGGCTGGCCGCGTCGCCCGGGCTGGCCGCACGGCTCGCCGCGGCGGGTAGCACCCTGGGCGACTGGCCGTCCGGTCCCGCTCAGGGGGCGCTGCTCAGCATGATCACCACTGGCGCGCTGGAACGGCACATCAGGCGGATGCGGCATGACTACGCGCGCCGTCGTACCGCGATGACCGCGGCCTTCCACGGCGGGGAGGCCGGGCGGTTGCTGGGTGACGAGGCGGGTATGCACATGATCCTGGAAACCCGCCAGCCCGCCGCCGAGGTCGCCGCGGCCGCGGCCGGGCGCGGGGTGGCCGTGGCCACCCTGGAGCGTTACTTCGCCGGGCCGGTGACCAGGAACGGCCTGGTCCTCGGCTACGGCGGTGCCCGGCTCGCCGACGTGACCCGCGGCTGCGAGATCCTCGCCGGGATCCTGGCCACCCCCTAACCATCCCCGAGGCCGGTTGTCTGGCCGGGTGCGCGCCGTGTGCCAGCGGCCGGTGCGGCTGGCGGGCGCGGCCGTCAGCATGGATCATGCAAGGACACCGCGGGCGACAGGTGGCCAGTGGCACGAGCAAGGAGCGGCATGGGCGATGTCGGCGTTCCCGGCGTGGAGAACACGGCCGGGCTGGCGCGATGGATCGACGACAACGGCCTCCCCGGCGCGGGAGGAGACCTGACGGTCGAGTTGATCGCTGGCGGACGGTCGAACCTGACCTACCGGCTGGATTTCCGCTTTCCCGGTGACACGGGCCCGGACGCGCCGGTGACGCGCCTGGTGCTGCGCAGGCCGCCGCTCGGCCACGTGCTGCCCACCGCGCACGACATGTCCAGGGAGTACCGCGTCCTGTCCGCGCTGCACGGCACCGCCGTACCGGTGCCGCGCCCGCTCGCGATCTACCCGGACCCCGAGTTGCTCGGGGCCCCGTTCTACCTGATGGAGTGGGTGGACGGCGTCGTCTTCCGCACCAGCGAGGACGCGCGGCTGCTCAGCCCGGCTCAGGCCACGCAGGTCTGTGAGGACTTCGCCGCGATGCTCGCCACGATCCACGGGCTCGATGTGAGCGCGGTCGGGCTGGATGGGTTCGGCAAGCCCGAAGGTTACATGGCCCGGCAACTGGCTCGCTGGCAGCGGCAGTGGGACCTGTCGGTGACCAGGGAGATGCCCGGCTACGCCGAGCTGGTCAGCCGGCTGGCCGCCGGGCTGCCCGCCGAGGACGGGCCTGGCTCACCCCGGGCGGGCGGTGTCGCCGGGACCCTGGTCCATGGGGACTTCCGTATCGACAACATGCTGATCAAGCCGGTCCCGGAACCACGGATCGCCGCGGTCGTGGACTGGGAGATGTCCACCCTTGGCGACCCTCTCGCCGATCTCGGGCTGTCCCTGGTCTACTGGACGCAGGCGGGGGAGGAGGACCTGCTGCCGCACGGTGTGGGGCAGTCGATCACCACGAGCGCCGGGTTCCTCACCCGGGACCAGATTGCGGCGCGCTACGCGGATCTCACCGGCCGGGACCTGTCCAGGCTCGACTACTACATGGCGTTCGGCTGCTTCAAGCTTGCGGTCGTGCTCGAAGGTATCCACGCCCGGTTCCTGCAGCACAAGACGGTGGGCGAGGGGTTCGAGCGGGAGGGGCAGGCGGTCGCCACGCTGATCGGGCGCGCCCATCAGTTCCTGGACGGCAGAACATGACAGAGGCGGCCTCCGCCGGGAGGCCGCCTCCGGGATTCTCGGGGCCCGGCTCCCCGCTTTCGCCGGACCCCAAGTTGTTCCGGGGCCCGGCCCCCGCTCTGGCCGGGCCCCAAATCTTTTGAGGCCCAGCGCCCCGCTTTCGCTGGGCCTCAAGTTGCTGGGTTCCGGCTCCCCGCTCTGGCCGGATCCCAGGTCTTCTGGGACCTGGCTCCCCGCTAAGCCAGGCCCCATGCTTTCTGAGGCCCAGCGCCCCGCTTTCGCTGGGCCTCAAGTTCTCTGGGGTCCGGCGCCCCGCTTTCGCCGGACCCCAAGTCTTTTGGGACCTGACTCCCCGCTTTAGCCAGGTCCCAAGTTTTGTGGTCCGGCGCCCCGCTCTCGCCGGACCACAAGCCTTGGGGGATGAGGCCCGGCTCCCCGCTCTGGCCGGGCCCCATGTCCCTTATGAGGCCCGGCGCCCCGCTCTCGCCGGGCCTCACAGAAAAGACGCGCCACAAACCGGGTTGGTTCACACGTGGTGGCGAAGTTTCGCAGAGGTTTTTTCGGGCGTCCCCGGCGTCCCCGTGCGCCGCCGCGGCGGCCCTGCGGAGGGCAGGTCACCTGGGGCAGTGCGGCTGGCAGATGCGCCGCCCGAAGGCCCGGTAGAAGATCTGCGGTATCTGGGCCGCGCTGGTGACCGGCCAGACCTTGCCGTTGGTTGCCTTGGCTACCTGCTGCAGGTCGGCGAGATCCTTCGGCACGCCGAAGACAACCATCAGGATCTCCACCGGGCGGCGAGGGTTGACCAGCGTATGCAGGTTGTGCAGCAAGGTGGCCGCCGAGATGTCGCTGGGGTCGTTCTCCACCCCGGCGGTCAGCACGATGATGTCGTTGACGTACTGCGGCTGATAGCTCGCGACCATCTGCTTGTAGGCGGCCAGCAGCGTGCCGTACAGGGCGGCCGGGGCCTTCGGCGCCGTCTGCGCGATCCCGGCCAGGTGCTGGATCGCCTGCCTGCGGGTGACCACGCCGAACTGGCCCGGCAACGGGCCCATCGGGACGAGCTGCTTGTACGGCAGGGTGCCGGACAGGTGGCTGGCGAACACCCACAGGCCCATCTGGGTGCTGTCCGGGAAGCGCCTCATCCCGGCCGCGGAGGTACGCCCGAGCACCTGCTCCAGGGTCGGGCCGCCGGGTGCCACCGGCGTGGCCATCGCCGCCGAGACGTCGTTGATGGCCAGGAACCGCGACCCGAGGCCCAGCACGCGCCAGGCGCGCAGTTCCTTGCCGGCCTGGGTCGGCCCCGGCGGCTTGAGCAGCGGCGGCTGCGCGTTGGCCAGCCCGTACGAGGCAGGCCAGCCGCCCGCCGCCCCGGTGCCGGTGCGGAACCCGTCGTAGCGCACGAGGGCGTTCGCATAGGGCGAGCGCAGCACGCTGCCGAACGCCTTCGCCGCGGCCAGCGTTACCCCGCCCGTGGTGGTCAGCACGTAGGGATAGGAGAGCTGGAAGGTGCCCTGGGCCGGGTAGCGCACCGCGAGCGGCTCGCCCGGATGGGACCGGTCGAAGGCCACCACCGCCTGCTCGGATGTCAGCGTGACGGGCGCGGTGTCGCTGGTGCCCGAGGGCCGGGCAAAGGTGTCGAGCGACGGCAGCGAGGAGGCCACGGTGCCGGGATGCACCACCTGGACGTTGAGCGCGAACGCGGCCATCTCGCCACGGGCGGCCCGGCCATAGCCGAACAGCCGCTTGAGCTCGATCAGCCCGGCCAGCCCGACGGCGCTCTGGGTCGGGTCGGGGTACTGCACGTTGAGGCCGAGCGCCCTGGGCGGGCCGCCCGCACCCGGCGGCGCCAGGATCTGCCAGCCAACCGAACTGCCGAACACGGGCATCCGCGCCGCCACGGGCCGTGGCATCGCGATCAGCAGCGGAGACTCGGCGACGACGATCCCGCTGGGCTGGACCCGCCTGGCCGCGGCCGGAGTGCCACGGGCGACGTCCACCCACAGCGAGGAATCGGGAACCCAGGCGTCCACCGCGGACTGTGACTTCCCGGCGGCCAGATCCGCCGCCACCGTGGCCGCGGGCAGCGTGTGCACCGCGACCGCCGCGCAGCGCCCGTCCACCTGGCGGTGCTCGGTGTTGAAGAACGTGGCGAGCCGCTGAATCGCCGGTGCGATCTCGGCAGATACCGCCACCTGCGCCGTGGTGGTCTGGCCGGTGCAGGTGGCACGGGCGGAGATGGTCCTGGCACCAAGTGCCACCAGGAGGGTTGCCGCGATCGCCGCGGCAAGCAGCGTGAACAGTGCGGTGCTGAGCCTGCGCTTGCGGCCCGGCCGGTACCGGCCACCGGCGCCGGTGCGTGAAGTAGTCACGAATCCCTCACATCACGAGACGCGCAGCCCGGGCGCGAGTCCGTGCGGGCACGACTGTAGTAGAGGATCGTCCTCCATGAGATCACTTGTGCCTTTTGCGCACGATGTGCTAAACGTGCGCAAGCCCGTGCTGCCCGAGGGGTGACCTGCAGGGTGCCGCGCGACCGGCCAGACTGGGAGCATGGCAGGCATCGTCGACGTGGCCGACCCCGGCGACCCGCGCCTGGCCGACTACGCCCGCCTCACCGACGTCCGGCTGCGCACCAGCATGGAGTCGGCGCACGGGCTGTTCATGGCCGAGGGCGAAAAGGTGATCCGGCGTGCGGTCGCCGCAGGCTACGGCGTGCGCTCGATGCTGGTCACCCGGGACAAGCTGGGCGGCCTGGCCGATCTTGCCGGCATCTGCCCCGGCCCGGTCTACGTGATCTCCCAGGAGGTCGCCGAGCAGGTCACCGGATACCAGGTGCACCGCGGCGCGCTGGCCTCGATGGCCCGTCGTGCGCTCCCGACGGTGACCAGCCTGCTGTCCGGTAACGCTACGGCGGGCGACGGGGCGGCGGGCGGCCGTGCCGGGCCGGCGCCCCCGGGATCTGGGCGGCAGGCCCGTGCCGGGCAGCCCGGCTGGCCACGGCGGATCGTATTGCTGGAGGATCTTGTTGACCACGCGAACGTGGGCGCCATCTTCCGCTGCGCAGCGGCGCTGGGCGTGGATGCGGTGATCCTTTCACCGCGCTGCGCGGACCCGCTGTACCGGCGGGCGGTCAAGGTCTCCATGGGCGCGGTGTTCGCCATCCCGTACGCCCGGATGTCCGACTGGCGCGCCGGGCTGGCCGAGATCCGTGCGGCCGGCTTCACGCTGCTCGCGCTGACCCCGGATCAGTCGGCGGTCCCGCTGGAGGCGGCCACCTCCGCGGGGCGGGTCGCGCTGCTGCTCGGGACCGAGGGAGACGGGCTGTCCTCGCGCTGGCTGGCCGAGGCGGATACGGCGGTCTGCGTGCCGATGAGCCCGGGCGCGATGGCCATGGGAGTCGACTCGCTGAACGTGGTCGCGGCCGCGGCGATCGCCTGCCACGAACTGGCGCGCCTGCCCGGGTGACGTGGGGCCCGCGGGCTGTGGCCTAACGGGCCTGCTGCTCGGCCTGCGGGTTGAAGTACGCGCTGGAGTCCTTCCGCCACAGGTAGACGACCGCGCCGAGGCCGATCAGCCAGGTGAGGATCGACACCAGGGTGCCGGCCGCCGCCCCGGCGCGGGCCACGCCGAGCAGCAGGAAGATCGTGTCAAGCCCGAACAGCACGGAGGCGACGATGCGCGCCCATGGCTTGCCCGCCTTGTTCATCAGCGCCATCCAGACCCACAGCCCGATGCTGACCAGCCCGATGAAGACCGAGCCGACGACCACGACGGTCTGCAAGTTGTGCAACTGGGTAGGAGTGAGCGTGGGCTGGGACTTGTGCAGGCTGTCGCGCAGGCCGCCGATCGTGACCAGGCCGACGATCAGGCTCAGCGCGCTCACCACGGCGCCTGCGTACATCAGCCGCACCGCCATCACCACGGACGCCGGAGGCTCCGGGCGCACCGGTTCGGGCGTTCGCCCGGCCGATGGATAAGGCTGGACCATGACTGCTCCTCGGGCGGATTCTATGAGCGCGCAACACGTACAGAACGCGGCTGCCGGGATCGTGGCGCCCTGAGCCTAGCGTGCCACCTGGCTTCTGCTAGCTAGATACCCATGCCGTGCGGGGTCACCGCAGCAGGGCCCATACCACCTTGCCGCCCTCGTCGAGCAGGTGCCAGCCCCAGCGCACGCAGCAGGCCTCGACCACGGTCAGGCCGCGGCCGCACTCCGCGCCGAGGTCGGAGTCCCGCAGCACCGGAATCCCGTGGCCGGGGTCGGTCACCATGCACATCACGAACGGCGCCTGGGCAAGCAGGCGCAGGCGCACGCAGTACTGGCTGACCATCGTGCGCGCAGACGGAACGCCGTGCCGCACCGCATTGGTCACCAGTTCGGATACGACGAGTTCGGCCACGTCGGCGAGCGCTTCCATGCCCCACAGGCCAAGCGTGACCCGGGCGAAGTTGCGGCCGGATTTCACCGACTCCGGGTGCGCGCCGAGTGTGCATGTCGCCGTGGGCTGCTCGATGGCTGACGCCGCGTCGCAGAGCAAGGGAGGTGCCGAAAGCAAAGGGCTCTCCTGGCGCGTGCTCCCGGGCCTGCTCGCCGTGAGGAGTTGATCCTCAGACACCTCGTTAACCTCCGTTGTCTTAGGCGAGGTGGCCCGGTGGGAGGTGATGGAAGTCCCATCGACTAACGCTGCCGCCGTAAGTCGTGTACTTGCGGCACAAGCGCTATCATCCCCTCTATACCTTGCAAACGCAAGGCCGGATGCACGTGCAGATGGAAGTGCTTGGTGCACGTGCGACTGACGGGGAGGTCGTCCGAAGGTCTTGCGCATCGACTGCCGGAGCGAACTCAGGGAGCGCGCGTGATTACGGCACAGCCGGGCAGTGGCCCGACCGTGCTGCGTATTCTGCTGGGTTCCCAACTCCGCAGGTTGCGCGAGGCCAAGGGGGTTACCAGGGACGACGCCGGATACACGATCCGGGCCTCCGGCTCCAAGATCAGCCGGATGGAACTGGGACGGGTCAGCTTCAAGGAGCGCGACATAGAGGACCTGCTTGACCTCTATGGTGTGGCCGGGGAGGAGGCCCAGTCCCTGATCGCCCTGGCCAAGCAGGCGAACTCGCCCGGCTGGTGGCACAAATACGGCGATGTCCTGCCCGACTGGTTCCAGGTCTACGTGGGCCTGGAAGAGGCGGCGTCGCTGATACGGCTCTATGAGGTGCAGTTCATTCCAGGACTGCTCCAGACGGCCGACTACGCACGGGCCGTGGTCCGGCTGGGGCAGCCCTCCGCGACGCCCGAAGAGGTCGAGCGCAGGGTGGGCCTGCGTTTGGCCAGGCAAGAAGTGCTCACGAAGCCGGGCGGGCCCCGGTTGTGGGCGGTTGTGGACGAGGCGGCGCTGCGGCGCCCCATCGGTGGCAGGGAGGTGATGCGCGCCCAGCTTGTCCGACTGACCGAGGTGGCGGGAGAAGCCAACATCACGCTTCAGGTGGTGCCCTTCCGGTCCGGAGGCCATGCGGCCGAGGCCGGAGCGTTCACCATCATGCGGTTTCCCGAGGTTGACCTCCCCGACGTGGTTTACCTTGAGCACCTCACCAGTGCTCTGTACCTCGACAAGCGCGAAGACGTCGAAAAGTACACCGAAGTCATGGAGCGCCTCAGCGTCGAGGGTGAGTCACCCGAACGAACAATAGAAATCTTGAGCGGGATGCTTGAGGAAGTCATAGACGAATGAAGACGTACAACGGAATACCAGCCACCGAGATCATGGGTGCCGCCTGGCGTAAGAGCAGTGCCAGCAACTCGCAGGGCGCCTGCGTGGAACTGGCCAAGCTGGGCAGCGACGAGTTCGCGGTCCGGAACTCGCGGCACCCGGACGGCCCCGCGCTGATCTACACCCACGCGGAAGTCGCCGCTTTGATCGAAGGCGTCAAGATGGGCGAGTTCGACGACCTGTTGGGCGAGGCCACCTTCTAGTAGCACGGTTTCCCACGGGCGCGGCCGCGCCGCGGCCGGATGGGAGTAAAGCTGGCCGCCGCGTTCGATACCGGACGCGGCGGCCGGCGCATGTCTGGGGACCGGGCCTGCGCGTGACCGGGTTTGGGCGTGCGTGGGGCCGCGATCGTGGCCTGGTCGGGTGATTGTCCTGGCGCCGATCGGGTAAGTGTGAGGGGCCCGTTGTTAGGCAAGCCTAACTTTAGTAAGCTGGCCCGCGTTACCCGAGCGTGGCCGCCTACCAGGAAAGGAATCCCCTTGTCATCAAGCCAGATCGTCCTTCTGGGCGCCATAGCGGGGTTCACTATCTTCCTGGGCCTGCCACTCGGGCGCATGCGGGCGCCGATGCCGCGGCTCAAGGTCTTCCTCAACGCGCTCGCCATCGGCATCCTGATCTTCCTGCTCTGGGACGTGCTGACGAACGCCTGGGAGCCGGCCGATACCGCGCTGAGCGCGCACCACTGGGGAACCGCGTTCATCGACGGCCTGACGATGCTGGGCTGCCTCGGCATCGGCCTGATGAGCCTGGTCTACTTCGACCGGTGGATGAAGCGGCGGGCCGCGGCGATGCGGCCGGAGGGGCCGGGCGCGGCCGTCGCGCACAAGCCAACGCTGCCCGCGGGCCCGGATGCGGTCAAGGCCCGCGCCGCGGAACTGTCCCTGCTCATCGCCGTGGGCATCGGCCTGCACAACTTCGGTGAGGGACTGGCGATCGGCTCGTCGGCCGCCGCGGGGCAGCTCAGTCTGGCGGTGCTCCTGGTGATCGGATTCGGCGCGCACAACGCGACCGAGGGATTCGGCATCGTGGCCCCGCTCACCGCCGCGGGGGAGCGGCCGACCTGGGGCCGGCTGATCCTGCTCGGCATTATCGGCGGCGGCCCCACCTTCCTGGGCACCATGGTCGGCCAGGTCGTGAGCAGCCCACTGCTTGGCGTGGCGTTCCTCGCGCTCGCGGCCGGCTCGATCCTCTACGTCGTGATCGAACTGCTCGCCGTGGCCCGGGCCTCCAGGATGAAGGAACTGGTCACCTGGGCCATCCTGCTGGGGATCGTGCTCGGCTTCGCCACCGACGCGATCGTCACCGCGGCCGGCGCCTGACCCCGGTTACCGAGGCAGCGTCCAGCGCACCTGCAGCACGCGTTGACCTCGTGCCCAGCCTTAGCTAATAGAGTCCTGGGGTGAAAACCGGCGTTCCGGCTACCCTCCCACCGCTGACCAGGCGCCTGCTCGGCTGGGAGATCATCGTCGTCTTCGCCGTCTCGCTCGGCGCCAGCGCGCTGTTCGCGGTCATCAACCTGATCGGCTCGCTGACCGCCCCGAAGGCGCTGCGGCAGCAGCAGGCCCTGCTCGTCGGGTCGCTCGCGCCCGGCCGGCCGCTGCTGGACCTGACCCTGCAACTGGCGAACATCATCACGACGCTCGCCCCGGTCGCGCTGGTCTTCTACCTGCTGGCCAGGGAGGGTGAGGGCCCCTCGGCGCTGGGCATCGACACCACCCGGCCGGGCAGCGACCTTGCCAGGGGCGCGGTGCTCGCCGCGGTCATCGGCGGCTCCGGGCTTGCCCTGTATATAGCGGCATTCCACCTCGGCATCAGCCTGAACGTGGTGCCGGAGAACCTGCCGGCCATCTGGTGGCGCTTCCCCGTGCTCGTACTGGACGCGGCGCAGAACGGCATCCTCGAGGAGGTCCTGGTCCTCGGCTACCTGCTGCGCCGCCTCGACCAGCTCGGCTGGGCACCGGGCAAGGCGATCGCCCTGGCCGCGGTGGTGCGCGGCTCCTACCACCTGTACCAGGGGTTCGGCGGGTTCATCGGCAACGCCATCCTCGGCGTCATCTTCGGCGTGCTGTACAAGCGATGGGGCCGGGTGACCCCGATGATCATCGCGCACACGCTGATCGACACCGGTGCCTTCGTCGGCTACGCGGCGCTGCACGGCCACGTCTCCTGGCTCCCCTGACGCCCGGTCCCTGGTCCGCGCCACCAGGTTTTGTGGTGGTTGGCGCAACCATCACGTTCTTTTGTGGGCAGCGTGCCAACGACCACAAACGGCGCAGCGGTGGGTCAGAGCGAGACCGTCTACTCGACGATGAGCAGGCGCCCGCCCGGGTCACAAGGGGCGGGATTGTCCCATTCGTCACGACACTTCCTGTTGCGCGTTACCGCCAGCGTTCGCCGGAGTTTCTCCAGCCGGCTCCCCAACCCGGCGGGCGGCCCGTTCGTTGGAGAAGATGAGGGCTCGGGTCGCTGGGTGGTGAGGTGGATAGCTGGGAGCAGGCGCTGGCCGACCTGGCCAGCGGGCGAGGCGCCGCACTGAAGCGCCACGCGTTCCTGCTGTGCGGGAACGATGCCCAGGCCGACGACCTGGTGCAGGAAGCGCTGGTCCGGGCATTCACACGGCCGCTGCGAGTGCCGCAGCCCGGCGCGGCCGAGGCGTATGTGCGCGCGATCATGGTGAACCTGTTTATCGATGGCGCCCGCAGGCGCACCCGCTGGAGCCGGGTGGCGCCGCTGCTGCGGCCCGCCGACATGACGCCGGATCCTGCCGATCAGGTGTCCGACCACGACGCCATGCTGACCGCGCTGCGGAGCCTTTCGCCCCGCCAGCGGGCCTGCGTGGTACTGCGCTACTACCAGGACCTGCCCGTGGCCGAAGTCGCGGCCGTGCTCGGCGTGGGCGAAGGCACGGTCAAGCGGTACCTCAGCGAGGCGATGTCCCGCGTGGCCGTGCGGCTGTCCAGCGCCGAAAGCGGATAGCGGGAGGGGGCAAGGGAATGCCGATCGAGGAGCGGGAACTGCGCTCGCGCCTGGCGGAGTCGGCGGCGTTGGCCGGCCCGCCGCGCTTCACCACCGAAGACCTGGCCGGGCGGGTGCGGCGAATCAGGCGGGGACGGCGCAGGCGCGCTGGGATCATCGCGGCGGTCTCGGTGGTGGCGGTGGCATCGGCGGTCGCGATCCCGCTGGCACTCGGCGGGACAAGCCAGCCCGTCATCGGCGCGCCGCCGCCCCCACCGCCTGGACTGTCGTACACGGTCACGGTGAACGGCCAGAGGCGCGCGGTTCCGGCCACCGGAGCGGCACAGATATTCACCGTCGCCCCGGGCGAGAGACTCACGATGACTGTCGAGGTGACCGTGCCGGGGCCGCGGGCGATGACAGCCCTGTGGCTGGGCATCACCGACGGGGTACTGAGCGGGCACGCCAGCATGGAACCGGTCCTGGCGGCCAGCACCCGCGTGCCGCTGCGGCCCGGCGCGCACCGATTCGTGCTGCGCTGGACTGTGCCGGCTGGGCTTGCGCCCGGGAGCAGCCGCCAGCTTTCCGTTGAGTGGGCCTGGCAGGGGCCGGAACCGGGGAATGCAGAGCGGGAAGTCGCCTACTTCGCGGTGCCGCTGCCGTCAGGTGCCACGTCCCCGGCCGCAGTGGCGCGCCAGCTCCGCACCAAGGCCCTGCACGCGGTTACGATCTGTGACGGCGCCCGGCCTGCCTGGATCCGCGCCGTGCGAACGACCTTCAGCAAGGCAACGACCGTGGTGGGGGGAGGCAACGACATAGCGGGCAAACCCAGCGATGCCGTCTACCTGGTGCTGATGAAGGGTGACTTCACCCTCTATAGCGGCGGCCCTGTGCCGTCGTGTGCACAAGCGCCGACCGGGCACTACTTTTCGGCCATCGTCGATGCCGCCACCTTTGTGACCCTCGAAGCCGGTCTGGGCAACCGCCCGCCCCCGGTTCCGCTGCAGACCCTCGGACCGCTGCTGCACCTGACATAGACCAGTTCGGGCCTTCAGTCCACATCAGGGGTGGGTGGTCGGGGGGCGGTTTGTGGGCAGGCGTGCACGGTCCGTGCCCCGGCCTGCCTGGGCGGTAATCCTGTCAGAAACGGTGCTGCCGGGCTGATATCACAGGTCTGCGGTCCACTCAACGATCAGATGTCGGCCCTGGTCAGAGGCGGCCGGATTGTCGCATTCTTCGTAACACATTCTGAGCAGGCCGACGGGACAATAGGCACCGCTGGAGGGCGCACATCGACCGCGCGCCCGGTGCTCAGGATGGTGGTGAAGTCAGGCCCCTGGCGCGTAGGACTGCTTGGGTGCGGTCGGCGGCTTGGAGCTTGTCGAGGATGCGGGAGACGTGGTTTTGCACGGTCTTGAGGGAGATGCCGAGGGTGCGGGCGATATGCCGGTTACTGGCGCCATCGGCGAGTAGTTGGAGAACATCCCGTTCTCGTGCGGTCAGGTCTTCGGGGGCTGCCAGGGCGGTGCCAGCGCGCTGCGCCGGGGTGGCGGCTAGCAGCCGGGTGGCGATTCCGGCGCCGAATACGGCGCCTCCTGCGGCGACCGTGCGCAGCGCGGCGGAGATTTCCTCGCCGGATGCACCTTTGAGGATGTAGCCGCGGGCGCCTGCGGCCAGGGCTGCGAAGACGGTGTCGTCATCGTCGACCATGGTGATAATGAGCACGGCGGTGCCGGGTGCGATCTGGGTTGCCTGGCGGGTGGCTTCGACGCCAGAGGTGCCGGGCAGGTTGATGTCCATCAGGACCACGTCGGGGGGGTTGTGTGTGATAGCGGTGACCGCCTCGGTGGCGGTGCCGGCGGTGCCAGTGACCTCGATTTCCGGGACTGTCGCGAGCAGCCCGGCCAGGCCGTCCCGGAAGATGGGGTGATCGTCGACGATGAGGACTGTGGTCATGCCGACACCGCCGACGCGCGGGATGCCTGCGCAGGCGCGGCGGCGGGCAGGTGCGCCTCGACCTTAACGCCCGGCGTTGCGTCGGTGATCGTCACCGTGCCGCCGAGTTCTTCGGCTCGCTCCCGCATGATGGCCAGGCCGTTGCCGTGCCGGTTGCTAGCGGACAGGCCGGTGCCGTCGTCGATGACGGTGACCGAGAGCCCGGCGGTGGTCAGGGCGAGCGATGCCTGGCAATGGCGGGCGCGGGCGTGCCGGACGGTGTTGGTGACCGCCTCGACCATGATGCGGTAGGCGGCCACCTCGACGGCGGCCGGAAGCGTGGGCAGGTCACCAGGTGTGTCCACGCTCGCGGCGAGGCCGGTGGTTGTGGTCAGCCGCTCGACGGCCTGGGCGCAGGCACCGGCCAGGCCCAGTTCGTCCAGGGCAGGCGGGCGCAGCCCTTCCACCAGGCGCCGGACGTCCAGCACCGTGCGGCGGATTTCCTCGCCGAGGTCGTGCAGTTGCCGGGCAGCAGGTTCGGTCCCGTATGGCAGCAGCGCCCGGGCGGTCTCGGCCTTGAGGGTCAAGCCAGCCAGCGCCGGGCCGATGCCGTCGTGCAGGTCGCGGCGCAGCCGGCGGCGTTCTTCCTCGCGGGCCAAGACCAGTCGCTCGCGGGCGCGTTGCAGGTCATCGCGCAGCAGCCGGGCATGCAGGGCGCCGCCGAGGTGGCGGGCCAGATCCCGGACCAGCCGCTGCTCGGCGGCGCTGAGCTGGCGGTCCGGCGGCCTGTAGGCCAGCGAGCCCACCGTCGTGCCGTAGGCCTGCAGCACAATGCTGGTGCTGGGACTGGGGGCCGCGGCGGCGCCCGCTACGGCCTGGCCGCTGGGGTCGCGGACGCTGACTTCACGCAGGTC
>Ga0207700_10001206_pt1 | contig 14879 bp, 15 predicted proteins | sample LARL82metaG_FD_184348 | JGI IMG/M metagenome (GOLD analysis project Ga0207700, IMG submission 184348) | Corn, switchgrass and miscanthus rhizosphere microbial communities from Kellogg Biological Station, Michigan, USA - LAR L8-2 metaG... | ecosystem: Host-associated > Plants > Roots >...
CATGAGACGGGAAAGCGCCAGCGGATGATCCCGTACCGAGCTGTGCGACTCGCCGACGGCGCACGCCGAGTCGAAGCCAGCCTCGCCCACTAGCCGCCAGACCGTCCTCCTCCAGTAGCCGTGGGGATATGCGAAGCTGCGGATACGATGTCCCAAGGCCTCCGCCAGGATCGCGCTACTGCGTGTCAGCTCAGCCGCCACTGCCCGCTCGGGCAGCAGGTCGAGCTGGCGGTGCGTGTGTGAGTGCGCGCCGATCTCCACGCCCGCGGCCTCCAGCCCGGCGAGGTCGGCGTAGCGAAGCATGGCGGCGGCCGGGAGGACGGTTTCCTTCTTCCGGTCGTCGAGCGCGCCCGTGGCCACCTACAGCGTGCTGGGCATCTCCCGCTCCGCCAAAGCCGCCAGCGCATAATCGGCGAAGTCGGCGAATCCGTCATCCACGGTAATCAGGACAGGGCGCGGCGGAAGGACGGCACGCCCGCGCACGGCATCAACGTATTCAGACGCGGTGAGTGCATGGCGGCCGCTCGCCTTTATCGCGTCCAGATGAGTCGCGAAGACGGCAGGGCTTACCGTGAACGGGGCGATCCAGTCGGGGGGACTCTCGCAGATGGAATGGTAAACCAGGATCGGGACCGGACCCGCCGCGGCGTCTTCATCCTGTGTTGGTCGGCCGGGACGAGGCTGAGTAGCCGATGGCATGGATTCTCCGGAAGGGTTGCTCAGCGTGCGGAGGCAGGATCGTAGGCGTCACGCCAGGACTAGTGCCCGCGGCAGAACACGCTGGGCAGGTTGCTAGAGGATCCTAGCACCACCTGACTCTCATGCCGTCCGCCAGCCACCATGCCCGCTTACGGGTGCTGCCAGACCCGCATATAGTCCACCCTCATGGTGGCTGGAGCCTGGTAAGGATCTCCGGACGCATAGCTCAGGATCAGGAACATCGGCGCGGAGGTAATCCCCGAAGTCACGCTCCCGATGTCGGCACCGTCGTAGTAATAGGTCACGATCCCCGGCTCCCAGTCCGCGCCAAAGACATGCCAGCCGCCCGCGTAGGTCCCGTCGGGGCAGCCGGTCTGACTCGGGCCTCCGGCCCCTACCCCGACCGGATTATCCGGGCCATGGAAGTGCGCACACACCGCGCCGGTGAGGCCTTCGGCGATGTCGATTTCGCCATCCTCAGGCCAGCTCTGGCCGTCGGCCCACACGTCCGGCCAGTTCGCGGTCTCGCTCGGGTTCCCGGGCACCGCAGGCAGCCACACCCGCGCTTCGATGAACCCGTACGTGAAGTTGAACTTGCCCCGGGTGGTCACCACGCCGGTGGTATAGACCTGATCGCTTACGCCGCAGTCCTCGCTCTTCTGGATCAAAGTCAGGCCAAGCGTCCCGCCGCCCTGGCTGACCTGGGCGGGATCGTAGCAGTCCTTTTCCGCGGAATCGATCGGGGGGGTGATGCCCGAGCCGTACCAGCCGGTCGACCACTTGGCCGTGTCCAGGCTGGTGCCGTTGAACTCATCGTCGAACGTCAGCTTCCAGTCGCCGCGGACACCGGTCGGCATCAGTGTCTGCCGTGTCGGCGGTGTCTGTTTCCGCGGGAGTGGTCGGTGCGTAGGCGTTGGCTTCGGGGTGGGGGCCGGTATGATCGGCCACCGTGCAAGCCCGTACGTCGAGGGCGGGGGCGGGCTCGTTAGGGACGGGCTCTTAACACGGACGGCAGCCCGTCCAGACCCGCTGGCAGACGCCAGGTGGGAGACCTCGATTGCTGTTGCCGTTCCGAGCAGCATGACGCCGACGAGAAAGAGGCCTGTAATGGCAGCGGCGGCAGAGGGTGAGCGTCGGCTGCTGTGCTTACGCCGCTGATGCTGGCCCCGTGGAGGGCTTGGCGCAGCCATGCGTGCCATAACACCCCCTCTGGTCCATGCTGATCCAGGAACGCCGAGAGTGCTTAGCCCCACCACACGGGCAAATCAAGCGTTGCTGGTGTCAAGGTTGTACATGTTACCGGATACATGCGTGGTGCAGGTTGCGAATTGAGGTAGCGGTCACCGGTAACTACGCGGCGGGACATTACCAGCCGTGATCGTCCGGTCTCTGGCGAGAACAGGCGTCGGCGAGATGTAGGAAGTTGCTAACCTGCTGGCTTATGGCCGGTCTACGCTACTCGCTTCCCCTGAAAACGGACGATGCTATCCGGATGCGAAAGAAACGGACAGCATAGCCGCTATCGTGCTGGAGTGGCCTATTCCGGATGAACGTCTGTAATCTTTATGCTTACCCTTTCATCGGCCGAACTTTCCGGAGAGCGTAGGTCAGATATTCGAATCCTATGATCGCAACCCGTGAATCCTCCATATTGTCTACCGCAGGTCGAGCTGGCGGTGAGTGCGCGAGTGTGCGCCGACCTCCACGCTCGCGGCTTCCAGCCCGACAGGGGCGATGTAGCGAAGCATGGCGGCGACCCGGACGTTCACTTAGCAGGCGGTCGGGTACGGGTCGGGGGCAGTGTCGGCCGTGACGCTGCTCGGCACGGTCGGCATGTTCGGCCTCGGCATCTTGCTCATCGGCGAGCCTCCCGCCCCGAAATGATAGGCATCGCGGCGACCAGCTCGGGGTTCGATCAAGCCTGCTGATGCACCCGTAACTAGAGCGGCGTGTGTGCACCAGAACATGGACATACGTGACCGAACCCACGAAAAATGCCAGTAACGGACACGAAATTCACGCAGAAGGGTAAACCGCACCTGTCGCCCCAGCGTCGTCTGAGTGTCAGAGTGTTACGCCACCCGTTCCAAGGGACCCAGAGACCGATGTGGCTGCGCCAGACCTTTGTCCCGGCCCATAACCGCGATCACGAACTATCCTGCTTCGATGGGAGAGCGGGGGGAGGTGACTTGTGACGGACGTATTGCCCGGGCGTAGCGCTCACGCGCCTACCGGGCAGGGCCGACGATCGGCAGCACCGCCGCGGTCCCCGCGGACGGTTGCCATTGATACGTGGCGGCGGCACAGCGACCTGCTCGCTAACGCGGGCAGCCTAGCGGCGACTACCGGGGTGACGTCGCTGCTGGGGTTCGGTTACTGGACAGTGGCGGCCCGGACGTTCACCCAGCAGGCGATCGGGTACGGGTCGGCGGCAGTGTCGGCCATGACACTGCTTGGCACGGTCGGCATGTTCGGCCTCGGCACCTTGCTCATCGGCGAGCTTCCCCGGCGCCGGTCGCGCGGCGGCCTTGTCGCGGCTGCCCTTGCCGCTTGCGGCCTGGGCTCACTGGCCCTCGGGGTGGGTTTCGCTCTCGTGGCTCCGCATCTCAGCGTCCGCTTCGCGGACATGCTCGGGTCACCCGAGCGGGCAGCATTGTTCGCGGTGGGGGTCGCCGTGACCGGCGTGGCCCTGGTGTTCGACCTGGCGACCATCGGCCTTCTGCGCGGTGGGCTGCAACTGTCGCGCAACATAGCCTTCGGAGCCATCAAGCTGGTGATCTTGGTAGCTGCCGCGATGGTGCTGCACGATCAATTCGGCGCCGGCATCACCGTGTCCTGGGCGGTAGGGATGGCGCTGTCGTTCGTGCCGGTCGCGATCTGGCTGAGACTCCACCGGACCCGGATACTGCCCCGCCCCGAATGGAGAGTCCTGCGCGGCCTTGGCAAGACCGCGATGGCCCACAACTGGCTGAACCTCGCCGTCGCGGTGCCACCTTCGCTGCTCCCGGTGCTGGTGACGGTCATCGTGTCACCGTCTGCGAACGCGGCGTTCTACGTCGCCGAGATGCTGATCACCTTCTTGTTCGTCGTGCCACAACACTTGTCGACCGTTCTCTTCGCGGTGGCGGCGGCCGATCCTCAGGTGATCGCCCGGAAGCTGCGCTTCGCTTTGCGGCTGTCATACTCGATCGGCCTGCCAGCCGTGGCTGTCGTCTGCCTGTGTGCCCACTGGGTGCTTAGCCTGTACGGGCGTGGCTACGCACTTATAGCGACCCTCCCCATGATCCTGCTTACTCTCGCTTACCTGCCTTATGTTCCTAGGGCGCTTTACCTCGCGGTATGCCGAGCGACCGGCAAGATAACACGAGCGGCCGTCGTCTTGACGACGTTCTCAACCCTGCAGATAATCGCTGCGATCGTAGGCGCCAAGGCAGGCGGACTACTGGGGATGTCGGTGGCGCTCCTCGTTGAGGCCTTCGCCGAGACGTTGGTAACCGTCCCCGCTGTTACCCGCAGCGCCATTGGCAGCGGCCGTCACCGGCAGAGCAGGCGACCGACTGCCGCCCCGGCTCAGGACCGGAGCCAGCACGGTCCTGCCAGGGATCAGTGGGTTCGGAATCAGCCTCAGTCCCGGCCCGGCTTCCCCCCTGATGCGCGCCCGGCCGAGCAGAAGCAAGACGCTCCTGCGGGACCGGGGCAGCGGCGTAATGGCGAGATGACCCGCCAGGTCAGCGCGGCAGACGCACGTGACCAGCGAGCGATGGGTGGTGCTGCCCCGCCCGGGAAGATGCCGCCGAACGGTTACCCCCGCCCTGCCGCCCCGGCCAGCCAACGCGGCCAGCGCGATCAGCCTGGGGGGGAGGAGAGGCGGGAGGATCCGGCTGGGACGCGTCGTCCACCCGCCGCGTTATCCTCAGACGTCCCGATGGCCACGCCAGGCCTCGGCTTTAATCGCAGGTGGTGGCCCGCCAGCGTCGTAGGCCAATGGTCGTCGTAGGCCGGATCCGCAAGGGCAGGACGGGACGCCGATTTTCAAGCACCGCTTAGCTCATGTTCCCGTCGTCTATCCTCCATGGGAGGGGACGTTGGCTCGCCCTGTGGACTTGGACACGAGCAGCCGGGCGACCAAGCAAGGGGCTAGGGCTGAACAACGCGAGCGGTGGACTGCCCTGCCAGACCAGCCGGTACGTCGAAAAGGGAGAGATGGCCGTGAAGGCCAGTTCAGTATCTGCGGTAATGCGACTGATCGAAGTGCGTCTCGCCCTTTATGCCCGGCGCATCCCGGGCCTGAAGCCCCGACTGGTCGAGCTTTTTGCGGCGGACCTACGCGATCTGCACGATGTCTTGGAGCGCACCGGCCTCAGAGGTCATTACTGGGTCTGGAGCGGACTCTTGCTGGGCTGGGCTCGCGAAGGCGCCATCTTGCCACATGACAGCCTCGACGCCGATTTCGCAGTAACTGATGATGATTTTCACCGCCTTGCAGCGGCAGTGCCGGAAATCGCGAAGGCCGGCTTCCGGTGTGATCGACGATTCGTGAACAATGAGGGACGTGTCACCGAGGTTTGCTTCATGCGCCACGGTGCCCGCTTCGAGTTCTTCCGGATGTTCCCTGAAGGCGGCCGACTCCGCTATTTCATGTTTGACTCCATGGCAGGCGAAAATATCGAGCTTGAAGCGTCCCTGCCTGAGCAGGCGAAAGTTCCGTTCTCCTTCCTGGGCCGTACCTGGCTCAAACATGAAGATCATGAGCTGGAGCTCCGGTCGATGTACGGTACCTGGGAGATTCCAGATCCTTCGTGGTCCTACTGGGAAGCGCCCGATATCTATGCACGCCGCACCTGGCACTTCCCTGATTACGACTGGCGCGGCGGGGCAGCTGCCCTGACCGATGACCTCTCCCCGCCGACGCGGCCCGGCGGCGCCACGGCGGGAGATCGCTGAGGCGGGGAAGCGCCGGTAACCGAGGACATGATCGCCGGAGTACTCGCCTTCCACGCCCGGCAGCGCGACCGCGACCCAGCGGGCCGCCGGCGGCAGGGTACCGGGCGGAGAGCCTGCAGGTCCTGTTCGGTGAGGGCGGATCGGACCGTCAGCAACATCCTGCCGGTGACGGGGGCAGCTGGCAGCAACGATGGCAGGCCAGCGGCGCGGAAGATCAGGCCGACTAGCGGGTTGCGATCACCGCCGCGTGTGCTGGCCGTTCCCGGACGAGAACGGCCGGCGAGGAAGGTCAGTCCTTGAAGCGGATGAGCTTCTTGACCCCGCTGCGCACCGCATGATCGACGGCAGTGACCGGGAGACGCTCCAGGCAGTACTCCTCGTAGTCATACGCCGTTCCGCCGACTCGCCGCTTGAAGTCGGCAATGCCCTTCGACGTCCCGGATTCGCCCTGGTGAAAATAGCGGCATCCGGCCTTGCAGGCGTCCTCGATCGCGCACTTCATCATCAGGTCGGGGGCACCGCTGCGACCGACCCGCTCCCGGTCCAGGACGACCCGAGCGGCGTTCGCGTTGTGGTAACTGAGGACGAGGCATGCCGCTGCTGGCTGCCTGTCGACGTAGGCGACGTAGATCCGGCAGGCGTCCCGCATGATTCGCGCGATGGCGACGAACTTCCGTTCCGGGTCCCGTCGGTGTCCGCGTAGCCGGGCCAGCAGCAGCGGCTCGTGCTGCTGGGAGGCCCACCGCTGGGTCGCCCGGCGGAACAGGTCGTAGTACACAGGAACCAGCCGTCCCTGGTCATCACACTCGACGACGACGCCCGCCTGCTCCGCCTTGGTCACGTACTTACGGGTGGAGGCCGAGAACCGGCCATGCCAAACCGCATCGAACCCGCCATCCAGGTCGATGGCGTGCGCCATCCGAGCGACCCTGTGGGCCCCGGCAGGCATCGCCGCCCTCCAGACGTCAGCAGCCCGGGGATTCGGGCGGATGTTCAACCGCACGTACGGCGCGTGGGTGGTCAGGTCGTCGACGACCGCACGGACGTGCTCTGCTTTCACCGGGGACGTACTCACCAGGCCGCCGATGCCCCAGCCCCATGGCATCGACCCCGGCAGGTCCACGGCGCCGGGAACCCAGCGGTACCCGACCAGGGGCAGCACGATCTGCACGCCGTCGTCGAAGGTGTACAGCCTGCTGCGGTCCCGGCGATGAGTACTGCGGCACAGCGCATCTGTCCACTGCGGCGACTGGTACGGGACCGCCTCGGCATCCCGGTCGAAGACCGCCTGCCAGATTCCGCGCGGCGCCGGACTCACCACATTCCGGAGAGCAGCGACCTCGGTCACCACTGATCCCCCTTCTAATGCGAGAACATTGCAGCCATATCATGACGGGCCGCTAGCCCGATCGATGACGATCCAACGCCTTTACCAGCCATTTACCATATAGCTTGACCGTCATCACAGGTGATCATCTTCTGCCCTAATAGCAGGTGATCATCCGGAATCACACGTAACCTACCTGAAACCCGCAGCTGACATCAACCGGCTTGGACATAGCCGGGCTTGGATGGCCGGCAGGGGCGTCCCCGACAACCCCCGGCTCGGGACTGGGCCAGCCGCCGACGCAAGCAGGAGCCACCGCCAGCGGGCCAGCACGCCGTTCGGCCCGGCGCGCTTCTTGTCGATGAGCATGGCCGGCAAGGGCTTGATTCGTATACGCGAACCGGGCCGAGGTCTGCGACCCGACCGGTAGCTGTCCGGGCCCCGCGTAACTGATCGCGGCGTTCCCGGACACGGCAGATGACCTGCCGGGTGGCCGCCGTGGACTGCGGGACGAACTCGCTGCGGCTGCTGCTGGCGGACCTCGATCCCGGCTGTGCCAGGCTGGCCGACGTGGTCCGGCGGATGGAGATCGTCCGGCTCGGGCAGGGGGTGGACCAGACCGGGTGGCTCGCGCCCGAGGCGCTCGCCCGGACCATAGCATTGCTGCGTGATTACGCGGGCGTCGTCGCCGACTCGGGCGCGCAGGCGGCGCGGATGGTGGCGACCAGCGCCACCAGGGACGTCGGCATGCAGACCCGGCGGGACACCGCGGAGTTGACGCTCGCCTTGCCCGGCCGCGGCGTCCGCTCGTCCGTGCTGCGGCTCCCCGGCGCCACCGATCCGCTTAGCTCACCAGTTCGGGTGCTGGCTGCCGGGCGGGCTGGGCTGCGGCGGGAGCGGGCTCGGTGCGCTGCTTGGAGTAGTGGAAGCGCTCGACGAGAATCGTGCGGAGAACCCGCCAGCCGTCACTGGCCGCGTTCAGGTTGCTGACGCCGTGGATCCGCGGATGCTCGTAGCTCGGGACCTCCGCGACCGTCAGCCCGGCCTGGGCGACGCGGATGTTGATCAGGGTCTCGACCTCGAATCCGTCGCCCCACAGCCGGGTGCCGTCGGCCGCGGCGGGCGCATCGGCGTCAAGGCCGAACACCGGGACGTGGCGGCGCCAGAAGACGTTGTACCCGTAGCACAGGTCCGAGTACCGGGTGCCGCACAGCAGGTTGACCAGGCCGCTGAGCACCCGGTTACCGGCGCTGCGCAGGCGGGTGATGTCGCTGCTGCCGCCGCCGGCGGCGAACCTGCTGCCCTTGGCGTAGTCCGCGCCGCCCAGCAGCGCCTCGACGAACGCCCGGATCTCGCCCGGGTCAGCCGAGCCGTCGGCGTCGACCATGGCGATGATGTCCCCGGTGGCCGCGGCGAACCCGCAGGCCAGGGCGTTGCCCTTACCGGAGCGGGTCTGCGTGACGATCCGCACGCCGGGACGCAGCCGGCGGGCGGTGGCCACCGTGTCATCGGTGGAGCGGCCGTCGACGATGATGACCTCGTGCAGCGCGGGCGGAAGCTTAGAGAAAACATAGGGCAAGTTACGCGCCTCGTTCAGCGTGGGGATGACCACGCTGACCTTCGGCCAAGGCATCTCAGCAAAGGAGCGGGGCGCCGCCACCCCGTCTCCCGGCTCCCGCAAACCGAACCCGGGACCCGTCAACCACGAATCGTCAACCGATGAGCACTGTCCGGAAAATTGGGTAGCCGCAGCTCTCCCACCAACCATTATTGCCCTCCCGAGTGCCTTGCCGAAGCTGGCCGCCACTCCCCAACGGCGGCTCGCGGCAAGAATGGCCTACATGTCAGGTCGACCCATTACGTACTAATGACGTGCGAGTGAACAAAACGGTTTACCGTGTAACCAGCCGATCACGGCCTGTACGCGATCCCCCGGAAACCGCAGCTCGCGGCGCCGACACCCGCACCAGCGAGCAGCCAGCAGCCCCGGACACACGGCGAACCCCTCGCCCGGATCACCTCACCGCCGCCCGCCGTGCGCAGGCCAGATGCCCCCCGGACCCCCCGTTCCGAGCGATCATCACAACACGGCAACTATCACCGCACAAACGCCCGGACAAGCGGCCGCAGTGGTGGACGGCCCGGAGGGTGGTTCCTCTGGGCTACCTGACCCCCGGCCACCCGACCTAAGGGCCGGATCAGCCGCGTTTCGCTCCCGTCCTCAGCCGTCGCCGGTCACACATCTTTGAAGCCGATTATTTTCTTGACCAGACCGCGTGAGCTGGTCCGGACGGCTTCGATGGGCAGCCGCTCGGCGCGCAGGGAGTGGACGGGGCGCGGGACAGCGCCCAGCTTCTCCTTAAATGCTGCCAGCGGCGAAGCGGGCCGGGTCATGCCCATATCGTAGAAGCCGTACCCATTCTGGCAAGCTTCCTCGATGGCCAGCCGGTGCAGCAGGTCGTTGGCCCGCGTGGGCCCGGCAAGCTGCTTGTTCATCGCGCCCCTCCAGTATTTTGCGTACGCTCCGGAGGACAACACGACGATGGCCGCCACAGGTTCGCCCTTGGACCGCGCCATCCAGACGGCGCAGCCACTCCCGAAGTGTTTGGCCACCGCGGCCAGCATCGCGGGCGGAGCGAACCGGATTGTACGCCAGCGGGTCATCCAGAGCGGCTCGTGCTGCATGCCCGCCCAGCGCTCAATAGAGGAATCCAGAAGGCTGAAGAATTCGGGCAGCAGGCGGCCGGACCTGTCGACCTCGACCTCGAGGCCGCTGCGCTCCGCCTTGCGGATGGCTGTGCGTACGGTACCGCGGAATCTGTCCTGCCAGACGGTGGCGAAGCCGCCGGCAAGGTCTAGTACATGGCACTGCATGCCATGCTCAACGGCGGCGAACTGGCTGCTCGCGCTCAGCCAGTCGCCGGCCGTGCCGGGCCGGAGCTTGATCTCGGTAACCATCGTCCGGCGGCGGGCCACGTCCGCGAGCACAGCGGCCGCCTCGGCGGGGGCGATGCGGCCGCCCTCGCTGATGGGCCCGCCCATGCCCCATTCTCCGGGCCATGACCCCGTGGTCGTGGACCAGGCCGGCGCGCGGCGCGGACGGGCAAGAGGGAGGACCACCTGACGGCCGGAGGCAAACTGATAAAGGACGCTGATGTCCCGATACCGCCCTGCCTCCAGGACGGCATCGTGCCAGGCCAGCGACTGCGTCACCAGCGCCTCCCGGTCGGAGCGGAGCAGCGAGGCCCACACCTCCCGCGGTACCGGACTGGTCATCAGCGGTCGGCAGTCGCCGGCGCTCATTGCGGCCTCGCCGCCTGGAGTCCGGCGAGGCTCAGTCTACGCAGGATGAGCCGGCCGGCGGCGTGGCTGGCTTGCGCCGAAACCAGCGGAATCACGGTGAGCGTTCTGGGAGCAATCGCCCAAGCATGATCGCAGCCAGGCGCCGTAAATGCTGGAACGCCTGCTAGCCGGGAACGATCATACATGCCTAGAGCTGCAGCAAATGTGCTGCTCAGGCTACTCGGTGTTGACCTCCCCGCTGCCTGGCCAGTCGGTGTCACGAAGCCGGGCGGATGGACGGTACCCACGTTTCTTGCACACTCCGAGTAACAAGTTATCTGATTGGGTTTCAATTGGTTGCGTTACAGGGGTTTCGGATAGGGATGTCGGGGATTGGCTGGGTCCTGGGTGCTGCTACTGCCGTTGTGGTGGCTGGGCGGTGCTGGCGGGCCGCGGGGCGGGTGCGGTCGGGGAGGAGTACCCGGGACCGGCCGGGCGTTCGCGAGTCCAGGATGCAATACGACAATGACGAAAACATGAAGCAAAGTGCCGGATCCGCCATGTATTCGCAGGCGGATTCTCTCCTCGTGTGATGACCGGGCTGGCTTCGGATCGACCATATTGACGTCGCGCTGATCGAACTGCTGGCCGCCGAGCCCGGGATCGGCGTGCCGGAGGCCTCTCTCGGCGCCTCGGCACGTGCAGGCGCGCCTGGAGCGGAAGCAGGAGCGCGGCGTGATCAGCGGGTACGAGCGCTGAAGGACAGACCTGGGTCGTCGCACCGTCGGTCGACGGCGACCTCGCAGCGCACTGTAGCCGCACCGTGCCAGAATCGTCGGCTCGTTGCCCCCAGTCTGATCCTTTCGCCTGCCCTGGCCGGACGTTGCTGGGCCCGCTCGGCCGCCGTCCCCCCGAGCCACCGAGTCACCATCTCGAGAGAGTGAGGTTAGTCTGACGAGGGAACAGCCTGGCTGACCTAGCGGGGATACCATGCCATGTAGCCACAGACGCTAGGCTGATTCAGTCCCGTGACCTTGGATGATGGGTACTCCTTCATGTCTGTTTGGATCTCGTATCAGAGATGCGCTAACCCTGGACGCGCTGTCGCAGACGTCCAGATGCTTCGGGCTGGGGCGTTCTGCCCGGTGATCTCATGACCAGTCTCATCCGACCGGAGCCGGGCAAATCCACCGCAATGCCCCTTAACGTTTCGTACCGTGTGGGCCGCATCGCTGATGTGGTCAAAGGCCGCTGGCTCGACCTGGGGTGTGCAGACGGGGGGTACACCGCCGAGCTGCTGCGGCAGGGCGCAGCCGAGGTGATCGGGGTGGACGCCGAGGAGGACCGGATCGCCCAGGCGGCCGCCAGGAATCTGCCGCATGCCTCGTTCCAGGTCGCCCAGAGTGAAAATCTCCCGTTTCCGGACGCGTACTTCGACGGCGTCTTCATGAACGAAGTGTTCGAGCACGTGACCGATGAAAAGGTCACCATGCGTGAGGTCGCGCGTATTCTGGCACCTGGTGGCCGGCTCGTCCTGATAAGCCCGAATCGCTGGTTTCCCTTTGAAGGTCACGGTATGCGAACATCCCTTTTCAAGACCGGGAACCCCGTACCGCTGCTGCCTTGGCTACCTCAGTCGCTGGCGAGCCGGTGGATGACCGCGCGCAATTACTGGCCACGACAGCTGGCGGATCACGTCCAGGCAGCAGGCCTGACCGTGGAGAGCCGCGAATTCATCTGGCCAGTCCTCGAGATGTATCCCTGGCTTCCCAAGTCCCTGCGTGACGCATACCAGGACCACATTCGTTTCTTCGACCAAACGCCCGGTCTTCGCCGGTTCGGAGTGTCAACGCTGGTGATAGCCTGTCGTAACGGGCAGCCCCAGGAAGCGGGATCGTCGAGTGGCTAACCGAAGCGCAGAGATCCGGCAATCTGCGGCCTGGCAAGCCGACATGCTCGATGTGACTGCGATTGTGCTGTCGGTCTCGCTGGTCGCATTGGTCTTCGTCGGCTGGTCTGGGCCGCTGCGGGTTCTGCTGACGGTAGCCTTCGCGTTTTTTGTCCCCGGGCGAGCCATCGTCGGCAACTGGCCGCGGATGGGACAATGGTCCGAAGCGGCCACGTCGATGGTACTCAGCCTCGCGGTACTGGTTCTCCTGACGACAGTCATGTTGTGGGTTCATGCCTGGCATCCGCTGGGTCTGTTCCAGGTTGTGGCTGGGCTGAGTCTCGTCGGGTTGATCATCGGGCTGGCTCGTCGGCGTCGGCGTACACCTGGGGCCTGAACGGTGAACGTCGTGCAGAACCAGGGCGATCGCACGGGTTTCCTGTCCTCGGGTAATTCCGTGTATAAGCAGTGGCACATCTCAGATGTCCTCCTGCCGATCAGCCTCGTCATGTGGGCGGTGGCAGTAGCTCGTACCGATACCAAAGTACTCGGGCCATACGGGCTGCTGTCGGTCCTGCCGCTTGTCTTCTATGCGGCAATCGCTCTTCTCATCGTGTCGGTCGCGACTGAGCTGACCCGCCAGCGGCTTTCTCGCTGGCGGATGTCTGCGCATGCTACAGCACTTGTAGTCATGCTCTACGGAACCGCTCCTATTGTATATTCACAAGGGCGGTACTCATGGCTCTATAAGACTGTCGGTGTTGTTCAGTACATGGGCGCGCACGGCAGGATCAATCAACAGATCGATATTTATCAAAACTGGCCAGGATTCTTCGCATTCGCGGCCTGGTTCGACAAAGTAGCTGGCGTGACGAGCCCTCTCGCTTATGCCAAATGGGCTCAGCTGGTAGTAGAACTTGCAGTCTTGCCGCTGCTGTACCTAATCTATGAAGCGCTGTCATTGCCGGTTCGTCAGCGTTGGGCTGCGCTACTGCTTTATTCGGCAGCTAACTGGGTGGGCCAGGATTACTTTTCGCCGCAGTCTCTAGGGACGATCCTCAGCCTGGGCTGCATGGCGATTGTAATGAGATGGATGTACGCAGGCAACTCGTGGGGGCGGTATGTGTCCGGCAGACAGCATGCCGAAGATAAGTTCAGAGCGTATACAGAAAAGCAGCCCGCCGAGCAAGTAAGTCACCTTACTCTTGTCTTTATCGCGCTCATCATCGTTTACTCGGCACTGACCTACACGCACGAGATATCGCCGTACATAGTGGTGACCCAGCTGGGGGCTCTCGCGATAGTCGGTCTCTTCAGGCCCCGGTGGCTGCCAATTGCGTTGGGCGCCGTGGCGATTATCTACTTTATTCCGCGCTTTTCATATGTGAATAGCCACTGGGGCGTACTTGCTGCTATAGGCTCATTCTTCAGCAACGCCGCTCCGCCATCGCTGGCAGATAGCTCGGCTTCTATTTCCTCCAGCCAGGTGATTGTCCAGCACTGCGCGGACGTGCTTTCAGTACTGATATGGGTTCTTTCCCTTGTTGGGGCCTGGCTGCGGCGACGATCCCGGCGAACTGTTGCAGCCTTGGTCATCCTGGCGTATTCACCACTGATCGTGCTGCTGGCAGGGGCCTACGGCGATGAGGGTATCCTCCGCGTCTATCTCTTCTCGCTGCCATGGAGTGCGGCTCTCGCGGCCGCGGTACTGACGCCCACTCCCCGTCTGCCCGTCAAACCCCGCCGAGGCGGCGAGGACGGCGAATCCCGGCGGATCCGCCGGTTCCGGGCCGAAGCGTTGCGCGCGCCAGTCGTCCTCGCCGTGGTCGTTGCCCTATTTCTGGTCGCCTTCTTCGGTAGCGATCAGTGGAACACCATGTCTGACTCCGAGGTTGCGTCGGTTACATCATTTGAGCAGACGGCGCCTGGGGGGCCTGTACTCGCCGCTAACGGCAATGCTCCACTAAACGATACCGCCAGGTACAATTTGTTCCCGGTCGCGGAAATTTTTGGATCCGGCGCCGTTTTCGGCACCAAGAAGCCGCCATCTGACATTGCCCTTGAACTGGCAGACCAGGCTGCTCGCTCTACATCAGGCGATCAGCCAGCCTATGTGATGGTTACGTCGTCTATGATTGCCTACGGCCAGAATTACGGGACACCTACTAGCTATTTCACGATTCTACTGAACTCGCTGGCCCGCTCCAAGTACTGGAAACTGGTCACCCGTAGTCCTGGCGCCGTAATATACGAACTGCCACCGAAGACATTCCCCAAGGGATTCAGCGAGAACGGCCCCACGCCGTATTTCGTGGTTCCATGACGCCATGCGTGACGACCCGGGACCAGCTACCTGTGATGCTGATGGTGCTCATCGGCCAGCCGCCGTCCGGGCATCGGTCGGCTAGGGCCGGGGGCCCATCTGGTGGACACGGCGGTACTGGCGCCAGCCGAATGCGAGCACGCGGCGGCGGCCTGTCATGACCCGGGCCCCCGGGGCGGTCATCCACGCTGCCACTGTGGAGGCGTCCGTCCCGGACTTGACCATGAGACGGGAAAGCGCCAGCGGATGATCCCGTACCGAGCTGTGCGACTCGCCGACGGCGCACGCCGAGTCGAAGCCAGCCTCGCCCACTAGCCGCCGGACCGTCCTCCTCCAGTAGCCGTGGGGATATGCGAAGCTGCGGATGCGATGTCCCAAGGCCTCCGCCAGGATCGCGCTGCTGCGTGTCAGCTCAG
>Ga0207700_10001213_pt1 | contig 14782 bp, 23 predicted proteins | sample LARL82metaG_FD_184348 | JGI IMG/M metagenome (GOLD analysis project Ga0207700, IMG submission 184348) | Corn, switchgrass and miscanthus rhizosphere microbial communities from Kellogg Biological Station, Michigan, USA - LAR L8-2 metaG... | ecosystem: Host-associated > Plants > Roots >...
GGACGACGCGCAGGACTCGTGGGAACGGCGCCACCCTGGCGACTGGGCGCACTACGCCGCGAAGCCCAGCGAGTGACTCGCCGCGCGAAGCGGTTGACCTGCGAAGATTTTCAGCGCAAGATATGATCTGAATAGTCCCCTGCACTGTGCCCTCAGCGCCCGCTCAGGGCGCTTTCCCGTTTGAGAGGGCGGCCCATGCTAGGCACCGCGTTCCGCAAGGCCACCTACAGCAACTCGTTCAGCAACTGCGTGGAGGCCCGGTGGCGCAAGTCGTCCCACAGCAACAGCGGCGCGTGCACCGAGGCGCGTCTCGCGGGTGGTGCCGTGCAGGTCCGCGACTCCAAGCTCGGCGGCGGCAGCCCGGTGCTGGCGTTCACCCCGGCCGCGTGGCAGGCGTTCCTGGACGGTGTGAAGTGCTGAACGGAAACAGCACCTACGGCAGCAGCAACAGCTCGGTCACCGCCGCCCCGGATCCGCTTGGCGCACCACTGGGTGAGCCGCGCCCGTGGCAGTCGTTCGCCGTGGTCTGGTGACCCTTGTGCCGTTCGGCCTTGTCACCAACCGGCAGGTACTCGCCGCCGTCGCCATCCTGCAAGCATCCGTTGACACCCTCCAGCTGAAAGCAGACGCCCTCATGACCGAGCAAGCCGGAATCGACGCCGCAGCCCAGGAGATCCAGGCCGACGTCGCCGCCGAAGGCGCCGCGCTGACCGCGATCCAGGCGGAGATCGCCAAGCTGCAGGCGGGGAACCCGGCGCTGGACCTGTCCGGCCTGACGTCCGCCGTGGCCGCACTGGGCACCGAGACCGCCGCCGAGCAGGCCGCCGTACCGCCGGCAGGCTGACGGGCGGCTGGCGTGCTGGTCACCGTGGACGTCCCCGACGGCACGCCCCTCGACGGCGCCGTAGTGGAACTGTCCGTCGGCCCAGACGGCCAAGTCAGCGCCGAGGTGCGGATCCCCGCGCCGGCGGTGACCGGGTACGAGGACGCCACCAGCTTCAACTCCTCGATCTGACGCATGGGCGAGACGCCGCCGGGAGGGCTGCCACGCTGGCTGGCCGTGGTCCTCGGCGTCCTGCTGGTGGCGCTGATCGCAACCCTGTGGCTGAAAGGCTGACCGGAGGTAACCATGTTCGGCATCGCCGCGGTCGTCGCGTTCGCCATCGCCCTGCTGATGTACGCGTTCAGCCTGAGCTCGGGCAAAGTGGTGGACTACGTCCTGTTCACGCTGATCGGCCTGCTGTGCCTGGCGCTTGACCGCGGGTACGGCTGGTACGCCACCCGCCGCGGCGGCAGCGCCGTCTGAAATGTACATCTGATGTACATCAGCCTGTTTGGCGTCCTGGTCGTGATCCTGATCATCGTGCTGATCGTGTTCCTGTGGCGGCGGCGCTGACCATGCGCCGCTGCTACGGATGCGATGAGGCCGAGGCCATGTATGAGGCGCATCTTGACCACGACGCGACGCCGGTAGTGCTGCTCTGCGGCGCCTGCGCCATCTGGGAACGCGATGCGGGCAGTGTCGTATGGATACGCAACCGGCGGGCAGCATGACCACGCTGCGGGACTACCAGCGGTGGGCGCGCAAAGGCACCACCACCCAGCGCGGCTACGGCAGTAGTATGGTGTTGTGGAGAAGCGCTGCACCAAGTGCAAGCAGGTTAAGCCACTAACTGAGTTCGATACCGGTGGGCATACCGGCAGGCAGTCGTACTGCAAAGCATGTCGCCGCGAGATGCGCCGCACTGCTTACGTGCCACATCCGAAGCCCCGCATCTCGGTTGATCTCGGCCAGCGATTCGGCAGGCTGACCGTTCTGGGCGAGACGGCGCCGCGGAACGGCTCCCGGCGCGTGTTCTGCGCATGCGACTGCGGCAACGACGTGACCACGAACCTGCAATCGCTGATCAAGGGCGAGACGACCTCATGTGGCTGCTACCACCGTGAGTTGCTAGCACAGCTGAGCAAGTCTGCGGAGCAGCGCGCACGGAGAACAAAGCACGGCCAGACGCACCACCCGCTCTACTCAACGTGGAACGGCATGATGGCCCGCTGCTACGACGAACGCCATGCTGGGTTCAAGAACTACGGCGCTCGCGGCATCACTGTCTGCGAGGCATGGCACGACGTCCGCGTGTTCGTGGCATGGGTGGAACAGAACCTCGGTGCCCGCCCTGATGGCCGCACCATGGACCGCATCGATAACGATGCTGGCTATGCGCCAGGCAATATCCGCTGGGCAACGTACTCCGAGCAGCGGCGCAACAGGCGCAGCAAGGAGAAGCGTGATGCCGACGCAACGCGATTGGCAGCGGTACGCGCGTAAGGGTTCAACCAAGCAACGAGGCTATTCGGGCCAGCATCCACGCCTGCGCGCCCAGTGGAAACCACAGGTGGACGCCGGCCAGGTCATGTGCCACGCCATCATCTGCCTGGAAGAACGCGACGGGCGTGGCAGGCGGATCCAGGCAGGCGCACCGTGGCACCTCGGCCACACCGCGGACCGCACCGGCTGGACCGGGCCCGAGCACCAGCGCTGCGGCGCAGCGGACGGCGCGCGGCGCGGCAACCGCAGGCGAGGACAGCGGCGAGCCATGGCCAAGGGACAGGCAACCCCCATCCCCGCCAGCCCGTCGCCGCTGCGCACCTCCCGCTCGTGGTGAGCCTCGGCATCTGACCATCCTGACCGCCCTGGGCCCTCCGCTTCTGAGTGCGGAGCGCGATGGGGGGAGGGGGTCATCACGCATCGTGACCTCATGCGACCCCGCAGTCATCGCTCGATATTTACACGGCGCGAAACGCTCTGACCTGCTGAAACGTCATACGGCCTGGTCAGGCTGCCGGGTTGTCCACAGCCCTTCCCGTGTGGCGGTGACGTGGCGTCACTGACGGGAGGGCCCGTTGCGGACCACGAACCACGGCCAGCTTGAGCAGACGCTGAAGGAGCTGCGCCGCCTGGGCCGGATCGAGCGGATCGACGCGGCTGCGGTGCAGGCCCTCCACTCGATGGCGTTTGCGCTGGACGCTAACCCGCAGAATGCGGCGTTGTGGCGGCAGTACCGGGAGGCGTTGCGGGAGCTGACGGCGGATGACTCTGATGGCACCGCCGATGAGGCTCTTGCCGCGCTGTACGCCGAAGTGGGCGACGCGCCGCCGTCCTGAGCGGCCGACGTTCGGCGGTGAGCTGGCGGGCATCGGGACGGCGCTGGGGCAGCCGTTCATGCCGCACCAGCGGCTGATCGCCGATGTCGGCGGCGAGTTCGACCCGGTGACGGGCATCCCGTACTACCGGGAGATCATCGTCACGGTGCCGCGGCAGACGGGGAAGACGACGGTGTTTCTGACGTTTCAGATTCACCGGTGCACGGCGCCGCGGTGGGCGCAGCCGCAGCGGTCGGCGTTCACGGCGCAGTCGGGGAAGGACGCGCGGGACAAGTTCCTGGATGAGCTGTTCCCGCTGATTCGCCGGTCGCGGGCGCTGCGCCCGCTGGTGGCCCGGATTTATGAGGGCATGGGGAACGAGTTCATCCGGTTCACGAACGGGTCGCTGATCCGGCTGCTGTCCACCTCCACCTCGTCGGGGCACTCCAAGACGCTGCATCAGGCCGTTTTGGATGAGATCTGGCATGACCAGGATTCCCGGCGGGAGCAGGGGCTGCGCCCGGCGATGATCACCATCGCGGACGCGCAGCTGCTGATCTGCTCGACGGCGGGGAACGCCACGTCGGTGGTGCTGGAACGCAAGGTGGAGCAGGGCCGGGCCGCGGTGGCGGAGGATTCCGGCCACGGCACCGCCTTTTTCGAGTTCTCGGCGCCGGACGGGTGGGATCCGGAGGACGAGGACTCCTACTTCGGGTTCATGCCGGCGCTGTGCCCGGCCCCGCCGTGCCGGTGCGGCGGTGGGCAGTGGCGGCACACGGTGACGCTGGACGCGATCCGCAGTGAGCGCGCGTCGATGGAGGCACCTGAGTTCGCCCGTGCCTACGGGAACATCCCGGACCGGTCCGGGATGCGGGCCGGTGCCGGGTTCGCGGCGGCATGGGCGGAGCTGGCGGACCCGGGGTCGCGGATCGCTGGGCCTGTGGCGCTGGCGTTCGCGGTGGCCCCGGACGAGTCGCCGTGGGCTGGTTCGTGGTCGGTGGCGGTGGCGGGCAGGCGCCCGGACGGCCTGGGCCACGGTGAGCTGACGGAGCCGCCGCACCAGGGCACCGCGGGACTGGTCGGGCGCCTGTGCGAGCTGGCGGACCGGCATGACCCGTGCGTGCTGGCGATGAACCCGGCGGGCGCGGCGGGCGCGTTCGGCAAGGAGCTGGTCGAGCGCGGCTTCGCTGTCGTGGCGCCGGGGAAGGACTTGCCGCCGGGGAAGCGGTGGCGCCTGCAGATGACGGGGATGCGGGAGTACGCGCAGGCGTGCGGTGCCCTGGCCGCCGACGTGAGCAACGGCCGGTGGCGGCACCTGGGCCAGGAGCCGGCAGACTTGGCGGCGGCGGGTGCGAAGACCCGGGCACTGGCCGACGCGTGGGCGTGGTCATGGCGCGGCGCTACGGCCGACCCCAGCCCGATCGAGGCGATCACCCTGGCCCGGCACGGGTTCATGACGCACGGCGTCAATCCGGCGCAATTCTTCGGGAGCTGGCGGTAATGACCACTGTCGCTGAGCGCGTCCCCCTGGACCGCATCGAGCAGCGGGCCCGCGGCGCGCACCCCGGCCGCGCGGCGCTGACGGTGATCGCCGCGGTCCTGTTCGGCCTCGGCTGGGCCGCATTCAAGGCGCTGGCGGTGGCGTGGTTCGTGGTGGCGTGGTGCGGCAGCGCGGTCGCCGAGGGGTGGGTTTCCGCCAGGGACAGCCAGCGTGCGGGAGCACCTTAACCGGTCTAGGGAGGCCAGTGCATGGGCGTCCTGGACCGTGTGAACGCCCGCGCCAGGGGCCGCGCCGGTGAGCAGCGCAGCGGTATTGACCAGTGGCTCTCCGAGTACCTGCTCCCCAGCGGGATGGTGAACCAGTTCGCCTACAACGGGCACGTGTACGGGTTCGGCGGCGGCCCGCAGTTCTCCTACGGGGCGAACAAGGCCCGGGAGTTCACCTCGGACCTGCCGGGGCACTCGGCGGCGGTGAAGGGCTGCCCGCCGGCGTTCGCGGCGGAGCTGGTCCGGGCGCTGATCCTGTCGCAGGCGCGGTTCACCTACCGGGCGCGGCCGTGGGCGAAGACGCCGCGGCGCATGTTCGGCACCCCCGGCCTGGCCCTGCTGGAGCAGCCGTGGCCGAACGGGACGACCGGTGACCTGATCCGGAAGATGGAGTGGCACGCCGGTTTGGCGGGGAACTCGTTTGTGACGAACTGGCAGCAGAACAGCCGGCTGCGGGTGATCCGCCCGGACTGGACTGCGGTTGTCTACGGGTCGCAGGCCGAGCCGGACGACCCGACGGGTGCCCTGGACGCGGAGATCATCGGGTACGTCTACCAGAACGGCGGCATCTACCCAGGGAACCAGAACCAGCTGTGGACGCTGCCGCCGCAGTCGGTGGCGCACTGGTATCCGCTGCCGGACCCGGAGAACGCCGGCCTGGGCATGTCGTGGATCACCCCGGCGGTCCGGGAGATCCAGGGCGACATGCTCGCCGCCCAGCACAAGGTGACCTACTTCTCCAACGGGGCGACGCCGAACCTGGTGGTCAAGGGCATCCCGGCGGTCACCAAGGACCAGTTCGACGAGATCGTCGACATGATCGAGGACGGGCACACCGGCGCCGCGAACGCGTACAAGACGCTTTACTTGACGGCGGGCGCGGATGCGACGGTGGTCGGGTCGAACCTGGCGGAGATCGACTTCCGGGCGGTGCAGGCCGGCGGGGAGACCCGGATCAGTTTCCTGTCCCGGGTGCCGGCGCCATTGCTGGGCATCGGTGAGGGCCTGCAGGGCTCCAGCCTGAACGCGGGGAACTTCGCGGCGTCGCGGCGGATGTTCGGCGACTCGTGGATCTTCCCGACCTTGCAGGACCTGGCGTCCACCCTGGCCCCTTTGGTGAGCGTCCCTGCGGCGGCGGAACTGTGGTTCGACGTCGCGGACATGCCGATCCTGCGCGAGGACGCCAAGGACGCGGCGGACATTCAGCAGGTACAGGCCGCCACGATCACCACCCTGGTCAAGGACGGGTTCTCCCCCGAGTCGGCGATCACCGCGGTCACCACGCAGGACATGACGCAACTGGTGCACACGGGCCTGGTGTCGGTGCAGTTGCAGCCGCCGCGCACCGAGCTGCAGAAGGCGCAGACGATCCAGCTGGAGGCCCTGGCGGCGGAGCTGCTGGTCCGCGCCGGGTACACGACGGACTCGGCGCGGGACGCGGCGGCGAAGCAGGACATGTCGCTGCTGGAGCCGGGGCCGCTGACCAGCCGGTACCTGGTGCTGAACCCGGTGACGGCAGGCGCGGAGCCGGGCGTCCCGCTCGGGTTCCCGGGCGCTGGGCACCAGGAGCCGCCGCCCCCCGCAGCCGCGGCCCCGGCAACGGAGGGACAGTGATGGCGCTCGGTGAGGTCACGAACCCGTCCGGCACCGAGAAGCTGCACGAGTACTGGGTGCACGGCGAGGGCGCGGCGAAGATCGCGTGGGGCGCCCCGGGCGACTTCGACCGGTGCGTGGCGCACCTCGGGAAGTACATCCGTGACCCCGAGGGCTACTGCGCGAAAGCCCATCACGACGCGCTGGGGATATGGCCGGCGCAGCATGCCGCGGAGATGAAATCCGATGGGAGGCCGGGCATGGACAGGGCCGCGAAGAAGCCTTACGGCGATGTCCCGTACGCCGACCCCGGTTACCTCGACGCGGACGGGAACCAGGCCAGCAAGTCCGGGAAGCCGGGTGTCAAGCGGTACCCGCTGTCCCCGGGCAAAGTGATGGCCGCCTGGTCGTACATCAACCAGAAGGCCAATGCGGGCCAGTACACCGCGGCGCAACTGTCGGCGATCAAGGGACGGATCAAGGCGGCCATGGCGAAGCACGGGCACACGGTCAGCGACACAGACGCCGACGGCAACAGCGCGCCCCTCGCCGGGGAGATCCGTACCGTCCCGTTTGAGCTGGGGGATATCGGGGCCAACGGCGACGGGCTCACCTTTGAGGGGTACGCGGCGGTGTTCAACACGCCCACGCGGATCGCCGGGCAGACTGAGGACTTCGATGAGCAGATCGCGCCGACGGCGTTCGACCGGACCCTCGCCGCCGGGTTCCCGAAGCTCATGTTCGAGCACGGCCGCCACCCGCTGATCGGCACGATGCCGCTGGGGAAGATCACCCGCGCGGAGCCGGACAGCCACGGCGTGTTCATCTCGGGGCGGCTGACGGACAACTGGCTGATCCAGCCGGTCCGGGACGCGGTCCGAGAGCAGGCGATCGACGGGATGAGCTTCCGGTTCACCGTCGACGAGGACGGCGGCGAGATGTGGATGGACCGTGCCGGCGACGTGGCCCTGCGCACCCTCACCAGCATCAGCGTCCCCGAGCTCGGGCCGGTGGTGTTCCCGGCCTATGAGCCGACGACCGCCAGCGTGCGGTCCCTGCTCGACAAGCTTCCGGTCATCGGGCGGCCTGCGGCGGGTGCCGGGGCGGCGACAGGCCGGGCAGGCGGCGCAGGACAGCGCCCGCCGCAATCCCTGTCCGACCGTTTCCGCCGCGACGGCGAGGCCCTCGCCCTGCGCGGCATCGAAGGAGTACGAATCTGATGACCACGACAGACGACCGCACTGGCACCCTGGAGATCCTGCCCGAACTGCGGGACAAGGACCCCGACGCCCTCACCGCCCTCAAGGGCTACCCCGACGAGCTGCGCGGCAAGACCCCCGCCGAGCTGGAAACGTTTGTCACCGTCCTGGACGCACACCTGCGGGACATCCACCAGGACGAGAACGGCGAGCTGCGGGACAAGAGCGCCGCGGAGCAGAAGGCGTTCGCGTACGGGCTGAAGCTCCGCGACCTGGCCATCGCCCGCATCGAGGAAGACCGCGCCATCCAGGACGTGTTCCGCCGCCGCCCCAAGGCCGTGCAGGCGGCCATCACCCAGGCCGCGTTCGACGGTGCCGATGACCCGTTTGGTGCCGTCCGCCGCATGTCCATCCCCGAGGCCCGCGACCGGGCCCTGCGGGTCCTGGACGACAAGTCCGCCACCGCACATCTGCGCACCGACCAGGTCGACGAGGTGAACAGGCAGATCCGCAAGTCCACCAACATCGCCCGGCGGATCATCGTCACTGAGAACGACGCCTACCGGTCGGCGTGGCAGAAGCTGGTCACCGACCCGAACGCCGCCGCGATGCTGTCTGACGACGAGCGGACCGCGGTCCGGGCGTACGGCGAGTACCGGGCCCTGTCCGAAGGCTCCACGACCGGCGGCGGGTTCGGCATCCCGGTGTTCATCGACCCGTCGATCATCATGACCGCGCAGGGGTCGGCCAACCCGTTCCTGGAACTGGCCAAGCAGGTCGACGTCAACACCAACGCGTGGAAGGGCGTGTCGTCCGCCGGCGTGACGTGGGCGTTCCAGGCTGAAGGCGCCGCGACGACGGACAACTCGCCGGTGCTGGCGCAGCCGACCGTCACCGTGTTCATGGCCCGCGGCTTCCTGCCGTTCTCCATCGAGGTGCAGCAGGACTACCCGGGGTTCGCGGACGAGATGTCGACCCTGCTGGCCGCCGGGTACGACGAGCTGCTGGTCGACAAGCTGACCCGCGGGTCCGGGTCGAACGAGCCGACCGGCATCCTCACCGCCCTGAGCGCCAACACCAACGTCCGGGTCACCCAGACCACCGCCGGGACGATCGGCGCGGCGGACCCGTACAAGGTGTGGCAGGCGCTGCCGCAGCGTTTCCGCACCAAGGCGTCGTGGCTGATGAGCGTGGCGACGAACGACGCCGTCCGGCAGTTCGGCACGGCGAACGTGTACCACGCGTACACGGTGAACCTGCCGGAGGCGTGGGCGGACAGCCTGTTCCGCCGCGGCGTCTACGAGTCGCCGTACATGCCCGACAACACCACCGTCGCGACCGCCACGATTGGCGTCGCGGTGGTCGGGGACTTCTCAAACTACCTCATAGCACGCAGAGGTGGTATGAGTGTCGAATTGGTGCCCACACTGTTCGATATCACTAATAACAGACCAACCGGACAAAGGGGATGGTTCGCCTACAGCCGGATCGGCGGCGGGTCGATCAACGACCTCGCGTTCCGGCTGCTTGTCAACGCCTGACGGGAACGCCGGGGCGCGCATGGCAACCGCGCGCCCCGGCACCCAGGGAAGGGAAACCTGATGACTGACCAGAAGAGCCCCGCGCAGCCCGCGCAGTCCCGGCCGGTGGAGTCCGCGTCCGCCGCCCCCGGCGAGAAGCGCTCCGCGTCCCCGCGGGCGCGGGCGTCGGAGTCCGGCGACGCGGCCGTGCACAAGGCGCTGGCGGACCTGCAGACGGCGCAGATGAACCAGGCCACCGCGAAGGACACCGCCGGCCAGGCAGCTGAGCAGGGCAAGGGTCACGACGAGGAGGTCAAGAAGGCGCAGGACGCCCTCGCGGAACTGGGGTATGAGTGAACCTGCCGCACGTCTTCGCCAAAGGCGACGCCACCCCTGGCGACCTCGGGTACCCGGTGACGGTGCGGCAGGGTTCCTGCTGGTTCGCCGATGACCCGCTGGTGCTGGCCCGCCCTGACCTGTTCACCGGGGACTGCCGGTTCGCGGTCGGCCGGGATCAGTCGTGGTCGGGTGAGACGCCCGCCTGCATGCTCGTTCCGCCTGATGAGGAGCCCCTGCCGGGCGACGGTTCCGGCGCGGCGGTGACGGCGCGGGTGCGGTCCCGTTCCCAGGCGGCCCGCGCGTGACCGCAGAGGGCGGAGAGCCCCGCGGCGAGAGCGCGCCGCCCGGCGACGCGGTGACGGTGGCCTACGTCCACTCCAACGACGTCGCCTACTCCTGGCACCATTCCATGGTCGAGATGATCGGCTACGACATGGCGCGGGAGGGCCGGATCATCCGCGGCGGGTACATCGCGATGCGGTGCGGCGCGACGGGCCTGGTGGAGGCCCGCAACGGGACCGTCAGGGAGTTCCTGGGCGGCCACGCCGCAGACTGGCTGCTGTGGCTGGACACCGACATGGGGTTCCCCGCCGACCTGTGCGAGCAGCTCCTGATGGCCGCCGACCCGGCCGAGCGGCCTATCGTCGGCGCGCTGTGCTTCTCCCAGCGGGAGACCGAGTCGGACGGCATGGGCGGGTGGCGCTGCCTCGCGGTCCCGACGATCTTCGACTGGGCGCGGCTGCCGTCGGGGCGCGCGGGGTTCCTGGTCCGGTGGGACTACCCGCGGGACACGGTGGTCCAGTGCGCGGGCACGGGCAGCGCGGCGGTCCTGGTCCACCGGTCGGTGTTCGAGCGGATCGCCGAGGGGAAGCCGGACGGCTGGGCCCACTGGTATGACATGGCGCCGAACCCGACGACGGGGCAGCTGATCGGCGAGGACTTGTCGTTCTGCGCCCGCGCCGGCGCGCTGGGCATCCCCGTCTACGTGCACACGGGAGTCCCGACGTCGCATGCGAAGCGGCTGTGGCTGAGCGAGAGCGACTATCACCGGGAGCGGCTGACGGACCCGTCGGCTATCCTGCGGGGCGGCTCGTCGTCGGTGCTGTTCGGGAAGCCGGTGGAACTGAAGGCGGCCTGGCCGGAGGGCCGGCCGGACGGCATGAGCGAGGAAGAGATGGCGCATGCGGCGGACATGATGGACGCTGAGCGCGGCCGGCTGGCTGACAGTGCGGTGCGTGAGCCTGAGCCGGCGGGCAGCCCGGCATAACCGTTACCGTGGCGGTTGTGGCCGATTCCGATTCACGTGATGCCGAACTTGCTGCCCTGCGAAAGCGGTTCGCGGGACTCTCCGCGGCGGTTGATGCTGATCCGCGTGAGATTGAGATCGCGTGGCTGAAAGAGCAAACACAAGCCATGGCGGAAGCGATCACCCACGCAAACGATCCTCCGAAGCCGTGTACGTGGGTTTCGCTCCCGGGCGGCCAGTGTGTACCGGGCGAACTCCTGCCGGGCGGCTATCCGGCACTGCATGCGGCGGGGTTCAGGTGGGACGGCGACAAGGCGGTGTTCCCCGATGACTGGCCCAAGGTTGAGCCTCGGCGACCCTAGCGGCAGCACTGAGGGGCTGCGGCTGAACCTGGGCTGCGGCCGGGACGTCCGCGACGGCTGGGTCAACATTGACAGTGTCCCGCTGCCCGGCGTGGATCATGTCGTCAACTTCGACGGCAAGCCGGTGCTGCCGCTGCCCGATGACAGCGTGGCCCGTTCGGAAGGCTCGCACGTCATCGAGCACCTGGCGAACCCGCTGCCGTTCATGGAGGAACTGTGGCGGGTCACTGAGCCGGGTGGCACGGCGGAGTTCCGGTGCCCGTACGGCGCCACGGACGACGCGGACGAGGACCCGACGCACGTGCGGCGCATGTTCCCCGGGTCGTGGGGCTACTTCTCCCAGCCGTTCTACTGGCGGGCGGACTACGGGTTCCGGGGAGACTGGCAGCCGGTGCGGGTGACCCTGACCGTGTTTCCCGAGTTCGCCGGGTTCAGCGACGCCGAGCTGCGGGCGATGATCCGGTTCCAGCGGAACGTCGTGGGTGAGATGGCCGCTGTGTTGCGGTGCGTGAAGCCGGCCCGGGAGCCGCGCCGGGAGCTGCAGGAGCCGTGGGACCTGGTGCTGCTGCGGGCGAAGGGGAAAGGGTGACCTGATGGCGACCACCGCGCCGGGCTCGAAACTGTGGGCGAGCGTGACGCCGCTGACGGTGGCGGCCTCGCCGCTGGTGACCGGGTGGCTGAACGCCGACGGGTTCACCAACATCGTGCTGGCGTACGTGTTCACCAACACGACGGGGGCGACGGTGATGACCGTCGAGGGCTCCGGCGACGAGGTCACCCAGGACGCCACGCACGCCTACGCGGCTCTGGCCGCGTCGCCGCAGACGGCGCTGGTGGTGCCGGTGATGCATGACTTCATCCGGTTCCGGCTGGTGCAGACGGTGGCGGATGCGACGGTGACTAGCGTGTTCGCGCAGGCGTCCCGGTCCTGATGGCGGACGTGACGCTGGCCGGGGACGGCGCGCTGCGGGTGTTCCTGGCGCCGCCGGCGTTCCTGGTGGTGACGGCGGACCAGGTCACCCTGTTCGACGGCGGCGACGCCGGCCGCGTCCTGTGGCGCAGGCCGCCGAAGACCTGACGCCCTCCAGACCCCGGGGCACCTGACGAGCCCGGGGGTGGAAGTGTCTCCGATCACGATCGAGCACCACCGGTCCGCGTCGGCGCAGTGCCAGGGCTGCGACACGTCCTGGCACGCGGGGGACGCGCTGAGCGTCCTGGCGGTGCTCAGCCAGGCGGCGGAGCACGCGATGGAGTCCGGGCACACGGTGGCCGAGCACGTCGCCGACGACGCCACGGTCCGGCCGGGAAGGGTGGCCTGATGCACCTTCTGCGCCTGGAGGCGCCGCCGGAGCCGGCGTGGGAGCCGGACCACGGCTGGCGGGTCCTGGACGCCGACGGCCACGTGGTGAACGCCGGGGAGCGGACGTTCCTGGTGGCGCAGTTCAACCTGGCGGGCCTCGGCATCGACGACACGCAGGTACCCCTTCTGGGTGCCGGGCAGGAGCGGTAAATGGCGGCGATCGACCAGACACTCGTGTCCCTGATCCTGAACGCTTTGACGCCGACGGGCGCGGCGGGCATCCCGGGGACGGCGCTGGGCACGCCGGTGGGGACGACGGCGATGAAGCTGCGGCTGAACTCGGCGCTGTCGACGGCGAGCGCGGCGGGCACGGAGATCGTCAACGGCACCGGCTACGCGGCCGGCGGGTTCACCTCCCTGGGCGCGTCGACCACGTCGTCGGCGGGCAGCGCGGTGGGGGTGCCGCTGACCACCCAGTCGGCGACGGCCACCAGCGCGTGGAGCATCGTCTCCTTCGACCTGACGTCGACCGCGGGGGTGCGGGGGTGGTTCGGGCCGTTCAACGGCCAGCCCATCGCCGTCGCGATCGGCAACACATTCCAGATCACGGGTGGAAGCGGCGCCGCCGCCGGCATCCAGATCTCGCTGACGTGAGGGAGACAGCATGAGCCGGCAAGGCTGGGTCGAGACGCTGATGACCGCCGAGGGGGACGGGCCGCCGCTGACCGCCTCGATCACGGCGACGTCGATCATCCCGTCGGGTGCGCGGGCGATCCTGCCGGCGAACTGGGCGGACGTGGGCCGGCAGCTGCGGTTCACCCTGGCCGGGCGGATCTCCAACATCGTGACGACGCCGGGGACGTTCACGTTCGACCTGCGGCTGGGCACGATCGCGACCCCGATCGTGGTGGCGAACCTGGGCGCGGTGCAGCTGAACGCGGTGGTGCAGACGAACGTGTCGTGGTGGCTGGACGCGGTGTTCACGGTGCGGGCGATCGGGTCGGGGACGTCGGCGAACGGCATCGGCCTGGGCCTGTTCGTGTCGCAGTCGATTGTCGGCGGCGGCACGGGCGTGGCGGGCGCGGCGACGGTGGGCGGCGCGGGCACGTCGTCGTACTCCCAGACGCTGCCGCAGACGGCGCCGGCGGTGGGCACCGGGTTCGACTCGACGGTGTCGAACGCGGTGGACGTGTTCGGCACGTGGTCGCTGTCCAACGCGAACACGATCACGGTGCACTCGTACACGCTGCAGGCGATGAACTGACCCGTGCGGGAGGTCCCCGTCCTGGCGTGACGCGGAGGCGGTAGCGCATGCCCCTGACCGTCGTCCAGGCCGCCGCGACCGTCTATGTCGCCGGAGCCAGCGCGAGCGTGACGCTGCCGCAGGCCACCGGTGCCGGGAACACCCTGGTCGCCTGCGTCACGGGTGACAACACGACCACCAACCCGTCCGTCACCGGCATCACGGTCGGCGGCGCGGCGGACAACTGGCAGGCCGTTGTCACCGACCCCGGCACCGGCGTCCCGGTCAGCGGCGCGATCTGGTATGACCCGGGCTGCGCGGCCGGGCAGACGGCTGTCGTCGTCAGCGCCACGTCGTCGGGGCTCGGCCAGGAGCTGTGGGTAGCGGTCTACGAGGTCTCCGGGGTCCTGTCGTTCGACAAGGGCAGCAGCGGCGACGCGAACAGCGGCGCCACCACGTGGTCGTCCGGCGCGACCGCCACGACCACGCAGGCGAACGAGATCTTCTTCGGCGCCTGCACCGCGACCAGCGCGATCCCCACCGTCACCGGCGCGGGGACCTGGACGACGCAGAGCAACGCCTCCGGCTCTTACGACCAGAGGTCCGGGTACCAGGCTGTTTCCGCCACGCAGGCGGCGGCGTTCAGCGGCACGATCCCGTCCGGCGGGTACGTCGCGGTCGTTGCCACGTTCTCTGGGCCCGCGACGCCTCTCGGCCCGGGGGCGGGGGCGTCGCTGATCCACCCGGGCCGGGGCCCGGCGGCGCGGTTCCGCCAGTCCCCGAGGTCCACCACCACGCCGCCGCCGCCGCCGTACGTGCCGGACACGGCGCAGGCGCGGCGGTCCATCACCTGGCACCCCGGCTACGGCCCCGGGGGGCTGTTCGCCAAGGCCCCCGGGGACACGTCGATCACCCGGGTGCAGGCGCCGCCGGGCAGCCCGTACCGCAGCCTGGGGTTCTACTTCCTGGACTCCTCCGGGTCCGGTGACCCGACCGGGCTGGTCGACGGGTCGGTGCCGCCGGACAAGTTCGCCCACATCGTCGTCCAGCAGTACGTCGCGGGGAACACCAT
>Ga0207700_10001214_pt1 | contig 14768 bp, 11 predicted proteins | sample LARL82metaG_FD_184348 | JGI IMG/M metagenome (GOLD analysis project Ga0207700, IMG submission 184348) | Corn, switchgrass and miscanthus rhizosphere microbial communities from Kellogg Biological Station, Michigan, USA - LAR L8-2 metaG... | ecosystem: Host-associated > Plants > Roots >...
ACACTGACCATCGGCGGCGCGACCATCCACGATGCCCACCGCGAAGGCGCGCTCACCGTCGAACAGGTGATCCAGAAATCGTCCAATGTCGGCGCGGCGAAGATCGCCCTGTCGCTGCCGTCGTCGGCGATGTGGCAAACGCTCTCCGAAGCGGGATTCGGCACTGCGCCGCACACAGGCTTCCCCGGCGAGGTCGGCGGCCGGCTGCGGCCGGCCAAGACCTGGCGTCCGATCGAGCAGGCCACCATCGCCTACGGTCACGGCATCTCGGTGAATCTGGTGCAGCTCGCGCGCGCCTATACGGTGTTCTCGAGCGACGGCGAGCTCAAGCCGGTGTCGCTGCTCAAGGTCGACGGCGCGGTCGCGGGGCGACCCGTCATCACTCCGGAGACCGCGCGCGCGGTGCGCCACATGCTGGAGATGGTCGTGCTTCCGGGGGGGACCGCACCGAAGGCACAGGTGCCCGGTTATCGCGTTGCCGGCAAGACGGGGACCGCGCACAAGCTCGACGGCAAGACCTATTCGGCGACCGAATATGTCGCGTCCTTCGTCGGGTTCGCGCCGGTATCCAACCCGCGCCTGATCGTCGCCGTCATGATCGACCAGCCGTCGGCCGGACAGTACTACGGCGGCGCGGTCGCTGCCCCCGTGTTCAGCAGCGTCATGGGGGCGGCGCTGCGCATGCTCTCGGTGCCGACCGACGCGCCAGTCAACAACGTCGTGGTGCCGCCCGAAGGCACCGACGTCAAGGAAGAAACATGAGCGGCGACGAGAACGCCGCGCGCGATCTGACCGGCGCCGACATCGAAATGGCCGAGCTGCTCGCGCGGCTGGGAACACCGCTGTCGCGGATTACCGCCGACAGCCGCGACGTCCGTCCGGGCGACGCGTTCGCAGCCTATCCGGGAACCACGCACGACGGGCGCACATTCATTGTCGATGCGATCAACGCCGGCGCCGGCGCGATCCTGTGGGACCCGCAAGGCTTCAACTGGGATCATGGCTGGCGGCTTCCGCATCTTCCCCTCGAGCACCTCAAGGCACGCCTGGGTGCCATCGCGGATTTCGTGTTCGGTCATCCGTCGCGCGAGCTGTGGATGATCGGCGTCACCGGTACCAACGGCAAGACGTCGTCCGCGCACTGGATCGCGTCGTCACTGCATGCGGCAGGGCGCCGCACGGCGATCCTGGGGACACTGGGAAACGGCCTGCTCGGCACCTCGATTCGGCCGACGACGCACACAACGCCGAACGCCGCGTCGCTGCACGAGATGCTCGCGCTGTTTCGCCGTGCGGGCGCCGACTCGGCGGTGATGGAGGTTTCGTCGCACGGCATCGACCAGGGGCGCATCAATGGTATCTCCTTCGAAGTGGCGCTGTTCACCAACCTGTCGCGCGACCATCTCGACTACCACGGCACGATGGCCGCGTACGGCGCAGCGAAGGCGCAACTGTTCAACTGGCCGGCGCTGCAGGTGGGAGTGATCAACGCCGATGACGCTTTCGGCCGAAGCCTGCTCGACGCCGCTCGCGGACGCGGACGCAAGGTGCTGAGCTACGGCTTCGGCGCTGCCGACGTCAGGGGCTCGCGGCTTGCGTCCAATGCGCGCGGCCTCTCGCTCAACGTTGAGACGCCTTGGGGCCGGGGCGAGCTCGACACACGCTTGGTCGGCGAATTCAACGCGCAAAACGTGCTCGGCGTCCTGGGCACGCTGCTGGTGAGCGGTATCGAATTCGAAGCAGCCATCGTCATGCTCTCCGACGTCGAGGCGCCTCCGGGACGCATGCAGCGACTGGGCGGCGGTGACGCGCCGCTGGTAGTGATCGACTACGCGCATTCTCCTGACGCGCTCGAAAAGGCGCTGACCGCGTTGCGCAGTGCGGTGAAGCCGGGCGGGGAACTGATTTGCGTATTCGGTTGCGGCGGCGACCGCGATCGTGGCAAGCGCCCGGAGATGGGCCGCATCGCAGCGACGCTGGCCGATCGGGTCGTCGTTACCAGCGACAATCCGCGCAACGAGGATCCCGCGGCAATCGCCGGCGAAATCGTTCACGGCATCCGCCCGACCGGCAAGCGCCGCTACGCGGTCGAGCTCGACCGTGCCGCCGCCATCGCGATGGCTGTCGGCGACGCCCGCGCCGGAGACGTCGTGCTCCTGGCCGGGAAGGGACACGAGTCCTACCAGGAGCGCGCGGGCGTGCGAGCGCCATTTCTCGACGTCGAGCATGCCACGCGCGCGCTCGACGCACGCGTGGCGCAATGATGGATACCCGCACCGCGGCGCAGGCGATCGGGGGAACGTTGCATGGGCAGAACACCTGGTTCGACTCCGTGGGTACCGACTCGCGCACCATCGCGCCCGGCGCCTTGTTCGTCGCGCTCAAGGGCGAGCGCTTCGACGGGCACGATTACATCGCGCGCGCGATCGAGCGCGGTGCGGTGGCGGCGGTGGTGGCCAGCGATCGTGCGGTCGACACCGGCGGCAATTTCGTCACAGTCGACGATCCCCTGCGCGCGCTCGGCGACCTGGCGGCGGATTGGCGACGTCGCTTCACGCTGCCAGTCGCGGCGATCGTGGGCAGCAACGGCAAGACCACGGTCAAGGAAATGACCGCGGCCATTCTCCGCGTCGCCTTTGGCGAGCGCCACGTCCTCGCCACGGCGGGCAACCTCAACAATGCGATTGGACTCCCGCTTACGATCCTCGGACTGCGCCCGAACCACCACGTCGCTGCCGTCGAAATCGGCATGAATCACCCTGGCGAGACCGCACAGCTCGGCTCGATCGCGCAGCCCACCATCGGCGTGATCAACAACGCCCAGCGCGAGCATCAGGAATTCATGAAAAGCGTCGCCGACGTCGCGGCAGAGCACGCGGCACTGATCGGCACGCTGCCGGAACGCGGCGTCGTTGTCGTGAACTCCGACGACGACTACGGTCCGTTCTGGCACGAAGTCGTCGTTCGTCGCAACGCCGAAGGCGCCGCGCTGGTGTTGCGCGATTTCGGCCTGCGCGCGCCGGCGGCGGTAACCGCGCGGTATCAGAGCGACACCTGGGGGACGACGGTCGACGTGACGACACCCGAGGGCAGGACGAGCTTCGACCTGCGCGCGCTGGGCCGTCACAACGTGTCCAACGCGCTGGCGGCGATCGCCGCCGCGACCGCGGCGGGCGCCTCGCTGGCGCACGCCGCCGAGGCACTCACAGCGTTTCGTCCGCTGTCGGGACGACTGCGCGTCATCGAGCTCGTCGATGGCGCGGTGGTGATCGACGACACCTACAACGCGAATCCGGATTCGGTGCGCGCCGCGATCGCGGTGCTCGCGCGCGCACCCGAGCCGCGCTGCCTGGTGCTTGGCGACATGGGTGAAGTCGGCGAGCTGGGGGCCATCTTTCATCGCGAAGTCGGCGCGTACGCGCGCGCAGCCGGCATCCAGAGGCTGTGCGCGGTCGGCGAGCTCGCGCAGAACGCGGCCGCGGCGTTCGGCGAGAGCGGCGAGCACTTCGAAAGCGTCGACGCGCTGATCGCTGCCCTGCAGCCGATGACCTCGCGCACGGTGCTGGTCAAAGGATCGCGATTCATGCGCATGGAGCGGGTGGTGAAGGCGCTGACCGGCACGGCGGCGGGAGCTCACTGATGCTGCTTGCCCTTGCCAACTGGATCTCCACCGAGATACGCACCTTCAACGTGTTCGGATACATCACCCTTCGCGCAGTGCTGGCGACGATGACCGCGCTGGTGATCTCCTTCGTGCTCGGACCGCGCATGATCCGCAAGCTGGCGCAATTCAAGATAGGCCAGTCGGTGCGCGACGATGGTCCGCAAACGCACCTTTCCAAGGCGGGCACGCCGACGATGGGCGGCGCGCTGATCCTGGTGTCGATCGTGATCACGACGCTGCTCTGGGCAGACCTGCGCAATCGCTTCATCTGGCTGGTGCTGATCGTGACCATCGGCTTCGGCGCGATCGGATGGGTCGACGACTATCGCAAGGTTGTCCATCGGAATCCGAAGGGCCTTTCGGCACGCACCAAGTTCGTCCTGCAATCCGCGATCGGGCTGATCGCGGCGATCTATCTCGCCTTCTCGGTATCCGCACCGTCGAACACACAGTTTTTCCAGCTGTTCTACGCGTGGCTCGGCAGCGGCTTCAATCTCGACCTGCCGCCGAAGGCCGATCTGATCGTGCCTTTTTTCAAGACCATCAGCTATCCGCTCGGCGTGTGGGGCTTCATCGTGCTCTCGTACTGCGTGATCGTCGGCTCGAGCAACGCGGTCAATCTCACCGACGGGCTCGACGGCCTGGCGATCATGCCGACGGTGATGGTGGGGGCCGCGCTGGGCGTATTTGCGTATGTAACCGGGCGCGCCGACTACTCGACCTATCTGTTTCTTCCGCACATCCCCGGCGCGGGTGAGCTCGCCGTCGTCTGCGGTGCGATCGCCGGTGCCGGGCTGGGATTTCTCTGGTTCAACGCCTATCCCGCCGAAGTGTTCATGGGCGACGTGGGCGCGCTCGCGCTCGGCGCGGCGCTGGGCGTGGTCGCGATCATCGTTCGCCAGGAGATCGTGCTGTTCATCATGGGCGGCGTCTTCGTCGTCGAGACGCTGTCGGTGGTGATCCAGGTCGCGTCGTTCAAGGCCACCGGGCGGCGGGTCTTCCGCATGGCGCCGATTCATCACCACTACGAACTCAAGGGCTGGAAGGAGAACCAGGTCGTGGTCCGCTTCTGGATCATTACCATGCTGCTCGTGCTGTTCGGCCTCTCGACATTGAAACTGCGCTAGCCATGGATCTGCGCAACCGCCGCGCTGTCGTGCTTGGCCTGGGTGTCACTGGGTTGTCCGCGGCGCGCTTCCTGACGCGTCACGGTGCATCGGTTCGGGTGGCGGATACGCGCGCGGAGCCGCCGTGCGCGGCTCAGCTCGCCGCTGAGCTCCCCAGTGTCGCGCTGACCACCGGCGCGTTCACCGATTCGACGTTCGACGACGTCGACCTGATCGTGACCAGCCCGGGTGTCGACGTGCGCCAACCGCCGATCGCGGCCGCACTGGCGCGCCGGGTGGAATGGGCCGGCGACATCGAGCTCTTCGCGCGCGCGTTGCCGGCGGGGCAGCGGGTGCTCGCGGTGACCGGCTCGAACGGCAAGACGACGGTGGCGACGCTCACCGGCGCGCTGCTGCGCGCGGCGGGGCTGTACACCGAAGTCGTGGGCAACATCGGCGAGCCCGTACTCGACGTGCTCGCAGCGCACGAGCGCGGACAGGCGTGGCCCGACGTGTTCGTCGTCGAGCTGTCGAGCTTTCAGCTGGAGGCAACGACGCATCTGGCCACGACGGCGGCCTGCGTGCTCAATGTTTCGGAGAATCACCTCGACCGCTACCGCGGGATCGACGATTACGCGGCGGCGAAGGCGCGCATCTTTTCCGGCGACGGTGTGCAGGTGCTCAATCGCGACGACGCGCGCTCGATGGCGATGCGACTGCCCGGGCGACTGCTCGAGACCTTCGGTGCTGACGCACCGCGCGCCGACCACGAGTGGGGGCTGGTGTCGCAGGCGGGCGAAACCTGGCTCGCGCGCGGCGCCACGCGGATGCTGCGCAGCGAAGCGCTCTCGCTGATCGGGCGCCACAACGTACAGAACGCGCTCGCCGCGTTGGCGCTCATCTCGACCGTCACGACGATCGACGCACCTGTGCTCGCCGCCCTCGCCGCATTCGAGGGGTTGCCCCATCGGATGGAGCGCGTCGCCGAAATCGCAGGCGTCCTGTTCGTCAACGATTCGAAGGCGACGACGGTGGCCGCGACCTTGGCAGCGCTCGAAGGCATCGAAAGGCCCGCCGCGCTGATCGCCGGCGGCGATGGCAAGGGACAGGATTTCACGCCGCTCAAGGCGGGAGTCGACGTGCATTGCCGTGCCGTGGTGCTGCTCGGTCGCGATGCGCCGATCATCGCCGCAGCACTTTCCGGCGCGAAGCCATCGGTCGAATTCGCGCCTGGGCTCGAAGCAGCACTCAAGCGTGCGATCGCCCACGCAAGGCGTGGTGACGCGGTGCTGCTCTCGCCTGCGTGCGCGAGCCTCGACATGTTCCGCGATTACATCGAGCGCGGTGAGCGCTTCAAGGCCGCCGTGGCAGGGCACGCCGCGGAGGTTGCGCATGCCTAGAGACACTACCCTGCGCTCGACCTTCCCGCGGCTGTCCGCGCTGGCAGCGGCCCCGCGCGAGCCGCGTGCGATGCTTACCTTCGACAGCACGCTCGCGTGGTCTTCGCTGCTGTTGCTCGCGATCGGGCTGGTCATGGTCTATTCGGCGTCGATCGCGACTGCCGAGGCGATGGCGTACACCGGCTACCGCCCGTGGTACTTTCTCGCGCGCCACACGGTGTTCGTCAGCGTCGGGCTCGTAGCGGCGTTCGTCTCGTTCCAGATCCCGCTCAAGATCTGGCAGCGCATTGCACCTTACCTCTTTGTCGGCGGCGCGCTGCTGCTGGTCGCGGTGCTCGTCCCCGGCATCGGGCGCGCGGTCAACGGCAGCAAGCGCTGGCTGTCGCTGCTCGTGTTCAACTTGCAGCCGTCCGAATTCATGAAGCTCTTCGTCGTGCTTTACGCGGCGAGCTACGCGGTGCGCAAGGCAGACTTCCTGCACGCACAGCAGCCGCTTCGGCAGACGCTGCTGCGCGGCTTCCTGCCGCTGCTCGCAGTGATGATCCTGATCGGCGCGCTGCTGCTGCGCGAGCCCGATTTCGGCGCGTGCGTCGTGATCGTCGCCATCGCCTTCGGCATCCTGTTCCTCGGCGGGCTCGACTGGCGGCTGCTGATTGGGCTCGGATTCCTGCTGCCGGTGGCGCTGTGGCTGCTGATCTGGATCGCACCTTACCGCCTGCAGAGATTCACCGGCTTTCGCGATCCGTGGGCGGACCCGCTGGGCAAGGGCTATCAGCTCTCGCACTCGCTGATCGCCTTCGGGCGCGGCGAATGGTTCGGCGTCGGCCTCGGCGCCAGCGTCGAGAAGCTCCTGTACCTGCCCGAGGCGCACACCGATTTCCTGCTTGCGGTCATCGCCGAGGAGCTTGGGTTCGCCGGCGTGGCGGTCGTGATCGCGCTGTTCGCGTGGTTGCTGGTGCGCGCCTATGCGATCGGTCGGCAAGCCGCGCGGCTGCAGCGTCCGTTCGCTGCGCTGGTCGCGCACGGCATCGGCGTCTGGCTTGGTGTGCAGGCATTCATCAATATCGGCGTGAACATGGGCGTGCTGCCGACCAAGGGCCTCACCTTGCCACTGCTTTCGTTCGGCGGAAGCGGCATCGTCGTCAACTGCATCGCAATCGCTGTCCTCCTGCGCGTAGATTTTGAAAACCGAAGGCTGCTGCGGGGATTTACCGTATGACCTCCCTTCTTGCGCAAACTGCGCAGTCGAAGCGAGTTCAGCCTTCGATTTCGGTGAAGGCTAACGCGCGCGTGTCGCGCGTTAAGGACGCGAGAGCGTCCGGCCGAAACCAAAATCGCCGGCTGCTACGGGGATTCACGGCATGAGCGGCGTCGCCATGATCACCACCGGCGGCACGGGAGGCCACATCTTCCCGGGGCTCGCGGTCGCCGCGGAATTGCTTGCGCACGGTTGGCGCGTGTTCTGGCTGGGCACTCGTGAAGGCATGGAAGCGCGCATCGTTCCCGAACAGAAGCTCGAGTTCGAGGCGCTCGACTTCGCCAGCGTTCGCGGCAAGGGCTGGTTGCGCCTGCTGCTCGGACCGTTTGCGATTCTCTCGGCGTGCGTACAGGCGCGCCGCGTCATCCGCCGGCGCAGGCCGAACGTCGTGCTCGGCTTCGGCGGTTTTGCATCGTTTCCCGGCGGCTTGATGGCGCTGATGCAGGGCGTCCCGCTCGTCATCCACAACCTCGACGCGAAGCCGGGACTCGCTAACCGCATTCTGCGTTACGGCGCCGAGCATGTCCTGACCGGTTTTCCGCGAACCTTCACCGGCCGGCGCGGCGTGACCTGGGTGGGCAATCCGCTGCGTGAAGCGATTCTCGCGGTGGCACCGCCGGAAGAACGGTTTCGCGGACGCGCGGGTCCACTCGATGTTCTGGTGGTCGGTGGCAGTCTCGGCGCGGCGGCGCTCAACGAGCGTGTGCCCGAGGCACTCGCGTTGCTGCCGGCACAGGCGCGCCCTGCGGTCATGCATCAGGCCGGCGCCAAGCACTTCGATACGCTCAAGGACGCCTACGCTCGCGCTGGCGTCGACGCCGAATGCGTCGCATTCATCGAAGACATGGCAGCCGCGTACGCACGGGCCGACGTGGTGATCTGCCGCTCCGGCGCGACCACCGTGGCCGAGCTCGCCGCGGTCGGCATCGGCAGCGTGCTGGTGCCGTTTCCGCACGCTGCGGACGATCACCAGGTCGACAACGCGCGCGCGCTCAGTGAGCGCGGTGCCGCGGAGCTGATCCTGCAAACCGAGTTCACGCCGCAGCGCCTGGCCAGCTGGCTTCGCGAGGCGACACGCGAGCGTCTGCTGGCGATGGCGACGGCTGCGCGCACGCTGCGAAAGGCTGACGCGGCGCGCCGCGTCGCCGAGACGTGCATCGCCGCTGCGCAGATGCGATGAAGCATAAGGTCAATCGCGTGCATTTCGTCGGCATCGGGGGCGTCGGCATGAGCGGAATCGCCGAGGTGCTGCTGACGCAGGGTTATCGCGTCACTGGCTCCGACCTCTCGAGCAACGCCATCACGCGCCGACTGACATCGCTCGGCGCGTGCATCGCCACGGGACATGCCGCCGACAACATCGCCAGCGCCGACGTCGTCGTGGTGTCAACCGCGGTGGCCGCCGACAACCCTGAAGTCATCGCCGCACGAGAGCGCGGCGTGCCGGTGGTGCCGCGCGCGCTGATGCTTGCCGAGCTCATGCGACTCAAGCAGGGCATCGCAGTCGCAGGCACACATGGCAAGACTACGACCACCAGCCTGATTGCGAGCGTGCTGGCCGAAGGCGGGCTGGACCCGACATTCGTCATCGGGGGCAAGCTGGTATCGGCGGATGCGAACGCGCGCCTGGGGAAGGGCGATTTCCTGGTCGCCGAGGCGGACGAATCCGACGCGTCATTTCTCGTGCTGCAGCCAGTGCTGGCGGTGATCACCAACATCGATGCCGACCACATGGAGACCTACGGCCATGATTTCGCGCGGCTCAAGGAAGCATTCGTCAATTTCGCGCAGCGCCTGCCCTTCTACGGCGTGGTGGCCGCGTGCATCGACGATGCCAACGTGCGCGACATCTTGCCTGCGGTGACCAAGTCGATCGTCACCTACGGGCTGTCCGACGATGCGCAGTTGCGGGCAACGGATATCGTGCACGACGGTCCGCGCATGCGCTTCGTCGCGCGCGGCGCGAAAGGCGGCGCGCTGCCGGTGAGTCTCAACCTCGCGGGCGTCCACAACGTGCTCAACGCCCTCGCGGCGATCGCCGTCGGTCGCGAGGTCGGCGTCGCCGACGCCGCGATCGCGCGTGCTCTCGGCGAATTCCGCGGCGTGGGCCGGCGCTTCCAGCATTTCGGGGACATCGCCATCGACGCAGGCGGCCGTTTCACCCTGATCGACGACTACGGCCACCATCCGGTGGAGATGGCGGCGACCATTGCGGCGGCGCGCGGTAGCTTTCCAGGCCGGCGCCTGATCCTTGTGTTCCAGCCGCATCGCTACACGCGCACGCGCGATCTGTTCGAGGATTTCGTCGCAGTGCTGTCGACGGTCGACGCGCTGCTGCTTACCGAGGTCTACCCGGCCGGCGAGGCGCCGATCGTCGCCGCCGATGGCCGCGCGCTCACCCGAGCGCTGCGCGTGGCGGGCAAGGTCGAGCCGGTGTACGTCGACGACGTCGCCGACGTGCCGGACGCTGTCCGCACGCTGACGCGCGACGGAGATGTGGTGCTGACCATGGGGGCCGGATCGATCGGCCAGGCAGCCCTCGCGCTGGCGGCGCAATGATGATGAACGAGCCGCTGTTCACCGGATTGCGCGGCACGCTGCGTCATGGCGAATCGCTGGCGAAGCATACGAGCTGGCGCTGCGGCGGCGCTGCGCAAATCTCCTTCGCCCCTGCCGACCGCGATGACCTTGCGTCGTTCGTGCGCCAGCTCGCGCCCGCACAACCACTGATGGCGCTCGGGCTGGGCAGCAACGTGCTGGTACGCGACGGAGGCTATCGCGGCGCGGTCGCGCTGATGCACGATGCGGGCGGCGTGCTGGCCGTTGCCGACGGACTCGTTTATGCAGAAGCCGGCGTCGCCAGCCCCAAGCTCGCGCGCTTCGCGGCGATGCACGGCTGCGCCGAGGCGGAGTTCCTGGCCGGCGTTCCCGGCACCGTCGGCGGCGCGCTCGCCATGAACGCGGGCTGCTACGGCGGCGAAACCTGGCGCTATGTGGCACGCGTCGAGGTCCTGCTGCGCGACGGGAGCTTCGCGGTGCGCACCCCCGCCGACTATACGGTCGGCTATCGCAGCGTACAACGCGCGGGCGGCGACGCGCTCGACGGTATTTTTACCGCGGCGTGGTTTCGCTTTCCACTGGGCGATGCGGCCGTGGCGCGCGAACGCATCAAGTCGCTGCTGGCGCGACGCATCGCGACCCAGCCGCTCAATTTGCCCAATGCAGGCAGCGTGTTCCGCAATCCGCAGGGTGATCACGCGGCGCGCCTGGTCGAAACCTGCGGACTGAAGGGATACGTCATCGGCGGCGCGTGCGTCTCCGAAAAGCACGCCAACTTCATCATCAATCCGGAAGGACGCGCGTCCGCCGCCGACATCGAATCGTTGATCGAGCACGTGCGCGACATCGTGCGCACCACGACCGGCGTGACGCTGGAACCCGAAGTGCGCATCGTCGGAGAGCGCGCATCGTGAGGGAATTGGCAAGGCACGAAACGAATGAGTGAATTCGGCAAGGTGGCGGTGCTGATGGGCGGTCCGTCGTCGGAGCGCGAGATCTCGCTGCTTTCCGGCAACGCGGTGCTCGCTGCGCTCAAGTCGAAAGGCATCGATGCGCACGCCTACGATCCCGCAGAGCGTGCGCTCTATGAGCTCAAGCGCGATGGCTTCGAGCGTGTGTTCATCGCCCTGCACGGGCGCTTCGGCGAAGACGGCACCGTGCAGGGCGCGCTGGAAGTGCTCGGCGTTCCCTATACCGGGAGTGGCGTCATGTCCTCCGCGCTGGCGATGGACAAGTGGCGCACCAAGCTCGTGTGGCTGGCGAGCGGCATACCGACCCCGCGCTATCACATCGTCGACGCCGGCACCGACTGGTGGTCGGTGGTTGCCGAGCTCGGCTTGCCGCTCATCGTCAAGCCGGCGCGTGAAGGCTCGACGATCGGCATCACTCGCGTAACCACGGTCGATCGCGACGAGCTTGCCGACGCCTACCGCACCGCGAGCGATCACGACGACCTGGTCATCGTCGAGGAGTTCATCGCCGGCGTCGAGCTCACCGCGTCGATCCTCGGCAAGCAGGCGCTGCCGCTGATTCGCATCGAAGCCCCGGAAGGCAACTACGACTATCACAACAAGTATTTTTCCGACGAGACCAAGTACTTCTGCCCGTCGGGCATCGATGCGGGAATCGAGCGCGCGATCCAGACGCAGTCGCTGCTGGCGTTCGATGTCGTCGGCTGCACCGGGTGGGGACGGCTCGATCTGATCATGAAACCCGACGGCCGCTGGTCGTTCCTCGAGGTCAACACCTCGCCCGGCATGACCGGACACAGCCTGGTCCCGATGGCGGCGCGCCAGGCCGGCATGGAGTTTCCGGAGCTCTGCATCGAGATCCTGCGGAGCGCGCATGTGGGATAACCCGCGCCAGCTCAACGCGGTCGCGCTGATCGTGGCGGCGGCCGCGGTCGCCATTCTCGCGGTCGCGGGCGTGAACTGGGCAGTCCGGCAGCCGGTTTTCGCGTTGCGCGAGGTCGTCGTGCGCGGGCCGCTCGAGCGCGTGAATCCCGCGCACATCGAGGCGGTGGTTCGGGAGGAGCTTCGCGGCACCTTCTTCACGCTGCGCCTGGCCGACGCGCGCGTTTCGATTTCGAGGGTGCCGTGGGTGCGCAGCGCGGTGCTGCGCCGGGCGTGGCCCCTGCGGCTGGAGATCACGGTGAGCGAGCAGGAACCGTTGGCGCGCTGGAATGACGGCGCGCTGGTCAACGTCCAGGGCGAGACCTTCGTCGCCGATTACGACGGCGAGTTGCCTCAATTCATCGGACCCGAGGGAAGCTCCGCCGAAGTCACCGCGCGCTTTCGCGAGTTCGGGGAAGCGCTCTCAGTCGCCGGCCTGAGCATCGCCGAGCTTCGCCTGTCGGAGCGCTCGGCGTGGGAGCTTCGCACCGAGGGTGAGGGCGCGATGACGCTGGCACTCGGGCGCGCGGAGCCGGCGACCCGGCTCGAGCGCTTCCTGGCGTACTACCCGTCGACCATCGGCAGGCTGCACCGGTCGGGCGCGCGCGTCGACCGCGTCGATCTGCGCTATCGCAACGGATTCGCGGCGAGGCTGCCCGCGTTCAAGGATGCCGCGCTCAGGAGAGCGACCGCGCAGCAGGCGCAGAGCAGGGCGCAAGGGAAGCACTAGGGGACAACCACGCATGGTCAAGGACGCCAAGAATCTCATCGTCGGTCTGGATGTCGGCACATCGAAAATTGTCGCCATCGTCGCCGAAGTCACGCCGGAAAAACGGCTCAACATCATCGGCATGGGGACGCAGCCTTCGCGCGGGCTCAAAAAAGGCGTGGTCGTGAACATCGAAGCGACGATGGCGTCGATCCAGCGCGTGCTCGAGGAGGCCGAGCTGATGGCCGACTGCAGCATCGCCGAGGTCTACGCGGGCATCGCCGGCAGCCACATCCGCAGCCTCAATTCGAGCGGCATGGTGGCGATCAAGGAGAAGGAGGTGACGCAGGCCGACATCGATCGCGTCATCGAGACGGCGAAGGCGATCGCGATTCCCAACGATCAGCAGGTGCTGCACATCCTGCCGCAGGAATTCATCGTCGACGGCCAGGAAGACGTGCGCGAGCCGCTGGGCATGAGCGGGGTGCGCCTGGAAGTGAAGGTCCACATCGTCACCGGCGCGGTGTCGGCGGTCGAGAACATCACCAAGTGCGTGCGCCGCTGCGGGCTCGAGGTACTCGACGTGATGCTGCAGCCGCTCGCCTCTGCGCTCGCGGTGCTCAACGACGACGAGAAGGAACTCGGGGTATGCCTGATGGACATCGGCGGCGGCACCACCGACCTCGCGGTCTTCACCGGAGGCGCCATTCGTCATACCGCGGTGATTCCGATCGCCGGGGACCAGGTGACCAACGATATCGCGATGACGCTGCGCACGCCGACCAAGGAAGCCGAGGAGCTGAAGGTGCGCCACGGATGCGCATTGCGCCAGCTCGCCGATCCCAACGACGTCATCGAGGTGCCCGGCGTGGGCGAACGCGGACCGCGCAAGCTGTCGCGGCAAATGCTCGCCGAGGTGATCGAACCGCGAATCGAGGAGCTCTACACGCTCGCGCAGGCGGAATTGCGGCGCAGCGGGCTGGAGGAGCTGCTCTCGTCGGGAATCGTTCTTACCGGCGGTTCAGCGCTGCTCGCGGGAATGGTCGAGCTCGGCGAGGAAGTGTTCCATCTGCCGGTGCGCATTGGCGTGCCGTCGTATGTCGGCGGGCTCGCCGATGTCGTGCGCAGCCCGCGCTACGCGACCGCGGTCGGCCTGCTGATGGATGGCCACGAACACTACATGCGCGCCGAGTTGGCGCGCGCACAAGGCAAAGGATTGGGCAACGTCGGGGAAAAAATGAAGCAATGGTTCAAGGCGAATTTTTGAGACACGGGGAAAAGAACGTGGGACCGGGAAAAACAACAACGGACCGAACGCAAACGAAATCTGATCAACCAAGACAGGAAAAGGAGCACACCATGTTTGAAATCATCGACCAGGACCCGCAGGAAGCCGTCATCAAGGTCATCGGCGTGGGCGGATGCGGCGGCAACGCCGTCGAGCACATGATCCTCAAGGGTCTCAACGGCGTCGAATTCATCGCCGCCAACACCGATGCGCAGGCGCTCAAGCGTTCGACCGCGCGCACGCAGCTGCAGCTGGGCAGCGGGCTAACGCGGGGGCTCGGCGCCGGCGCGCGTCCGGAAATCGGCCGCGACGCGGCGATCGAGGACCGCGACCGCATCGGCGAGATGATCGACGGCTGCGACATGCTTTTCATCACCGCCGGCATGGGTGGCGGCACCGGCACCGGCGCCGCGCCGGTGGTCGCGCAGGTCGCCAAGGATAAAGGCATCCTCACCGTGGCCGTGGTGACGCGCCCGTTCCATTTCGAAGGCAAGCGCCAGAAGGTCGCCGAGGCCGGCATCGAGGAACTCAAGAAGATCGTCGACTCGCTGATCATCATTCCCAACGAGAAGCTGATGCAGGTGCTCGGCGAGGAAGTCTCGGTACTCGACGCGTATGCCAAGGCGAACGAGGTCCTGCACAGCGCCGTGTCCGGCATCGCCGAAGTGATCAACAATCCCGGCCTGGTCAACGTCGATTTCGCCGACGTGCGCACGGTGATGTCCGAAGTCGGCATGGCGATGATGGGATCGGCGAGCGTCGCCGGCCCCGATCGCGCGCGCCTCGCAGCGGAGCGCGCTGTGGCGAGTCCGCTGCTCGAGGAAGTCAATCTTTCGGGAGCGCGCGGCGTGCTCGTGAACATCACCGCATCTTGCGGGCTCAAGATGAAGGA
>Ga0207700_10001218_pt1 | contig 14747 bp, 8 predicted proteins | sample LARL82metaG_FD_184348 | JGI IMG/M metagenome (GOLD analysis project Ga0207700, IMG submission 184348) | Corn, switchgrass and miscanthus rhizosphere microbial communities from Kellogg Biological Station, Michigan, USA - LAR L8-2 metaG... | ecosystem: Host-associated > Plants > Roots >...
AACTGTTCTGGGTCTTCCCGGCTGGATGCGGCGATGCTGGCAGGGTGGACCGCTGCGGATCCCGGTACCGGTGAGTCGGGTCAGGGGTAGCGCTCGCGACCTGGGACGCGCGGGCACGCGGCACCTATGACGCGGTCGGGAGGTGATCGCCGTCACCTGACCGGACCGACGGTTACCCGCAGGAACGCCTTCCGGATCTCGGTGACCGCGATGATCGACAGTGCCACGGCTGTGCAGAGGAGCCACTGATCTACGTCCAGGGCGGTGGTCTTCAGGATCGCCTGGCACGGCGCCAGGACGGTTGCCATGACGAGCAGGAAGAGGGACGCCCCCGTCGTCACGATGCACGTCCGGTCGGCGAACGTGCTGAGGGAGAACACCGACTCCCGCCGGTCCCTCGACTCGAGCGAGAAGAACAGGTTAAACAGCGAGAACACGACCACGCCCATGGTCCGCGCGATGGCGAGCGTGTGCGCCTGTCCCGCCCAGCTGACCACGCTCAGCGTGCCGATGGCCATCACCAGCCCGACCGAGACGAGCCAGCTGAGGACCCCCCCGGTCAGGATCGGCTGGCTGGGCGGCCGGGGCCGGCGTTCCATCAGCCCCTCGACAGGCCTGCTGTACCCGAGACCGATGGACTGGATCGTCACGGTGGTGAAGGCCACCCACAAGACCTGCAGCGGAAGGAGCGGCTCGCCGTGGGCGATGTCGAAGATGCTGGCGCCAAGGAAGGTGATGATGAAGCCGAACATGCATCCCATCTCGAACCGGATGTACCGGACGAGGTTGTCATACAGCCCGCGGCCGATTTCCACCGCTTTGGTGATGGTGGAGAAGTTGTCATCGGTCAGGACCATCACCGCGGCTTGCTTGGCCACCTCGGTCCCGGTCTCGCCCATCGCGATCCCGATGTCGGCCTTCTTCAGCGCGGGTGCGTCGTTGACGCCGTCGCCGGTCATGGCGACGATCTGGCCTTCGCGCTTGAGCATGTCCACCAGGCGGACCTTGTGCTCCGGGGTGACGCGGGCGATCACGCCGACATCGGCGATCGCCTCCGTCGCCTCGTCATCGGTCATCGCGCCGAACTCAGCCCCGCTGATGACCTTCCCATCGATGCCAAGCTGGCGGGCGATCGCGGCCGCGGTCACCGCGTGATCACCGGTGATCATGCGGACCTCGATCCCGGCGGACTTCGCCTGCCCGACCGATGCCCTGGCACCGGGCCGCGGCGGGTCGACGATTCCGACGAGAGCCAGCAGTTCCAGATCGGTCATGAGCGGGAGCAGGTCAGCCCCCGGATCGAAGGCCGCCGGGTCGAAATCCCTGCGCGCGGTGGCCATGACCCGCAGGCCCTCTTCCGCGAACCGGTGGTTATCGGCCAGGTACCGCTCGCGGAGAAGGCCGTCGAGCGGAACCGGGCCGGCGTCCGGATCCAGCACTGTGGCGGCCCGGGCCAGGAGCTGATCGGGCGCCCCCTTCACGAAGCAGCGGATCACCGCCTTCCCCGATTCATCGGTCAGGCGGTGGAACGTCGCCATGAGCTTGTACTCGGCGTCGAAGGGGAGCTCGGCGATTCTCGGATATACCTGCCTGGTCGAGACGGCGTCGATGCCGCCCTTCGCGGCCAGCGCGACCAGGGCTCCCTCGGTCGGGTCGCCGATCAGCTCGCCGTCGCTCAGCACCGCGTCCGAGGCGAGGACCATCGGCATCAGGAACTGGTCCAGCGGGATCTCCGCCTGGCCGGCGGGTCGGTTGATGCGCCCGTGCGCCGAGTAACCCTTTCCCTCGGCCGCATAGCGGTGCCCGGCGACGACCATCTGGACCGCGGTCATCTGGTTCAGCGTGAGCGTCCCGGTCTTGTCCGTGTTGATCGCGGACGTGGACCCCAGGGTCTCGGTCGAAGGGAGCTGTTTCATGATGGCGCCGGCCTTGGCCAGAGCCCGGGTGCCCCACGCCAGGATCGTCGTCACCACCAGAGGCAACTGCACCGGGACCGCCGCGATGGCGAAGGCGACCGCGGCGTTGAACACCGCGTTGAAGGTGTAGCCGCGGTACAGGTTCACGGCCATCGACGCGATCAACGCGATGCCCGCGACCAGCAGGAGCTGCTTTGAGAGGTGGTCGAGCTGGCGGGTCAGCGGGGTCTTGACCGTCGGCTGCGCCTGGAGCATTCCCGAGATGTGGCCGACCTCGGTCGCCATCCCGGTCGCGGTGACCACGAATACGCCCGTCCCGCGGGTGACCGAGGTGTTCATGTACACCATGTCGGTCCGGTCGCCCAGCGGCATGTCGGCTTCCCCGACCGGGGCCGTGCCCTTCGCGGCCGGCAGGCTCTCCCCGGTCAGCTCGGACTCGCCGACCTCCAGCATCGCCGCCCGGAGCAGCCTGCCATCAGCCGGAACGACGTCACCCGCCTCGATCGAGACGACATCGCCGGGGACCAGCCGTTCAGCAGGAATCTCCGCCTCCTGGCCATCGCGCCGCACCCGGGCAGTCACGATCAACCTCCGCTGGAGCGCGGTGACAGCGCTCTCGGCCTCGCCCTCCTGCTGCAGGCCGAGAACCGCGTTAGCCAGCGTCAGCAGAATCAGCAGAAGGCCGGTGCCCAGCTGCCTGAGCGGGTAGAGGCTGAGCAGGCCGGCCACTAGCAAGACGATCTGCATCGGGTCGGAGTACTGGCGGATGAACGCGCGCCAGCGAGGCTCAGCCCTGGCCGCGGCCAGTTTGTTGGGGCCGAACCGGTCGGCCCGCGACGCCGCTTCCGCCGAGCTCAGGCCGTGCCGCGGGTCTGCCTTTTCGGCTCGCAGCACCTCCTCGGCGCTAAGCGTGTGCCATGCGGCCTCTCGGGCCCGCACTCGGCGTTCCGCCCCGGGCACATCGATCAGCCGGGTCTGCACCGGACACCCCCTTTCCGGCAAGCTACGACCGAGACGACCTTCCCGGCAACCTACGACCGAGACGACCCGAACCCCCGCCGCCGGCCAACAGCCCCCCGCTGAGCGACGGGTGCGGGTAGCGACGCCACCGATCCTCCAAAAGCCGGCGGAACACCCCCGTCCATTCTGCCGTCCGGGGCCCTGGTTCGGCCAGTTTTATTTGCAGCCTGCGATACGCGTGAGGTAGTCCCTAGGCGCTTGCTGGCGGCTAGCTACTTCGACCTGAATAACCTGGCCAGCGGCCCTTGAACATCTTCTGTCAGACGGGAGGATGACCTCGACCCCTTATCGTGGAAGGGAATCGAGACCATGTACCGCACCATAGGCGATCGGCCGTCACCGTGAAGCGCTCATCCAGTCGGCCGGCGCGAAAACGGCTACATGATGCTCCCAACCTTTTAGCTCAAATTCGGCACGCCGGGGCGGTTCAGGCGGACGTCGGTGATATTCGCCAAGACCCAGCGCTCGCCGAGCGCGCGGGCGACAGCGATGCGGTGACGCCCGTCGAGCACGTAGTACTCGCCGCCACAACGGTACAAGTCCACAGGATCCATTCCGCGGCCGGACCGGATGTCGGCGGCTATCCGCTCAAACCGCGTTCGCGGCGCTTCGGAGGTGGGCCGGAAACGACGGTCGAAGAACCTGGTGGGCTCGACCGTTCCGACGACCTGGCCGATCGGCACAATCGCCTCGGCGCTCGCCCCAAGGCCGCTTATGCGCTCGTACTCCAGCCGCCGCACGCCTGGCCCTGTGCCTGCGCCCGCTATGGTTCTCACTTCACCCAGCACCGGCAGGCGGTTGCGGCTGGCTGGGCGGCCGCGCAACCACCCGGCCAGCTTGGCCCAGTTCGCCCGCCGCCGGGCGCGGTCAAAATCATCCCGGGCGTCTTGATGAGCCAATCCGGTGCGCATGGTCAAGACCTCTGGCTTCCATCCGGCCAGAAGAGCATCGCCGCTGGCAGGCCCGAAGGTCCCAAAGGCGTGGGACGTTCTGGAGGTGTGTCCCGAGATGTCCCCGGAGCGTCGGCGGGCCGGCCGGACTCGTGGGCAGATTCCTGAGCCACCCCGATCTGCAGGCCAGGCCGGTAGCCCTCGGCGAGGACGCCACATCGCCTGGCCATGAGTCGCTGTGACCTCGCTCCTGGCGTGCCCGTTAGGTGCCGACCGGATGGCTAGTCGCGGGTAGTCACGGTCACTTGCGGACGGTGCGCCGAGAGGCTCGCAGATCAGCAATTCTGTAGGTAGTCGATCGACTGCGACTGAAACTTTCCAAGGTGGCCGGTGCGGGTCCGGGTGCTGCCGATTCGCCGAAGTTACCCACATACGCTGGTTAAAGCGGTGGGCCGCGTTCGTGCGGAATTACTTTCACAAGAAACGTGCCGCTTCACTTGCGGCTGAGTTACGACACCCCATGTCTGCGAGCCGTGGGGCCCTTGTTATTCAGCACGGCTCGCGTGTGTGCAGGCACGATGTAGAAGATGTGTAGACGATATGGAGATTTCTCTCTATGGCGTGGTCAGCAGACCGCTTTTGACCAGCTAATGAATTCTCCCTCTTGCCTGCCCTCGCCAGGGTACTGGCTGCGTGTCATCCTGGGTTTGGGGGCGCGGGGGAATTATGACGAAGCTACCCGAAACGCAGGTCATACCGTCGGGGGCGGCGGGGAAGCGGCGGGGCCGTCTTCTGTCGGCTGCCCGATACCGGCATCCGGGTGATGTTATCCGCTTGATCGTCGCCGGCCTGGTACTCGCCGGGACGCTTGCGGTTACCGTCGCTACCCATGGCACGTATGCCGGCGCGGGCGGCGTTACCGTTACTGATCTTGCTCCGCCTGCTGTGGCGGGCCGGGTGCTGGCTGGGCTGGTGCAGGCTGCCTTCGTCATCGCGGCGATCGCCGCGGTGGCTGTGACGTTGCGTTACCGCCGGTTCAGGCTGCTGGCCGGCCTGGCGGCTGGCGCTGTGCTGGCGGGTGCCGCGCTGGCCGGGTTCGTTTATCTCGCGGGCGGGGCGCGCCCGCGTGCTCTTGCGGCCGGTGCGGGCTCGTGGTGGTGGCTTACCGGCGCTTCGCTGCTGGGCCCTGCGCTTCTGGCCGCCGCCGTGGCCGGCACGGTCACCGCCGCGCCGTGGCTGAGCCGTCCGTGGCGACGCACAGCCTGGATCGCCTTGTGGCTCACCGCTGTGACCCGGCTCATCACCGGCACCGCCTCGCCGGTGGAAGTGGTGCTGGCCTTCGCCACTGGGGTAACGATCGGCGCGGGCGTGCTCGTCCTGTTCGGCGTGCCGGACCGGCGCGTCGGCCCCGGCGAGATCGCGGCGGCGCTTGGCTCGGCGGGCCTGCCGGTCACCCGCGTCGAGCCGGCTGCCGTCGAGGCGAAGGGCTCGCGGCCGTTCATCGCCGACGCCGACGACGGGGAGCCGCTGTTCATCAAGGTCCTCGGTTCGGATCAGCGAGACGCCGACCTGCTGTACCGCGCGTACCGGTCCATCCGGCTACGTGATGTCGGCGACACCCGCCCCGCCGCCTCCCTCATCCAGGCCGTGGAACACCAGGCCCTCGCCGCGGTCATGGCCGAGCGGGCCGGGGTGACGGTGCCGGCGGTCCGCCAGGTGATCAAGGCCGGTGACGGGTCGGCGCTGCTGGCCATGGCCCGCATAAGCGGCAGCTCGCTCGGCCAGCTCCCGGCGCCGCGCATCAGCGACGCGTTGCTCTGGGAGCTGTGGAAGCAGGTGGACTGCCTGCACCGGGCCAGAATCGCGCACCGCTCGCTGCGGGCGGCCAACATCGTGGTCGATGGCGCCAGCCAGCCCTGGATCGTCGACTTCAGCTTCTCCGAACTGGGCGCCACCCAGCGCCAGATCGCGCTCGACACCGCCGAGCTGCTCGCTTCCCTGGCCAGCATCGTCGGGGCCGGCAGGTCGGTCGACAGCGCCGTCCCGGTCATCGGCCCTGAAGGCGTCGCAGCCGCGGTGCCGCTGCTGCAGCCGCTGGCCCTTTCCGCCGGCACCCGTCGGGCGATCGCAGGCCAGGACGGCCTGCTGGCCAAGACCCGGGCCGCCGCCGTCGAGGCCAGTGGCCGCCCGGACCAGGAGCTGGCCCGCATCCAGCGCGTCCGCCCCAGGACGCTGCTGGCGATCGCCGCGGCCGCGGGCGCGTTCTACTACCTGCTCCCGCAGCTGGCCCAGGTGGGAAGCAGCTGGCATGCCATCCAGTCGGCCGACTGGGCCTGGCTGCCCCTGGTCATCGCGTTGTCGGCGCTGACCTACCTGGCCGGCGCGGTGGCGCTGATCGGCGCGGTGCTTCCGCCGATCCGGTTCTGGCCGACGGTGCTGGCTCAGGCTGCCTCGTCGTTTGTTAACCGCGTCTCCCCGGCCAACGTCGGCGGCATGGCATTGAATGCCCGGTACCTGCAGAAATCCGGGGTGGAAACCGGTGCCGGGGTCGCCGCGGTCGGGGTCAACAGCCTGGCCGGCGCCATCATGCACCTGGTGTTGATGGTGGTCTTCTTCACCTGGGCAGGCCGCGGCCTGTCCCGGGCGTTCAAGCTGCCGTCGGGCAGCAAGCTGCTGCTGATCCTGGCCATCGTCGCGGCGATCGTCGGCATCGTGCTGGCGACCCGTCCAGGGCGCCGGTTCGCCGTGAGCAAGCTGGTCCCCGGGTTGAAGTCGGCCGCCGCCAGCCTGCGGCGGGTGGCGCAGAACCCCGGCAAGATGATCATGCTGTTCGGGGGCTCGGCGGTGATCACGCTGGCCTACATCGGCGCGCTCGCCGTCTCCATCCAGGCGTTCGGCGGGGGACCGGGCATCATCGTCATCGGCGCTGTCTACCTGGGCGCCGCGGCGATCGCGGCCGCCGCCCCGAGCCCTGGCGGCCTGGGTGCTATCGAGGCGGCCTTGATCGCGGGCCTGACCGGCGTGGGCATGCAAGCCGGACCCGCCGTTTCCGCGGTGCTGCTGTACCGGCTGGCCACCTACTGGCTGCCCGTGCTACCCGGCTGGCTGGCCTGGCGTGCCCTGCTCCGGCGGGACTACGTATGAGACCGCGCACCGTGCTCGCGGCGACCTGCATGGCGCTGATGGTCGCGGTATCGGCCTGCACGTCATCAACCGGTCACGTCTCTTCGGCAGCCGGCCAGCCGGACGGCCGGCGCGGCGCGGTCATCACGATCGGGTCGTTCGACTTCCCGGAAAGTGTCCTGCTCGCGGAGATCTACGGCCAGGCACTCGCGGCGGCAAGGCTCCCGGTCCGGATCCTGCCGAACCTGGGTCCCCGCGAGGTGGTGGACTCGGCGCTGGTGGACGGCCTGCTGCAGCTGGTCCCGGAGTACGCGGGGTCGGGGCTGGAGTTCTTCACCCTGGGGAGGCAATCGGCCGGCTCCGATGCCCGGGCGGCCAACCAGGCACTGGCGGGGACGGCGGCCGGCCGCGGGCTGGTGGCGGCGCGCCCGGCGCCGGCGCAGGACGCCAACGCGATCGTGGTCACCGCCGCGACCGCGGCCCGCTACCAGCTCCGGTCCATCGCCGACCTGGCCAGGGTGGCTCCGCGCCTGACGTTCGGCGGACCGCCCGAGTGCCCCGGGCGCGTCTACTGCCTGCCCGGGCTGAAACGGGTCTACGGGCTGCGTTTCAAGGCGTTCATCCCGCTCGACGCCGGCGGGCCGCTGACCTTGCAGGCACTGGAGGCCGGGTACATCGGCGTCGCGCTGCTGTTCACCACCGACCCAAGCATCGCAGCGCGGCATCTCGTCGTCCTGGCCGACGACCGCGGGCTGCAGCCGGCCGAGAACATCACCCCGCTGGTGCGCAGGAACGTCGTCGCCCGCTACGGCCAGCGCCTGCTCGCCGTCCTCGACAGGGTGTCGGCCCGGCTGGACACCAGCAGGCTGCGCGCCCTCGACGCGCGGGTTGAGCTGGCGGGGCGGGCACCCCGGCTGGTCGCGAGCGACTGGCTGCGCGCCCGCGGGCTGGTCCCGGCGGGAGGTCGAGCGCGTTGAGTGACAACATCCGGCAGGTGGCCGCCGGGGACGGCGCGGCCAGTCAGCCAGACCAGGCCGTCGGCAAGGGCCGCCGTCAGCGCCGCCCGACCGGCGCGCCGCCGCCGCTGCCGCACCCGGTCACCATCGGCACGACCGTCTGGCTGGTCCTGGCGGCCGTAGTACTCGCCGCTGCGTTCGTTGCCTCCCAGCACGGTCCGTGGCTGCGGGTTGAAGACCGGGCCAGCACGTGGCTGCTGCGCCAGCTGGCAGGGATGCGGACGCCGTGGCTGACCGATGTGGCCACCGGGATCAATGCGGCGGGCACCGGCTGGGTGTCCTTGCTCGGCGCGGCGGTGATCGTCCTGACCGTGATCTTCCGGCGCTGGCGGCACCTCCTGGTGTTCGTGGGCAGCGTGTTCTTCCTGGGCATCGTGGGCCACCAGATCTACAGCGAGCTGTCCCGGCCGCGCCCGTACGGTGTGCCGATCATCGGCAGCTGGGCCGGGTATGCGGGGGGGTCGCCGCCGGTGGCGGTGCTCACGATCTTCCTGATGGGCATCGTCTACTGCCTAGCCGTGCCGGGCCGCGCGCGCTCTTGGACCAAGGCCGCCGCGGCCGTCATAGTCGCCGTGTTCGCCCTGGCCCGACTGTACCTGGGGATCGATCACCCCGGCGACGTGCTGCTCGGCGCGACATTCGCGGTGGCCATCGCGGTCACCGCGTTCCGGTTCTTCACCCCGAACGAGGCGTTCCCCGTCGCCTACCGGCGCGGCCGCACCGCGCACGTCGACGTGACCGGCCGCCGCGGCGAGGCGATCCGCCGGGCCGTCCGCGACCAGCTCGGGCTGACCGTGACCGAGATCAAGCCGGTCGGCCTGGAGTCGTCCGCCGGCTCCACCCCGCTGCGGCTGCGGGCCGAGGGCGGCCCGGAACAGTTCCTGTTCGCCAAGTTGTACACCAAGGGCCACGTCCGCGCCGACCGGTGGTACAAGCTGGGCCGCACCCTTCTCTACGGCTCGCTGGAGGACGAGTCCCCGTTCAAGACGGTGCGGCGGCTGGTCACCTACGAGGACTACGCCTTGCGGCTGCTGCAGGACATCGGGGTCCGCACCGCCCGCCCGCACGGCATCGTCGAGATCACTCCCGAACGCGAGTACCTGCTGGTCACCGAGTTCTTCAAAGATGCCGTCGAAATCGGCGACGCCGAGGTCGACGACCTGGTGATCGACCAGGGGCTGCTGCTGATGCGCAAGCTGTGGGACGCCGGGATCGCCCACCGTGATGTCAAACCCGGCAACCTCATGGTCCGCTCCGGGGAGTTGCTGCTGATCGACGTGGCCTTCGTGCAGGTGCGCCCGTCGCCGTGGCGGCAGGCGGTCGACCTGGGCAACATGATGCTGGTGCTCGCGGTGCGCACCGACCCCGAACGGGTCTACCAGCGGGCGCTGCGCTACTTCACCCCGGACGAGCTCGCCGAGGCGTTCGCCGCCACCCGCGGCGTGGCCAGCCCGACGCAGCTGCGCGCGTTCATGAAGCGCGACCCGCGCGACCTGCTCGGCGAATTCCGCGCCCTCGCCCCGCAGCGGCCGCCGATCGTGCTGCAGCGCTGGAGCGTGCGGCGGGTTGCCCTGGCCGCCGGGGTGCTCGCCGCCGCCCTCGTGGCCATCTTTATCGGCGTGCAGACCGTCACCCCGGTCGGGAATGTGGGCGCCTCCGCGCCCAGCTGCGGCACCGGCCACTCGATGATCCTCAGCGCCCAGTCCGTCCCCTCCGCCGCCCAGCTGCCCTGCATCACCGCGCTCCCCACCGGCTGGAGCATCGGCGTCGCCGACATCGCCAGCGGGCACACCAGGTTCTGGCTGGACTCTGACCGCGCCGGACCGCACGCCCTCACCATCACCCTGACCGCGACCTGCGACACCTCAGGCGCCCACCAGATCCCCTCCGACCAGCCCGGCATGCGCCGGTTCGAGCATACGATCAGCCTGACCCCGCGATTCTCTGACCTCCGCTTCTACACCTTCCCCGGCGGCTGCGTCACCTACCGGTTCAGCTTCGCGCCGGGCGCGTCGCCCGTGCTCGCTGGCGCGGCCGATAGTGCACTCTCGTTCCAGTCCCGGTCGTCGCTCGTCGAGTTCATCCGGCGCACCGAAGGCCTTGCCCTCTGCGGACGAGGTGCGCCATGTCCACGATGAGCCGGAAGTCCGCACCAGGTGCGGCCGACGAGCCGGCTTTCCCGGCAGCCGCAGGTAAGGCAGGCCGGGCGCGGAATCCGGGCGGGCGGCTGACCCGGTGGTGGTCCCAGGCCACGGACGGCAGGACGTACCAGCGAAGGCAGGCCGACGCACTTGTCGCCGCGGCCGGCCTAGGCATCGTGGCGGTGTGCGGGGTGCTCGTAGCAAACCGGCTGGGCGTGGGTACAGAGGTGGCGTTGTTCCGCCAGATCAATCACTGGCCAGCATGGCTGTATCCGCCGATGTGGACGGTCCAGTTGTCGGGAGTGATCGGGGCTCTCCCGCTGGTGGCCTTGGCCGCCGCTCTCTTCAGGAGGCTGCGCCTGGCCGCTGCCCTGGCGGCCGCGACACTGCTGAAGGTATCGCTGGAAGACACGGCCAAGATGCTCGTGCAGCGTAGCCGGCCGGCGCAGACGCTGCCGGACGTGATCTTGCGTGGCAACTCCGCTGCTCACGGGCTGAGCTTTCCCTCCGGCCACGCCATGGTGATCTTCGCGATCACCGTTCTGGTGTCCCCCTATTTCAAAGGCTGGTGGAAGGTCTTGCCCGGGGCTCTGGCCGCGGCAGTCTGCCTGTCTCGTGTATACCTCGGCGCGCACTTCCCATTGGACGTAGCCGGGGGGGCAGGCCTGGGCGCGCTCATCGGGGGGATGCTCAACCTCGTATTCGGCGTCCCGAGCAGCAGCTCCAGCACCGCCCGCGTGAGCGGATCACCGTGAGTTCGCGCGCACCGGGTCGTGGAGACAGCGTCGACGGTGCCCGGGCTCTGGCACCTGGCGGCGGCGACATGCTTGAAGACGACTGTTCCAGTGCGTCTCAAGGCCCGCAGGCGACTCTTGTATGGAGGTGAAGAAGCTTGGCCTGGAGCACTAACGCTGACGCGGCTCACCGGTACCGCGATCCACAACGGCCGAGCGTGCCCGCATCGCCGCAGCGGGCCAGGAAGACCTGGGACAGTTCTCCCATGCGCTGGCTGACCGATCCCCGCGTCAGGCTCGGCCTGGGTACGGCGGTGGTATTGGTCACCGCATTGTCGGTGCGCCGAGACCGGGTAGGGCACGGTGAGGCTGAGGCGTTCCAGGCCGTCAACGGCCTGCCCGACTCGCTCTACGGTCCGGTTTGGGTCACGATGCAACTGGGCGCGCTCGGCGCCGTGCCCGCGGCAGCTGTCGCAGCGCTGCTGACTCACAACCGTGAGCTTGCGGGCCGCCTGCTCGTCGGCGGCACGGGGACCTGGGCCCTGGCCAAGCTGGTCAAACAGATCGTGCGCCGACCCCGGCCAGCGGCGCTGGTCAGCGGCGCCTACACCCGTGGCCGCGATGCTTCCGGGCTCGGCTACCCGTCCGGGCACGCAGGCGTGGCGGTCGCCCTTGGCACGGCCGCACTCCCGCGACTGAGCCCGTCTGCGCTCGCTGTTGCTGCGGCCATGCCGATCGTTGGCCTCTCTCGCATTTATGTGGGCGCCCACCTCCCTTTGGACGTTGCGGGCGGGGCTGGACTCGGGCTTGCCGTCGAGGCCGCCGTGGCCCTGGCCTGGCATCCGGGCGTCGATAAGTGCCTGTTTCTGAAGTTGATCCCCACGGCCGCGCAACCTGTACGCCGTGCCAGCAAGCTGGGGGCTTAAGGAAAACCCGGCCGTTGGCACGGGGGCAGGTGATCAGGCAGGCGCGGCCGTCGTGGTTGCTGGCGGTTTGCGCGCGACCGCGCAGAATTCGTCCACCTCGGCGGGCTCCTCGGCCTCCGGCCTGGGGTCAGGGCGCCAGCGTGAACAGGACACCACCCCGGGGGCCAGCAGGTCCAGCCCGTCGAAAAAACGGGCGATCTGCTCCGGGCTGCGCAGCGTCATCGACGGCGTGCCGACCTGGTTCCAGTGCGCCACCGCCTCCTCCATGGCCGCGCCGTGGACAGCGCTGGTCGAGTGGTTGATGACCACGAAACTGCCCGGCGCCAGCGCCGCCACCAGCCGCCCGACGATCGAGTACGCCTCCTCGGTGCCGGGGATGTGATGCAAAATGCCCAGCAGCATGAGCGCCACAGGCTGGGAGAAGTCGAGAGTCCGCGCCGCCTGGGCGACGATCTTGCCGGGCTCACGCAGGTCCCCGTCCACATAGTCGCAGGCGCCCTCGGCGGTGCTGGTGAGCAGCGCGCGGGCGTGCGCCAGCACCAGGGGATCGTTGTCGGCGTAGACAATCCGCGACTCCGCTGCCACCCGCTGGGCCACCTCGTGGGTGTTCTCCGCGGTCGGCAGCCCGGTGCCGATGTCGAGGAACTGGCGGACGCCCGCCTCACCCGCCAGGTACCGGACCGCACGCCCCAAAAACGCCCGGTCCGCCCGGGCCTGGACCACGATACTCGGCAGCATCGCCGCCACCTTGTCGCCAGCCTCCCGGTCGACGGCGAAATTGTCCTTACCGCCCAGCCAGTAATTCCAGATCCGCGCCGAATGCGACACTGTCGTGTCAAGCTTCAGGGTCGGCCGGGCAGAAGCAGCCGCGTCACCGGCCACCAGCATCATCTCCCGTCACCGTCGAAGGGCTCGCCACAGGCAAGGCCCCGGGCTCGCTACCCGGCGGCCCGGCGGGCTCGCCGCCGCACTTCTCCTGCCCCACCAACTGGCCAGGCCAAACGCCAGCAGGTTATCCAGCTACGCCATCAGCGACCAGACACTCACGGGAAAGGCCACACCCTCGTCCCGGACACGCCGCCATAACCAGATCCTGACCCCGGCAGTTTCCGGAACGCTCAGCCGCACCACCGGCTGTCGCATGGGGCTCGCCGGCTGCGGCAGATCAATCATGACGGCGTAAGCGGCGCCTTACATGTCGCGAAGCATCAAGCACGCCGAACGGCGGCAGCGCGCGCTCACACAAGTCGAAGGCTGATCACGGAGCGTGAGCCGCTACGGTGGCAGTGACTCGGCGCAACTGGACGAGCGGTCGGCAAATCATTCACTGAGTCGCCGTGGAATAGATGACTCATCAATGGAATTGATAATCCAGCATGAGCGCCATGACTGAGCGGACCGAGGCGCCCCACACGGCGATTCTCACGGTGGACGACGATCCAGGGGTGTCCCGGGCGGTGGCCAGGGACCTGCGGCGGCGGTACGGAGATCAGTACCGGGTCGTTCGGGCCGAATCGTCATCGGCGGCACTGGACGCACTACGGCAGATGAAGCTGCGCGGTGATCAGGTCGCGGCGATCCTGGCCGACTACCGGATGCCGGAGCTGAACGGGATCGAGTTCCTCGAGCAGGCGATGGACATCTACCCGGGCGCGCGGCGGGCGCTGCTGACCGCCTACGCCGACACCGGCGCCGCGATCGACGCGATCAACGTCGTCGACCTCGACCACTACCTGCTCAAGCCGTGGGACCCGCCGGAGGAGAAGCTCTACCCGGTGATCGACGCCCTGCTGGAGGCGTGGGACACGTCGGATCGCCGACTCGTTGCCGAGACCAAAGTGGTCGGTCACCGCTGGTCGGCGCGCTCGTCGGAGGTTCGCGAGTTTCTCGCCCGCAACCAGGTGCCTTACCGGTGGTACTCGTCCGACGAGCCGGAAGGCCAGCGGCTGATTGAGGCGGCAGGAGCAGATGGCCGCGCGCTGCCGGTGGTGATCACGCCTGGCGGCGACGCGCTGATCGAGCCGACCGACGCCGAGCTGGCTTCACGCGTCGGGCTGGCCACGACGCCGTCGAACGACTTCTATGACCTGATCATCGTCGGCGGCGGGCCCGCGGGGCTCGGGGCGGCGGTGTACGGCTCTTCAGAGGGGCTGCGGACCGTGCTGGTGGAGCGGCTTGCGACCGGCGGCCAGGCGGGACAGAGCTCGCGGATCGAGAACTACCTGGGCTTCCCAGATGGAGTATCGGGGGCCCAGCTCACCGACCGGGCCCGGCGGCAGGCCACGAAGTTCGGCGCCGAGGTGCTGACCACGCGCGAGGTGACTGGCCTGGAGGCGAACGGCTCGGCCAGGACCGTTCGTTTCGCCGATGGGAGCGCGATCGACGCGCACGCCGTCATCCTCGCGACCGGCGTGTCCTACCGGCGTCTGCACGCGCCAGGGCTAGACGAGCTGACCGGGCGCGGCGTGTACTACGGCTCAGCGCTGACCGAGGTGACAGCTTGCCAGGGCCAGGATGTCTACATCGTCGGCGGGGCCAACTCGGCCGGGCAGGCGGCCTTGTTCCTGTCCCGGTATGCCAGGTCGGTGACGCTGCTGGTTCGCGGGCCGTCGCTGGAAAAGTCGATGTCCTACTACCTGATCCAGCGGATCACCGACACACCGAACATCTCGGTGCGGACCTGCACCGAGGTCCTCGGGGCCTCCGGCCAGGACCACCTGGAAAAGCTGACCCTGCGGGACACCGCGCGCGGGATGACCGAGACCGTGGACGCGCAGTGGCTGTACCTGTTCATCGGCGCCGAGCCGCTCACCGATTGGCTGGACGGCGTCGTGGTGCGGGACGCCAAGGGTTTCGTGGTCGCCGGGCCGGACCTGTCGCCCGGCGGGGAGCGGCCCCCCGGCTGGAACCTGGACCGGCCGCCGTACCACCTGGAGACCAGCGTCCCCGGGGTGTTCGTGGTCGGCGACGCCCGCGCTGAG
>Ga0207700_10001224_pt1 | contig 14674 bp, 10 predicted proteins | sample LARL82metaG_FD_184348 | JGI IMG/M metagenome (GOLD analysis project Ga0207700, IMG submission 184348) | Corn, switchgrass and miscanthus rhizosphere microbial communities from Kellogg Biological Station, Michigan, USA - LAR L8-2 metaG... | ecosystem: Host-associated > Plants > Roots >...
TTGGTGCTCTCGTTCTCAAATTCCTGCATCGTCGTAAATATCATGGCCTCTCGCGCATGGAGAGCCTGGCCTTGCGGGGAATTGCTGGTCGCGAAATGATCAGACATTAATCCCTTGCCCAGCGGAAAGTCTGTCAGCTCATACACCAATCGATCGGTGTTCTCTTCCCGGATGGCAAGGCTGGCAAATTCCTGGCGCAGAACACGTCGGAGGCGAGCTGAGATCTTCGGAAACACCTCGGAAATATCCTGATGCCGTGAGAGCAAACTGCTCACATCGCGGAGCACATGAAGGCGGGTTGTCTCCTGCCGCAGCTGTCCCCCTATCGTTTGCAGGGATTCCTCCATCTTCTTTTGCGCGGTGACGTCCAGGACAACCGCCCCTACGCGGGTCACTCTGCCGCCAGTCGCCTGGACTGGAAGATAGTGCACGATCCAGTGCCCCTTCTCAGTTTGGGAGGGGAGCATTCCCGATATCTCGAAGTGGATCGGTTTTTTGGTTTCGATCGCTTGCTGGAATTTCGGTTCCAGCAAGTCTCCGAGGTCGCCGAGAACCTCGCGAACTGTCTTTGCCAAGTGAGCCTCGACCGGCAAACCGTGGATCGCGGCCAGCGTTCGATTGATGGCTAGATACCGGAACCCGGAGTCGAAGAGGCAGAGACCAATATTCGTCGAATTAAAATACGCCTTAAGCAGTTCCTCGGGTTCCGTTAGCGCTTCGGGATGCTCCAGTGCGACGAACAATCCCGTTCGATGTTCTCGGAATCAGTCATCATCGAGGGCGACCTCCCCGGGGGAAGAGCTGCTCGATGCCCACACTTATGTGAGTTCGGTTTGAATGAAATGGACTGTTGGACCTATTTTCAGGTGCACAGGAGAGAGTTTTATCTACCGAGCACCGACCAAAGGCACAGTCAGTCGCGACAGAATGGATCTGGAGGAGGCAGTGCAGGAGGGCAAAAGAAGGGTTGCACTCGCCTGAAACGATAACAAGGATCTCAACGTAAGACGGCGGACATAGGTACTGCATCTCGGGGAAACACTCCCGTGAGCGCCTCCCCCTCAAAGGCGAGATTAGTTGCAGTTATCTTTCAGACCAGCCGGCATTATAACGATGGACTCAAGCATCCCTGGAGAAAATTCTATCCGACAGTACCCGGGCTGATTCCGCAGTGTGGGGGATTAGTGCGGCGACTGGACCTATAATCTCGTTATGGCACGAGGATGGGAGAGCAAATCAGTAGAGGCTCAACAGGCGGAAGTCTTAGACAAGACCAGCCCAGCTCGGTCGAAACTGACTCCAGAAGCGGCCGCCCGCGCCAGACATCAGGAAACCCTGCGCCTGTCCCGCCAGCGTGTTCTTCAGCAACTGGAGCGCGTCACGAACCCGCGTCATCGGCAAATCCTGCAAGACGAACTTTCCGCTTTAGAAGAAAAACTGCGGCAGTTTTCAACTTGAATTGCAACCAGATAGTCCCCTTGGGCTAGCCCCGTTTTCGCTTCCAGGGTCACGTATAATTAGAGCTTTATGACAGCCTACGTGTACGTTTCTCTCAAAAAGAGCGTTCTCGACCCTCAAGGTAAAACCATTCACGGCGCGCTTAAGAAGATGGGCTACAAGGGCCTGGAAGGCGTGCGGCAGGGAAAATACTTCGAACTCACTCTTGACGGCGTTTTGTCGCGCGAAGAGGCGCAGACTGAAGTTGAACGTATCGCCCGTGAGGTTCTGACCAACCCCGTCATTGAAGAATTCCGTTTCTCCCTCGCTGAGTAAATCGTTTTCCAGAGGATATGTCATGTGCGGCATTGTCGGATATGTTGGTAAGAAGAGTGTCGTCCCCGTAATCATTGAGGGTCTGCGGAAGTTGGAGTACCGCGGCTACGACTCGGCGGGAATCGCGGTCTCGGGCAATGGAAGTGGCCTGGATATCCGTCGCGCAGAAGGCAAGCTCAAGAACCTGGAAGAAGCGATTCGCCAGAAGCCGCTTCAGGGTACCTATGGTATCGGTCACACCCGCTGGGCGACGCACGGTCGCCCCACCGAGGAAAACGCTCATCCTCATCGCGATTGCACAGGCAAGATCGTTGTCGTGCACAACGGAATCGTCGAGAACTATCTGAGCCTGAAGAAGAAGCTGATCGAAGAAGGTCATAAGTTCACGACTGAGACTGATACGGAAATCATCGCGCACCTCGTGGAGAAATGCTCTGCCTCAGGAAATGGTGACCGCGTTCCGCTTGAGGAGGCGGTGCGACGGACGGTAAAACAACTGTCGGGCGTTTTTGCGCTGGCCGTGATTTCGACGGACGATCCGAACAAGATTGTCGCCGCTCGCAATGGTCCGCCCGCCGTGGTTGGCCTGGGCAACGACGAGTACTTCGTTGCCTCTGACGTTCCCGCACTGCTTCAGCACACTCGTGACATCTTCTTCCTGGCCGATGGCGACATGGCGGTCGTAACTCCCGATGGAGTACAACTCACCGACTTTGAGGGAAGGCCTGTCAATCGGCAAGTGCAGCATGTTACCTGGGATCCGATCCAGGCGGAAAAGGGCGGCTTCAAGCATTTCATGCTCAAAGAAATATATGAGCAGCCGCGGGCCGTCCGCGACACCACGCTGGGCCGCGTTTCGCAAGATACGGGTCACATCTTTCTCGATGAGATGGACATTACTGAAGCTGAGTTCCGTTCCGCCGCCAAAATCAACATCATTGCGTGTGGCACCAGTTGGCATGCGGGACAGGCTGGCAAGTTTATGATCGAATCGCTGGCGCGCGTGCCCGTAGAAGTCGACTACGCCAGCGAATGGCGCTATCGGGATCCGATCGTCGAGCCGAACACGATCACGCTCGTGATATCGCAATCAGGAGAAACTGCCGACACTATTGCGGCCCAGCGCGAAGCCAAATCAAAGGGCTCGAAGACCCTGGCTATCTGCAATGTTGTGGGATCCATGATTACCCGTGAGGCGGCTGGCACGATCTACACCCACGCGGGGCCGGAAATCGGCGTTGCATCAACAAAAGCGTTTACTGGACAACTCACCGCGCTCTACATTTTTGCGATGTATCTCGCGCAAGTGCGCGGCGTGATGCCTCTGGAAAAAGCGCGCGCCGCGATGCTAGAACTCACGCGCATTCCTGCGAAGCTGGAGACGATTCTGGCCCATGATCAGGCCTGCGATGAATTGGCCAAGGTCTATCAGAAGGTTCACGATTTCCTGTTTCTCGGTCGCGGCATCCATTACCCGATCGCTCTGGAAGGCGCTCTAAAACTGAAGGAAATTTCTTACATTCACGCGGAAGGATATCCGGCTGGCGAGATGAAGCATGGTCCTAATGCGCTCATTGACGAGAATCTGCCGGTTGTCGTGATTGCCACGCGGGATGTGAATGATCCAGACGCGGTGCTGCGGTACGAGAAGACAATTTCCAACCTGAAGGAAGTGAAGGCGCGGTCCGGAGTCGTGATCGCGTTAGCTACCGAAGGGGATGAAGAGATCAAAGAGTCGGCAGATCACGTCTTATATGTCCCGCCAGCTCCGGAAGAGCTGGCACCGATACTGGAGATCGTGCCGCTGCAATTGCTGGCGTATCACATCGCGGTTCGGCGTGGGTGTGACGTGGATCAGCCGAGGAATCTGGCGAAGTCGGTGACGGTGGAGTAATCCGCCAGTATGCCGGGGACCTCGATGTAGGTTCGCTTGAAATCTCCTTTATTGTTCAGGCACCTTCGGTGAAGGTGTATTCATGCTGCCCGTCGCGAATAGTCAATACCTTCTTTCCGCCGCGCTCCCCAACCACGAACTCGAATCCGTCTGCGCCCGGATCGATCGTGATGAATGACATGGTTCCATCGTCATTCTTTCGTGACGCCACCGTGCTCTTCCACTCTCCAAGATCGAAAACCGTGCCGTTATTGCTGGAGTGTACTTCCAGTTCTCCAAGTTCTTTGCTCGAGTAGTGCTTGGCCAATCCGCTGACCACTTCAAGGGCTGCCGGGATCACGAGTCGCTCGCGATCCTTCGCCAGCGCAGCTTTGTGGGCGGCAGCCCGCGATGCGATCTCGGCTTCCGCTTCCGGCTTTCCGTCAAAAAGCACCTCGAGCAACCGTCTCTCGAAGGGACCTTCCATCATGCCGCCGTTATCCGAGTTCGTGAGTAGCACCGCGCCCACGCCATATTCCGGCAACGCCCACCAATTGCTCTTGAAGCCGGACATGCTTCCGCCATGGCTGACGACCTGCACGCCATAGGTATGGTCGGTAATGAGGCCCATTCCGTAGCTCGAGTCCTCGCCGAGTTGCACCTGGGGGGAGCGACGCATGAGAAGGTTCTCTGCCGAGACTAGTTGTTTTCCGTTCGGCAGCTTGCCTTGGGAAAGTTCCAGCTGCACATACCGGCGAAGATCGGCAGCGGATGTCCAGACCGCTCCCGCAGGACGCGCTGGCACGATCGAGTAATTAATGTCCATGCTGGAGACTTTCGGATTTCCGTCGACATCGTCGCCGTGTGGGCTGGCGTGGTTGCCGGCAAGCGCCTTTGCGTAATCGAACGTTGTCGACTTCATGCCCACCGGATCGAAAATCATCTCCTGCATGGCGGCATCGTAGGCGGCGCCCAGTTCTTGGTCTGGATGCACGATGTGTCCGCCGATATACCCCGCAGCCGCAGCCATTAGATTGCTGTATTGGAACGCTTCGCCAAATTTGCTGGTCGGTTGCATCGTGCCCAGCAGAGCCAATTCCGATGCCGGCGTGGCCGATTTGTACTCGAATAGCCATTCCAGGTCTTGCCGGGGCAGGCCGGTGCAGGCGCAGATCAGATGCTTTACGAGAACTTTCTTCGTCGTGTCGGCGTTCCCGAGCTTGAAACTCGGATATACCTCGATGACGGGTTGATCCCATTTCAGCTTTTCTTGGTCGACCAACTCTGAGAGCAGCAGGGTTGTCATGCCCTTGGTGTTTGAAGCTGCCATGAAGACCGTGTTCTCATCGACGCGCTCGGGCTTACCGAGTTCCTTTACGCCGAGCCCGCCTTCGTACACTACCTTGCCATGATCGATCAGCGCGATTCCAACGCCGGGAACCCCGAGTTGTCGCATCGAATTTTCAGCGAATGAGATCAGGGTGCCGATGCGCTCTTTGTCGAGTTCGTGCGCTTTGCGCCCGGCAAATGATTCGCGCTTGTAGCCTTTTGGACGCAAGCTTTCGAATACAAGCCCCACGGCAGCGCCGCGTTTTTCGACGGTAGGATCCGTACCGTCGAGAATGGCAACCGTCCATGCGGTTCCCGCCCGGAGCGCTATCGCCTGCACAACGGCTCGTTCATTCGGAGAAGTTTCGTAATCGAAAAACTTCCGCTCGTCCCATCCTTCCTTTGGCGGAAGGGGAGTGACCAGTTTCACTGGACGCTTGGACTCGGGCTTATATACGGCCCAGGCGCCGGTTACCGCGGTGGCTGCATCCGCTGCCGACGAATCGAACAGGACTACGTGTGTATCGGTCTCAGGTGGCTCGAGAATAACCATGTCTTTTCCCGTAGCGATGGACCATTCCTGAGGCACCGTGAACGTTGCCCCACCCGGTGTCGCCCGCGGAGTATCGGAGGAAACGCGCTCGGGCGTGCTCTTAGCCTGCGGAGCAGCGTTTATACGAGCGGGAAGGAATGTGGCGAACAAGGCAGTGAGGGCAACGAAGATAGTGCGGATGCGGTTCATCAGATCCACCTTTCCGGAAGCGACGGGAAAATCGGCAAACACAATACCGCGTGCGGCACGACTTGTAAAACTCTTCAAGGCATAGTTCGCATTGCTACCTTCAACTTCCACAAGGCAGTTGCGAGCGCAGTCAGCCCTGCGCCCCAAAAGACGAATGCGGTATCCACCACCCAACGCGGTACGGCTCCTACTCTGCGCAGCAGAAAGGGAAAGAAGTTCCACGTGGTGATGTGGACGTAATCCCACTGGTCATAGCCCATTTCGTCATTGTTCAAGCCCCATGCATTCATCTTGCCGAATGCAAATGCCGCCATGTTCTTGAACCGCAGAGCGACGACGAATGTCGGATGCCCCAGGGTTTCCATCTGATAAATCTCCAGCGGCAGCCAGAACATCAGCGAGGCGACCTGGATCACGAAGCTCACCGCGAGTAGCGCCAGCGATCCGCGCCAGATCCAGGGGGCGAGGCTGGCGCGATGTTGCAGTAGAAGCGGAACCCCAAGCAGGGCGACCATCTGTACCGCCGTCGAGACATATCGGTCTCCCCATGCAAAATCTCCGGCCCAGTACGTGTAGCGCGCGTAAAAGCACAGATACCCGGCAAGCAACAGTAAGGAGCTGACTACGTAGGCACGGATGTCGCTGGCGAGACGTCTCCATAACATGACGATCAAAACAAGCGCGAGCACGATGAGGGGATCAAACAGAAAAATTGATTTCTCCGGTTTGAACAAAGCCCCAAGCACACCTTCATGCAGCGGCGTGCTCCAAGGGAAGTTTGGGGGAAGCGTTGGATCTTGCGCTTTCATCTCACGTGCAAAGATCGGAAGATATGTCTGGGTCAGCGATCCAAACCGGTAGTAGCTATAGAGTCGTTCGACAATCGCAAAAGAGATGTAGATGGGAATCGCGACTTTGCTATAAGCGGCTATCTTCCTCCACAACTCCGCGCCCCTAACGCGTTCGAACCAGAGTGTCATGAGCAGAAACGCTCCCGCCGCGATGACATCGATGCCAGTCGTAACCCGCGTCAGCAAGTTCAGTCCCAGCGCTGCTGAACCGACCCACAGTGTGCTTTTGTTCCCGCCAAGCAGCCACTCATACTGATACGACAGGCCAACAAAAGTAAGCAGCATGATGTAGTTGTTTTCCTGCATGTTCTGGGTGTAATGCAGGTGAGTTGTGCAGAACATCAGGGCAAGCACACCGGCTACTGTTTCATTTACGCTGAATCGCAACTGCCGAAGGAAACGGAACGCGATCCACGCGGTCAGGACGTTGATCAGAATGTTGGTGCTGTAGCTGACCAGAATGCTGCGAACGGCCGGGTCGTCTTGATAGCTCGCGAACACATGCCACTGTGAGATCCATGTGGCGATGAGATCAGCAGGCAGCATTAACAGGGACTGCCCAATGCCGTACCAGCTGTAAATCTTTCCATTCCGTCCATGCAGTCCGAACTCGGGATATTCGTTTGCAAATACTTGCGGCTGCGAAGTCCAGAGCCAATGCGTAGTCTGCAGACGGTGCATGGTGTCGGCTGTCCCGAGTTCGCCCGACTGCACTACGAATGCAAGCAATCCCGCCGTCAGGCATAGAAGAAACACGGGATCGCGAAACCATTTACTTACCGTGGAGTGCACGCTCTGGATGGTAATACAAAGCCGGCTTTGGGCTTCCGGCTCCCGGTGTCGACAGTGTGGCGATCTTGTTCTACTGAATCGGTACCGCGTGGTTTCGTACGGTCCCTCCGAGGGCTATCGCCCTCGTCAGGATGACATCACGGTTTGGATTTGGATGCCCGACGCCTGATGCCTGAACCCTTGATTCCTGAAGCCCGAAGCCCGAAGCCCGAAGCCTGAAGCCTGAAGCCCGAAGCCCGAAGCCCGAAGCCTGAGGTATCCTGTTGCGGGGAAATTTCATGCCTTACTGTTCCTTCTGTGGCACAGAAATCGCCGCGGACGTTCGATTCTGCGCATCCTGCGGCAAGCCCGTCTCGCGTAGTAAGCCCACCCCGACTCCCGACGAAATGGCGACCATGGACTATGAAGCGACCGCGACATCTCCCCTGCCACCGACCCCACGTACTCCGTCATCATCTGCGCGCTCCTATTCGCGGACTTCTGCATCAGTCGACTTCTTGATCAGTGAAGGGCGCTTTCTTCCCGGTCGCCTGATCGCCGGACGCTATCGCATCATCGCCCTACTTGGTAAAGGCGGCATGGGCGAGGTTTATCGCGCCGACGATCTCACGCTCGGCCAAGCAGTCGCGATGAAGTTCTTGCCTGAAGAAGCCACCAGCCATGAAGGGATGCTCGAGCGCTTCAAGAACGAAGTGCGCATTGCCCGCCGCGTCTCGCATCCGAATGTGTGCCGTGTCTACGACGTGGGCGAAGTCGACGGAGCGACCTTCTTCACCATGGAGTACGTCGATGGAGAAGACTTGGCTTCGCTGCTTCGCCGCATCGGACGTCTTCCTCAGGACAAAGCCGTCGAGATCGCACGCCAGATTTGTGCCGGCTTGGCCGCCGCTCATGGCAAAGGTGTCCTGCACCGGGATCTGAAACCCGCCAACGTCATGCTCGACGGCCGAGGCCAGGTTGTAATCACCGATTTCGGTCTCGCCGGCGTTGCCGACGACATCCGCGGCGCGGAGATTCGCAGCGGCACTCCTGCATATATGGCCCCTGAGCAGATCGATGGCAGGGAAGTAACCATGCTCAGCGATATCTACGCACTGGGATTGGTGCTCTACGAGATCTTCACGGGCAAGCGTGCTTTCGCCGAGAAAGCTGCGGGAGTTCTGCACAGTCGTGAAGATCCCACTCCGAGCCGTCCTACCTCGGTGGTCAAAGATCTGGACCCAATTGTCGAAAAGGTCATTCTTCGCTGCCTCGAGACTGAGCCCTCATCTCGTCCTGCCAACGCTCTTGCCGTTTCGGCAGCGTTGCCAGGTGGAGATCCGCTTGCCGCAGCTTTGGCTGCTGGGGAGACTCCCTCTCCTCAAATGGTCGCCGCCGCTGGCGAAAACATTGGGCTTCGTCCGCGGATGGCGGTTATTTGCCTGGCGGCGGTACTCGTTGGGTTGGGCTTCTCCGCGTTTCTGGCTGTGCACTACAGCGGCCTCGAACGGATGCACATGGAGCAGACCCCCGAGGTGCTGGCGCAAAAGGCGCACGACATCACGGCTCGTCTCGGATATCCGGATCGCCCTCTGGATACGGCGTACGGATTCGACTATGACGGAGACTTCCAGGAATCTGTCGAAAAAAATGACAAGCCCCGTCCGGATTGGAACGCGGTTCTTTCCGGACGTCCCTCACTTTTCAAGTTCTGGTATCGCCAGAGTCCGGACTACATGTTCGCCGAGGGATACCGGGATCAATTATTGAATCCTGGAATCGTCACCCCGAATGAGCCTACCCCTACTCTGTCCGAGATGATTGAACTGGAACTCGATCCGCAGGGGAGACTTACCAGATTTGAGGCAATCCCGCCACAGAAGATGGATGCGACGACAGCAGTAACTCCCTTCGACTGGAATTTGCTCTTCGCCGAGGCGGGTCTGGACCCATCGAAATTCCAGAAAGCCGATCCGCAATGGAACTCTCTCGCCGCTGCCGATACACGCGCAGCATGGACCGGCAACTGGCCGGGTGCGTCCCGGGCATTGAGAGTCGAGGCGGGCGCGTTACGGGGAAAGCCTGTCTACTTCGGCCTTATTGGGGACTGGACCAAACCAGATCGCGTCAAGGAGCCGCCAGACTCATTCGGAAAGAAAGTCGGTCAGATCATCACGATTGCATTGTTCGTTTCTTTGCTAGCAGGTGCAGTCTTCCTCGCGCGTCGAAACTATCGCCACGGCCGTGGTGATAGAGAAGGTGGATTTCGCCTGGCAGGGGTCATGTTTGTGCTCGACATGGTGCTCTGGCTTTGCCGCACTCACTTGACTTTCAGCTTTGCCAGTATTGGTCTGTTCTTGCTGGCGCTGTGCGGATCACTGTTTGTCTCGGCGGTGGCCTGGCTTCTTTATCTTGCTCTTGAGCCTTGGGTCAGGCGTCGCTGGCCACAGACACTGATCTCCTGGTCGCGCCTGTTGTCGGGACAATTGCGGGACCCATTGGTCGGACGCGACATATTGTTTGGCGTCATGTTGGGCGTCTTGTGGATTCTCATCTTCAAGCTGCGCGACATTCCGATCATGCACATAGGAGGCGTTCCTCCTCTTGGAAACACGGAATACTTTCTTGGGGCTCGGATGGCACTGGGAGCCTGGTTGAGGCAGGTAGCTAATTCCATCTTAGGCACGCTCGAGTTCTTCTTCTTCCTGCTAGGCCTTAAGTTCTTATTCCGCAAAGACTGGCTGGCGGCGATTGCGTTTGTCGCCATCTTTGCCGTGCCTCGTGGACTCTTAAACCCTCACGCCAAGATTGAATTGCCCGCCCTCATCCTGGTGTACTCGATCGCCGCGCTCATCGTCTTGCGCTTCGGCCTGATTCCACTGGCGGTTGCCATCTTTACAGTCGACATGTCAACTGGCCTGCCACTCTCCGGCGACGTTACTGCCTGGTACATGGGCAACTCTCTGGTAGCGCTGTTCAGTGTGGTCGTAATCGCGGTGTGGGGGTTCTATCATTCGTTGGGCGGACAGCCACTTTGGAAGGTGGAGATGGAGTAAGCTGTCATGGCTTCCCAACCCGATGGCACGCCTCATTCCGCCCTTTCGAGCCAATTCGGTAACAACCAGAAAACGCCGTTCCGGTTGTCTTGGTTGTCTGCCGCAACTGCTGCTTATATTTCTCGGAGCGGGGTTAGTGTTTCTCGCGACGATCGCAGTGTTCGCTCCCTGGGGCTTCTATCTTGGCGGGGGCTTTCATATTCTCCCCTACTGGCAAGGCTGGGGAGTTCTGCATTCGAAAACGGGGAACTACGTCGTTTATACGTACTTTTATCCGCAGCCTTCCGGCAGCAAGGTCTTACCGGGCCCGTCTGTAGGTGGAAGGGGTGCGGTGTGCACGCCGCGTGGCGAGATCTTTGGCATGCATCTCGGCGGTGGAATGCGGCGCGGGATCGGCACCAGCACCGACGGCGAAAAGATCAATCTCTATATGTTCTATTGGCCAGCCTTTTCCGGGAATCTTACAGCCGACCACAGGCCTTCGGTCGAATTCCAGGGAAAATGGCAGAATCCCAACATCGTGATGGACGACCACGGCAGCATTTCTCGTGCCTTCAATTCTGACGGGACTGTCGATCGCGGCCACAGCAATAAGCCCTACCCGGGTGACATCACTCCGGTCACTTTGGTCCCCGGTTCATACTCTGATTTCGAAGCCGCTTGCAAGGCACCTCATTAGGCGGTTTGTGCTCGGTTGACGGTCGCCATGGGCTGGCATACCATTTTTTAACCCGGAGGGTTCTATGAGGACACTGACCCTGGGCTCTTTCTGTTTATTCGTCGCTGTCGCCCTCGTTGGCCAAACTCATGACGCTCCTCCCGCACCGGAACCTGCTCAAGATGGTGGCGTTCGAGCGGTTCTGGAAAGCATTGTCATTCCTCCAATTCCGAATCATCCATTCTCTGCAACGCTGGACACGGAGTGGGTCCAGTACGCCGGCGAAGGCGGGACTATCACTCTGGTAAACGAGCGTCCCATTGTTCGCGATAGCAAGGGGCGCATTTACCAGGAACGTTGGGCACTCGTACCCAAATCCGGCAGAGTGACCTCGCAGAAAATGATCATCCAAATTGCCGACCCGAATCGCCACACCCTGTACAGTTGTGCCACGTTCCGGCGCATTTGCGAACTTGAGACCTATGATCCAAGCCACGAGTTGGCGGCGGCCGAACCGCGCAAACCCGTTCCCAACGGCGCCCTCGTGCAGGGCAACCTAACTATCGAGGATCTGGGAGCCAGGACAATCGCTGGCGTCGAAACCGTTGGCCGCCGGGAAACCAGCAGTATCGATGTGGGTGTTATGGGCAATGATCAGCCGTTGAAATCCACGAACGAGACCTGGCATTCTCAAGAGCTCGCAATCAACTTGCTGTCGATTCGCAGCGGCCCCATGATGGGGAAGCAGACCTTTACGATTATCGACTTGAGTGCCATTGAACCCGATGCGGATCTCTTCAAAGTTCCCGACGGCTATCAAATTCGCGACCTGCGGAAGAGCCCTCCCATCTTCTGGTAAGCATCACTCGTTCCCTCGACGAGGGATTCCGCAGCGTCGGGAGCGCATCCTCGATTTGCTCGCCTTTACGTGAAGCCGAGAATCGAACAAAAACAGGCGCAACGGAGGCCTACTTCGGAGCATCTAAAACTTGACAATGATTGACTCAGGTCCTATCATGTGCTTGATATTAAGGTATTTGTTGTTTTTAAGCCGCTGTTTATAAAGGACTTATCAAGTTTAGGAGGCAAGTAGTATGGCTAAGATTATCGGAATTGACCTTGGGACCACCAACTCCTGCGTTGCGGTTATGGAGGGTGGTGAGCCCAAGGTCATTGCCAATGAAGAAGGAGGGCGTACCACGCCCTCGGTAGTTGGATTCACCAAGACCGGCGAACGACTCGTCGGACAGGTCGCCAAGCGCCAAGCGATCACCAACCCGGAGAACACCGTTTACTCGATCAAGCGTTTCATGGGACGCCGCTATGACGAAGTGGGCGAAGAGATGAAGATGGTGCCCTACAAAGTCGTGCGCCAGGGCGATCACGTTGCTGTGGAAGCGCAGGGCAAGGACTACACGCCGCCGCAAATCTCGGCGCTGATCCTGCAGAAGTTGAAAAAGGCGGCGGAAGACTATTTGGGGGAGAAAGTCACGGAGGCGGTCATCACCGTTCCCGCGTACTTCAATGACGCGCAGCGCCAGGCGACCAAAGATGCTGGACAGATCGCCGGTCTCGAAGTGAAGCGCATCATCAACGAGCCAACCGCAGCCGCGCTCGCGTACGGTCTCGATAAAGGCAAAGACGAGACGATTGCTGTGTACGACTTCGGCGGCGGCACTTTCGATATTTCGATTCTGGAAGTCGGCGAAGGTGTGATCGAAGTGAAGGCCACGAATGGTGATACGCATCTCGGCGGCGATAACCTCGACCAGCGCCTGGTGGATTGGCTCATTGACGAATTCAAGAAGGACGAAGGCCTTGACCTCCGCGGCAAAGGCAACGAGATGGCATTGCAGCGTCTGCGTGACGCAGCCGAGCGCGCCAAGATCGAGCTCTCCACAACCATGGAGACCGAGATCAATCTGCCGTTCATCACGGCCGATGCCAGCGGTCCGAAGCACCTGGTCAAGAAACTGACCCGGGCGAAGCTCGAGTCGATGGTCGAAGACATCGTTCAAAAGTCGGTCGGTCCGTGCAAGCAGTGCATGAAGGACGCCGGCGTCGACACCAGCAAGATCAATGAAGTCGTGCTGGTCGGCGGACAGACTCGTATGCCTCGCATCCAGCAACTTGTGAAAGAGCTTTTCGGACGCGAAGGACACAAGGGCGTCAACCCGGACGAAGTCGTCGCAGTCGGTGCGGCCATCCAGGGCGGCGTACTCAAGGGTGAAGTGAAAGACCTGCTCTTGTTGGACGTCACTCCGCTGACACTGTCGATCGAAACGCTGGGCGGGGTCGCAACGCCAATGATTCCGCGTAATACGACGATTCCGACCAAGAAGACGGAGACTTTCTCGACCGCGGCGGACAGCCAGACGTCGGTGGAGGTGCACGTCCTGCAGGGAGAACGTCCGATGGCGGCGCAGAACCGTACGCTCGGCAAGTTCCACCTGACCGGGATTCCTCCGGCTCCGCGTGGAGTGCCGCAGATCGAGGTCACGTTTGACATCGACGCGAATGGAATCTTGAACGTTACCGCGAAAGATATGGCGACGAGTAAGGACCAGAAAATCACGATTACGTCGTCCTCCGGTCTGTCGAAGGATGAGGTCGAGCGGATGGCGAAAGAAGCCGACGCGCACGCTGCCGAAGACAAAGCGGCTCGTGACTCGATCGAAGCCAAGAACCAGCTCGACTCGATGGTCTACAACATCGAGAAGATGCTGAAGGAGCATGGCGACAAGATCTCAGGCTCCGAACGGGGCGACGTCGAAAACGCGCTGGCCGATGCCAAGAAGGCGCTCGAATCGAACGACAAGGCGCAGATGGAGAAGGCGCGGGAGAACCTGACCGCCGCCTCCCACAAACTGGCTGAGCAGATGTACAAAGCGGCTCAACCGCAAGGTGGAGCGCAGGGTACACCGGGCGCGGGTCCGACGCCAGGCGCCGGGCCGAGCGGTGGTGACGGCCAGGCCAAGAAGGACGAGGGCGTGATCGACGCCGAGTATGTCGACGTCGAGGACAAGAAGTAAGCTGTCAGCTATTAGCCGTCAGCTTTCAGGACTTGTCAGTCCTGAGCGGAGTGGATGCGGCGCGACGAGCGCGGCATCCACGTTTCGAAGGATCTCTAGTGGGCAAGTCACGGCGGAGGGTATGGGATCCTTCGACTCCGTTGCCGCCCGCTTCGCGGCCGTCAACTCCGCTCAGGATGACACTGTGGTTTAGTACAGAAATGGGGGAAGAAGTGGATTTCCAACTGAACAACGAAACCTATTACATCGATCTTGCTGACGAAGAAGGCAAATGGCTGGTCTTTGCGCAGACTCCTACGGGAGTGCGACGCATTCCGGTGTACATCGACGCGCCTGTGGCGGAGGACTTGCACGTGCTTATCGAAGACAAACAGAGTCGCAAGGTCGTGAACTAAGCTCAAAAAAGGCCCTGCCCCATGCTTGCCCTGAGCGAAGTCGAGGGGTCTCGCAGATTTCGCGAGGTGTGGGAATCTCGATACCGAACGCCGTGAAGAGCTTTTGGATCACAATCCGAATGGGACGTTCTGACATTCTGGACAGCGAGGTCGAAGACGAAACTCTTCAAAGCTGGCTTCAAACCAAGCTTGAG
>Ga0207700_10001227_pt1 | contig 14662 bp, 13 predicted proteins | sample LARL82metaG_FD_184348 | JGI IMG/M metagenome (GOLD analysis project Ga0207700, IMG submission 184348) | Corn, switchgrass and miscanthus rhizosphere microbial communities from Kellogg Biological Station, Michigan, USA - LAR L8-2 metaG... | ecosystem: Host-associated > Plants > Roots >...
CTGGACGCCGTTGACGAAGTCCGGCTCGGGGATCCCGGCCGCGTCCAGGATCGTGGCCGCGACGTCGACCAGGTGAGCGAAGTGGGTGCGCGTCTCGCCGCGCCCGCTGAACCCGCCAGGCCAGTGCACGATCGCCTCCTGGCGGGTGCCGCCCCAGTGGGAGGCGATCTGCTTGGTCCACTGGTAGGGGGTGTCCATCGCCCAGGCCCACCCGACCGCGAAGTGGTTGAGGGCCTCGGGGGTGCCGAACTTGTCGATCCGGGACGCCATGAACTCGGCGGTCTCGATGTCGGCGGCGCCGTTGAGCGGGATCATCCAGTTGAACGTCCCGTTGGGGCCCGCCTCGGCCGACGCGCCGTTGTCGCCGTTGATGAAGATGATCAGGGTGTCGTCGAGGATCCCCAGCTCGTCGATCGCGTCGATCAGCCGGCCGATCTGGAAGTCGCAGTGGTCCATGAAACCCGCATAGACCTCCATCTGCCGGGCGAGCACGGGCTTGAGGTCGTCGGGGACCGCCGCCCACGCGGAGATCGCCTCGGGGCGGGCCGTCAGCCCGGCGTCCTGGGGGATGATGCCCAGCTGCTTCTGGCGGGCGAAGATCTCCTCGCGCAGCGCGTCCCATCCGGCGTCGAACCGGCCCTTGTACCGGTCCGACCACTGCTTGCTGCACGAGTGCGGCGCGTGCGTGCCCGCCGGCGCGTAGTAGAGGAAGAACGGCTTGTCCGGCATCAGCGCCTTCTGCTGGCGCACCCACTCGATGGCGTGATCGGCGATGTCCTCGTCGAAGTGGTAGCCCTCCTCGGGCGTCTTGGGCTGCTCGACCGGCGTCGTGCCCTGGTACAGGTCCGGCAGGTACCAGTTGGTCTCGGCCCCGAGGAAGCCGTAGAAGTACTCGAACCCGCCGCCGCCGGTCGGCCACTGGCCGAACGGCCCGAGGCGGCTCGTCTCCCACACCGGGACCTCATGGCACTTCCCGATCTGCGCAGTCGAATACCCGTTGAGCGTGAGAACCTGCGCCAGCGGCGCCGCGCTGTTCGGCCGGACCGAGCTATAGCCCGGCGCCGAGGTCGCCAGCTCAGTGATCGTGCCCATCCCGACCGCATGATGGTTACGGCCGGTCAGCAGGCACTGCCGCGACGGCGCACACAGCGCGGTGACATGAAACCTGTTATAGGTCAGCCCGCCGGCCGCCAGGCGATCCGCGGTAGGCGTCGACGTCGGACCGCCGAACGTACCCATCGCGCCATAACCCGCGTCATCCAGCAGAATCAACAGCACATTCGGCGCACCCCCGGGAGGACGCAGCGGCCGGATCGGCGGGAACTCCGTACCCGGGTCCCGCGCGTCATACGTCGTAAGCCCGACCGGCGGCCGGTCAGGGATCGGCAAGCTCGTCCGGCCACGATCAGCCATGACAACCTCCTGCGTCTGGTTGGTCGCGGTGATTTCCCCGCTAGATCGCGCGGGAGGTACCCGCTGCCTGTGGTCGGGCGCTCTCGTGCCCGCCTTCCCATTCCCAGGTGCCCAGCTGGGTGGTGTCCGGGGCGGTCCGCGCCGGGCTGCCGGCGGTGCTGGCTGGCGGGCGGTCCGGAATGACGGTCATGGCGAGGAGGGCGGGGGCGGGGGTGCGGTTGTCGACCCGGGCGGCCTGCTGCATGGCGGCCCGGGCGGCCGTCTCGCCGGTGTCCGGCGGGACGGTGAGCAGATCGGTCCGGCCGGCCCTGGCGGTCGCGATAAGCAGCCCGGCGGGCATGGTTTCAAACCAGCCGAGCCGCACGGTCCGGCTGCCCGCCAGGCCATCAACGCGCACGCGGCGGGGCCGGCTGGCGTCCCAGCCGGCGGTGCCGAGCATGATCTGGGTGATCGGGCCCTGGCGACCGTCGATGGCCACGATCAGCCCGGGCAGCTCGGCGGCCGGGTCGGCCGACCGCGGCCACCAGCCGCCGTCCAGCAGCGTGCGGGCATCAGGGCGGGGCTGCAGCAGTAGCCGCGGTGGCGGCGTCGGACTGGTCGCGGTGTGGCGTTCAGTGCTGGTCAGCATGGACGGTGCCCCTTCCTGCCCGGTGCGGTCTGTTCGGGCATGGCACATTTGCTTCCGCTGAGACGGGTGAAGCGCGGGGACCGGCTGCTCGGGGCATCCCGGGCCCGGGGGTGCGGCAGTCAGCGGTGCCGGCGTAGCCACACGACGCTGAAGGCGGCGATGGCGATGATGATCAGGGCGGTGAGCACGGGCTCACTCCTTCGATGACCCGGGCCACGAGCCGTGACCGGCGGTGTTCCCGGGTTCTGTCCCTCAGCTTACGCTGGAAACAGAAAACTAGCAATTTATTTCCCATGTTGTTCCTCTAGCGTTCGTGGGGAACTGGACACTGCTGACCAGCCACGCCCCGGGTCTTCCTGGCCACCGCCAGCGACCCCGGCATCCGGCTGCGCGACATCGCTGCCGCGCTGGGTATCACCGAGCGCGGCGCCTGCCCCGTCGTCACCGACCTGACCAGCGACGGCTACGTGGCCAAGCACAAGGACGGCCGCCGCATCCGCTACCAGATCCAGGCCCGTCTCCCGCTGCCCGAGCCAGCCAGTCGGCATGCCACCATCGGCGAACTGCTCGGTCTCCTCACCGGCCAGCGCGACACCACAGAACACGGCTGACTCGCGGCCGGCATTGGGCCAGCGACGTCAGCCTGCGGGAGCAAGCACACGTGCAATCCTCAGGCCAGCGCACGGCCATCGACCATGACCGGCATCGCTGTTGTCCCCGCACTCGGGTCGTCGTGTGCACCGGGGTAAGGTCGCCGGCCTTGCCGCGCGCGCGAGCTAGCTGGGCGGGTGAGCGCTAAGTCTTACGCTGGGCGGCCGGTGGTGTCTTGGCCTGCGCGAAGGTGGCGGTGAACAGGTAGCTGGTCGCCAGGCTGCGGTAGGGGCGCCATTTGGCGGCGATGGCGAGGACCTCCTGCTGGGTGGGGAGGTGGTCGAGCCGGTAGGCGGCCTGGACGGCCTTGCGCACCCGCAGGTCGCCCGGCACGACGACGTCATCTCGGCCGAGCGCGAGGAGCAGGGCGCCCTGCACGGTCCACGGGCCTATCCCCGGAATCGCGGTGAGTTCAGCCATGAGTACGTCGTCGGGCAGGCCGCTCAGGACCTGGGGGTCCAGCCGCCCGTCCGACAGGCGGCCGGCGAGGTCGCGCAGGGTGCCGATCTTCCGCCACGACAGCCCGGCCTCGCGCAGCTTGGCGGGATCGACGTCCAGCAGTTCGGTGGCCGAGGGCAGATGGCCGCCGAACAGCGCCTCGATGCGGGCCAGGGTCCGGCGGGTCGCCGGGACGGACAGCTGCTGGCCGGTGATCTGGAATAGCAGGGCGCCAAACAGGCCCATCGTGGGCGGCAGGCCGAAGGCGTTGTCCCGCCACGCCCGCGGGTCGAAGTCCGGCCGGTCGTCGATGAGCCGGGCCAGCACCGGGTCGACGTTGCGCAGGTAGGAACGCGCTTGCTGCAGCCCGACCGCGCGGCTGGAATCCTCGGTCTCCATACGCGCTCCCTTCCCGGCGAGCACGACGGTCACCATCGTGCTGCTCGGGCTTGACAATAGGGACGGATGCTTGAATTCGGCCCGGCTTTCCCGGCCGGCCGGCGCACCTTCGAACGGTTCGCCACTGACCATGCCGGGGCCTTCTTGTGAGCTCAGGCAACTACGGCGGCGATAGCTCCCGCATACCCGCGCTGGCCGGCCAGGAGCTGCTGCACCGCGCAACTTCCCACGTGGCCTGAGGCTCCGGTGACGGCATAGACAGCCATGGTCATCCTTCTCCTGATGTGGCTGGTCATGGACGGCAGTCGCCGCGCCCCTCGGCGCCCCGGTCGCCGCGTGCCTGATGGAGATCCGCCAGCCGGCTGGCGAGATCCGGTTGCCGCGAGCCGGCCGGCGCTGCTCGCCGCTAGGCGAGGCCGATCTGCCGCCTTTGCAGAGCGGCGTCAAAGAAGGCGGAGATGACGATGAGCTGGTCGCCGTCCCACTTGGTGGTCTGGGCGAACTCGACGTCGAATGCCTTTCCGGTCGGGGGGATCGCGGTGCCGTCGGGCAGGGTCATCTGCCCGGTGAAGGTCCCGGTGGCGTTGGTGACCACGGTGATCCAGTCGCCGCTGCCGAACTGGATCGGGTACGGGTCGCTGTACACGTGTATGTCGGGGAATATGCGCAGCAGCTGCTGCATCGCCGCGGCGTGCGCCTCCTTCCCGTAGACCGGTTCTGCGAGGCCGGTGATGTAGGCGATCATGTCGGGGTGGTGGACCTGGTCCACCGCGGCGAAGTCGCGGGCGTTGAACGCGTCGTCGCCCTTCTTCATCAGCGCGAGCAGGCGCGCGGTCCGGCTGGTGGTGCCGGTCGTGGCAGTCATGATGACCTCTTTCCTGGTCGGTGACACCTCAGTTCACGGCCGGGATGACCGTGACGCTGTGCGCTGCATGCGCGTCCGGGCGGCCGGTGCGCGTGGCAGCCAGTTCCAGGCCAGGCTGGCGGCGTCCCGCTGCCCGGTGTTGCTCGTCCGGGCCAGCCAGGACGGGCTGTGCGCGCCGAAGCCGATGCCGCTGATGCCGGTCAGCGTTGCGCTCAGTCCGGGCAGGCTGAACGGCCTTTTCTGCCGGCGCGCCTGCCCGGCCAGCTGGCTATCGCCGGCATGGGTGCCATAGACACGGGCGGCGGAGCCTCCCAGCGGCGCCGCGTCGGCGTGGCCGGGCTCCTGATGCCCGTGATGCCGGGCATGCTCGACCGGGCCGGCCAGCTGCACGTCGCCGACCCAGCCGACCTGGTCGGGCACGCCGCCGTGGAAGCCGATGCCAGCGGCCATAGGCACCGTGCTGTGCGCGCCGTCCGTGCCGGCCAGGTACCGCGCGGTGTGCCAGGCCCCGCTCACCTGGACGCGCGCCTCATCGGCGGAGTACCCGGCCGCGGTCACCTCGGCGCTAGAGCGCACCCGCCCCCCGCACACTCCCAGGTACACGGCGAGCGCGTGCTCGGTGCGCCACTGCGGGATCGTCAGCGTGAACGGGAACGGCATGTCCAGGCCGCGGTAGTCGAGCAGGTCGGGCACCGCGGCGTGGTGCGTGTCCGGGACCCGCCTCCCCCGCGTCAGCAGCGCATCGCTGATCGGGCGGCCGTCGCCGGCGTCGATCATGGTGAGCACATCGAGGGTGCGCGGGTAAATAGCCGTGCCCCGGGACTGCCGGGCGCGCTCACTGCCGCGCTCGCGGACCTCGGCCCGGACCGCGGCCGCGGCCAGCAGCGCGGCGGTCATCAGCTCGGCCCGGCCGCCGCCAACCGCGGTGACGTCCATCCCTTCGTCCGCCCTCTCCGCATGTTCCATGAGCATTAAGATAATTAATGTTAAGGAATATGGCAAGCCTGTGAACGTCAAGATTCTCAGCGTTCACGGATAGGATGAGGCGATGAAGACAGGCGCGGGGCAGCAGGACTTCGTTGACGCCATGACCGAGGTCGTCGGCCGCTGGCACGGTAGCTGGCAGGACCCGGAGATTGCGGAATCCAAGGCGCTCGCCTACCGGGTGCGCCGACTGGCCCACCGGCTAGAGACCGACCTCAAGCGCGAACTCGCGCCGTACGGCATCGAACTATGGGAGCTGGAACTGCTGGCGTGCCTGCTCCGCGCCGAGCCGGATCACCGGCTCAGCGCCGGAACGCTCCTGACGCAGCTGCAGCTCACCTCAGGCGCGATCACCAACCGGGTCCGCCGCCTGGAGCTCAACGGCTGGGTAACCCGCGATCTCGACCCCGACGACCGCCGCTCGGTGCTCGTCACGCTGACCCCCGCAGGCAAGAAGCGCGCGCTGGAGGTGTTCAGCGCCAAGACCGACACCTGGCACACGCTCCTGTCGGTCCTGTCCCCCGCCGACCAGCGCCGGCTCAACGATGACCTCCGCACCGTGCTGCTCGCCCTGGAAGGCCCGGCACAACCCGCCTTATAGCCGCTCCGCATCCTCCCGCGAGGACCGGCCGCCGCTCAAAGCCCGCGTGCCGAGTCCCGAAGCGGTACACCCCGCTCACCACTGCGCCGTCGGTAGGATCATCCGCAGACGCTCCTGGCCCACTCCTGCGAGATCCGCCGCTCGAGCCCGACGCTGATGCGCAGGCGGACGAAGGTGTTGAAGTCGTCGAGGCGGCCGCTGCCAGAGGCGCTGAGCGGCAGCGAGATCCAGGTGCTGCGCTACCTGCCAGCGAACCAGTCGGGGGCGCAGCGGGCTCCAGCTCCAGGCCACTCCACCAGCTCAAAGCATGCACAAATGGCGGTTTTTGCGCACCCAGAATTGGTCAATATGCGCCTCTCAGCAATGCATACGCCTGACAATCCGCGCACTAATATTCGGCGATATGAGTGTCGGCCAAGTGTTATTCGGTCATTATTCCATCGGTCTCGAATAGTTAATATGTGCGCGGTCCGGCGACTCGCGCGTCAGACCCCTTAGCGACTCCTGGGCACCGCTGCCCGTAGGGTCTGCGCTGCGTTTGGGCTCGTCATCGTGGTGCCCGTTGCGGCCTGGCCCGTAGCAGGGCACGTGCCCCCCCGGCAAACTGGGTTGTTCTTGATCTAAGAGGGGGTAATGTCGCGCTTTTGCCATGGCCACTGCCCGGTTATCTCGACCTGTAGCGAGAAGCTCAGGAAGGTGCGGATGAGGACGATCACTGCCAGTATCGCCACACTGGTGAGGCTGGGCGAGGCGGCGACGGTACGGACGATGTCGCCAGCCACGAGCAGTTCCAGGCCGAGCAGGACGCTCTGGCCCAGCCGCTGGCGCAAACGCCCGTAGACGTCACGCTCGCGCCGGGAGAACCGGATGGCGCTGGCCACGAACGCGATCGCTGCGCCCGCCACGATGACCACGACCCCCGCGGCATCGATGGTCATCCCGATCTTCTCGATCACCTCGTCAAAAACCATCTTGCTCCCCGTTGACTTGCCTTCCGGCTGTCCAGGATGAGCCCTGGCCCGCCGCGCCCACAGCCGTCCCAGGTGCGAAGGTGCAGATCGGGATCAGCCCGTATCGGGGACGGGGAACTGCTCGAACGTGCCGCGCCCGAAGTAGCCCACATCATGGACCTGGTGTCGCTGCAGCAGCGCCGCGATGCGGCGACGGTCCGCCGGGCGCGCCGGAACGTGCAGGACAAGGTCACCGTGGCGGAGCGCCTCGTCGTAGATCTCCAGGGTCTCCTGGTCGTAGCCGAGCCGCTGCAAGGTCCGCACGACGCGGGCTCGCAGCCCGTGATAGCGGCCATGCTCATCCAGGATGCGCGCTCCCTGCTCACCGCACAGGATCTCCACCGCGGCCACGTCGACCCCGGCCGATCGGAGTTCAGCGGAGATGGCGGCGATCTGCGACTTGCCGGTCAGCAGGCCTACCACGTGGTAAGTAGGCCGGTGATAGAAGCGATCCACGTTGATCTGCGGCTCGTTCACGTCACTGCTCCCAGCCGGGGCGTCCCAGGACAACGCGCCAACAGCACCCGTGTGCGGTTCTGCGCCGCCGTGCCCGCCTGCCGGTTGTCACGCACCGGCCAGCCTGACCGCATCGCATGATCGTCTGGCATCGGCCACGGCGGCCACCCTCCGCGCCGCGTCGTATCCGGCCGTCCCGGATCGAGTTCGCTATACGACCCTGCCCGGCTCAGTGCCAGCTGCGCCAGTTGACCGCCCCCGGCTGGGAGCCGGCCGTAACCTCGCCTTTCTCCGCGCCGAAGGCCGCCAGCACCTCCTGCTTCTCGCGCTCGGGCACCTTGAAGGCATCCATGGCGTTGATCAGTTCCGCGGTGACCTCGTCGAACACCTCGGGTGAGATCTTGAGGTCGAAATGCGCGTCGCGCATCTCCCGGCCGGTGTACAGGAACGGCCCGCCTGCCTTCATGGCCAGCCACCAGGTCCGGCCCCACTTCAGGCCCGGCAGCCGGGTCTTGTACGTCTCCGTATGCCACTCGTGCAGCTCGGGGTTCGCGTTGACGATCTTCGGGTTCACAATCAGCCGGTCGCTGAAGTCGTTCACCACGGCAGCGATGGCGAAGATGCCGCCCAGGCGTTCGTAAAGAGTCGGTTCGGCCATGACTGCGTCCTTCTATCGGGTCTGCCCCCTTGGCCATGGCATCAGGGTCGCTCCCGGGAGGTCCTGTCGCACCCGTCAGATCCCGGGCCGGTACCCGGGCCTGCGGTCCCATGCCCCCGAGGTCGGCGCCCGGATCCGTCCCAGGCCGCCGGAGCCGCACCACTCCTTGACGAAATGGCAGAGGCGCGGGATCTGCGGCGTCTTGGGATCAGCTGGCCTTGGGCCGCAGAGCCATCGCGTGTTGGGAGCGGCTTTTGCCGTCAGACGGCTCGACGGCTTATGCATAGGCCTTGGCCAGCACCGAAGTACTTTCCGGGGCTGACTCTTCGATGCTGGCGCGGGCAGTGAGTCAGACGTACCGTCGCAGTAGCGGCCCCGGTTGCCGAAGGCCACATTCCGGCACCGTTGTGATGACGCTGAACGCGTGGGCATTGCGGCTGGCGGGCGTTGCGGGGTCGGGACCTGCCGTCCTGTCTGGCGGAGATGACAACAGCAGATCGGGGAGGGCACATGGCAGCGGAGCTGAATCCGGCGCAGCGGCTGCACGAGCTTGGCCAGAGTCTGTGGCTGGACAGCATCAACCGGGTGATGCTGCGCTCGGGTGCGCTGGCGCGGTACGTGCGCGAGCTGGCGGTCACCGGGCTGACGTCCAACCCGACCATCCTTGGGCACGCGATGGCCGCCGGGCCGGATTATGACAGCTCCCTGGCCCGCCTGGCGGGCGCGGGCGTCAGCGATGCGCAGGACCTCGTGTACGGCCTGGCGCTGGAGGATCTAGCCGAGGCGGCGGCGCTGTTCCGGCCGGAGTGGGAGCGCACGGCCGGCGTGGACGGTTACGTGTCGCTGGAAGTCCCCCCCGACGTCGCCTACGACGCCCCGGCGACGATCGGCCTGGCCCGCCGGCTGCACGAGCAGGCCGGCTTCGGCAACCTGCTGGTGAAGATCCCCGGCACTCCGCAGGGCCTGACCGCCATGGAGGAGGCGATCACCGCCGGCATCGGGGTGAATGTGACGCTGCTGTTCTCCGACAGTCACTACCTGAGCACCGCCGAGGCATACATGCGCGCCCTGGAGCGCCGCCGCGGCGCCGGATTGGACCTGGCCGTGCCCTCGGTGGCGTCATTGTTCATCTCCCGGTGGGACTCTGCCGCCGACCCGTTGCTGCCGCCCGCACTGCATGGCGGCCTCGGGCTGGCGATGGCGCAGAAGACCTACGCCTCCCACCTGCAACTGCTCTCAGACAAGCGCTGGCAGGCTCTGGCCGAGGCCGGCGCCCGCCCGCAGCGGGTGCTGTGGGCATCCACCTCCACCAAGGACCCGGACCTCCCGGACACCTACTACCTGGGCCGCCTGGCTTCTCCCGGCACGATCGACACGGTCCCGGAAAAGACGCTGCTCGCATTCGCCGATCACGGAAGCCTGGACCAGCGCCTCGAGCCGGACTACGCGGCGGCCGAGCAGACCATCGCGGCGATCGCCGGCGCCGGCATCGACGTCGACATCCTCGCCGAACAACTCCAGCGCCAGGGAGCAGGCAGGTTCAGCGCGGACTGGACCGCGCTCCTGGTCGCGATGCGGGAGAAGGCAGGAAAGCCGCAGACCCAAAGCAATCCCTGAGCCAGGCCGCCCTCAAGGGAGCTGATGTGCACAGGGCTCTGCGCGCAGAGCACAGGCGCACGCTGCTCAGATGGCCCGCACGAACCGGATGGGCAGAGTGGGCCACTGGTACGGCCCGGGCGGATGAATGAGGGTCCGCATGCTAGTGGCCGCGCCCGGCCAGTGATCTTCTGGATGCGTACGGGGCTCAGCCCGGCCGCGGCGGCCCGGCCCGGCATCATCGCGGGCCGCCGCTTCCCGGGGGGCAGCTTCCCGGCTGCTCTGTCCTGCTCAGCCGAGTCTTCAGGGCGGGTACGGTGCCCACTCCTGCCGCCCGCCCGGGGTGAGTCAGGTGGCGGCCGCCGACCGGCGGATGGCAGCGTCCGCCGCCAGCCTGGCGGGCGGGTACCTGCAACCGGTCGCCCTTCGAGGCGGGCCGGGCCACCGCGACCCCGCCAGAGAAACAGAGCCAGCCCGGAGCAGGAGCCCGAGCTCCAGCCGAGCACATAACGCAGACACATAACGGGGTAATCGGAGCGCCGCCATCTGCCGCTTGGCAGAAAACATCACCCGCGCCGATTCGGCGTTACGCGCGGCTGCCGGGAAGACATATAAGCCCAATTGCAAGCCTCCGTCGATCGCGATAATCCTGGCATAGCTATGCGGAGGACTGCATCTGCATGCACGTCCGGACGTCACTGTCATCGGCATGAGCGGTAGAACACCGGCCACAGCTCCCGATCCGTCGGCAGACCGAGAAAGATCATTTGCCTGGCTTGGATCCACCTCGCGGCGCGGAGAACGTCCAGATCTGGAGCACCTCCCGTCTTGATCAGAAGGGACTCATCCACCGACGATTGGGCAGTGCGTTCGCCCTGCTTCCGGGGTCAGCCACGTTCGGTGACCGCGCTGGCCGTCCGACGGCTTTGCTACGCTCAGTGACGGATCTGCTCAAGGGCCGTTTAGGAGCCGTGGGACGCTCTGTGGGGCGGCCGCCGGCCACATCCCGGTTCAACGTGTGCATTCTGGGCACGTGGTCACGTTATTCGTGCAGGCAGATCGCCTGGAGCCGCGGAGCGGTCCACTCTTAATCCGCGGGTTCGGGGTTCGAGTCCCTGGCGGCGCACCCGTTCTGACCAGCACAAAGCCTTGCGGTAAGCCTGCCTCCTTACTTCGGCGTGGGGCGAATAGATCCGCTGCTTCGCTGCACACGGCTGCACACGGCCCATCACCGCCGCACACGTACAGTGAGCATTCCTGTTGGCTGCCGCGCCCGGCGTGCGTCACACGCTGGCCCCGGACCGGCCGTGGCAGCAGCTTCATGACTGTGCTGCGCTGGAAAGCAGATTGACCACGAGTCGGGAATGCCAATCCGCTCGTCGCCGATAGTGACAATTCGCGGGACCTTACGCGCGCAACTCCGCGCATATCGCCGAATCGGCGCGGCTCAGAACTGCGTCAGGGACGCACGCGGCTGCACGCAGATCATCCATTTATGGGTGTCTGCGGCCCCCCTGTCAGTGCTGCCGGGCAGGCCCGCCGCGGAATGCTTTGTCCAGGATCTAGCCACCACCCCGGCGACAGCAAGACAGCGATGACTGTCACGCGTGGCATCGTCATGATCTGCCCGGTGCGCCGGGCGTCTGTGCCCGATCGCCTTGGCGCCGCATCGTGCAGGACCGTGCAGCCGGACGTTCGGGCGGCAGGCGCGGGTTACGGCCGGTTTCCTGTGGCTAGCTGGGCGTCCCGGGACGGCGCACTTGCCGGGGCCGTGGCGCTGCCCATGATGGCTGGGCGCGCGAATTTCGGGGCCTTGGGCAACGTGGTGTGCTCGACCTGGGCGATGGTGAAGCCCGCTTCCTGGAGGGAGTCGAGCGTCGGGCGGTTGCAGTCACAGCCGACGACGAACCGGTTGATCCCGTTCATACGGTCCTGGAACCGGGCCAGCTCGGGGTCGGTGGAACGCACATGCTCGATGAACAGCAGCTGGCCGCCGGGACGCAGCACCCGGCGCAGCTCCCGCAGTGCCCGCGGCTGGTCGTCCACCCCGCACAGCACTAGGGTCGAGACCGCTACGTCGAAGGTGTCGTCATCGAAGGGCAGATCCTCCGCCGGTGCGCGCAACACCGTGGCTGCCGGCGCCTGTGCACGGGCCTTGCGTTCCAGGCGGCGCAGCATCGGGGTCTCGGGCTCGGTCAGGGTCAGGGATTCGACCGCCGGGCCGTAGAAGCGCAGGTTGGCGCCCGTCCCGCCGCCGATCTCGAGCACCCGGCCGGTCGCCCCGGCGAGCACTCCCGCCCGGTAGGCGCGCAGCCCGGCCTTCTCGGCCCTGGCAATCTGACGGTCGTACGTCATGGCGAAGAATCTGCTCCGCAGGGTCATGACTGCCTCATCTCGTCGTGCGGAGAATGCTGATGCAACGAACGTAACCAGCCGCCTGGTCCTGCGCATGAGGCGATTACCCCATCTTCGGGGTCTTCAGGAGCAGACGATTTACGTCCCGATCGGACGCCAGCCGCGAACCCTGTTTCGCTTGGTCAGCTGCGCGGCAGTCAGGGTGGGCGGAAAGCCTCGCCCAGATGCAGCCGGGTAGGCCGGGCTCGCGTACGGCTTCGGTCGCCTGCCCTCTGGCGACGTGGCGCTTCGCCGATGACAACCCTGGTTTCCTTGACTGGCTCACCGGCCGACCCCCAGGGCTTGGTCATCAGCCAGCGGATTCGAAGGTGCCCACCAGGCCGTGCTGGGTGGCGTACAGCGTCGCGGCGGCGCGGCTGGACACGCCGAGCTTGGCGTAGATGTGCTCGACGTGGTTGGCCGCCGTCTTCGGCGTCACCACAAGCCGCTGGCCAATTTCCCTGTTCGAGTGGCCGCGGGCCAGCAGCCCGAGCACCTCGACCTCGCGTGCGGTGAGCCCGCCGGGCCATGCCCGCCGGGCGGGCGCGCGATGGCCCGCGGCCGCCAGGACAGCGCCGGCCGCCTCGCTGTCCAGCCGGCCGGCGACGACCTCGGCCCGCAGGTCGCGTGAAGCCTGGCCGGGGTCAAGCGGGGCCCGGTGCGGCCGCGGCTCGGTCATCGCATGATAGGTGTCCGCCGCGGCCAGCAGCCGGTCCTGCCGTGTCAGCGAGGCCGCTGTCAGTCCTCGCGGGTAACCCGAGCCGTCCAGGCGCTCATGGTGGCGTGCGGCGATCTCGCGGCTGCGGCCGAGCGCACTCACCCGGGCCAGCATGCGGTCGGTCAGGTAGGGGTGCAGCCGGACGCGCTCGGACTCGGCTTCAGTGATCGGGCCGGGCTTGTCCCAGATCGTGTTGGAAACCCCGAGCCGGCCCAGGTCGTGGATGAGGGCCGCGCGCCGCAGGGCCCGCACGTCATCCTCGGGGTAGCCGGCGCCGCGCGCCGCGGCGCTAACCAGGTTGGCTACCCCGCGGGAGTGGCCGGCCAGATACGGGCTCTTCATGTCGACCAGATCGGCCATCGCCTCCAGGACCAGGTCCAGGCCGGCGCCGCTGACCCGGCGCGAGAGCTGCGGCTCGGTATCCAGGACGGCATCCCAGTCCGAAGCCTGATCCAGGCCGGCCAGCACTGCAGGCGCGTGCGCGCAGAACAGGTCCACGACCCTCGGGTCGTACTGGGCCCCCCGGTGCTTGCGCGCCATCGTCACCGCCGCGGCGACGCCGCGGCGGCGGCTGAACACCTCGACCGGGCTGGCCAGCTGCACCAGCCGCGCGGGCAGGCAGATCTGCTCCCCGCGCAGACGGTCGGGGTAACCCTTGCCGTCCCACTGCTCGTACGCCTGCCTGATCGCGATGCAGACCGCGTCGCCCAGGCTAATCCGCCCGGCGAACTGCGCACCCAGCGTGGAGTGTGTCGTCATGAAGGCGGCCATCTGCTTCGGCCCGGCCACCGGGAACGCCGCCAGCCGCCTGGCGCGGGCCATGCCGCTGCCATGCGAGCCGACCCGCCGCAAGATGAAGAAGACCATCCGCGCCGTGCTCATATCGAGCATCTCGAACCCGTCGCCCTTGAGGCTGATTTCGTCGCCGAACCACTTGGCCTGCTCAGCCGCATCGGCATGGCAGTAGACGTTCATCATCAGCCCGAGGTAGTAGGTGGCCTCCAACTCCCGGTCGCTCGCGCCGGCGAGCCCGGCCAGACGCAGCGCGACCACCGTCTGCCGCATGCAGTGCGCCATCGGCTGCCCCAGGCCCAAGTCAGCGGCATAGGACAAAGTCGCCACTAGCTCAGCGATCCTGACACTGCCTGCCTCGGGCTGAACAGCCACAACGGAAGTCTACGGGGCAAGGAAGCGGACTACGCACCGGCACGAGCGCCGCCTGCGGCCAGAGGGTTGCGGGGCAGGATCATCGCTGGAACAGGGACGCGGCGCTCCTCCGATTATCTGTTCGGCGCGACCTCCACAGATACGTCTCTGGCCAAGATCAACACGCAGATCGGCGGCTGTGCGCGTACCATCATCGTGAACGGCTACGTTCCGCGACTACCTAGCATTCTGCGGAATCGTCACGAGCCCGCGCGCGGGCGCCAGGTGTACCAAGTCGCCCTTGGCGTCACCGTCCTCCTGCGCCCGGCAACCGCGACCCTACGGCGCCCCGCAATCGCAAGCCGGCCGGCCGCGGCCGGGCCCGGGAGCTGGGCACCACATCTCCACGCGATCTCCATCCGCATCTCCTCGCGATCTGCATCCGAGCCATATGCCGCTCACACCGGCCTGCCTTTGACTGACCCAGCGTCGTTTCTGCCACCTGTCATGCAAAACCGTGCGCGCCTGGCCTAGCCGAATGCCGCTGCCAGAGAGCATTTACGGGGCCGTCATCAAAGATCTTTGCTCTAGGTGGAAGAGCCAGGTTCTCATCCTCACCGGCGCGACCGGCTGACGCTGGCGCGGGGGCCGTCGTGACGCGGGACGGGCGGGGTCTGATGGGATCAGCGGACTAGTCCGGAGATG
>Ga0207700_10001229_pt1 | contig 14641 bp, 15 predicted proteins | sample LARL82metaG_FD_184348 | JGI IMG/M metagenome (GOLD analysis project Ga0207700, IMG submission 184348) | Corn, switchgrass and miscanthus rhizosphere microbial communities from Kellogg Biological Station, Michigan, USA - LAR L8-2 metaG... | ecosystem: Host-associated > Plants > Roots >...
TGTTGACCTGAATCTTTTGCACGCGCTTCATGCGCTCTTGGAAGAACGGCACGTAAGCCACGCCGCGAAACGCTCCTTGGGCTTCAACGAAGAAAGTTTTTATAATAGAGGTGCGGAAAAAGTAACTACCTGTCCTTTTCCCGGCCGGTATTCTCCAAAGCATAGATCACCGAATCAGGATTGCCATTGGTGAACTCCGTTTTTATCGTAAAACCATTCTTCTCCAAAAGCTTTACTGACTTCACATTTCGCGGACTCAGTTCCGCTTCAATTGAATGGAGTCTCATCTCCTCCAGCGCAAACCGGATGACCTCCGGAATTACTTCCTGCATAATTCCTTTGCCGTGATTTTCCGGAAGTAGTTCATAACCGATTTCAGCCTTTTCTTCCTCTCTCGAAATTTTCCACAGGCAAATTGTTCCGAGAAACCTTGCTTCATCTTTTGGCGTCACCACCCAGAATATCGCTTCATTCTCTGCAATACCGTTAGTGATTTTGCTGATGAAATTTCGCGCATCATCAAGCGTATTCGCTTTCGGGCGGTCAAGGTATTGATTGATGAAATCATCAGACCGTAGTGCAAAGATTTCATTCTCGTCATCTTTCGTCAGTTGGCGAAGCCGGAATCTTGCTGTTTCTAATTCAGGAAAAGGTGTGAACTGAATTTGAACCATAAGCGATTTTTCAAAGCGTGAATCAACATAAATTCTGATTGAGGATTCATTAAAATAATTCACCGGCTCCTGCCCCTCAATCCCCAAAGGGGGAAGAGCGCTTCTCACTCGCGATGCGGGGGGTTCTCCCATTTGGGAGTTAGAGGGCAGCGCGAGCGATTTTCACTCCTTCACAAATTTCTTCACCAATATTTCTTTTTCAGTTTGAATGACGGCGAAATAAACTCCTGCAGTCAATGAAGAAACATCGAGAGTGATTTCATTTCCATTCACCATTTCAGGAGTGATGATTTCACCAAGGAGATTGGTGATTAAAAGATGATGTTTGTTGTTAACACCCAGTGGAACATAACGTTTCGTGATCTGTCCGACATCGGCATCGTGCTTATTATTCTAGAAATGCATTGTTTGAATACTTACTATGCGTGAAGTGCATTTACGAAATGTTGACCTGAATCTTTTGCACGCGCTTCATGCGCTCTTGGAAGAACGGCACGTAAGCCACGCCGCGAAACGCTCTTTCCTAAGTCAACCCGCGATGAGCCGAGCACTGGACCGGCTACGCGAAACATTCGGAGATCCTCTGCTCGTTCGCACAGGACGCGTTTATGAGAGGACGCCGCGCGGGGAACGTGTGTTGCGCGAACTGGAATCGATCATGGGCCGGCTCGGCGCGATGGTGCAAGGGGAGGAATTCTATCCCGCACGAAGTCAGGAACGTTTTCGAGTGGCGATGACGGACCACGGGTCGACGATTCTACTGCCAGCTCTTCTCGAGCGCGTACGGAAGGCGGCTCCTCAAGCCAGGCTGGAGATATCGGCGTGGCGCACTCAAGCGTACGAGGACGTTGCCGCAGGGCGAATCGATCTCGCTCTCAGCGCAGAAGCGGTGCCTCCAACTTTGGAGAGCGAAGTGATTTTTAACTTAGACTTTGTTTGTCTGGTCGGCTCGACCCAGCCCGTTCGAAAGCGTCGATTCACACTCAAGCAATATCTGCAGCTCCCGCACGCGCTGGTCGAAACTCTGGTTGGTCAGCAAACCATGGTGGATCGTCCTCTGGCGCAGCTTGGCGTAAAGCGGCGCGTCGCGCTTCGTCTTCCGTTCTTTTTGCCCGCGATTTTCGCCATCGCCAAAACCGATTTGGTCCTGACGGTCCCTCGCAAGTTGGCCAAGATCACCGCTCCGATAGCTGGTTTACGGATGATTGAACCGCCGCGCGAGATCGAAGCTTTTCCGTACTTCATGGCATGGCATTCGCGTCTTAGTACAGAGCCCGCCCACGTTTGGTTTCGAGATCAGGTCCGAGCCGCCGCGCGAAGTATTCGCAGCAAGTAAACGAAAGTCCATCCTGAAGCCCGGACCTTGTGACACTACAGTTCGGATGTGCAGCGGCCTTCGACGGACGAGCGAGCTAAACTCCCTTAAATTGGAATTTGTTGATCCTTAGAGAGCGGATTTTCGATTCGAGGGTTGATGCCGCTATGCCAAGTTTGGCCGCGGCACCGTGTGCGCCAGAGACTTTTCCGTTACTTTGCGCAAGCGCCGATTCGATGCGCTTACGTTCGTTTGTCTTCTGATCGGTTGGCGCGGCGCCCGGTGGTTGTGGTTGGTTCGCTACCCAACTCTTGTCGATCGAAAATTCGGTGGTCTCGCCGATGATAAGTGAACGCTCAATTACGTTTTGTAGTTCGCGAACGTTGCCGGGCCATGAATACTCTCGCAGCACTTCGAGAGCTTTTTTTTGAATGTGCTTGATCTTTTTTCCCGCTCTCTTCGCATAGCGATCAACAAAATAATTCACGAGCAACGGAACGTCTTCTTTCCGGTCGCGCAAAGGCGGCAGTTTGATTGGAAAAACGTTGAGCCGGTAGTAAAGATCACTGCGAAAGCCGCTGTCCGCGATAGCCGTCTGCAGATCACGATTCGTCGCTGAGATAACGCGGACATCAGCGCGCAGAACTTCCGTGCCGCCCACGCGTTCAAACTCGCGTTCCTGCAAAACGCGCAGCAATGCGACTTGTGTCTCCATTGGCAGATCTCCGACTTCGTCGAGAAAAATCGTGCCACCCTCGGCCAATTCGAATCGACCAAGCCGCCTCTGAACCGCTCCAGTAAACGCTCCTTTTTCGTGACCGAACAACTCCGACATGATCAGCGAAGAAGGAACCGCTGCGCAATTCACACTGATGAACGGGCGCTCCGAGCGCTTTGACCGTTTGTGAATGGCGCGGGCGATCAGTTCCTTCCCGGTTCCAGTTTCGCCCATGATCAAAACGGTTGAGTCTGTCGGGGCGACCTTGGCTGCGCGCGCCAGGACCATTTGCAAGGCCGACGAAGTACCGATCACTTCTTCAAACGTCGAAGTCTTACCGAGCTCTTCACGCAATACGATGTTCTCTCTCTGAAGTTCGTCCCGAAGCGCTTTAATTTCTTCGAATGCCTTCTTTCTCGCCGTCACGTCCATCACCGTTGCGACGTACTCGAGCTCGCCTGACTCGTTCGTCAGTGGACGCGCAATTACATGAACATGTTTGATCTGACCATCGGGCATTAGCAGACGATGCTCGAGTTCTAAATTCGTACCAGATTTCGCCTTCTCCATCATTCGTTGGACGAACGAAAGGTCTTCCGGGTGAATGCGCTTCAATGCCAGTTTCAGGGTTGGCTTGACCGTCGGCTCATAACCAAGGATCCGAAAATTCTCGTACGACCAAACCAACTCCCCGGTGGATACATTCCAGCCGAAGCTGCCGGTGTGACTGAGCGCCTCTGCCTGCTCGCGATACGCCTCGCGGCGACGGAGCTCCTGCGTCGCGATTTCCTGCTCGGTAACATCGAGTGTATTCCCGATCACCCGCACAACTTTGCCGTCCTCAAACACCGGCTCGCCGGTGCTATGCATCGCCCTTTTGCCACGTTTAGGATGATCGACGCGATACTGGATATCGCCGTTTATACCCTCGGAAAACATTCTGCGGATCAATTCATATACGGCGTCACCATCGTGAGGAAGCAGGACGCTGAGCCATTCCTTCAGCGTCGGGATGCCATTTCCGGGATCGAAACCGAAAATCACGAATGTTTCCGGCGACCAATAATCAAATACTCCGTCCGGCCTGAGCGACCAACTTCCCATCTGAGCGAGCCGTTCTCCCTCTCGCAGAAAAAATTCGCTTCGTTCTAATTGGCTCGTCTTCTCTGCAATCCTTTGCTCAGCAGATTTCCGGTCTTCGATATCCATGCTCGATCCGAACCATTTGACGATGTTTTCGTGTTCATCACGAAATGGCAGCTTACGATGTAGCAGCGCACGATATGATCCGTCGGCACGCCGAACGCGCGATTCTATTTCGAACGGTTCACCGCTAGCCAGAGCGGCGTGCCATTTTTGAACTATCGCTGCTACGTCTTCCGGATGAACCGTTTCGGTCCAGCGCCACCCACAAACGTCTTCGAGTGACTTACCAAGAAAATCCAACCATCCCCGATTAAAGTAATCGATGTACCCGTCGGGACGAGCAGTGTGAATAAGCGCGGGAGTCGTATCAACGGCGCGGCGAAGTGCGCTTTCAGTCGCAGTCGATTGATCGTTCTGAAGGGACTCACTCGCCTTCATGCGGGTTTTGCTAATTGTTGCTTAGGCCTCTCAAAAGCTACACCAACGGGTGGTGGCTTCCATTTCATTCGTGCGGGTCGTGCCAGGCGGAAGGAAATCGCTGGAAGTGCGATCACGATCGCCGCGAACAATTGCACGCTTAAAAACGAAGCGTCATTAGCTCGCTGTCTGTTGGTTCCTTTTGCCCTATTCCATGGACTCGAATATAATCAGCTCGGTTCTGACTCACGGAAATCCACCAAATAAAGGAGTTCCCATGCCATTTGAAAAATTCGAGGACGCTGAGGCCATCGACAACGAGCGGCGCAAAGCCATCGCGAAATCGATCCGAATCATCAGCGTTGAAGAGCTCAAGAAACTTGGTGAAGAAATTTTCGATTCGCCTGATCGACCGTGGCGGGAAACGTTCCTTTCAGTGGTCACCGAAAATCCCGGTGCCACCTTTTATCACGCATCAGCAGGCGAGGGCGTGATTTTTCTTTACTCGCGCGATAACGACAAAGGTTTGTGGTATCTGCCTGGGAGCGGCATAGGACCATTGCCGGAGGGAGGCCGGCAGCTGATGAGAAAGGCAATCGAGACAGGCCGTTGAATCCTGCCGCTGCAACATGCTCTGTCGCCGTCGCTCGCCCGAATCGCGAACCAAACTCTGTTTAGTGTAAAAAGTCGTTGGATCTAGAGCGGTGATTTGAGCTCGACTACAGAACGCGATGGCTCGCCGAGAAAGTGGTCGATCACATCGACCACAGTAGTGAAGCGGTCTATGCCGCCCAATTTGCTGTCCACATGTTCGTGACGGAGCCGTTCGCGCACGGAGGAACGCGGTTCGACGGCGTGAAATTGGATGCCTTGGGCGGTGAGTTCGTCAGCCATGCTGGCTAACATGTGCGCACTCTGCATGTCCACACGCGCTGCGGCGGAAAGATCGAGAACTACCAGCTTCGGCGGCGTCGGCTCGCCACGAACACGGCTCAGGATCACATCGCAAACATTGTCAATGTTGAAGTAGACCAGGAGCGATTCAGGCCGGAAAATCATTACGTTCGGGATCAGTTCGTTGTCTGCATGGCGGTCGCGATCCGAGAAACGGCGTGTGCCGGGAATTCGTCCTAGAAGAGCGACGTGCGGATGAGACGATACGCGTACCAGCTGCACGAGCGAGATTGCAGCACCGATCATCACGCCGTCGAGCAAGCCGAACGTAAGCACGCCGACGAAGGCTGCCATCGCCACTACAAACTCGGAGCGATCACTGCGCCAGAGCTCTTTCAAGGTGGAAAGCTTGAGGAGACCCGCTATTGCAACCAACACCACGGCCGCGAGGACCGGTTGCGGTAAGGCGCTCAAGAGGTGCGAGAAAAAGAGCACAACCACAAGAATGAAGACTGCAGCAAGGGCGGTCGAGAGCGGCGTGCGCGCTCCGCCCTCTTCGTTAACGAGCGACTGTGATGTACCGCCACTAACCGGAAAGCCGCCGCCAAGTCCAGCGAGCAGGTTCGACGCCGCGAGTGCTAGATTTTCCTGGTTAGCATCGAATCGTCCGCCGTGCTTCGCGGCGAACATCCGCCCAATCGCGGCCGTTTCGACGACGCCGAGGAGAAAGCAGGCCAAGGCCAGTGGTAGCAAGTCGGTCAAATCATTCCAGTAAACCGCAGGAACTCTCAGCGGCGGGATTCCCTGCGGCACGGTCCCAATCATTTTCACGCCACGCGTTTCCAACGAAAGCATCGAGGCGGCGATAATGCCTCCGATTACAACGAAAAGCGCGACCGGTTTGTGCTTGAGGAAAATCTTTCCAAGGATCAGCAACGCCAGCGCGATTCCGCCGATTAACAATGACATCGAGTTCGTCTCACTTAGGTGCTTGAAGAAAAAACCCGTGTTCTTCCAGAAACTTCCATGAGCGCTGTGGAAACCGAAAAGCTTGGGCAATTGAGTGCTGGCAAGGAAAAGCGCCACGCCGGATTTGAAGCCGGTCATAACACTCTCCGAGATGAAGTGTACCATGACTCCGGCTTTCGCGAGCCAGGCAATGAATGCGATGAGCGAGACCAGTACCGCAGTGCCGGCCGCGAGGGCGCCAAAGCGCATAGTATTCCCGCCCGTAATTTCCCCAAGCGACGAGCCGATCACGAGCGCGATCGCGGAGGTGACAGAGATCGCAGTCTGCCGCGAGCCGCAGAAAATCCAAAAAACCAAGCCGCCGAACAAACAGGCGTACAGGCCAGCTTCCGGAGGCAAGTTAGCAAGAGACGCGTCGCCCAAAGCTGCGGGAAGCAAATACGCGGCAAGCGTGATGCCGGCGAGAAGATCCAAGCGAAACCAAGCACGACGGTAACTGCGCAACCATTCGGCCGCGGGAAAGGCTCTTTCCCACCAGGTCTTATCGTTAGGCCTCATGAGCTTTCACCGAAATCGTCGAATGTAGGTTTATCCTGTTCGATTTGATGTAGCTAGTTTAATCAGGTCAACATCGTGAATTTAAGGCGAGAGCGTCGCCGGTGTGTTCTGGATGTGTGCAGTAACGGAAGTGCCCAAACCGCAGTCTGGCATTGCAACAATAAGTGCGGTCGAGTACCACTGAAGACGTCATGTTTTCCATTCAAAAGTTGCTCGGGCGCGACGAAAAGTTCTACGACTTGCTCGAAGCCAGTGCGCAGCAGGCGGACACAAGCGTCCATCACCTGATCAGCTTATTGCGAAAACTCGAGCAGCATGACACTCCGGAAAACCTGGAGCAATTCGCCCACAGCCGGCGTGAGGACAAACGCATCACGCAAGAATTGACCGAGCAACTTTCCAAGACGTTTGTCACCCCTTTCGAGCGGGAAGACATTCAGGAATTGGCATCCGCGCTTTATAAAATACCGAAAACGGTGGAGAAAATTGGCGAGCGCATCTTAATCTGCCCCGAAGATTTGGGCGGCCAAAGTTTTGGTAAGCAAGTTGAGCTGCTTGATCAGGCAGCCGAAATGGTGCTAGCCATGGTAAAACAACTGCGCCCGGGGATCGACGCCCGCACCGCGCGCGAGATGAACGCCAAGCTCCAAGGCATCGAAGGAGAGGCCGACAAGCTCGAACTAGAGCGGCTTCGTGATCTTTTCAAAGGCAATCACGCCGCGAAGCAGATTATTTTTCTGCACGACCTTTACGGGCTTTTGGAAAAAGTGATCGATCGCTGCCGCGACGCAGGGAACATCATCGTACAGGTGGCGCTGAAATACGCGTAGCAAACGGACCGCGTGCTCACGCTCATTTTGGTCATTCTGGCCGCTGTCATTTTCGAATACAGCAATGGCTTTCACGACGCGGCGAACGCGATCGCAACTGTCGTCTCGACGCGAGTACTTACGCCGCGCCAGGCGATCGCGATGGCGGCATTCTTCAATCTCACAGGAGCGTTATTTGGCGGTGCGGTTGCTGCCACGATCGGCAAAGGATTGGTGGACACCGAGGTGGTCACTATGACGACCGTGCTCTGTGCTGTGCTTGCCGCGTTCGGCTGGAACATTGCGACGTGGTGGTTGGGCTTACCATCAAGTTCAAGTCACGCGCTGATCGGCGGACTTTGCGGCGCCGCACTCGCTGCCGCGAGGGGCGATTGGTCAGTAATCAAATGGAACGAAGGCGTGTGGCCGAAGGTTGTCCTGCCTATGATCGCGTCGCCAGTTGCCGGCTTCGTGTTCGGCGCGGTCTTCATGTTCTTGTTGCTTATCGCAGTGCATCGCCTCACGCCGCAATTTGTTCATTCGCTATTTGGAAAACTGCAAATCTTCAGCGCGGCCTGGATGGCCCATAGCCACGGCACAAATGATGCACAGAAAACGATGGGCATTATCACTCTCGCGCTGTTTACCGGAACAAAGGCAGGCAGCTTCGATCATTGGCCAGGTTGGCTCGATTTTCTGAAAACGCCATCGTTCGTACTTCCAACATGGGTGATCGCTCTATGCGCCGTGACGATGGCGGCGGGAACGGCGGCTGGTGGTTGGCGCATCATCCGCACGCTCGGCCATCGGGTGGTCAAGTTGCAGCCGGTACATGGCTTCGCGGCCGAAACCACCGCCGCGCTAATCATTCAAGCTGCGAGCTACTACGGCATTCCACTCTCAACCACACACGTCATTTCCACATCCATCATGGGCGTCGGGGCGGTAAAACGTTTCAGTGGAATCCGCTGGACAGTGGTCGAACGAATTGTTTGGGCCTGGGTTTTCACTCTTCCGGCCACTGCCCTAATCGGCTATGCGCTCGAACGCGCCTTTGGAGCGCGTCACTGACCCCACTGACCTTTGACCTGCTACGCTGGCATTTTCAACGGCAACGGCCGCAACATTACCATCAACGACAACAACAATTTTATGTTCGCAGGCCGCCTGGAGTTGCAGCCGTTCACAGGCAAAGTCTTTGGTCAGCCCTCCTTTCTCAAGCTGGGCGGCGACGTGCTCAACAGCCGCGATGAAGCGGAGGAAAATATCTCGCAATCGAGCAACTTGCTGGTAAACGACGATGGTTCCCTCACGCCTTTTGTCCTGCCCAGCCATGTTCTGAGCACACCCGATAAAGAGAAACATTGTGACACCGAAGCATATCCTTGGGACGTTCGATGAAGCGCTGAGCGATCTCCGCAACGATCTGCTCACGATGGCGGGTTTAGCTGAGCGCACCCTCCAGCGTGCGATTAAAGGATTGTTTCAGCGGGATGATAGCCTTTGCACAAGTGCGATCGCTGATGACGAAGAAGTTGATCAATTGGAGAAGCAAATTGATAAGGCCGGTCTCGAAATTTTGCTTCGCTACCAGCCAGTCGCGTCCGATCTACGGCAAGTGGTTTCTGCAATGAAACTTTCATCCAACATTGAGCGCGTAGCCGATGAAGCGACAAATATCGCCGAATGCGCGGGCAAGTTGAACGGACATCCGCCGTTAGCTGAAGTGAAGTTGATCATGCCAATACAGGCGCACGCGATATCGATGTTCAAGGACAGCATCGACGCATTTGTCCGAGAAGACGTCGAGTTGGCACGGGCGGTCGTTAGCCGTGACAAGCAAATCGACGATATGAATGCCTCTGCAAACCGGGAGTTGACCGAACGGATGATGCAGGACCGCGACCAACTGCGCGGCTATCTAAACCTGATTCTAATCTCTCGCTGTCTTGAACGCGTCGGTGATCACGCGACCAACATAGCCGAGGACGCCGTCTACGCCGCGGCAGCGGAGGACATCAGGCATCAAACCTGATCGCCCTTAAGGTTCAATGTCATAAGTTTGTAACACGCCATCCTTTCCAAAGTCTGTTAGAGAAATGTCCATGCAGGCGACACCGCGACGCGATGAGCAAATTTCTTCACTCTCACTTGATCTTAACCCGCCGGTCCGAGCCGAATCGATCGACCTGCGCATTCTTGTCAGTCATCGCACCGCAACACCGGCTAGCGCGTCAGTTGAGAGTGTCGCTGAGATTTTCAAAAGCGGGATCGCAAATTTTGTAGCCGTGCTGGATGGCCGGCGACTCCTCGGGATGTGTTCGCGACAGGAGACTGCAGCGTTACTTGGCGGGCGTTACGGCTTTTCGCTGTGGGCTCGCAAGCCAATCCGCGACCATCTTTGCAAACAGGAAACGCGCATCACGGCAGCGACGCCAATCGGCGATGTCTTGCGCACTGTGTTCGCGCGTCCCGACGCAAATTTCTACGATGATGCTTTGTTGGTGAATGAAAACGGCGGATTCGTTGGGTTCATCGCTACCGAAACGCTTTTCAAAGTTCAAAACGCGCTTTTGCTAACAAACATTCGGGAAATCGAAGAGCGCGACCGCGAGATTCGGCAGAAAAACGAGCAGATGGAAACGGATCTGCGAATGGCGACGGAATTGCAGCAGGCGCTCATGCCGAGCACGTATCCGACTTTTCCGGCAGACGCTGCCAGGGGTGCAACGAAGCTATGTTTTTGTCACCGTTATTTGGCGGCTACTCAGATGGGCGGCGATTTCTTTCATATCGCGCGGCTCAATGACGACACGGCTGCCATTTGTATTTGCGATGTAATGGGCCATGGCGTCCGCGCAGCGCTGATCACCGCGATGATGCGCGCAATGATCGAAACTCATTCTGTCGAAGCAGCCGAACCCGGTCGCCTTCTCACGCAACTGAACAGCGAGTTCACGGGAATTTTGAAACAGACCGGCACGCTCGTGTTCGTGACGGTGCTGTACTGCGTCATCAATGTCAGAGAGGGCATCGCTCGTTTCGCTCGCGCGGGTCACCCCCCGCCGTTGCAGGTGCGGCGAAGTTCAGGTGAAGTCCAGCCAATCATCATGGGCGCGGATTCCGCCGGACCTGCGGTAGGGATCATTCCGAACGCTAAGTTTAAGACTACGGAAGCGAAACTTGCGCCGGGCGATTGCCTGCTGTTCTACACCGACGGCATCATCGAGGTCGAGGCCCGAGAAGGCAACCAGTTTGGCATCGAAGGTTTGCAGCAAACCGTCCGCGCCCATCTTAATGAGCCGACTGACTCTCTGCTCGATGCTGTTGTCAGCGATGTTTACAAGTTTGGCGGTTCGACAGTCCTAACGGATGACGCTTGCCTGGTTGCGGCTGAGTTGTCGGTAAACTGACAGCTATTCCTTTTCCACCGACACGGCGGTCGCTTTCGTTACCGCAAAGACGTTGTCGCCTTCTTTCAGCTTCATTCGCTCCACTGAACCGGTTGTAATAACCGACGTCACGATTCCCGCCGCAGTTCGGATCACAACTTCTGACACGACTTTGTCCGAAACGATTTTCTCAATCGTGCCGGGTAAACGGTTTCGAATGCTTGTGCTCATATCATTGCGCCTCCTATTCAGTACTGCTCGAAGGTTTGGCTTGTCGTATCACGACCTGTGAGGAATCCTTAATGTCAGTAACGATCAGAAACCGTTGCGACGCCGGTGAGTGTTGATCTTGGCCCGCAAGCGCCTTCAACGGCCCGATTGCCTGAACGATGCCTGCGCCGTCGGGATTTGTTTTGAGAACAGCAAGCGGCTCAAGTCTACCAAAGGGTGGGTGATCGGATTCTGCCAGATAGACCTGATATTGCGTCTGCGGAGCAAGCCCACTCGCCGCAATCTGAACAAGGTCCAATAGACCTAACGAGTTCACGGCGACCGATGCCTGAGCTTGTGGCAAGGCGGTTCCACCTGCTTCCAAGTGCAGTCGCGCTGTATTGCCAGCGGCGCCGAGCGGCATCAGATTCTCGGTGCCAGGACCGTTCGGAACAGCGTTTGGCACATAGACCAAAGCCTGCGTTGTTTGTCCGATCGGGATGTTAGCGATGACCTTGTTAGTGACAGTATCAATCGCGACACAGTGTTCGCCATTTTCCAGCGCCACATAAACTCGCGATCCGTCGCCTGACGGCCAGATCCCGTGCGGAAGTTCTCCTACCGGAATCGTCGCAACTAATTCCGGTGTCGTGCCTCTGCGAAACACCTTCACTTCGTTCGCACCGCCAATAGTCACGTAGGCGAACTTCCCGCTGCGATTGTTTACAAAGTTGACGTGGTTCGTGATCGGCCCTGTATCTATTACGGCCTTTTGCTCAAACGGTGGCTTGGCGCTGTAAACCTGCACTTTTCCAACGTCCTTCAACGTAATCCAGACTTCGTCATTTTCGGGAGTGACAGCGATGTTCGGCGAAAAGGGACTCACTTGCGGTAACCGTTTAACAATCTTATGCGATGCTACATCGATAACAGCGAGTTCCGGCGTGAAACTGGAACAGACAAAGGCGTATTTGCCATCAGGCCCAAACATCGTCATGCCCGGGCCATTGGCCACTTCGATGCGCCGCGTCTCTTTCATTCGCGCTGGATCGATCACTGACACGTAGTTCTCGCCGCGAACGGTCACCCATAACTCACGTCCATTCGGAGTGAAGAAGGGTTCATGCGGCGAGCGGCCGACGTAAACGACGCCTTTGACCTTATTCGTTGCGGTATCGATAAGAGTTACTGAATTCGATCCTACCGAAACGACAGCCAGCGTTTTGCCGTCGGGCGAGTAACCAAGGCCGTGAACAAGAAGCTGTCCTTTGTAGAGCGGGCTAAGTGCTCCCGGAACGGGGTCGCCGAGCCTGATCACACCCAGCAACTTATTTTCCACTGGGTCAATTACGGAAACTGTATTGGAGGTTTGGTCAGCAGCGTAAACGCGATCGTGGCTGGAGATTGAAATGTCTGGCCGGGCCCAGGGGGCTTGTTGCGCCATCGCGCATGGCAATAAACAGAGAGACATTAACCAAGAAATCATTTTCATTTTTGGTGGTCCTTTCCGGTCTGAGGGGGAGTCGGCTGATTTTCTTTTGGTGCCCCAGGTTCCCGCTGTTTCAGCCAACGCTGCATCAACTCAATTTCTGATTGCTGGTCGGTAAGGATTTCCTGAGCCAGCCGACGCATTTGGGGATCTTTGCCGTACAAGAGTTCTGTTTTCGCCATATCGATCGCCGCCTGATGATGCGGCAACATTAATCTGACAAAATCAACATCGTTATCGCCCGATTGTTTCACCTCTCCCATGGCCATGTGCATCTTCTCCATGCTGGAGATTAGCTCCGACCAGCTCGCGTAAGTGGCTGCCGGATTACCCTGCGCATGAGTACCTGCTTGAACAGCTAGTCCGAGCATCCCAACGTTCAGAATCAACTGCAAGATTATCCGGGCAACGATACCCGGAAAAACAAAATAAGTTATGTTTTTCGGCTTCATACCGGTTGCAAAGGCAAGAATTCGTTAGGCTACACGAGGTGGTGTTTTTCCAGGAAATTGCGCATCGCCATGGCCCGCTGCGGTCGTGGAGATTGCGCGCAACAGATCGGCCAGTTTATTCACGATTGCCTCGGCGGGAGTTACCCCGTGTCGCTGTACAATCCATTTGGGTTCGTTATATGAAATCCACGTTTTGCCTGCTGCGTCCTCCCAGACGAGTGCCTTCAACGGCAGATCGATTCCGATTGTCTGCGCTGACTGCATGAGAGGAGTGCCGCCACGGGCGTTTCCGAAGATGATAAGTTCGGTTGGCCGCAAGTTCAGTCCCACTTCCGCTGCGCCCGCGGCGTGATCGATGCGCGCGAACACTTCCATTCCTTTGGCCCGGATCTCGGTTTCCAGCCGATCCATCGTCTCCTTAGGACCGAAGTTGCTCGCGATGGCTGTTAAGCCCTCAATATGAGTTTCATTCACCGTGCTCATTTTTTTGAGTGCCAAGCCTCCACTTCCTGCATTTGCTTCCCTGATTATTTTCACCGCCCGGAGGTTGAGTGGGCCAACCGCTCGATTTCAAAAATAACGTCGATTATCACTGGTGCGCCAACAGGCAAGCTTTGCACTCCGTAGACCAATCGAACGTGGCCTGTTTCTCGGCCGAAAAGCTTGACGAAAAGCTCTGACGCTCCATCTGCAACAGCCGCATGTTCGGTGAAATCTTCGGTCGTCGCTATCAACACCGTCAGCTTCACAAGTTTCTTCAGCTGGTCCAGATCACCAAGATATTCCATAGCGGCTGCCAGCGCGTTGAGCGAAGCAATGTACGCGGCTTCCTGGCCTTCCTTGACGGAAAGATTTTCACCCAGGCGGCCAGAAATGGCGAGCTTTCCATTCACCACCGGAAGCGTGCCGCTTAGGAAGAGCAAATTTCCAGCGTCTGAAGACTCGACGTAAGCCCCCAAAGGTGTCGGCGGCCCAGGTAACACGATTCCGAGCTCGCTGAGACGCGTACTCGGACCGCTTGCAACATGCTTATTACCACTTCGCGCCGGCATGAGCTCCTCCATCAATTCGAATGTTTTCGCCATTTACCATCGGTGCCGATTGCAACTAGAACAAAGCATCCACGATTTCGGAGATTTGAACCAATCGCGGAATCGGATGGAGTTTTTTCAGTGCCTCGTGGTCGTCATGGGCGTGCAATGGTGTGTCAACAACGCCGGGCGAGATCGTATTGGCCCGAATCCCGTCTGCTACGTATTCCATCGCTAAGGCGCGGCTGAACGCTGGAATGGTGGACTTAGTGATGACTGGCAGTGTGGCGTGCCCGCCGGCGAACGGTTGATCGACCAAAACGGTCGAAATGCTCACGATGTGGCCGGACTTTTGTTCGCGCATATGCACAACCGCCTGCTGCGTCACAAAAAAGTATCCGGCGACATTGGTGTGGATCATCGTTTCAAAATCCTCCGAGGTATATTCCGTGAACGGCTTCGGAATATAGATGCCCGCGCAATTGACTAGCAGATCGATGCGTTCAAACTGTTTCACCGCCGCATCGACCACTTTTATGGCGGTCTCTCTTTTGCCAATGTCACCGT
>Ga0207700_10001232_pt1 | contig 14604 bp, 12 predicted proteins | sample LARL82metaG_FD_184348 | JGI IMG/M metagenome (GOLD analysis project Ga0207700, IMG submission 184348) | Corn, switchgrass and miscanthus rhizosphere microbial communities from Kellogg Biological Station, Michigan, USA - LAR L8-2 metaG... | ecosystem: Host-associated > Plants > Roots >...
AGCACCTCCGCGCAGCATCAGGCGGATCTGGTACGCCGGGCGGTCGAGCTGGGCGGCAGGCCGGCCGACATCGGCCAGGGCGACGTGCCGTGGGCGGTCATGGCCGACCCGGAGGGCAACGAGTTCTGCGTGCTGGAGCCGCGGGAGGAATACCGCGACACCGGCCCGGTCGCCGCGATCCTCACCGACTGCGCCGACCCCATGGCCCTGGCCCAGTTCTGGGCGGCCGCGGCCAGCTGGCGGATCGAGCGGGCCGACGAGCACTTCGCCGGGCTCCGGTCACCTGCCGGGGTCGGTCCCTACCTGGAGTTCCTGCGGGTGCCCGGCGAGAAGGCGGTCAAGAACCGGTGGCACCCTGACGTAGCGCCGCAGCGCGGCGAGGATGCCGCCAGCGAGGTGGCCCGGCTGCGCGGCGCGGGCGCCACCCCGGCCGACGTCGGGCAGGGCGGGCAGGTGTCCTGGACCGTGCTGGCCGATCCCGAGGGCAACGAGTTCTGTGTGCTGGCCCCTCGCTAGCCCACTGGCCGGCTGGGCGCCCTGGCCAGGCGGTCACTAGCCAGCCGCACTGTGCATCTGGCGGATTCGATCGCGGCCCGCAGAGATCACACTCAAAAGCAACGCAGCCGCCGGACCCCGACGCTGGGAGGCCAGCCGGGAGGCGGCGGGACGAACAGGACGGGTGACCGGTGCACGACGTGGTGAGCGAGACGCGGCAGGTGGCCGACTATGACTGGGCCGGTCTCGGCCCGCCCGCCCGGGCATCGTGGGCCCAGGTGATCCTGCAGGCCCGATGCGCTGACGCGCACCTCGACGCGGACGAGTGGTTCCCGGTGAGTGCCCAGCCGGAGAGCGCGCGGCGTGAAGCGGCCGCCGCGATCGCCGTCTGCGCCGCCTGTCCAGTGCGCGCCCAGTGCCTGATGCTGTCCCTGCGCCACTGGGGCATCGGCCAGCACGGCATCTGGGGTGGCCTCGTTCCCGCCGAGCGGGCGGCGCTGCGGCGCCAGCGGCTGGCCAGCTGAACCAGGAACGGGCTCAGCCAGCCGCCGGCGACGTGACCGCCCGCAGGCCGGGCATTCCGCTTTAACGGAACCGCCGGGGTTACTGACTCACCGACTCAGCGCGGTGCGGCAGCTTCCAGCCGGGCCGGACGAAGTGGCAGGTGTACCCATTCGGGTACTTCTCCAGGTAGTCCTGGTGCTCTGGCTCCGCCTCCCAGAACGGCCCAGCGGGCTCGACCTGGGTGGCGACCTTCCCGGGCCACAGGCCGGAAGCGTCGACATCGGCGATCGTGTCCTCGGCGACCTTCTTCTGCGCGTCGCTCGTGTAGAAGATGGCCGACCGGTAGCTGGTCCCGATGTCATTGCCCTGCCGGTTGACCGTGGTCGGGTCGTGAATCTGGAAGAAGAACTCGAGCAGATCCCGGAAGGAGATCTGGTCCGGGTCGAAGGTGATCTCGACGGCCTCGGCGTGCGTGCCGTGGTTCCGGTACGTGGCGTTGGGCACGTCGCCGCCGGAGTAACCGACCCGGCTGGAAATCACGCCGGGGAGCTTGCGGATCAGATCCTGCACGCCCCAGAAACAACCGCCGGCCAGGATGGCCTTCTCCCGCTTGTCGCTCATCGCGCTGTACTCCTCGTGTCGTCGGTGTCCTCGAACAGCCTGCGGTAGTCGCCGTACCCCTCGCGCTCCAGGTCCGCCACGGGGATGAAGCGCAGCGCCGCCGAGTTGATGCAGTAGCGCAGCCCGCCCTGGTCGGCGGGGCCGTCGGGGAACAGGTGCCCGAGATGGCTGTCGCCATGAGCTGACCGGACTTCGGTCCGGATCATGCCGTGGCTGCGGTCCGACAGCTCGGTGACGTTGCCCGGCTCGATCGGCACCGTGAAGCTCGGCCAGCCGCTGCCGCTGTCGTACTTGTTCACGGACGCGAAGAGCGGCTCACCGGACACGACGTCCACGTAAATGCCGGGTTCCTTGTTGTCGCAGTACTCGTTGCTGAACGGAGCCTCGGTCGCGGCCTCCTGGGTAACCCGGTACTGCTCCGGGGTGAGCCGGGACACTGCCCCGGGATCCTTGCTGTAGTTGTCCGGCACGTTGGCCCTCCACCGATGATGGTCCCCGGTATTACCCAGGGGCTAACACCCTGTACAGCGCCCGGGCGGCCCCGGCTATTTCATGCCGGCCGCGCCGCCGGCCGGGGGGCCGCCCGCGACCTCCTCCGGGGCCGGAGAGCCTGCTCACGTGAGCACCACCAGGTCGATCGCCCGCCCACCGTCCCGTGCACCATGGGCGCACCATCGCGCGGGCAGGTGCCACCTGGATGACGGGAGGCGATCATGTCGCCGGTGTGCGCGCCACCGCTGGCGATGGCGGACTCCACGACCGACTTCAGCGCCCGGTAGAGGCGATTGACCTGTGCGGCGGAGAGGCTGTCCACCGGGGCCAGCGGGGACACCCGGGCCTGCCAGAGAATCTCGTCCGCCAGCAGGTTGCCGACACCCGCGATCTTGGACTGGTCGAGCAGCCGCGCCTTCACGGCCACCGTTCCCTTGGTGATCAGCGACCGGAACTCGGCCGGCGTTACCTGGGTGGCATCCGGCCCGAGCGCCCCGATGTCGGGGTTGAGCCGGACCCGGCCCAGCCGGCGCGGGTCCAGGAGCACCAGGCTGCCTCCATCGGCAAAGGTGATCGTGAAGCGGTTCCACCGGGCTGCGCGCGCTCCTGCGGCGTAGCGATACGGATCGCCGCCCTCGGCCACGGTGCCATCCGGGTTGGTGATCACGATGCGTCCGCTCATGCCCAGGTGCAGGCCCAGTTCCGGGCCGATGAGCGCGGCGGCGTCGCCGGTGCCCGAGGTGTCGAGCCAGATCGTCTTACCCCGCCGGTGTGCGGCGGTGAAGCTGCGCCCGGCCAGCGCGGTCCGCAGCTCCCCGGAGGCATGCGGCCGTGTGACGTAGCGGTCGGAATCGTCGACGTCCACGATGCGCCGCTGCAAGGCCTGGTCGGCGATGAGGTTGCGGGCCATCTCGACCTCGGGAAGCTCTGGCATTCACCCGTTCTACCCGACTGCCGCACCGGTGCCGCGCGCGGCCCATCACCGGCTACGTCCTGACGGGCGGGCCGGTCAGCTCCGGAGCCGGCCGAGAATGCGGGCCAGCTGGGCGCGGTCCGCCTGGCTGAGCCGGCCGAAGAGCCGTTCGGTCTCGGATCCGCGGGCCGCACGGACCGCGTCGAGGACGCTGCTGCCCTGCTCGGAGAGCTCGACCAGGGTGGCCCGCCGGTCGCCGGGATCCGGGCGCCGCCGGACCAGGTCCCGGTGCTCGAGCGCGTCCACCACCTCAGTAGCCGACCGGGGTGCGATGCGCAGGTAATCGGACAGCTCGGACAGGCGCATGGTGCCGTGCCGCCCCAGCATCCGGAGCGCCCGCCAATGCGCCGGGGTGATGTCCCAGGGCGCCAGGGTCTCCGCGGACACCTCGCGCAGCCGCCGTGCCACCGCCCAGAACGCTTCCGCCAGCGTCTCCTCGCTGGCCGGATCGCGCTGCGTCCCGTGGTCCCCAGTCACCGGAATATCCTATCAGCTCTTAATGTTGTATCCTCACATTGAGGTATCCTCAGTATAGTCCAGCATACCGGCAGAATCGAGGACCTTCTTGGCTACCCCCCAAACGAACCCAGACACCAGCAAGGCCAGCCGCAGAGGCGGCGCGCGCACGGTCACGGCGGCGGAGAAGGCGCAGGCCCGCGAGGTCTCGCTGCGCCGCATCGGGCGGCTGTTCACGCCGTACCGGTGGCAGCTGGCGATCGTCACCGCCATCATCGCCGCCTCCTCCATCGTCGGCCTGGCCTCCCCCTTCCTGCTCCGCGCGGTCATCGACACCGCCCTGCCCGACCACAACGTCCGGCTGCTGGCGTGGCTGGCCGGCGGCATGGTCGCGGTGGCCGCGGTCACCTCGGCCTTCGGCGTGATCCAGACCTGGATCAGCACGAAGGTCGGCCAGCAAGTCATGCACGGCCTGCGCACCAGTGTCTTCAGCCACCTGCAGCGGCAGTCGATCGCGTTCTTCACCCGCACCCGCACGGGCGAGGTCCAGTCCCGCATCACCAATGACATCGGCGGCATGGAGTCCGTGGTCACCTCCACCGCCACCTCCATCGCCGCCAACCTGACCACGGCGGTGGCCACCGCGGTAGCCATGGTCGCGCTGTCCTGGCAGCTATCGCTGATCTCGCTGGTGGTCATGCCGCCCGCGGTCTACCTGACCCGCAAGGTGGCCCGGATGCGCCGGGCCATCACCACCGAGCAGCAGCGCGAACTGGCCGACCTCAACGTCACGATCGAGGAAGGGCTGTCCATCAACGGCGTGCAGCTGGCCAAGACGATGGGCACCGGGCCCGCCCTGGTCCAGCGGTTCACCTCCTCCTCGGCCCGGCTGATCGACCTGGAACTGCGCTCCCAGCTGGCCGGGCGGTGGCGGATGGCCTCGCTGAGCATCATCTTCGCCGCGATTCCCGCGGTCATCTATCTCGCGGCCGGCCTGCCGCCCGCCGCGGGCACCATCAGCATCGGCACCCTGATCGCGTTCACGACCCTGCAGAACACCCTGTTCCGCCCGGTGACCGGGCTGCTGAACACCGGGGTCTCGGTGATCAGCTCACTGGCGCTGTTCGCCCGGATCTTCGAGTACCTCGATCTCCCCGTCGAGGTCGCCGACCCGGCCCATCCGGTCGAGGTCGACCCGGCCCAGGCCGCCGGGCATGTCCGCATCGAGAACGTGACGTTCGCCTATCCCGGCGCCGACCGGGACGCCCTCTCCGGCGTGGACCTGGACATCCCGGCCGGCAGCACGCTGGCCGTGGTGGGCGAGACCGGGTCGGGCAAGACCACCCTCGGCGCGCTGATCGCCCGGCTGTATGACCCCACCGGCGGCACCGTGCGCATCGACGGCACCGACATCCGCGACGTCCGGCTGGCCGACCTGGCCGGGCTGGTCGGCGTGGTCAGCCAGGAGACCTACCTGCTGCACACCACGGTGCGGGAGAACCTGCGCTACGCCAGGCCGGACGCCACCGACGCCGAGATCGAGGCGGCGGCCCGGGCCGCGCAGATCCACGACCTGATCGCCGGGCTGCCTGAGGGCTACGACACGATGGTCGGCTCGCGCGGCCACCGGTTCTCCGGCGGCGAGAAGCAGCGGCTGGCCATCGCCCGGACCCTGCTGCGCGACCCGCGGGTGCTCGTGCTGGACGAGGCCACCAGCGCCCTGGACACCGAAACCGAGCGCGCGGTGCAGCAGGCGTTCGACCGCCTGGCGCAGGGCCGCACCACGATCACCATCGCGCACCGGCTGTCCACCGTGCGCAACGCCGACCAGATCGCCGTCCTGGACCACGGCCAGGTCGCCGAGGCGGGGACGCACACCAGCCTGCTGGCCGGCCAGGGCCGCTACGCCGCCCTGGCCGCCTGAAGCGGCCCGCCGCGGCCGGCCGTCCGGCGCCGCATCCCGGCCGGCCCGCGCCCAGCTGGCCACCCGGCTGAGCGGGCGCTCAAGCTATTGACATATGCCCAGGTTTGGAGGACTTTGGGGTTCAACCTGGTGAGGGTGCGCTGATAGCGCCCCTCTGGGGGCTCCGGGGCATGCGTGGCACCTGCTGGAACAGGGAGGCGCGGCATGACCGATCAAGGCACGCCTGGCGGCGGCGGAAACCCGGGCCCAGCGCCCACCCCGGCCGGGAACGGCACGGTACTCCGGAGTGACCTGCGGGCCAACTCACTCGGCCTGGTCGGCGTGACCATGCAGGCCATCACGCACATCGCGCCGGCCATCGCGGCGCTGTTCTTCACCCAGTTCATCGTGTCCCTGGCCGGCATCACCGCACCGCTGGCCTACGTGGTCGGCGTCATCGTGGTGCTGATGCTGGGCAACACGCTGGTCCAGTTCGCCAAGCACCTGCCGTCGGCCGGGGGTTACTACACGTACGTGAGCCGGGCGCTGAGCCCGCGGGCCGGTTTCATCACCTCCTGGATGTACGTGCTCTACTCGCCGCTGTCCGGCGGCCCGATCTACGGCTTCTTCGGCTTCATCCTGGCCGGGCAGCTCAAGGCGCACTACGGCATCGACGCGCCGTGGCTGTGGTGGGCCTGCATCCTGGTCGGCGCGCCGCTGGTCGCGTTCCTGCAGTACCGGGGCATCCGGATCTCGGCCCGGACGGTGCTGATCCTCGGGGCCGCGGAGATGGCCATCGTCCTGGCCCTGGCCATCACCGGGTTCGCCAATCCCGGGCCAGGCGGCGTCACGCTGGGCGTGTTCAACTTCGGCAACAAGCTCGCGCTGTCCGGGTTCGCGCTCGCGGTGGTGCTGTCCGTGCAGGGGCTCACCGGCTGGGAGGCGGCCGCGCCGCTGGCCGAGGAGACCCGCGACCCCAAGCGGAACGTGCCCCGGTCGGTAGTGATCTCCATCATCCTGCTCGGCTGCTTCCTGGTGTTCACGTTCTGGGGCGTGATCAGCGGGTTCGGCCCGCGCGCGGTGAACAGCCTGATCAACTCGCCGGTGCTGCCGGGCCTGGCGCTCGCCGACCGGCACTGGTCGTCGGTGTGGTGGCTGGTCATGGCCGCGTTCCTGTCCTCGACCGTGGCGGTGTGCATTGCGACCGCGAACGTGGGCACCCGGATGTGGTACGGCATGGGCCGCAGCGGCTCGTTCCCCAAGGCGTTCGCCCGGGTTCACCCCGTGCACAAGACGCCGGTCACGGCCATCTTCGCCCAGCTGTGCCTGGCCCTGGGCAGCGGCCTGATCTTCGGGGCGTGGTTCGGCGCGGACGTCTCGTTCTTCTTCGTCGACGGGCTGATCCTCGTCCTCGGCGTCGGGTTCGTGTACGTGATCGCCAACATCGCGGTTATCCGCTACTACCTCACGGAGCGCCGGGCCGAGTTCAATGTCTTCAAGCACATCGTGTTCCCGGTGGTCTCGACGGCCGTGCTGATCTATGCGGTCCTGGTCTCGTTCCAGCCGGTGTGCACGACCACCTGCCCGGCGTCGCCGTACAACTGGGCGCCGGTGGTGGACGGCGGATGGCTGGTGCTCGGCCTCCTGGTGCTCGTCTGGTACCGGTCACAGGGCCGGGAAGACTGGATCAGGAACGCTGGCAACGCACTGGGCGAGGGTGAGGAAGAGTACGAGAAAGTGGTCGGTGGCCCATGACCGGGACGGCGGCCCATGCCTGAGCTGTTCGGCACCGGCTACACCCGGGCCGGCCTGCTCCGCCGGGTCGGCCGGCTGGAGCAGGTGGCGGGCGTGCGGCTGGTCACCATCGGCGACGGCCAGGCCCGCGGCGTCCGCGTGCTGGAGTTCCGTACCGGGACCGGCTTCGCGTTCGACGTGCTGATCGACCGCTGCTTCGACATCGGCCGGTGTGAGCTGGCCGGGCAGCCGCTGAGCTGGCTGTCCGCGGCCGGGGTCACCGGGCCCTGGTACTACGAGCCGGACGAGTGGGGCTGGTTCCGGGCCTGGGGCGGCGGGATGGTCGTCACCTGCGGGCTGGACCACACGCTGGTGCCCGGCGAGGACAGTGCCGAGCACTTCAACCAGCCGCACATCCGGGCGGCCGTGCGGTACGGCCTGCACGGGCGGGCTGGTGGCCTGCCCGCCCGGCTGGCCGGGTACGGCGAGCGGTGGGACGGCGACGAGTGCGTGCTGTGGGCCGAGGGCGAAGTGCTGCAGTCCGCGGTGTTCGGCGAGCATCTGGTGCTGCGCCGGCGCATCGAGGCCCGGGTCGGCGAGTCCCGGTTCACCATTCACGACGAGGTCGAGAACGCCGGGCACACGCTGACCTCGCACATGCTGCTCTACCACTGCAACGCCGGTTTCCCGGTCGTCGACGAGTCGGCCCAGCTGCTGGTGCCCAGCAGCCGCACGACCACCGGCTACGGGGTACCGGTCGAGGGATACCAGACGCTGTCCGCCCCGGTCCGCGACGCGACCGAGGCCTGCTTCGAGCACGAGCTCGTCGCCGAGCCGGCCGGCACCGTGCCGGTGGCCGTGGTGAACCGGGCCCTGGGCCTGGGGGTCTACCAGGTGTTCCGGATCGGCCAGCTGCCCCATCACACCGTGTGGCGGATGATGGGCGAGGGCACCTACGCGCTCGCGATGGAGCCAAGCACGAACCGGGACGCGGGCCGGTTCGACGCCACGGAGCGCGGCGAGCTGCAATGGCTGGCGCCGGGCGAGACGCGGCACTACGACCTGGAGATCGGTGCGCTGCCCGGCGCGGCCGCCATCGGCCGGTTCGCGGACCGGGTGGCGGCGCTGACCCCGGGCCAGCCGGCCCACCCGGGGCTCAGAGCTGGCGGATGACCCGGGCCAGCGTCGCGATCCCCTCGGCGATGGCCGCTTCGCTGGCTGTCGCGTAGCCGAAGATGAGCCCGCCCGGGCCCGGATGGGTGATGCGGTACGGGCCGACCGCGGCGATGCCGACCCCCGCCTCCCGCGCGGCGGCGACGACCGCGGTCTCGTCCAGGTGCGGCGGCAGCCAGGTGACCAGGTGCGTCCCCGCGGAGATGCCGGCCGGCTCCAGCCACGGCAGGTGCCGGGCCAGCGCGGCCAGCAGGGCATCGCGGCGGCGGCGGTATACCGGGCGCATCCGCCGCAGGTGACGGTCGAATTCACCGTGGGTCAGCAGGTCGGCGAAGGCCAGCTGCTCCAGCGCGGGCGAGCCGCGGTCAGCGGCGATCTTCGCGGCGGCCATCGGCTCAGTGAGCTGGGGCGGCATCACGAACCAGCCGAGCCGGAGCCCGGGGGCCAGCGTCTTGCTGGCCGAGCCGGCGTACACGACGTGGTCGGGGGCCAGGCCCTGGAGCGCGCCGACCGGGGTCCGGTCGTAGCGGTACTCGGCGTCGTAGTCGTCCTCGATGATCAGCGCCCCGCGCTTGATGGCCCAGCGGATCACGGCCGCCCGGTTCTCCGGCGACAGCACCGACCCGGTGGGCCACTGATGCGACGGCGTCAGCACGACGGCATCGGCGTTGGTATCGGCCAGCAGGTCCACCCGGATGCCGCGCGCGTCGACCGGGACCCCGACCAGGTCCAGGCCGGCCGCGTGGGCGGCGGGCCGGGCGTCGTCACCCGAGGACGGGTCCTCCATCGCGAGCCGCCCGGCGCCGGCCGCGGCCAGCAGCTGGATGAGCAGCGCGACGCCCTGGGCGTAGCCGGTGCAGATCACCACGTTGTCTGGCTGGGCCAGGGTGCCGCGGGCGCGGTTCAGGTAGTCGGCGATGGCCTCGCGCAACTGCGGCACGCCGCGGCCGGACAAGTAGCCGAATAGGTCGTTCGGCGCATAGCTGAGCGAACGGCGGATCGCGCGCAGCCAGGCGGCCCGGGGAAAGGCGGACACGTCAGCGCGGCCGTAGCTGAGGTCGATCGGCAGCGGCTGCGGGCGGGCCAGCTGCAGCGGGGCCACGGCCGGGGCCGGCCCGGCCGCCACCTGGGTGTAGCCACCCGCCCGGCTGGCCAGGTACCCCTCGGCCGTCAGCTGCTGGTAGGCCTCGACCACCACCCCGCGGGAAACGCCGAGATCGGCGGCGAGCACCCGGGTGGGCGGCAGGGACGCGCCGCGCGGCAGCCGGCCCGCCCGGATCGAGTCCCGGATCGACGTCTCGATCTGCCGGTGCAGCGGGACCTGAGCGTCGTGCTGAAGCGCCACGAGGACGGAATTGGTCCTTATTCTGTCGATAGAACTGGACCTTATCACCAGGACCGATTCCTGTCAGTGTCGATCTCGTAGGAACCTTCGCGACGTCACTGAAAGCCGGTGCACACCATGGGAATCTTGCTCGGGCTGGCCGCGGCCCTGCTGTACGGCAGCACGGATTTCGGCGGTGGCCTGCTGTCCCGGCGGCTGGGATCGCTGCAGGTCAACGTCATCGGCGGGCTGGGCGCTGCCGTACTCGCCTGGGCCGCGATCCTGCTCGTCCCCGGCCCTGGGCCCAGTGCGGCGGCCATCGGCTGGGGACTGGCCGCCGGCCTGGGTGGCGGCGTCGGCAGCCTGGTGCTCTACCGTGGCCTGGCCCGCGGGCAGATGAGCGTGGTCGGGCCGGTGTCCGCGGTCGGCGCGGCGGTCGTGCCGGTGCTGGCCGGCCTGGCCATGGGCGAGCGGCCCGGCGTGGTGACCATGGCCGGCGTCGTGCTCGCCCTGCCCGCCATCGCCCTGGTCGCGACCAGCAGCGGCGGCGCGCGCGGCATGTTCCGCTCGGCACTGGGTGACGGCGTAGTGGCCGGCGTTGCGTTCGGCATCATGTTCGTTGGCCTGGCCCAGGCCGGCCGGGGCGGCGGCCTGTGGCCGGTCGCGTCCGAGCAGACCAGTTCCCTGCTCCTCATGCTGGCCGTCGCGGTCAAGGCGCACGCGCCGCTGCGGGCCCCGGCCGCAGCGGCCGGGCAGGCCCTGCTGGTCGGCGTGGGCGGGATGACCGCCACCCTGCTGTTCTTCTACGCGACCCACGCCGCCCTGCTGGCCACCGTCGCGGTCATCGTGTCGCTGTACCCGGGCGTCACTGTCCTGCTCGCCCGGCTCCTCCTGCACGAGCGGTTCAGCCGGGTGCAGCGGGCCGGCCTGGGCATGTGCACCCTGGCCGTGATCGCGATCGCGCTGAACTGACTCTGGCCCGGCTGGCCTCACTGGCCGCCCAGCCGCAGCGGGGATACTTCACTACGCTGCGGTTCGTGAGCCAGACATCCGCGTCGAGCCTGGAGCGCAGGGTGGCGGCGGCCGCGGCGCAGGCGCTGGCCGAGCAGCGGTGCGTCACGCCCGTGGACGTGTGTGCCGGCCTCGGCTGGGTGCATGACCGGAACGTGGCCGCCTGGCGGCAGGGCCGGATCGGCTGCCTGGAAGACATCCTGCAGGCTGGCCCGGCCCGGCTGGCGGCCATGCTGGACTGCCTGGCCCGGTGGGCCAGCGCGAACGGCCTGGAAACAGGCGAGGCCGGCGATGCCGCGGCCGGGCCGGCCGGCCGGCCGCTCCGCTTCACCACCGGCGGAGACCCGGCGGCCGAGCAGGCCTGGCGGGCCCGCTGGGTGCCGGCCGGCCTGCCCGCCGCCGAACGGGAGCGCCTGGCGGAGCAGGCGGGCAAGCCCGCGGATCTGCTCGTCATCCAGCCGGTGCAGGACTGGGCCTGCACCGACTGTGGCGGCACCGGGGACCTGCTCACCATCGGCGCGGCCGGGCCGCTCTGCCTGGACTGCGCCGACCTGGACCACCTGGTGTTCCTGCCGGCCGGCGATGCCGCGCTCACCCGCCGGGCCAGGAAGGGCAGCGGCCTGTCAGCCGTGGTAGTGCGGTGGAGCCGGGCCCGCCGCCGCTACGAACGGCAGGGTGTGCTGGTCGAGGAGGCGGCCCTGACTCAGGCCGAGCAGCAGTGCCTGGCCGACGCGGACGCCCGGATGCGCCGCCGCGACCGCGACCGCGACCGCCGCGCCGCCCAGGACGTGGCGCTGCAGGCCCAGTTCGCGGCCGAAATCGCCCGGCTCTACCCGGGCTGCCCGGCCGGGCGGGCCGAGGCTATCGCCCGGCACGCCGGGGTGCGGGGCAGCGGCCGGGTCGGCCGGTCCGCCGCGGGCCGGGCCCTGGATGAGCGGGCCATCAACGGGGCCGTCGTGGCGTCCGTGCGGCACGAGGACACCGGCTACGACGCGCTGCTCATGTCCGGCGTCCCCCGGGACGCCGCCCGGGACCGGATCAGGCCCGCCATCGACCGCGTCCTGGCCGCCTGGTCGGGAGCGCCGCCACGCTCAACTGCATGAGCGCCACATCCACGCAGTAGCGGTCCCGCCGGGCAACTGCGTTGCCGGGCCGCCCTGTTCAGGGACTTTATTTAAAAGTCATAAAAACCAGGCCCGGAGATCTTGACACTGGCCGTGGCTAAGAGAGGCTGGCGGGCAAGGTGGGATCGGGCGGTCGGCGGTGACCCGGCGGCTGGGGTCGCGCTGACGCTGCGGACAGAAACGAGGACGCTGATGAAGCTGACGAACTCGACCAGAGCGGCGGCGGTCCTCGGCGCCTTAGCGCTGTCCCTCTGCGGGGTGGCCGCACCGGCCTGGGCGGCCACCCCGCAGACGGCAACGGCACCGGTCACGATCCAGCCCGCCGTCCAGCAGGCCGGCCAGCCGGACTTCGGACCTGACGTCTACGTATTCACCCCGAGCATGCCGCAGAGCCAGATCCAGGCCACGGTCAACGCGATCGCGGCCCAGCAGATCTCCAACCAGTTCGGCACCCAGCGGTACGCGCTGCTGTTCGAGCCGGGCAGCTACGGCACCACCGCGAACCCGCTGACCTTCCAGGTCGGCTACTACACCGAGGTCGCGGGCCTGGGCGCGGCGCCCGGCGATGTGACGATCAACGGCACCATCGACGTGTACAACCAGTGCTTCCCGACCACCGACGGGAGCAGCAACTGCGTCGCGCTGGACAACTTCTGGCGCTCGCTGTCCAACCTGACCATCAACATCGCCGGGCAGACCGGCTGCCAGTCCGGCACCGACTTCTGGGCCGTGTCCCAGGCCGCACCCATGCGCCGGGTGGCCATCACCGGTGGCAACCTGTCGCTGATGGACTACTGCTCGGCGGGCCCGCAGTACGCCAGCGGCGGGTTCATCGCCGACTCGTCATTCACCGGCGGGACCGTGATCAACGGCTCGCAGCAGCAGTTCCTGGTCCGCAACACCAGCCTGGACGGCTGGTCGAACGGCGTGTGGAACCAGGTATTCGCCGGTGACCCGGGCGCCCCGGCACAAAGCTTCTCGGCCACCTCGGGCCTGCCCGGCGGCACCCAGCCGTACACCACGCTGGCCACCAGCCCGGTCACCCAGGAGGAACCCTTCCTGCAAACCGACGCGGCCGGGCACGACAGCGTGTTCGTGCCCGCTGTGCGCCGCGACTCGTCCGGGCCGTCCTGGGCGGACGGCGCCGCGGCGGGCTCGGCCATCCCGGTCAGCCGGTTCTTCATCGCCACCCCGGGTACCCCGGTCGGCGCCATCGACGCCGCGCTAGCGCTGGGCAAGGACCTGATCCTTACTCCCGGGGTCTACGACCTGGCCGCGCCGATCGTGGTCAGCCGCCCGGACACGATCGTGCTCGGCCTGGGCTTCCCCACCCTGGTCCCGCAGCACGGCACCGCGGCCATGCGGGTGCTCAGCGGCCGCGGGGTCAAGCTGTCCGGGCTGATCTTCGACGCCGGCCCGCAGAACTCCCCGGTGCTGCTCCAGCTGGGCGGCCCGCTGGCCGGCCGCACCGGCAGCCCGGCCGATCCCTCGCTGGTGCAGGACGTGTTCTTCCGGATCGGCGGGGCCACCGCGGGCTCGGCCACCACCAGCCTGGCCGTGAACAGCTCCGACGTCATCCTGGACGACATCTGGGCCTGGCGGGCCGACCACGGCGCGGGCGTGGGCTGGACCAGCAACACCGCGGACACCGGGCTCATCGTCAACGGCGACGACGTGACCGCGTACGGGCTGGCCGTGGAGCACTACCAGAAGGACGAGGTCATCTGGAACGGAAACCGCGGCACGGACATCTTCTTCCAGAACGAGATGCCCTACGACCCGCCCAGCCAGGCCGCGTGGATGTCCGGGCCCACCACCAACGGGTACCCGGCGTTCCTCATCTCGCCCAAGGTGACCAGCTTCTCCGGCTACGGCCTGGGCAGCTACTGCTTCTTCAACCAGGGCGTGCCGATCCACTCGGCCACCGCGCTCCAGGTGCCCACGACCAGCGGCATCCAGCTGCACGACCTGCTGACCCGGTTCCTGAACGCCTCCGGTGGCATCGACCACGTGGTCAACCAGACCGGTGCGGCGGTGACCGCGGACAGCCCCGGCCCCAGCGACGTGGTCAGCTACCCCTGACGGTCAGCCTTCTCCGCACCGGTGACTGCCTCCGCCGGAACTACCGTCCCCCTGGCACCACGGGCACCTCGCTGGTGACCAGGGCGGCACTGGCCATCGCGCGCAGCTCCACCCGCCGGACCTTGCCCGTCGCCGTCGTCGGGTAAGCCTCAACGAAGACCACCTTCCGGGGCCGTTTGAACGACGGCAATGCCGCCCGGCAGAACTCAATCAGTTCGTCCTCGCTGGCCGATCGCCCGGGCTGCAGGATGATGTAAGCGACGGGTTTCTCCAGGCCCTCGGCGTCGTGCGCGGCCACCACGACCGCCTGGGCCACCGCCTCGTGGGCCAGCAGCCGCGCCTCCACCTCGGCCGGCGACACCCACATGCCGCTGGCCTTGAGCATGTCGCCGGTGCGGCCCAGGCAGGCGTAGTAGCCGTCGTCGTCCCGGACGTAGGTGTCGCCGGTGCGCAGCCACTCGCCCTGGAACACCTGGCGGGACGCGGCGTACCGGGACCAGTACCCGGTCGCCGCCGAGTCGCCCCGAACGTACAGCGTGCCCGGCGTGCCCGCCGGCACCTCGTGGCTGTCCTCGTCCAGCAGCCGCAGGTCGTAGCCGGGGACGGCGACGCCGGTGGTGCCCGCCCGCACCTCGCCGGGCCGGTTGGACAGGAAGATGTGCAGCATCTCGGTCATCCCGATGCCGTCCAGGATGTCCACCCCGAACTGCTT
>Ga0207700_10001234_pt1 | contig 14588 bp, 25 predicted proteins | sample LARL82metaG_FD_184348 | JGI IMG/M metagenome (GOLD analysis project Ga0207700, IMG submission 184348) | Corn, switchgrass and miscanthus rhizosphere microbial communities from Kellogg Biological Station, Michigan, USA - LAR L8-2 metaG... | ecosystem: Host-associated > Plants > Roots >...
CCCAAAATGTAGGCGCACCGGTGAGCGTCAATGTAACATTGGACCCATTGGGGAATGCGTACTGGAATCCCTGCAAATTGTAATAGGCCGAATAATTGGCGGTCGTGTTCTGCAGAAGAATCAGAGATGCCTGACATACAAGCACTCCGTTGACGGCTAGCACGGCCAATTGCCGAACTCCTCCAGCCGCGTTCCAGGCCGCGCCAATAGTGAATGTAACATCCCATATCGATAGCGCCTGACTTACTCCTGACCCATTGGTCAGTACGTTGATGACGGTTGTTGGGTCTGTGATGTGTCCGGCCACCGAACTATGCAGTGACATTCACTTTCTCCAATCTGTCTGCGTCTGACGCCGGTCGCCACGCGTCCCGGTGCAGTCGGACCACGTCCGGCGTCTGGCTCACGCTCAGAGTCTCGCCACCCTCTGCCCACCGTGTGAGCCACCACTGCACCGGGTACTCGCGTCCAGACGCGTCAATGGCCCACTCGACGGGCCGCACGGTGCCATCCTCGGTGACCCATCCGGCGGCCAGGCTCCGGGGCACGCGGTAGCGCTGGAACCGACGTACGTAGCCCGGATTGTCGCGCTCGGACATCTGTTGGCTGAGTTTCGGCCAGGTCCACGCGCCGATTGTTCCGTCGGACAATTCCTCGCCGGATGCGGGTATGCCAGAGAAGCGTCTCATGCCGTCGAGTCGGATATGTTGCGGCCCGATAACCTCGACGCGTGAATAGGTGCGCTTGATGCGTAGCGTCAGCGGTCCGGTGATGGTGGAGATTTTGTCCATGACCAGGCCAAGGAAATCACCCCGATCGGACTGAATAGCGTCACGAGTGTCGTTGAGTCGTGCGCGTCGTATGAGACCGGCAACCGAACAGAGCAATCCGTCCGTGTCAGCCTGGACAAATGCAGACTGCCCGATGGCGTCGATAACGCGATTGAGCCTGACTCTGACGTGTGACTCAACGAATGCCAGAACAGCCGGAAATGTGTTCTCGCCGTCGCCGTCCGGATAACACATGTGACGCCATCCACCGATGTCCACAATGGACGCGCGGGAATGGCTATCCGCCATCCAAGCCGATTCATATCCCCAACCATCCGTAGGTGCCGGGCCAAGCTGTACACGTTGGTATCCGCGCTGTGCCCACTTGCCTATAACGCTGCGACCCCATTGCTTTGCCGCCATCCTGACGACGCTAGGTGTATCGACACTGGCCTCATCAGCCACCTGTAGACACCACTCAGCCCATGGCGCCATGTGGGGGGTGAGCTGATAGGTGTAACCGGCGTGGATTGCCACCAGCGATCCACGCTCGCGAGCGTAGGCGATTTCCGGTCCCGCAAGCGTGGTCCGAAACCTTCCGACCGGATACCAGACACGGCCAGATGCGCGCTTAGGCCACTGTGGACGGTCAGCGTCGAGTGTGACTTCGGCGATGATCCCCCAACGCTCGGAGCAGATACGCTCATCGTCGATGGACATAGAGGTGAATGCACGCATTCTCCGGTGTGGTAAAGGCAGGTGCGCGGCGATCGTGGTGTAGGCCCGACTGAAGTCTGCCTCGGCGTACTGACCCGGAGTGAGTGAACCCACCTGTCCCACCCAGCGCTTTCCGCCGTAGATGGCTCGCCTCTCATGCGCAACACCTTCCGGATTGGGATCGATTACCACGCGGAACGGTGATTCCGTGTGCCTGTAAGCGTTCCAGCCTGACGCTGCCCCGGTAACAGTCCAGCGTCCGCGTCCAGTAGTTGCCCACCAGTCCATGAGCTGACCCATAGCCGCCATGAGAATGTCCACATCGGAGCGACAGCGGGTGAGCCAGGTTTGCGCGTCGTCCGCGTCGTCAGGCAGTATCGGTTTCTCTATGCGTACCTGTCCGCCGATGATGCCCAGACTTGTCGGTAGCCAGGACCATGAGTCCGCCAGTGTTATCCGGCTGCGCCCCTTTGCCAGCCGCATCCACGGCGACCGGCCGTCTAGAGCGAAGTCGGTGACTTCCCATCCGATGGCGTGTAGCTCGACGGGCAGCCTGGTTACGGCAAGGTCGAAGCTGAGGTTATGCGCGTATACCCACATGGTCTGACGCGACCGGGACCAACTGTCCAGTGTGGACGCTAGTCCCTTGGCTGTCGTCCCGTCTGCGTCCACTCTGGACTGCCAGTCGGTACGCCCGTTAGGCCTTGCCACAACCGACGCTACCCAACAACGTAGGGCCTGTGCGCTGTCCCCCACGCGCCTTGTCTCCGTGTCGATGCCCACCAGTACGGGCGGGGACCACTCTGTGTGGTTTGCCCTGAGGTAGTGCACTGGCACTACGCGTCCGGCGGCCATGTCAGACTACCGTGATGGACAGGTTGTCCACGCTGAGCGATGTCCCATGTGGACTGCTGCTCGACGTGCCGGGGGACTCTGACGCCAACAGTGCCGCTTCACTCTCGATCATCGACTGCAGTTCGCCTACCGTTGCCGGCAGCGTGCCGGTCAGCACGATGGTCTGTCGTACCGTGCTGACGTTGCCCTGGTCGTCCTGGATGGTGTGATCGATGCCCACGTGGTAGATCGGCAGGGTTACCCGTGCCTGGTCTGATCTGGCCCATGGGGGTGTAGCCAACAGACGTCCGTCCAATATGGACTCAGGAGACGCGGCGTTCAGTCTGTTGGCACTGGCGACCATGCTGGATGCATAGGAGCGCAGCGTGGAGATGACGTTGGCGCCCACGCCCACGGACGGCAGGCCCAAGTCGCTGGCGCGCTGACGGATGTTATTGAACAGGTCCGATGTGGACAGTCCCTGTGCTGCGCCACCGTATATCTCTGACCAGTAGCGGCCTAGGGCCAGCCGCTGCGGATCGCTCAGGTCAGGCATTACCACATCACCAGTTGCTCATCTGTGGGTGGCGCCTTGCGCGCCTCGCGGAGGTTGTCCAAGGCGATCCGGGTGCGCGACTCTTGCTTGCCTATCTCCCACCCCTCATCGCACAGGCGACCGGGGCGCTCATCGCGGACCGCAGCCGTGCACCGGGCGCACTGTTTCACGTGAAACCGCCATGCCTTGTCGGCATCTTCGGCCTGCCGGATGGCGATGGTACGTTGTATGTCTCGTCTGGCCATGCTGTCACCCTCCACGGTGTGACCGATGTAGAGACACGATAGCCCCCTGAGACGCTCTCAGGGGGCTGTCGTGCGTCAGGGGGTCATTCAGGTACCGACACGGGGCCCACGACCGCCTGCGGCTCGCTGGGAGCCTCTTCCGGGGCATCCTCGGTGGACAGCTTGCGTGACCGACGGGACGGCTTGGGCTCCGGTGCCGGGGCTTGCGTCGGGTCTTCCATGATCCCAAGCGCCACGGCCATGCCCATGATCAGAATCGGGGCGCACTTCGCTCCGGCCGCCGTGGTCGACCCATCCTCGAATGTCGTGATCATCATGGCGGCTTCCTCCTCGCCGCACATGTCGCACGGTAGGTAGCGACCCATGTCAGCTCCCCTCCTTTGCCGGCCCCGTGGTCGGCGGTAGCGTCTTCTTCGGGGGCGTGGACTTGATGGGCGCCCCGGGTGGTTGGTTCGGCGGTGGATCCTTGGGGTTCTGGCCGTAGTTTCCGTTGCCCATGATTACTCCATTGTGGATGGTGCAAGGAATCCGGGGCACTCGCAGCGCACTGCCTGCGGGTATGCGTTGCCGTCTTCCCATAGGTTGAGGATGATGGTCGAGTGTGCGCACGACGCAAGGTAGGTCGGTCGGTGTCCGTGCCACACCCGGGGGTGACCGCAGCCGGGGCGCGCGCAGGGCATCATGGTGCCCGCCAACCTGGCCAGACTGACACTACGTACGCCCCGGCGCGGCACGCTCATGACTCGCGAACCGGACCGGCCGCCGACGCACTGATGTTCAGGTGCATCGGGTAGTAGCCCTTTGCCGTGGGCCGATCCGACTTGATCAGTTGCGCGTACACCGGGAACGCGGCCAGCGCGTAGGCCCGAACCAACTGCGCGACGACCGACACGGAGCCCGTGGAGAAGACCATTTCCTCCTCGGTGTCGAGCCGCTTGCCGTGGACCACGAGGAACACACCCAGGCCCTCAGCGTAGGACGACACGTGCCGCGTGATGGTGTGGATTGCGATGTCCACGCCGACGAGGCGATCCGCCCTTTCGGAGTTCCACGGGTCGCTGAGTTCCTCCCAGCTCTGGGCGCCCAGGATGGCGAGCACGATCCGGTCGGCGCCGTCACCCTCCGACTCGGGGACCATCATCACCATCGGCAGGAACAGTGCGCGGGTCTGCTCACTCATCACGAGCGATCTGTTGACCTGATCGACCAACGCCACCGTGCCCGGCGACATCACTTCTTCGGTCCTTTGGACCGACTTGCCTGACGCTGCCATGTGCCCTCCATGTGAGTAGTACTACGAACTGTCACAGTAGCACAGCGCCCGCCCCGGGGAAGTGGGGCGGGCGCTGTGTGTCAGTTCAGAACTGGTAGAGGATGGCCGCCGTCGTGGTGACGATGAATACCATCACCCCGATGATGAGGGGAATGCATCCCTGCTTTTCGTGTTTGCCGCCGTAGTTGCGCGTGTCGCGCGGCGCGTGCTTGGCAGCGTCTGCCTTGTCTCGCATGATCACCTCCCCTGTGGTAGTCGGATGTCGCCGGGCGCCAAGTGTGGCGCGTGACAGGTGCCATTGGTGTTGCATCCCTCGGGGAACAGTCGCGTGGTCCACCACGCGGCCGTGCCGATCTCGTAGATACCGAGCACCGGCCCAGCGTGATCCACGGCGCGCGCCCAGTCACGGGCACGGACGAACAGGTCATGCAGATCAGGACGTAGCGCGCACAGATCCTCCAGATCCACAACGGTATCAAACTGGATACCGAGAGGCAGCATGTCGCTGTTGCCCCGCACCAGGCGTACCCACGTGTACGCCGAGTCGGGCCGGGTGAATACGCGATGGTGCAGCATTCCGTTGCTGCTAAGCCAGGCGACTGTGTACACGTCAGTGCTGCCCGTCTGTCGAGTCGAGCGTCACCGGCATATCGTGGCGCAGACCGTAGGCCGGGTGCGCCTGGTCGACGTAGGCCATCCATGGTGCGGTCACCCCGAGGTCGAACATGCCGTGCGCGCCCGGCCCGGCGATCCACAGGAACTCACGCGTGGCGGTCTGGAGCGCGAACGGCACCCCGCCAAGCTCCAGCACCAACTGTGACATCTCCTCGAAGGTCGACGTCTGCACCCCGAGCCCGTACGTCTCGTCAGACGACTCCAGTAGGTTGACGTCCGCAGCCGCGTCGCGGGGGGAGTGGGAGCCCATGGCGTGCACGGTTCCGTTGGGGCCGGCGTAGGCAACGATGTACATGGATACCCTCCTAGGTGTCCGTCGGTGCCGCAGTAGTACCGACTACACGAAAGTAGCACCCGGCCTCGGCCGAGTGCTACTCGCGTGTCAGATAGTGTGAATACCGGCGCTACAGTCGACGCGCTGCTGCCTGCGCGTCCGCCATCGCCTGCCAGCGTCGGTTCACCTCATCGGTGAGAACCTTTGTGGGGATCTCCTCCATGAGCTGGGTCGGCAGGACGAACGTCATGTACCCGCCGTCCCACACCATGCCGGGTGAGTCGCATCGGACAGCCCAGCGAGTCACGTCGTCCGGGCGTACGTCCCCGTAGTCGATGATCGTGAAGACCCTCATGGCGAGTCAGTTCGCCGCACTGCGGTACGCCTGAACCACCTGCAGCGGAACCGTCTTGCCGTCGATGGCGTCGGCGTAGAGCGTGAAGGCCTCGCCGAGCATCATGATGGCGCGCAGGTTCGGGGGCGCCGAGTCGACCAGCAGATCGGCCATCACCATGCACGCCTGCAGCGACTCTTCGGTGTCGATGTCGAGCGCCTTACTGATGGCGTCCGCCACCAGTTGCGTGTACATGCCGCGTGCCATGCAGGACAGCGCCGTTTCGATGGTGTCGTGCCGGCCCGCGTGCTCCCGGATCCGGTCGCACATGTGCTTGAGTCGGGCCTCCGCAGTGGACACGTCGATCATGTCGTATCCGGCCGGGGTTCCGTCCGGTTGTTCGTCGCTCATGGTCCCTCCAAGGTGTGAGCGCGTGAAGGGCCACAGTAGCACATGAGTAGTTCAGGCGGGGGACAGCACGATGTCGAACGTGGCGTCGGCGTGATTCTCGAAATTGCCGGCCTGTATCCGAACCGGTGCGTCCGGCAGGGTCAGCAGATATTGCTGTGCCAGGTTGGGTGTCGGGACCTGGTAGCGCATGAGCGACGTGAACGCACCGGTGTTGTTGAGTGCCTTCAGATCGTAGATCATGCTGGTCTGGTTTGACCGCACCGTCAGCACGGCCGGACCGGGCATGGAATACGACGCGTCAAACGGGAACGTGGTCAACTTGTTTAGGATCGTCTCGTACGTCTGAATGTACGGCGTGGTAACGATCCGGCTAGCCTGCGGACTGTCCAATAGGGACGGTACAACATTAAGGCTCAGTTGGTCACCGGCCGTGGCTACCAGCAGGGTTGCCACGATCGTCATGTAGGGCGCCTCTATCGACTGCCAGCCGATCCGGCGGGCACCATTGCCCACAATGGACGTAACCGAGTACACAACCTGCGTGTTGGCCGCGTCCAGCGAGAAACTCACCGCCACCTGCCAGACACCGGTCCCCGCAGTGATGGTTGCGTTCAGGAAGTAACTGTGCCACGTGCCCGTGTAGATGGTGCCGGAGTTGAGCGGCGATACGCCGGTCGCTCGGTAGAGCGCGGTACCGGTTGATGACTGAAACGTCTGCCAGTCGGGACGGTCAATGGCCACGGCTGCGCCCCTGTATCTGGGCTACGTCCCGGTCCACTCTGGACAGTGACGTAGCGAATGAGTCGAGCCTGGCGCCGAACGCGGCGCTTGCGATGGCGTTCGACTCGCGCTCCTCGGCCACATGCTTGTTAAGGTCTTCCCTCAGGTCAAGTACCGCCATTTCAAGGCGGGTGTAGGCCCTGGTGGCGCGAATGATCACGCCGACCACGACCGAGAGGATTGCCGTCACGGATCCCGCGATGGCCAGTGCGGTACCAATCGCTGACATACTGATCATCCCTGGCTCACTGGGTAGACGTCGCGTCAGTCGACTGTGGACGTTCGGCATCAAGGCGTGCTATCGCACTGTCTGCCGTGCTCTGCGCGCCCGCAGCAACCTTGTCCGCCTGTTTGGCTGCGGCTGCCATGAGCGCGCGTACGTTGTCCACCGTGGGCTGTGTCATGACGTGCTCCCGATAGGTGCGACTGGGCCGATGGGCACCGGACCTGCGGGTGGCGCAGAGTCCAGTGGCGCCTTGTTCTTGATTGACAGCAGTATCCACGCGTCGCGTGGCGTGTAGCCTATGCCCTGCAATTCCTGCAGCGCCTCACCCTCGCTGATGATGCTCAGATCCCACGCGTCAACGATCTGCGCAGCCGTGAGCACCTTCAGGTTGGCCGATCGCTCAATGTCCCATGTGGACACTATGGCCTGCACCTGTGTGGGCGGCACCTTGAGTGCGTTCAGGCTGGCAACTGCCGTTTGCGCCGTGATCTTGTGTCCCACGTACAGGGTGTGGATGCGCGATACGGCTGAATTGGTGGCCGAGATCGCGCGCCGTAGGTCCCTGAAGGCGAACAACCATGCGATGCTCTCATCCGAGTAGCGCATCGCCTGCAGCAGTGGCGTGGCGTCCGACTGCGCGATGAGGCCAGCCTCATACATATCGAGCAGTTGCGATACCGTAAGGTCGCGCTCACCGGCATTCTTTTGGTTGTGCGCGTCATGGATGTACGCGGCGGCCAAATCGGCGGTGAGGCCTTGCTTGACCAGTAGGTCTGACGCTTGCGCGTCGGTCAGACTGCCTGCCGCCACCATCGCGGTCACTGTCCTAGGTGGAGGAAGGTAGTCTCCGATGCCTCGGTAGGCCTTCTGCCACTTGTTACGCCACGGCCCTTCTAGGAATGCCTGCTGGAAGGTGGTCGCGTCCGGTCCCGTACCATCCCACGGGATCAGGCCACGGTTGGCCATCTCCAACGCTTCTATCGGTGTCGGTGCTGTGCCGCGCGTGTTGAACAGCAGGGTAAAGAACTGTGGATCGCCGCCCAAGCGCTCGTACAGTGCGCGACCATCCTCAATGGACACCTGCCCCTCAAGTAGGGCGTCCAACGCGTCTGTGGGCGATGGCCACTGCACGGCCAGATCCTTGATCAAGCCGTGCCACTTGTCCGACAGCGCAGACTCTGACAGTCCCTGCTGAAAGCTTGTACTACCGGCGCCCGTACCGGACTCGACGATCAGTCCGCGCCGCAGCAGCAACGCCAGATCGGTTGGCGTCGGCGCCTGACCGGCCAGCCGTACCAGATCAGAGAACCGGTCACCGTCCACACCGGACAGTTTTGCCTCACCTACGGCGTCACCTAGGTCGCGGAAGTTGCGCGCCACCAGTTGCGCCAGCTCTTGTGGCGACAGCGCGGTCACAGGAAAGTCGGAGTTGATGCCCTGCTGTAGTTCCGTGAGCGCCGGACCCATGAGCGCCGACACGATCTGTCCGGCCACCTGCCAGACAAAGAACTGGGTGAGCGCCCCCTTGCCGCCCAGGGCATCCGACAGACCCATGTGGACTACCTCCCTAGTAAACCTGTGAATAGGCTCTGTGCGTCGCGTACGACCGGTCCGGCGACGTCCTGTAGGTCACGGGACGCGCCGTGCGGGTCGCGCACGGCCTCAATGATGAGTGCGAGTAGCGCCGCGTCAGTTCCCGCGTCGAGCAGTCCACCTAGTATGTCACTGAGTCCGTGTAGATCGCGGCACATGGGCACGCCGCATTCCTTCAGATACCGTAGTAGCGGCACCGACAGTGCCCCTACGCCCGCCAGGGCGTCTACCAGTCCGATGGGGACGGTGCGCGGTATGGCACGCAAATCGTCGAGCACATCGGACAGCTCGCCAGGAATGGCGTCGATGATGCCGTCAACGTCAGAGATCAGTCCTGGCCATACGGCGGTAAGGGCGGACGTTGCCTCGACATCCACTATGTTGAGCGCGTCCTTCTCTGCCGCCGCGACGTACTGTGTGATCAGCGCGGTCAGTCTCTGCTCCAGCGAGATGAGCTGCTGCCCGAACGACAGCGCCAGATTCGACAGCGACGCGGTGAAAGTCAACTGCAGGTTGATCAGCTCTTGACTGGTCGACAGTGCCAGCGAATACAGCCCTGTGACCACGTAGGACTGTAGATTGGTGAGCGCGACCACCAGCGTGTAGTACAGGTTCAGGCTGTACGCGTAGGACAGCGTCAGGGCCTGCGACGTGTAGGCGTAAGCCAGGTTCAGGGCCTGCACGGTGAGCGCGTACGCCGACGCCAGTCCCACGTTGAGCGCGTTGATGGCGATGTTGTACAGGCTGACCGCGTAGTTCTGCACGTAGACCAGGTTGGCGGATACCCACGAATACGTTGCGCTGATGACTGCGGGAATCTGTACGTACCGCAGCCACCACAGCGCGTTGGCCGTGGCCGTGGTGAAACGCAGTATCTGGTTGAACGGGAACGTAACCGTAATGACCACAATGGACACCAGGTTAGTCAGAGCCCACAGGGCACCCTCAAAGGTGCCCTGCAGTTGCTGCACCGACCACGTGAAGAAGTTCTGCGCCTGCACGGCCAACCATGAGCCAACCAGCGGCACGTATCCGCCGAATCTGGCAATCAGGTATCCGATCAGTAGCACTCCGGCGATTATGCCTAGGACGATCAGCGCCTCACCGATGACGCCGATTCCGGCCAGTGCTACGAACGGCATGGGTCACCTCACTCCGAAAGTGAACCCATGATGTCCAGACGGGTCGCGGCGGCACGGATAAGTGCGGCCACACCGTCCGGCACAGGCGTTGCGTCGGGCGCGAACACTGAACCTCGATGCCCCTGCCCCGTAGTGAACGTGATCGTGCTTCCCTTCACGGGCTGGCCGCCCGAGATGTCGACGTCCGGGCGGACGCCGATCACGTTCCACGTAGTTGTGGGCGCTACGTCCTTAGCGTTGGCCATGGCTACTCACTTATCCTCTCGATCGTAGTGATGGCGCCCTGGACGCCGTTCCACCAGTCGGCAAACCAGTGATACACCATCCATTGGACGTTTGCCCAAGCGTTGATGAGAGTGTCCACAGTAGACGCCCCCTGACTGTCCTATCCGGACGATAGAGCTTGCATGGTAGTACTCGTTAGCAGGGTGGCCGCCGGTATCGCGTCCGGCTGTCCCACAAGCCAGCGTAAGAACACCGTGTGTGGCCAATCGCCGGTGTTGTATCCCGACAGTTGCCAATCGCCGGACGTGGGTAGCTCATCGATCGGCCAACGAATCTCTTCATTGTCCGTGACGATCCACGTACCGGCGACAAGCGGCATCACGTTGATTCCGCGCATCGTGATGGCAAAGCCCATCACGCCTGACGGCCCGGGCGGAATCTTCACCTCCAACACGTCCACCTTGCGCACCGGGATCGTGATGGCCTGACGCAGCGGTGTAGCTATGGGCGTGCCGACGGGAATGGTCACCTGAAACGCATACACCTCAGTAGCCATCACGCCCCCTTAGGACGATGCGTGCCGGGCAGCGTTACCCTGCCGGTCCGATGTGAACAGAGTCGGACGGGAATCTCTGTACGTACATGCGTAGCGGTCCCCACGCGTCCGCCACCCCGACCATCGTTGCCGACAGTTGCACCCCGAACCCCGATTGCAGCACGGTATCCGGTAGCACGGCCACCGAGATGCCTGATGCGGCAAGGGATTGCGGCACGCCGATAGCGAAGCTCACCTCAACCGAGGTGGACGCCGTGACGGCCAGCGACGCTGGAGCCTCCCACCACACGTTGCCCAGTACATCGACGATTTGGATGAGCGCCGACCGGTTGCCGACGGTCGCGTCGGCCGTGAGGGTGCACCGTCCAAATTGGACACGTTCCCATGTCTCGCCCGGTGCTATGCGCCCGACGGTGGGTGCCGCAACAGCCGGGGCGGGCACAGTGATTGACTGCGCCCACCCCGTCTCGACATCCACCCCGAGCGCGATCAGACTCTGACTCGCGCTCAGTCCCTGCATGGCGTGTCAGCTCGCCGAGGGCAGGGTCTGAGTGAGTTCAGCCAGGATCAGCGTCGTCTTGTCCGCCACGGACGCCGTGTTGGCCGCCGTCGATACGTAGGTGGCGAAACGGTTGTCGGCGTTGAACACCGGGATGTGCGGGCGCCCGTGCAGCGACGACATCTGGATGAAGTAGTCCGTGGTGTCGAAGTTGGTCGTCACGCCCGGACCGCCGATGCGGAGGTTGCCCGTGTCCTGGCCCTTGATCGCCACGCACACGACGGCCGTCTGACCGCCGTAGCCCAGCACGGCGTAGTCGGTGTGCGCGTGAAGCTGCTGTTCCGTGGTTGTGATGAGCGTGTCCGTCCAGGCGCCGATGGTGGGGCTCGTGGTGACGTCCACCTCCACCGTCTTGATGGACTTGATGATGCCGCTGATGTCACCCCACGAGAACAGCCGGGCCGACGAACCCTGGAGATTCGTGTAGTAGTTGAACAGCACGGCCACGCTGTCCGAGGTGGCCGCCGCGTCCAACTGCACGGTGAGGGTATCACCGGGCGTCAGCGGCTGGCCCACCTCCTGCGGGAGCAGGAAGCTCGACGGCTGTTCGGAGAAGTTGAACGTGAGCCCCGTGACGTTGTCGTGGAACAGTGGGGACGTGATGCGCGCCGCGCGGGATCCGGACGACTGCACGGCCACGGCCTCCAGGAAACCCTGAGCCGGAGGCTGGAAGTAGCGCACGCCCGGGGCGTCACCGGACGCCGTGACGGTGGCGCCGGTGAAGCCGATCGGGGCGCCGGTCGCGTTGTGAACATCGTACAGAACGGTGTCGATGGCAGGCATGTCGGTTGTCCTTTCTGGACTGTCGCTTGTGGACTCGGCGCTCAGCCCTGGAACTTCGACATGCCCCGGACGAACGCGGTCATCCGGTTGATGTTGTCCTCCAGGCCACCGCGCGGCGGCAGGGAGTTGACGGTGGCCGAGATGTGCGCCAGCACGCGCCCCATCGACTGCTCGTACGTGCCCTGTGCGGCCTGCACACCCGAAGCGAGACGCTGGGCACCCTTGCCCGCAGCGGCGGCCTGCCACTCCTGCAGCGACACCTTGGCGCTGTTCTGGGCGAACTTCTGCTGCGCGTTCGCGACGGCCGTAGCCCAGCGACCGGCCGCCTTGCTCGCCAACTGCCCCGGCGACACGGTCACGGCGTTGACGCCGTTGGTGTACGCCTGCGTGGCCGCGCCGGTGTTCTGCGCCCACTTGGCCGCAACGTCGGCGGCACTCGGCATCGCCATGACTGATCACTCCTCTGTGGATTTGCGGGGACGACCCTTGGCGCCCGCAGACGCACGCCATCGCTCCCATGCTGGGCCTGACCGGTTGGCCATGTCCCTTGTGGACGCCACCATAGCACGTAGTCCACATTCGACACAGTGACGCTCTTGTTTTGAAGACAGCTTACGGGTTGTCCACTGTCCGCATAGGACGCAGTGGAACTTACGCAGTACGTACGGCACGTAGCCTCACCTCCGTACACACAAAGGTACCCCCCTCACCCGGAGGGGTGGGGGGGGTACCTTTTCGGGACGGTCAGGCGGTCAGCTTGCGCAGGTCCGCCGCGATCGTGTGGAGATCATCGCTCTGTTGCTGGGTGAGCGATCCGGTGTTCGCCCCGAACGTGCTCAGCGCCGTGGCGATGGCCGCCAGGCTGGCCGTGACCTGATCGCGCCAGGCCTCGAATTTGATCTGCCAGTCCACCGGCGCGATGCTGATGGTCTGCCCTGACTCGTCCACTGTGGTCGGTGACCCCACCGACCATGCCTTCACGATGTTGTCCGTCGTCTGGCTCACGTCGTCTCCTTCACTGCGCCTAGGGTACGTCCCGTCGGCGGACCACTGTCCCCAATCGGTGACGTCCGTTTCGTCGTCGTCGACCGCAACCCCCGCCACGTGCACTCCGTTGCGCACCTGCCGGACGCTGAGGTTCGGCGCCCACTTGCCGCCAGACCATGCGTACGTCTGCCACAGTCGGCCGAGCCACACGGACTGGCTCAGATACCAGCAGACAGCGTACCCGCCATAGATACCCGCCTGGTAGCCGTTGGCGTGCATCTGGTCGGAGAACCCCCGCGCGTAGGCGTGCACTGTGGACAGTTGGGCGGCTGTCACGTCCCAGTCCACGGCCGCATAGAGCGTCATGCCAGCCGGGGCGCCGATCGACCGGGCGTGCGCTACGGCAATTCCACCGTCCACTGCACCCTGCGTGTAGCCACCCAGGGCCGACTTGGGGTTGTACTCATAGACCAGCCCCACGTCCATGCTCTGAGCGTGAATGGCGTCCACCTGCGGCCTGTTCAGGTTCTTGCCGGTGTTGTCCTGGGACACATAGCCGATGATGCCCCGGTATCCCATGCCGCGCGCGGCGGCAGGATCAACCTTGCCCCAGTCCTCGTCAAGTAGAAGCAGAGTCACCGGACCTTCTCCTTTCAGCTGCTTCGATGCGCCTGCGATACTGCGACACGGCCGTCTTGACCATGCTGTTGACGCTGGTACCCGTGTCGTCGCGACGATCCTTGAGCCACTGTGCGTCGCTCTCTTCCAGACGCACGGCCAGAGGGTCAGGCTGCCTGCGTTCGGTGCTACTTGCCATGCTGGTCACCTCCAATCGGAATACCACCGTAGCACACGGCAGTTTAGCGCCCCTTGACGCCGCGCGTCGGTACGCCAGCTCTGCTGCGGCGATGGCGAATTGCTGCCTCTGACGCCTTGGTGGCCTGATTCATGGGCAGTTCCGCCACTACGCCACAGGTAGGACAGATCACGTGCCACCTCATGCCCTCGGCGGTGTTCGACGTCTGCAGCGTGCACCTGTGTGGCGACTGTCCACCGTGGACTGAGTTTACGGTCCTCTTTGCCTGAGCCATTCCCGCAGCCAGGAACTGCTCTACCGCAGCCACCACGCCCGCACAGAGCCACAGTCCCGTACATATGGCGCATGTGCGCTTATGGTCCGTGCCAGGGTGATCCCTGTACATTGTGGACACTCCATCCCGTAGGACAGCGTAGCAAGCCAACGCTAGGTCAAGACCCTCTGTCGACCGGAGATCCACAAGTTCGCCGGACGCGCCACTTCGTTGCGACACAACGGATTCCACTTTGGACATGAGTGCTGCCAGCGTTGACACTACCTCCTCGTAACCGTCCACATCGGATTCGATGATGAGTACACAAATCTCGTCGATGTACTTGGAAATGGTGTGAATGGCGTACGCGTACATGTCCCCCGTGGACAGTCGGCGCGAGTAGATGTCCTTTATGGACTCTGCGCGAGCGTCCACATGAGACAGTAGCTTACTGACAGGCATCGATGATCCCTCCACTATGGATACACGTGTAGCACTAGTGTAGCACTTGTCAAGGGTATACCGATATGAGCACGATCTCATCGATAGGGTGTTGACATGTGTGCCCTAGGGGCGTA
>Ga0207700_10001235_pt1 | contig 14585 bp, 12 predicted proteins | sample LARL82metaG_FD_184348 | JGI IMG/M metagenome (GOLD analysis project Ga0207700, IMG submission 184348) | Corn, switchgrass and miscanthus rhizosphere microbial communities from Kellogg Biological Station, Michigan, USA - LAR L8-2 metaG... | ecosystem: Host-associated > Plants > Roots >...
CTTTTCGTTCAAGAGATTGTGATATCCATATTTGGACCGGGTGGACTCCTGAGGCCACAGATGAAAGACGGTCTAGCTTCCCTCAACGTCGATGCGGTTGCCGATGTATTGCCGTAAGGTTTTCCGAATCATGCCGACGACTCAAGCAAGAGTTCGGCGCTAAAATCTTTTTGCATCCGGTTTTTCATAGTTCGCATCTTTCGTCAACCAAACTCAAAAGGAGATGGATGATGACGAGAAACACCTTCAAATTGAAAGCTGGCACTATGGCAATTCTCTCTGAAGGCGATCACCGGAGCGTGATTCTCATTCCGGCAACCGCCCAGGCGATTCTGATAGGGGGAGGCATCAAACGTGATACATTCGTCAAAATTCGCTATCAGGCGAGAGTTCTCCTCATGCTTTCCGAAGACCTTTGCTGCGGCATCGACTTAGTGTCACATCACTCCCGACCTTGATTACTACGGCAGCGTGAGCTAGCTCGGCAGAAATCAAGTAAAGGTGAACTTGGACTGTTGTGGTCAAACTCCCGCGCTAGCCGTAATCTGGGCGGATGCGGCAAAGCGGCACTCGTTCTCGAACGCGCCGCAGCCGTGCGTCGCGACGTGTTGTTCAAACGCTACTCCAGCACTTTCGCAGAGCTCTTGTACTTCGATCATGACTGATCGCAGAGTGCTGTACTCGGCGTTCGATGGAGGACCCTCGTGCTGGACCAATCGCGCGACCGCCTCAGAGTACTCGCGTGCAGCCAGCGCAAACTGTTCTGCTAACCTTCGCCGATCATTGCAGGACGTCATCGGGGGAGTACCAAGATTATAGTCTAGCCTAGTATTTTTACGTGGGTCGATGTTAGAAAGATTAAATCGGATTCAGAGAATTTTTTGCATCTCGCCCGGTCCCGTGAGGCATCTTTAGCCCAGCATGTATGTTGACGTACTATTGATCGAAGACAACCTCGGCGACGCAGTCCTTATTCGCGATGCAATCAACCGTTTGTCTGTGCCGATCAATCTCCACCTCGCCCTGGATGGTCACCAAGCCCTGCTGATGCTGAATAATCCCCATTTTCAGCCGCACCTGATCGTTTTGGACCTGAACATTCCGAAGATATCCGGCACGGCGTTGCTTGAGCGATGGAAGAATAATCAAACGCCAGTGGTGGTTCTTAGTTCCTCCCTGAATCCAGGAACGAGGGAATTCTGCCTCGCATCCGGCGCTCGGGAGTTTGTCGCGAAGCCAGTCGAGTTGGAGGAGTTCCAGGAAGCTGTCGCGAGAATCATCGAACAGTGGGGAGCGAAAACGGTTTCGGTAGGTCGCTCGGAAGTGGCGGTGGTCGGGAACTCGGCGTAACGTACCGAGTATTGGTTATATATCGAACCTTACGCTTTCTATCTGCGTCAGGGGTTTTAGATCCGGGCGGCCCCGGCAGTTTACCCAAGCACAATCCAGCGCGTTGCTGTAAACTGGACAACACCCGGCCAGCGTCTCAAGATCGTGTTAACCTTACGCTAGTACGGCTCGAAGCGCTTCAACGATGGCCTCACGTCTCTCCGTTGGGCAGCGATACCTTCGTTCGCCAACACAGTTCGGAGCACGGCGCACGGGCATCCCGAGTTGCTCTTTGACATCCGCAATCCAGGAAGTACGCGGAACGAACCCAGCGGTGTCTACGCGCCCGAAACTGAACTTTTATTGAATGACATTATCAGACCCCTTAGCCATTGTCGTGCTATTTTAATCCGCTTAACGCCTTGAATCAATTGATAACGGTTACCGATCCCGAAAACTCCACCGCCGCGGGGAGTTGGTCTACATTGCGCCGGAAACGCGGGCACACCTTGCTTGGTTCAAAACGCTTGGTTCACAACGCTTCGTTCTTTGAAATAAATAAGTTGGAGCTTGCAATTAGTGCATCAATTTCAGCCTCGGAGGTTTATTATGACCGCGAAGTGGCCGCTTTCTGTCGTGGTGGCAATCGTAGTTGGCGCGACAGGAATCAATCTTTCTTACCTAAACCGCCAAGCGCAGCAGAATCAGGAGCTCAGTATCTCAAATCAAACTATACGTGCATCGATGATCCAATTGCAGAGCGAGTTGCGGGCGGTCAAAGGGCAGTTAGACGAATTGAGCGAAGCTCACCGTGCACCTGCTCCCGCGCCCGCGGGGACTCTGCCTCAGGCAACGAAAGGCCGACCCACAAGGGCGTCGCGAGCCGCGCAAACAACTCTCCGCTCGGATTCGCGTTTCAATCAAATTCAGAAGCAGCTTTCGGATCAGCAGAAGCAGCTGGCAAGCACGCGGGAGGATCTAGACAAAACACGTGAAAACTTAGAGGGTTCGCTCAGCTCGACGAAAGATGAGCTGTCCGGGTCGATCGCGCGCACGCACGATGAATTGGTCGCGCTGCAAAAGCGCGGCGAGCGCAACTACTATGAATTCCAGCTCACCAGGTCAAAGGCATTCGAACGGGTAGGGCCGTTGAGGCTCTCGCTACGCAGAGCCGACATCAAGCACAAGCGCTTCGATGTGATGATGTTGGTGGACGACAATGAACTCCAGAAGAAGGGCGTGAATTTGTACGAGACCCTGTGGTTAAATCTTGCCGATCGGCCGCAGCCGCTGGAGGTCGTGGTAAACCACATTTCCAAAGATCACGTTGCTGGCTACGTTAGCGAATCGAAATACAAAAGGTCGGAGTTGAGCGCTAGCGCCGGCATAACACCCTAGCGGTGTCTCATTGGGCGCCTGACCTAGGGAATCGTTTTGTCAGGTAAACATCTCGATGCTGCCATCCAGGGCCATGAGGCCTGTCTCAACCCCAAGGCGCGGATGCCGACGCTGCACATCCTGTCTAAAAGCCGCCAATACTCGTTTGTGTGTATCGGTTTCAGCAGATGAGTTGGCAATACCCTCGACACCGTAAGCAATCCGCGCCGCGCCACAGTCGCGGTGGTCGATGGCGATGACCCGCTTGATTTTGTGAAGTTCGATCGAGGTTGCCAAGTTGTCCCAGAAAGTCTGATGCTAGGTCTCGAAAGCCTTTGCCTCCGCGGCGATCGCGGCACCTGCAATCGTGAACTGGCTGTACTTACCATCCAGATCGCGGGCGTTCAGTTATGAACTGGATCGACGATGCGTGGGTCGATACAGGAGAGCAGCATGGCTTCGTAGGTCGGCTTTTGCGCCCAGGAGCGGACCGGTGTGAAGCCTGCCAGACCCATGCCAGCCAAGAGACGAAGGACGGTGCGCCTGCTAGAAACGTCTGAGATGCGATCAGCGCCGGACCGCCAGTGGTGGTAGCACAGTGGTAGACGTGCCATACAATTCACAGCAGTAGGGATGGAACGCTATGGTCGAGGGCTCATTTTCTCTACGTACGCTGTCTTTGGACATAGCGTCGGGACGAGAACTTTCAGGCTTCAGCGTTATCGCTCATCTCCGGTTGATCCCGGCACGCGTTTCGAAGCAGACCTATTAGCTCCCTAAACTGATAGGGTTTCTGGACATAGCCCCATGGACGCTCTTCGCCAATCGAGGAGAGAGCATTGTCTTGGTTGAACGCAGTGGTAAGGACAACCTTGACATCTGGGCGAATCCGTTGCATTTCCTTCAAGACGTCACTTCCGGACCTCCCCGGTAAGGTCAAATCTAACAGAACCACATCAATCCTGGATTCGTTGACTAGAAAGAGATTTGCACCTGTTGTACCGTCGCCGGCTTCGATGACGGAGAAGTTTTCTTTTCGGAGCATCTTCGAAACGGCAAGCCGGAGTATCTCTTCATCCTCGACAACGAGAACGGTTCCAGCAATCGTTCCGGATTCTTGCACTGAAGTAGGTAGTGCCACATCCGTTGTATCGCGCGCCGGCTGACCGATGCACGGTAGCAGAATCTCAAAGCGGGACCCTTGCCCAGGAGCACTCACGACGTTGATCGTGCCTCCGTGGGCGCGGATGATTCCCTGCACTGCGGCGAGCCCCAGACCGCGGCCGGATAATTTCGTTGTGAAGAACGGATCGAAAATCTTGGCAATCGTCTCCGCTGTCATTCCACAACCGGTATCAGAAACCTCCAGTCGGAGTTGGCGGTCCGCGGAAGAATTTGGTTGACTTTCCGAATGGGCGCTTTGCCCTGGATCAACCTTCGTGACGGTGACCGAGATGACACCTTCTTTATCACCGAGGGCTTCTGAGGCGTTTGTGATCAGGTTCATTACAATCTGCCGAATCTGTACGGCATTCGCGCGGACCGCGGGAAGGTTCTTCGGAAGGTCCACAATTAGAGTAGCGTGCTTCGAAATCGAGATCTTGACGAGTTCCAGCATATCTTCGACGAGCCGCGATAAATCCAGTGGCTCGAGACGTGCCTCGTCTTGCCCGGAATAAACCATCAATTCGCGAACCATCTCGCCGGCGCGGATGGCGACGTTCTTGATGGCTTGAAGCTCCTGACCGGGCTGCGAACCACCAGCCAGCTCCGTTTCAGCAAGTTCGGCCTGCGCGACAATACCGCCCAGCAGATTGTTGAAATCATGGGCGATGCCGCCGGCCAGCACACCGAGGCTTTCAAGCTTCTGTCTGGCGAGAGCCTGGTCCTGAGTTCGTTTAAAATCGGTGGTATCAATGCAGGCCCCGACGATTCGGTGAATGCGACCGGAGCCATTTCGTGTGGGGATAAGGTTGGAGTGAAAGTACCTCTGCCCGGCCGGCAGATTCAGTTCATCGTCATAGTTGATGGGCGCGCCGGCTTCCAAACAGCGGCGATAGTTGGCAGTGAGCTTTTTAGAAAGATCCTCAGGAAACACCTCTTCGACGAATTTGCCGGACACCTCTGCATTCGTAAGGCCCACGGCCTGTTCCTCGGCAGGGTTGAACCCCGCGAACTTGAAACGGCCATCCGACGTGACATCCACTAAGAACATGCATATCGAGATATTGTCGAAGATATCTTTATATTGCACTTCGCTTTGGTATAACGCTTCGCTATTCCTGCGGTCCGGATCTTCGGAGCCGCGGATGGAAGTGATCTCCCCCTCCAATTCGGCGATGCGCGCACGAAGGCGTTGAGCCTCGTCTTCAAGCGGAAAGTCACCTACGTTTGGAGGGTTCATCGAAAGCTGGTCCCGACGCGAAAGGTTTCTCTAGGTTATGATAACGGAAGAACCCCTTCCCAGGTTACATTGTGCGGTGACTAATACTTGGAATGCGTCGGCGGCGCCAAGACTATTTTGCTCGCAGACTGTACTCCGCCAAAAGCTCTCTGCCGGGCTGCTTGCGATACACACGAACCCAGTAAGTCCCGTGAGTCAGTCTCTCAACGAGGACAGCAAGACGGCCATCGCGCACCTCGGCACTCCTCGTGAGAACCTCGTTCCCAACCGCGTCGACTATCTCGATTTCATAGTCGGCAGGGTTCGCCGGTGCAGCCACATCGAAAACAAGTAGAGAGGGTGTTGAGGATGCCATTTCCGCTGCCGCCTCTGGCCCGCGCAGCGATTCCATCAGCAAGATCGCCGGTGACAGTTTGGCGTGGTGTGAATCTCCTGTAATCAACAAGATGAGAAGTGCTGCAAGAACCGCCGCGGTGCCAGACAAGAAGTTGTGTCGAAAGGCAAAAGCGTTCCGCCACCGAGGAGTGGCGTAAACATCCTCAAGAGTCGCCGCCTCTCGAAAGAGAAGCAGTAACTCGTCTGCCTCCACAAGCCGGCTTTGGCAGATTGAGCAGGCTAACAAATGCTCTTCTAGTTCGGCGATGGACTCCGCGGAAAGAGTGCCCAAAGCGTATTGATCGAGAAGGTTTTCTTCAATATGCTGCATTGGCGTTATCCCTCAAGCACTTGCGCCCGCACTCCTGTTTGTCGCGAACTCGCACCCTCTAAGTAATCAGTGCAACGGGAAGGATTCCCTTATCAGGTTTTTCGCTAATCGGTCGCTGTCAAAAAAGAAATGATAATCTATTTCGACTGTTCGCACTGCATTGATATCAGCGCAACACGCGGATTGTGCGTTTGAAATTGCGCCTATTGAGACGCCGTTGGCGGACCCGGAGCGGAAGTCTACGCCGAGCCGGCAACAAGGAACGGAGGAGTGACTTGATGTCCGGCTTGGTTCGGGAACAGGCGACCATCCTCGTCGCCGACGATGATCCCGACATGCTCCGGGTCACGGCGGCGATCCTGAATAGATCTGGGTATAACGTACTGACGGCCATGAACGCCGAAGTGGCGCTTAAAGCGTTTGAGGAGGCCTCGCACGCGATCCAACTTGTCATCTCCGACGTGGTTATGCCGGGAATGAAGGGGCCGCAGCTCCTTCGTTCCATCAAACGCCTCTCGCCATCCACGGCAACGCTCCTCATGTCCGGCACTTTGGGAATAGCGTTCGATGCGAGTGCTGCTTCGATCGAGAAACCTTTCCGCCTGCCTGCGCTGGTTGCGATGGTGCGAGACCTGCTGGCTAGTTGCGATTTCGCGAAGATCGACCTTGAGCAATCAGTCGCCAGATCTCAGCGCTCGGCGAATGGCAACGACGGGAACCATGCAACCTCCGGTCCACCAGATAAAATAGAGCACGCGATATAACTTGTTCCAAGGTCGTCAAACGTGATACAACAAGAGCACATTCGCGAGAGGGCGCTTGACCAATTATGGACGGCACGGCCTTTTTCACTCGCTTTTTTGCCGACCCTCATGTGCGACTCCGGATTGTAAGACTTAGTTGGGCGATCGCGTCGCTGACTGTGTTCTCACTCGTTCAGTGCAGTACGCGCAGCCCTTCGAATTCCCGAATCCGTCGTAATGACGACGAACCGCCCGAGCTCCACGAATTGCGTCTCCAAGGCAACGCTCTCCTCCGTGCGAGTCAATATCCAAGAGCTATTAGCATCTATGAGAACGGCTACGCCGAGGCGAAACGTCGCGGCAGTCTGGGGTCGGCAGTTCGGTTCTTGAATAACTTAGGCGTGGCCTATTATCAGTTGTTTCGCTTCCGCGACGCCATTCAAACGTATCTGAAAGCCAGGGATCTCGCCAGGTTGCAAGGAGATCGGGAAACGTTGGGCGCTCTCTCGGTCAATCTTTCCTCTCTATACTTCGACATGGGTGATATCGACGCGGCCCTGGAGTCTGCCGAAGAGGGTCTGAAACTGCCCAGCGACGCGACCGCCAAGTTTAAGGCGCGCCTCCTGCTAGAGTGTGCCCGCATTAAAGGACGGCAAAAAGACTCCGAACAAACGGTTGAGCTGCTTCAAAGCGCGATCGAAGTGTCGAGAGCGGGGCTTGATACAGCGTCCGAGGCGCAGGCCTGGAATGAATTAGGAAATGCGTTCATGGAACGAGGTCAACTTCAATCCGCTGAGCGAGCGCTGCTCGAAGCATTTCGGATGCGGGAGCTAACGCGCGATGACCGGCTCTACTTCTCCTATGAATCACTTGGGCGTCTGCGTATGCTGCAGGGTGATCTGCAATCGGCTTCCGTGTTTCTTGACAGAGCGGTCGACTCGGCTCGGTTTATCAACCCCTCCGCGATATGGAGCGCATATTATGAGCGAGGGAAGCTGAAGGTAGTGAAGGCGCAATTACAGGAAGCCTTCATCGACTTTGGAAACGCCTTGGAATGCGTCAGGCACTGGCGGGCCGAAGTGCTTCCGTCCGACACTTTCCGCATTAGTAGCGAAGTCGAGCTGCAGCAGGTCTATTCTTCCTACATCGAGGCCGGAAGTCGCTTGTACGAACAAACTCGCCTTAAGCGTTTTGCGGAAAAGACCTTTGCGGCAGCCGAGGAGAGCCGGGCGGCGAGTCTGCGAGCTTTGTGGGCGGGATCCGACCTATCGAAAAAGCTGCCGCATGAGTACTGGGAAGCGCTGGCTGACCTCTATAAGGCCGAAGCCGCAATGGCCAAGAGCGAGCCGGATTTGGATATCGCCACAGTTCGGCGACTTCAGCTGAGAATCGCGGAGATGGAAACACGAGCAGGGCTCGATCTGCCCCGCGATCTGGACAACCCCGGTGCGAGCGGCGGTGAGCTTCTTGATCGTACCCGAAAGGCCTTACAGCCAACGGAGGTTTTCCTCGGCTTTCATTTGGGAGACATGGAATCTTGCGTGTGGGTGATTGGTCGCGAAGGGTTCGAGTTTCGGCGATTGCCGCCACGAGCCGACATCGCTGAGAATATTCACCTTTTTGTTAATGCAGTGCGAAAGAGTTCCCCTGAGGCGACGACGTTGGGCAATCGCCTTTATTCTCAACTGTTCGATGGTAGCAGCCGGCGTTTGCTTGATAAGCCCGAATGGATTGTGGCTCCTGATGGGCCCCTCTTTGATTTACCTTTCGCTGCTTTGGTGGAAGGGTCCAAATCGCAGACCGGGAACTTTCAATATGTGGTCGAACGCCATGCCGTGCGGGTTGTTCCCGGCATCTCGGCCCTCTTTGGTGTTACTAACTCAGACTGGAATGGACCCGTGGTAGGTTTAGGCGATGCGATTTACAATCGAGCAGATCCACGGCTGCAAGGCTCGAGCTCGTTCGTGCCTCGCCTCGAACTATCGAGACTGGTAGGAAGTGGTCGGGAAATAGAGACTTGCGCAGCGATCTGGCGATCGCACGGTCTTAACCCGATCCTGCTGAAGGGCGCCGACGCGAACAAGGAAAGCCTATCGGAAGCTCTTCGCCGAAATCCAGCAGTGCTGCATATTGCCGCGCACATTGTTTTTCCAGCTCAATATTCAGGCCTTGGTCTCGTCGCTCTCGCGTACCAGCCGGGAGCCGAAATGGAACTGCTCAGTGCAACCGAGATCTCCAGCATGCGAGTAAAGCTTGGGCTGGTTGTCTTGAACGGATGCAGTTCGGCACATGCTGCTGTTCTTCCCGGCGCCGGATTGATGGGCCTGACTCGCGCGTGGCTGGCCGCCGGTGCCCGTGCCGTCATAGTCACGCGGTGGGCGATGGCGGATCAGGATGCGGGGGAACTATTTTCATCGTTCTACCAGCAGTTGAACGCCGTTCAAGATCTTCAAGATCGGAAATCGTTCGCTCAGGTATTGCAACAGGCGCAACTCAGTGAGTTGCATGCGGGAGGCCGGCGTGCGAAACCTGCTTACTGGGCGGCGTATTTCTGCGTCGAGAGGAATTGACCAGAGCCAGATGCCGGACCAGCCGGTACCGGACTGGAAGACTGTGGTCGAACAGATCCGCGCAGGCGAACCACCGGGAGAAGAGGACTTGTACCGAAATCTCGCCACCGGCGCCCGTCTGTTCCTTCAGCGCCGCATGGGGACCCAGGATGTAGAAGACCTAGTCCACGACTTGTTTGTCATCGTCGTTGAGACAATACGGCGCGGAGATCTGCGAGAGCCGGACCGTCTCATGGGTTTCGTACGAACCGTGTTGCACCGCCAGTTGAGCCTGGGGATCTCGCGGATGATCCAAAGGCGCGAGACCTCTATCAACCTGGAATCAGCAGCCGGTCTCACCGCAGCGGAGCCTACTCCTGAACAACGGGCCGCTGCTCACCAAAACGCAACCATCATGAAGCAGGTTCTGGGAAAAATGAGGGCTCGGGATCGTGAAGTGCTCTCGCGCTTTTACCTTCGCGAGGAGTCGCCGGAGCGAATCTGCGCGGAGATGGGGCTAACAGAGACGCAATTCAACCTGCTCAAGTCCAGAGCTAAGGCCAAGCTTACTGAGTTAGTCCAGCGAAAGTTGGCTCGCAACTGACTTAGTCGAGAATAACGACCACGGGCTCGCTGTCTTCGGCCGCGTTTAAGATCAACAGAATTACGAAAAGAAAGTCAGACATCGTGCTACTCCTTTCAGGAAGCTGCCAGGCGCACGCGGATCTTGGGCGATCGTCATTCCGCTCTTAACTCACAAGCAACTCGTTAATTGCGATGCGCGCGGTGTACAGTCGCCTTATAATTTCGGGCAGCCGTTGGCTTGCCCTCTCTGGTGGCCTATTTACGCGCCGAGGTCGATACTGGCATCCACGTCGCGTCGGGATTGTAGGCAGTGTACGCGCCTGCGATTTCCGGAGTTGTTGGTCCGAGATCCTTCTGGTAGACAATCCCTGCTTTGTCCACGATGAAGGTCATCACCCCTGTGGATCTATAGTCGGAGGGCCAGGCGATCAACGCGAATCCCTTCGTCATCGTGCCGTTGTGGAGGTAGGTCATCTTGCCTCCAGAGGCCTGTGGTCCCTGCCCCATCAAGATCTTGAAGTAGTATCCATGGTAGGGATCGTGGCCTTTGGTGTATCCCTCTGCGAATGCCCGTGCGACAATGTCACCAATTGGGCTCTCCTCGTTGGCGCCGCCGCCAGTCCAGTAGAGGCCGTCATGTTTCCCGGGCGAACTGATAATTTTCTGGGCGTAGTGGGGAACGCCGCTTCCAGTCCGGTTCTCTTCGGAGTAGTCGTTCTGCGCCTCGACGTAACCGCGACAGACCTCGATCGCGTCCAGTTCATTGCCGCCAATTCGTCGCATCAGAATCTCCTGCTTACCCTGCTCTACGTCGAAGTACCATTTGCCGTTCACTTGCACGATTGGAATCGGAAGGGGCCATTCGTCTTTGCCGATCAGGAGAATCCTCCCATTCGGTTCTATCGGGTCCGGGATTAGTTTCGTTTTTGCAGCCGCACGCTTGGCGAATTTTTGCCGGGTTTGCCGATCAGCGACCGGATCGCTGGTCGTCAGGATTTCCTTGGAGGAAGGGCCTAGGATCTCGGTCAAAACGGTCACGTCATCGCTCTTCGCTGCGTTGACGAGCGCCTTTGCGGCTGCGTCGGCGGAGGGAAAGCCCCGACCTTCGGGAGTCGCAGCATCGATGGGAATGGAAATCAGCAATTTACCTGCTACGGCCAAAGTAAGAATGACGAAGTAACGCATATTCAAGCCCTCTTATCTGCGGCGCCCGCCCCCGCCGCGGGACCCGCCACCGCTAGAGAAACCGCGGTTGCTGTTCATACGGGCAGCACTGCCACCCTGATTCATTCCTCCGAACGTTGCGCCACCCCTGTTACCGCCACTTGCAGCGCCCACGTTCCGGTTTCCGACGCGATCTCCGCCAGCGGCCGGTTTGAAATTTCCCTGGCCCACCTGCCCGCCGGCCGGGCGTTGGGTGGTATTGCCCTGACTCGGCCGGAAGCCATTGCCGCCGGCTTGTCCGAGATTTCCTTGAGCTGGCCGCGCCGTGTTGCCTGGGCGTTGCGAAATATTACCGAGGCGTTGCTGAGTCTGGGCCGCAGTCGGGCGAACTGCGACATTACTTCGTGTACCGTCGAATTGACTCGCCACATTCCTGTTGTTGTAGGGGACGCCGCCTCGATGCACTGGGTTGTGAACCCAGTTGTTGCCGTTGCCTACATTCACGCGATTGAAATGGTTGCTGCTGATAAAGTTATTGTTAATGGTGACGTTGTTGCGACCCCATCCGCAACCCCAACCCCAGCCTCCCCAGCCGCCGCTCCAGATCGCGCCGACAGCTACGCCCACACCGAACGAGATCGCGCTGGCGGCGATGATCGCGCCAGTGGATGGCGGATAATAAATGGGTGGATAGGGATAATACGCCGGCGGGCCCCATACGGCAACAGGGTTGTATTCGGGTACATAAACCACCTCCGGGCTCGCGGGTTGGATCTCGATGTAGGTGTTACCGCCTTGGGTGGTCGTCGTCACCTGTTGTTCCTTGGTCGATTGCAGCGCCCCATTGCTTTGAGCTTTCTGGCGCATACGCTGCACAGCTTCCATGACACCCTGCTGTTGCGCAAGGAAGGTGTTGCCAAGATCCGCCGTCCAGGTGATGTCCTGATTCAAACGTTTGAGCAGATCGGGGAGCACCACCAACGCTTGTACGCTGGCATCCCAGGTTTGTTTAGCAGCAGCGTCGACGAGCGCCTTACCTTGCAGACTTGAATTTTGACTGAGCCATCGAGCGGCCTCGACGATCTCCAAAGGATAGGTGGACGCCACGAGCACCTGGCTCAGAATCGGGTCAGGGTACAGGGCAATTGGAGCAACCAGGCTGTCGAGTTGATCCGCGGTGAGTGTTTGTTGGGGCTGCCCCTGTGTTGCGCTTCCAGGCATCTGCTGGATAGGCGGCGGTTGCTGCTCGGCGAACACGTAAGGGTTCGGTGCAAGAAGCAATTCAACGCACAGGATCGCCAGGGCGTCTTTGATTGTCATATAGGGCCCTCATGGCACTTCACTGTCGGAGATTGCACGGCTGCATGGAGAGGCGCAATAAATCGTATTTACCATCCTCGCGGCATCCAAGCGGGACCGAATAAAGTAAGAGCTTCTGAAATGGTGCTTCTCTAAACCTCGGATCGATGTTTTTCATCAAACACTGTGGGAGTTCGCCGGTCATACATAAGTTTCGCGACGAAACAGGCGGCTCGAGTTCGGAGCCAAATGCAATCGAGCTTGCTGTTCAATGGGAAGGCTTGTGCTCGAGTCGCTCTCCATCTGGCGGCTTGGAGCATGGACCGGCGGCCTCCCTTTATTTTCCTATGTCACGACATATATAAAAAGGTTTTGGAGATTAGCTGATTTTCGTCGCATCAATGGCGGTGAGAAGACTAGCCGAAAAGGTGACCACATGCCCATCGTCGGGCGGCGAAGAACATAGAAAGTCACAGGTGAAATATGACAAGCTCGGTGTTTTCCTCACTCTTCAATTTGCTCGACTCGAGTAGCATCAACGAAATCGCGTCTCGTCTTAACGAACCTGGACACGCGGTCTCACGAGGTCTGGAGTCGACTATCGCAGCGCTGATCAGCAGTTTGGCCGAGCGATCCAGCGACCACACTTCAATGAGCCAGATATTCAGTCTCGTCAACGAGGCACCATCAGACGTGAATGTATCGAACATAGCGAGGGCCGCCACGGGTTCTGGCGAAGTCTCGGCGGCTGACTCTTCTCTTATCGACTCAGGAAAGAAAATCCTAACGCTCGCCTTTGGACGAAACCAATCCTCGATTCTGGATGCAATCGGAAGATCGGCGGGTTTGAGGCGAAGTTCGGTGACAAGCCTGGTGAGCATGGTCGCCCCTCTGCTGATGACCGCGCTTGGTCGCTTGGTGCGGAGCGATCGTTTGACCCAAGAGCAACTCGGCAGCGTACTTGTCAACCAAAGCACTGGAATCCAGGACCTATTGCCCGCCGGGATGCAACACCACATCGAGCGAGAGGCGCCGCAAGTGACAACAGCCGATCAAAGCACCAGCCCACTTGCGATCAAAACAATACCGGAACCGAGACCATCATTGCCGGCCTGGTTGTGGATCGTCCCTGCACTGCTTCTCATTCCGCTCCTTCTTTGGCTATTCACTGGCGATCATCTGCGCCAATTCTCTCAAGCCAACCAGGGAACGGAGCGCACACGACCTGCTGCTGCGGGCTTGGGCGACTTGGTCGTCCAAAAACTGCCTGGCAATGTCGATTTGAAGGTCCCACAACGAGGAGTGGAAACACAGCTGATCGGTTTCATCCAAGACCCAAACAAGAGTGTGGATGAGGTCACGTGGTTTGATTTCGATCGCATCACTTTTGACTCAGACTCGGCCCAACTTCGCGCCGAGTCCCGAGAGCAACTAAACAATATCGCCGCCATCCTGATAGCGTATCCAGACGTGCGTATGAAAATCGGCGGGTACACTGACAACACGGGTGACCCTCAATCGAATCTCAAGCTCTCGCAAGACCGGGCGGATGGCGTGGTCGCAGAATTAATCAACCTGGGGATTGAGCCGGATCGCCTCCAGGCCGAGGGATATGGTAACCAGCACCCTGTTGCAGACAATTCCACGGAAACCGGCCGGACTCAGAACCGCCGTATCTCTATGCGAGTGACCCAAAAGTAGGAGTCGCTGACTCTCAGGGCCATAAAAGAACATGAGAAGGAGAAATAATATGCTTCACGAGAAAGTTGTTGCAGTTTATGATACGGCGGCTCACGCTGACGCTGCTGTCAACACATTGAAGTCTGCCGGATATTCCGCCCACGATATCAGCGTCATCCGGACCGCGGGCGGTGAGTCTAATGAAGACTTGATTGAGCCAGGGTTTTGGCGCCGTCTGTTTGGTCGAAATATCGCACTTGACGAGGCGGGAGTGTATGGCCAATCTGTTCTTCGGGGCAGTGTGGTTGTCTCCGTTCTCGTGGCAGAATCGGAAGCTCTGAACGTTATCAAGTTATTGGACAGTCACAAGCCAGCGGACATCATGGACCCGGTCTGGACTCATGGCTCGTCCAGCGGACAGCCGCCCAAAGTGGTTGTGCCTCCGCCCACCTCAGGCGCGAACTTCAAGAAAGACGAGGACGTGGTGCGGGTTGTCGAAGAGCAATTGAACGTCGGAACGCGTCAAGTAGACGCAGGAATTACGCGCGTACGGCGTTTCAGCATAGAGAGGCTTGGGGAAGCAAGTGTCAACTTGCACGAAGAGCACCGGAGATGACAAGAAGGGCCATTTCAGACAAAACGTGGCATGAATGACGTCGAAAAGAAGCGGTGATTCGAAGAAAAAGTTCTGATCATATCGAGACGGTCCACGATACGGTTCGGCAGCAGCTTGAAGTCGAGCGGGTGTC